>Ga0209332_1000385_pt1 | contig 10616 bp, 11 predicted proteins | sample BlaSpr_A8_OM3_M1_FD_187974 | JGI IMG/M metagenome (GOLD analysis project Ga0209332, IMG submission 187974) | Forest soil microbial communities from Thunder Bay, Ontario, Canada - Black Spruce, Ontario site 2_A8_OM3_M1 (SPAdes) (version 2) | ecosystem: Environmental > Terrestrial > Soil > Boreal...
AAATCGGCACCGCCGGCGTGTCATGACCAGTGAGGCAACATTGGTAGCTCACTGGCGCGGGCAGCGGGGAATGGGTTCGCGGGGAATGCGCAAGCGGTGAATAGGGAATACTCTTGCCACCGTGCGCGGGGCAATCCGCCGGGCGCTGATCGAGGGCTGCCGAGGGCGCGGACGCGGGATCTGCCATGGCTACGGCCGCTGCCGCTTCCAAAGACCCCGCCGGCAGCGCCGCCGCGATGAGCGCCAGGATCAGCAGCAGCCCCGGAATTTTCGATACGCGCTTCATCACTATCATTATCACTATCACTATCAGTCTACTATTAGAGTGAACCTGAAATTACATTGGATCCAAACTCCATCGCCGCGCGGTCACGATCCCGTAAGCTTTACCCGTATCTCCTCGGGCAGCCGCTCGCGGATTTCCGCGGGCAGGCGGTCGTGCACGCGCCGGGCGCCAAGTTTTGCTACATCCACCACGGCGGTGGGAGCGGGAGTAGCCACGGCAACGATGAGCCAAATCAGGGCCGAGAGAGCGAAGCCGGCGAGCGCCCCGACTTCAAGCCAGAAGGCGTGGCGTGGACCAAAATATTTTATGACCGCAAAGGCCAGGAGAAAAACGCCGGCCGATGCAGAGGCCAAAACGATAAGTGAGATATCGATGATGCGATGGATTTTCTGGCGGCTGCGGCAGTGTTCGCAATCGGTGAAATGCTGTTCGTAATCCTCGCGCATTTCGGGCGCCAGACCGGAGATATCGTAGCGCCATCCCGCAAGGATTTTCCCCACGATCGGTTCTACACAGGCACTCATAATCTGCTAAAGCCTGATGGGTTCAAGGACCTCCATCTGTTTTGCCACCAACACGGGTTTCGACCACAAGCCTTGACGACCAATAAGGGCCTCTTGTGCCGACATCCGGGCTCTCTCGATGTGATTATTTTCCTCAGAAAGATGCGCCAATACCAAATGTTCGGCATTACCATCATAGTCGCTGGAGAGAAATTCAGCGAGGGCCTCATTCGATAAATGGCCGTCTCGGCTCATTATTCGCTGTTTTACAGACCATGGGTAGGAGCCCGAACGAAGCAACTCGATGTCGTGGTTCGATTCGATGACCATAACGGCGCATCCTTTCAAATAGTACTTCACGTTTTCCGTGATTTTGCCGAGATCGGTGGCAAATCCAATCTTCACCCCTTCTGCCCGAAAGCTGAAGCCGACGGGATCGATGGCGTCATGGGGGATACCGAAGGGCATCACATCGATGTCCCCGATACAGAAGCCGAGCCCGGACGAGAAGTGTTCTTTCTTAGGGAGCTCTGGCATTGGCAATGCTTGTGTAGGCAGATTTGGAATCGCCAAAGCTGGAGTCGTACCGGTCTCGCCGACTACTCTCCCGCGCATAGCTTGACGCATAGCCTCAGAGGCGGCGCGCTTCCAGGCACGATGCGTCGGTGCCGTGATGAAGACCGGGACGTTTAGTTTTGTCGCCAGCCGGTAAAGGCCAGCCACGTGGTCGGAATGCTCATGCGTAATCAGGATGGCAGTGATGTCTTCGGGGCGTTCGCCGATGGCGCGCAGGCGCTTGAAAGTTTCGCGGCCGGAAAGGCCGGCATCAACCAGAATGCGCGTGGAACTCGTCGCCACCAGCGCGCAGTTTCCACGGCTGCCGCTGGCCAGCACCGACACTGTGACTGACATATAGGTTGTAAGCTTACCTCGAAGCACTGTGGAAAGAGCAGGGGATTTTCTAGGATCGGTACCTTTGGGGGAACGGGTGAGGCGTCAAGGGAGGACTTTTGCCGCGTTGCGTCTTAGAGACGCCGATGAGACGCGGCAAGCCACGTCTCTACAACAAGATTTTGGAAAAGCAAGCTGGCGGATTATTGCGATTATTTCTTGCCCAACAGGTTGTCAACCACATTACGACCTGCGGATGCACCGTAGGCGCCGGCGATGCCAGGGACGAAGGCGAGGAACGATTCATAGATCTGGGCTCGCTCGGGCTTTTGCGAAAGAAAAAAGTAGGCCAGCCATTCCACGATTGGCACGAACACTCCGACCAGCAGCACCCAACGCCATGGCCTGTGCGGGCTGAGAAAGCCGAGAAGCATGTTCGCCATCAGGACTACCATTGCGGTGAGCAGCAAGTCGCCGACTTTGATATCGAGCCATCCCGCGAAGGCTCCAGAGAGCGCTGCGAGCAAATAATAAAGACGGTCGTTCGCGGCCATTCTTGCGGGAGTTTCGCTTGATTCCTGCGTCATGTCTTTGCTTGCATCTTAATCTTCATGGTGACGCAAACGGTCGAGCGACAAGCGTCTCGCCGGTCGTGCCGGGCGGGGACGCCCGGCACTCCACCGCTTAGGTAATCAGTAATTGTAGAAGCCGCGGCCGCTTTTGCGTCCGAGCCAACCTGCATCCACCATCTTAATCAGCAGAGGACATGGGCGGTACTTCGGATCCCCGAGCCCATCGTGCAGCACGCGCATGATGTCCAGGCAGACGTCGAGGCCAATGAAGTCAGCCAGCGTCAAAGGGCCCATGGGATGGGCCATTCCAAGCTTAAAGACTTCATCGATCGCCTCCGCAGTTGCGACGCCTTCCATCACCGCGTACATCGCTTCATTGAGCAGCGGCATCAGGACGCGGTTGGAGACAAAGCCTGGCGCATCGTTTACTTCAACTGGAGTTTTTTCTAATTTCACGGCCAGCTCACGCACCGTATCAAATGTCGCCTGCGAAGTCGCCAGGCCGCGAATGACCTCGACTAGTTTCATCACCGGCACCGGGTTGAAGAAGTGCATGCCAATGACCTTGTCAGCACGCTGGGTAAGAGCGCCGATTTTAGTAATTGAAATCGAAGATGTATTGGACGCGAGAATCACCTCGGGCTTCATGATTTGATCGAGGTCGCGAAAGATATGCGTCTTGATCTCAAATTTTTCGGTCGCGGCTTCGATTACCAGATCGCACTCGGCCAGCTTGGAGCGATCGATTGTAGCGGTAATTCGCTTGAGGGTTGACGCCTTGTTGTCTGCGGAAATCTTATTTTTCGTTATCTCGCGATCGAGATTCTTCGCGATGGTGTCGAGGCCCCGATCGAGGAATCGCTGCTCCACATCACACAAAATGACGTTGAATCCGCTCCGCGCGAACACGTGCGCGATGCCATTGCCCATGGTGCCCGCACCAATGACTCCCACTCGCTGAATTGCCATGATTGCCTCGCTGAACCTACAACATAAAGATAGAGGGGAACTCGAAAGTGTAGCAGAAGGTCAAGCCCTCTAACTTTATCTCGCATCATGCTGTCCCTGGATTACCAAAGAACTAAGACCTCCGCTGTGATCGATGTTGTGCAGAATTCCGATTACATTCCTAGCGCGCAACTTCCGGCGGAGAGCTGCATTCGTCCAGCGGAACCAAATTGCCCCACAAGCTACTGAAAAAAACGAGGATTCAGGAGTAAGCGCAGGAGGCATACGATGCGAAGCTCGGTTGTTTGGTTGATCTGGCTGACGATGATGTGCCTGGCGACGGCCGCTCAGAGTCCAATCTCAGCGAATGATGAAACCGGCCAGTTATTCCTTAAGAATTACGAGGCGCTTAATACTGGTTCGATTTTTGATGGTCTGGTACAGTAAATCGCGCGTATGCGATATTTAATCCACTCCTGCCGAGTGAAACTCGAACTGAGAGCGGAGAGTTTATGCGAAGAGCGATTGCCGGCGTTATCTTGCTGGTTGCGTTTTGCAGTCCGTTCGTTGCCCAAAACGGCATGCCCGGGAATGAGTCGGGGCGGATTTTATCTCTGGAAAACTCGTGGGACCGAGCGGAAACGAACCACGATTCCCACGCTATGAACCTGTTGGTGGCAGATCCTTTTGACTACACCGACGACGATGGAAGCTACATGAACCGAGCGCAGTGGCTGGCTCATCTGGATAAGGCTGTGGATCACTATGAACATCTGGACAGCAACAAGATGACGGTTCACCAGCATGCGAATGTTGCTATTGTGACCGGGATGTATCGGGAACAACTGCGAGAGAAGGCGAAGTCGGTGACTCGCTCTGGCCGTTTCACCGATACGTGGATTTATCAGAATGGCGAGTGGAGATGCGCGGCCAGCCAGTCGACGCTTATCGGCAACTAGCGATAGATTCCCCGCAAATCTACTTTTGGTTCGCGACGTCGAGGCGAGTTTCGGCGCGCCGCAACGCATCTTCGGCGCGGGTGTAATCTACCTTCGGATCGTTGCTTCTCAACAATTCTTCCGCTCGCTCTTTGGCTTTCTGCGCACGGGCGGTGTCGATGTCTTGCGGCTGTTCTGCCGCTTCCGCCAAAATCGTCAATTTATCTGGAAGCACTTCTGCGAATCCCCAAGCTACAGCCAGAGTGTGCTCGGCGCCGCCAGACTTATAAGTAATTGCGCCGACACCGAGCTCGGTGATGAGTGGAGCGTGACCGGGAAGGATTCCAAGATAGCCGCCGAGGCCGGGGATCTGTGCTTCCTCTGCCGCTTCCTTTACCAGGAGTTTGGTAGGGGTGACGATTTCGAGTTGGAAAGTATCGGGCATTTTGGCTGTTGGTCGTTGGTCGTTACTCTCTGGTCGTTCGTCATTCGGGTGCAGCGTTCTCATTCACGCGTTCCGAACGACCAACACCGACGACTAGCGACTGTATTATGCTGTGCTCTTCATTTTTTCTGCTGTCTCTAACACTTCTTCGATGGTTCCCTTCATGTAGAAGGCCTGTTCGGGAATATCGTCGTACTTCCCTTCCACGATGCCGCGGAAGCCTTTCACTGTGTCGGCGATTTTCACGTATCGGCCGGGCGTTCCGGTGAATTGCTCGGCGACGAAGAAGGGTTGCGACAGGAATTTTTGAATTTTCCTGGCACGAGCTACGGCCACTTTCTGATCTTCACTGAGTTCGTCGATGCCGAGAATTGCGATGATGTCTTGCAGATCTTTATAAGTCTGCAGAGTCTTCTTGACCATCTGCGCTACGTCGTAATGATCCTGCCCAACAATACGGGGGTCGAGGACGCGTGAGGTGGACGCCAAAGGATCGACAGCCGGATAGATACCTATCTCAGTTAGAGCACGCGATAGAACCGTTGTCGCATCGAGGTGAGCGAAGGTGGTAGCCGGAGCGGGATCGGTTAGATCGTCTGCGGGAACGTAAATCGCTTGGACCGATGTTACTGATCCCTTCTTAGTTGAAGTAATACGCTCCTGTAACTCGCCCATTTCAGTGGCCAGGTTTGGCTGATAACCTACGGCGCTCGGCATTCGTCCTAACAAGGCCGAGACTTCAGAACCCGCCTGGGTGAAGCGGAAGATATTATCGATAAAGAGAAGTGTGTCGCTGCCTTCTTCATCGCGGAAAAATTCCGCCACAGTAAGAGCGGTTAAGGCGACTCTTAGACGCGCGCCGGGGGGCTCGGTCATTTGGCCGTAGATAAGCGCCGCTTTTGATTGGTCGGGCTTGCCGGGTTTGATTACTCCGGACTCGGTCATCTCTAGCCAGAGGTCGTTGCCTTCACGGGTACGTTCGCCTACGCCGGCGAAGACGGAAAAGCCGCCGTGCTGCTTGGCTACATTGTTGATAAGTTCCATGATGACGACGGTCTTGCCTACGCCAGCGCCACCGAAGAGACCGATCTTGCCGCCTTTAAGAAAGGGTTGAATGAGATCGATTACTTTGACGCCGGTCTCGAACATTTCCGCGGTGGTTGACTGCTCGTCGAATCGCGGAGCGAGGCGATGAATCGGCATGCGCTTGTCGCAGGCGATGGGCCCGAGGTTATCGACGGGCTCGCCGATTACATTCATAACTCGCCCTAGCGTGCCACGGCCTACGGGAACGGAGATGGGGCCGCCCTGGTCGATGGTTTTCATGCCGCGCACCATGCCGTCGGTCGCTTCCATGGCGACGCAGCGGACCCGGCCCTCGCCGAGATGCTGCTGCACTTCTAGAACGACGTTGATGGGGGATGGTACGGTGAAGCCGTCGCTGACCACTCGTAGCGCCTGATAAATCGGCGGCATGGTCGCTTCTTCGAATTGCACGTCGACGGCGGGGCCGGCGATCTGAATTACGTGTCCTGTATTTTCTGCCATAAATAAAGTTCAATCCGAGCGGCTAAAGCCGCCGATTAATTTCGATCGTTACGGCGCGGCTGAAGCCGCGCCCCTTCAAAAACAAAAGCAAAACCAAAACAAAAGTAAAACCAGAGTGGAACCAAACAAAAGCGAAACCAAAATAAAAGCTAAGACTCGTATTTCTGTGCTGCGGTCTATGTCGCTTAAAACATCTAACGCTTATTGCGCTGCGGCTGCTCCGCTTACGATTTCTATAATTTCTTTCGTGATCTTGGCCTGGCGCGCGCGGTTCATTGCGAGCGTCAGCGATTCGATCATGTCGCTGGCGTTGCTGGTAGCCGAATCCATCGCCGTCATGCGGGCGGCGTGCTCTGCGGCTACCGATTCCAGCAGGGCGTGAAAAATCTGAATGCTGATGTACTTTGGCAGTATGCCCTGAAAAAGTTCCTCTGGACTTTGCTCGTAAATATAGTCAACTGGCTGGGTGGCAAATTCGGCTGCGACCTTGTCGATTTCTCCAGTATCTGGCTTGCGCAAACTAACACCCGCGGATTTTGCCGCCTCGATGCGCTTCTTGCGTTCCTCTTCCGTCGCCTCTTCCGCCATCTGGATATCGACTTCGCCGATAGACTTGATTGGTAGAACGCGCTCGGCCACTAGGCGTTGCGCTATGACCGACTTAAATTCGTTGAAGAGAATGTAGACGGCATCGATTTCTTCATTGATGTAACGGTCGACGATGCGCTCGCTTAGAGTCGAGGCGAAATTGAATTCCACTTTGCCCAGGACTCCGACATATTCGCCTACGATTTGAATACGGCCGGCGCGTTGTGCAGGCGTTTCATTGTCCTGATGGACGGGCGAGATGTCCGTCGCTCCATCGCTAGTTTTGTTCTGATCTTCAGCGCTTTGCGGCTGGCCATCTGGCGCCGTAGCCTTTTGCACGGCGCTGGGATAGCGGCGGCGCATGAAGTCGCGGCCTTTGCGGCCTATGGTTTCGATATCGATATTTGCTTCTGGTTTCGACTGGATGAATTTTGAAACCATTTTCAGAATATTGGTGTTGAATGCTGCGGCTAGACCTTTGTCTCCGGTCACGACGACCAGAAGGATGTTATTTTCCGGGCGCTCGGCTAGCAGAGGATGACGCGATTCTCCGGTTTCGGGATCGTAGATATCGGCTCGCGAAACCAGTGATTTGAGAACGTTAGTCAACATCTGTGAATAGGGGCGCGCGGCCATGGCGCCTTCTTGCGCGCGGCGCAACTTGGCGGCGGAGACGGTCTTCATCGCCTTGGTAATCTGTCGCGTGTTGACCACGCTGCGGATACGGCGCCGGATGTCGAGAATGTTGGCCATGACTTAATGCTTAGTAGACGGTTCTTTTTCTGTAGCTGTCGACTGCTTGGGTGTTGCGCTTGTCGTTTCGTTTTTCCCCGGACGTGCTCCGTCACTCGATGGGCGCTGGTCGTTAGTCGTTTTTTGCTGCTCGCTGTTCGCTGCTTGCCTTGAATCGACGAATTGCTGCTTCGCTTCTTTTATTACTTTCGACATTTGTGCTTTTAAGTCGTCGTCCAAGACCTTCTTTTCCATGATCGCGTTTAGAAGGCCCGGATTTGTGGTGTCTACGTATTTGTAGAGATCTTTTTCGAAATCGCGGACTTGATCTACTGGCATATCGTCCAGCGCTCCGCTTGTGCCCGCGAAGATTATTAGAATTTGTTTCGAGAATGGCAGCGGGCTGAACTGGTCCTGCTTGAGTAACTCGACTAACCTCTGGCCTCGACTTAGTTGTTGCTGCGTGGCTTTGTCTAAGTCGCTGCCGAATTGGGCGAACGCGGCTAATTCACGGTATTGGGCTAGTTCCAGTTTCAGTGTTCCGGCTACTTGACGCATAGCTTTGATTTGCGCGCTGCCGCCTACTCGGCTTACGGAGAGACCTACGTTAACTGCGGGACGAACTCCTTGATTGAATAAGTCGGTTTCGAGATAGATCTGGCCGTCGGTGATCGAAATCACGTTGGTCGGAATATATGCGGACACGTCTCCCGCCTGGGTTTCGATGATGGGCAGTGCGGTTAGTGAACCTCCGCCTAGCTTGTCACTTACTTTGGCGGCGCGCTCTAACAAACGCGAGTGGAGATAGAAGACGTCTCCGGGATAGGCTTCGCGGCCGGGTGGACGGCGGAGCAAGAGCGAAATTTCGCGATACGAGGCAGCGTGCTTTGAGAGATCGTCGTAGATGCAAAGAGCGTGGCGTCCGTTATCGCGGAAGAACTCGCCCATGGCACAGGCGGCGTAGGGCGAAATGTACTGCATCGGCGCGGGTTCGGAGGCGGATGCAGCGACCACGATCGTATACTCCATCGCGCCGGCATCTTCCAGGATTTTTACGACCTGCGCGATTGACGAGCGCTTCTGGCCGATCGCGTTATAAATGCAGACGAGGTTATTGCCCTTGCTGTTAATGATGGTATCGAGAGCAACAGCGGTTTTGCCGGTCTGGCGGTCGCCAATGATGAGTTCGCGCTGGCCACGGCCGATGGGAATCATGGAGTCGATGGCTTTGAGTCCAGTGGCCATGGGCTCGCGAACGGGTTGACGGTCGATAACTCCGGGAGCGATGCGCTCGAGGGCGATGAATTTATCGGAGGCGATAGGACCCTTGTCGTCGATGGGAACTCCGAGTGAATCCACGACGCGGCCGATGAGGGCATCGCCGACGGGCACGCTCATGATGCGGCCGGTGCGCTTGACTTCGTCGCCTTCCTTGATCTCGGTATATTCGCCGAGTATCACGACGCCGACCTGATCTTCTTCGAGGTTCATAGCAATTCCGGCGACGTTGTGGGGAAAGCTGAGGAGTTCTCCGGCCATGACTTTGTCGAGGCCGTAGACGCGGGCGATGCCGTCGCCGAGGGTGATGACGGTGCCGACTTCGTCGACCGCAATTTTCGACTCGTAGTGCTCGATTTGCTCGCGGAGTAATTGGGTTATTTCGTCTGCTTTGATTTGGGTCATAAATTCAGCTGTCAGTTCTCAGCTCTCAGTAACTTCAAGTGCGCTTCGAGCTTCGGGCTACGAGCTTGGAGCGAACCCGATTGCTCGTAGCTCGCGGCTCGTAGCTCGTAGCTCTCAACTTTCTATTAATTGTTCTCTAATTCTTTCTAACTGGCCTTTTACTGATCCGTCGTAGATGGTACTGCCTACTTGCACTACTGCTCCACCTAACAGCGAGGCATCTTGATCGTAATGGGCTCGCACTTTCTTGCCGATCATCTTTGCTATCTCGGATTCCAGTGCTTTTCTTTCGGAGTCACTTAGCTGTCGGGCGCTGCTTACCTGCGCTTCTGCGAAACCTTGGCGCTCATTTAATTCCTGTTCTAACTGTTTGAGGATTTCGGCAAATAAAGACAATCTGCGGTGGTCGGTTAAGACGGCTACAAAATTCCTCACTTGTCTTGTGGTGCCAAGGCGCATGGTGATGCCGTCTAGCACGGCGCGTTTTCGGTCGCCGGGGATGGATGGATTTTCCATGACACGGCGTAGGGGATCACTCTCTTCAAACAACGATTCGATGCCGTGCAATTCCTGCAGCATGCGCGCGGGATCCAGGAGGTTGCTCTTAGTCATCACCACATCGGCGAAGGCGCGGGCGTAGGTTCCGACGACGGAGGCCATTAGTGGCGATCCTTTCCGTCGTTATTGTCGTGATCATTTGAAGCTGCCTTTGACGCTAGCCTTGAGGCAAACGAGCGGACCAACATTTCGTCGGTCGCGGAATCGACGTTGATTTGCTTGGTCGCCAGCACGATGGCTAAGCCAGCAGTATGGGTGGATAACTCGCGGCGCGCCTGTTTGGCGGCGGCGGCGATTTCCTGCTCGGCGGCGAGGACCACTTTTCGAATATCTTCTTCGGCGGCTTTCTGGATGCGAATCTCTTCGGCATCCGCTTCCTTCTCGGCGGCGGCGTGCATTTGACCAATTTCGACGTCCAACTGGCGCAACCGAGTTTCGATGTCGGCCAAGCGGCGATTGGCTTCCTGACTAGCGGCTCGGGCCTCTTCCAACGAGCGCTGGATGGCTGCGTTACGCTCACGCAACATTCCGGGCACAACTTTGCGCGCGCCCCAGACGACGACGGCGACGATCACGGCGAAGTTAATAAAAAGCGCCGTCATATGCGCCTGGTGAACACTCATTCCGGTTTTGGCCGCCATCCAGCGGATGACTGATGCGTGTTTCAGGTTTGAATACTCTTCCTGATCCTCGCCAGTCGCCTCGCGAGTTTCTTCGACCAGTTCTCCAGCCATGCCTTTATGTTCGGGCGGCTTACTATTTTCTTTTCTGGTTCCGGATTGCTGAGAGGGCTGGGACGCGGATTGTTCCTGGGCGGCTGCCGGGCGCGAGGGGACGATCGCCAGGAAAGCAACTGCTACTGCCAAAAGACTGATTTTTCGCAAGTTCATTGGCCACCGACCTGGCTCGGCGCTGCTAGCGGGC
>Ga0209332_1000386_pt1 | contig 10597 bp, 13 predicted proteins | sample BlaSpr_A8_OM3_M1_FD_187974 | JGI IMG/M metagenome (GOLD analysis project Ga0209332, IMG submission 187974) | Forest soil microbial communities from Thunder Bay, Ontario, Canada - Black Spruce, Ontario site 2_A8_OM3_M1 (SPAdes) (version 2) | ecosystem: Environmental > Terrestrial > Soil > Boreal...
AGGCAATGAATCGGAAGGATCAGGATACCGGTTCCACAACGCTTGACCTTAGCCTTGGAGATGAGAGAAACACCCCGAAGGAGAAACAATGCAGAAACGCAAACTTGGAAAAAGCAATCTGGAAGTATCTGTGATCGGACTCGGCTGCATGGGAATGAGCTTTAACTTAGGTCCCGCCATGGACAAGAAGGACGGGATCTCGCTGATTCGAGCGGCAGTGGAACGCGGCGTCACATTCTTCGATACCGCAGAAGTGTACGGTCCATTCACGAACGAAGAACTAGTGGGCGAAGCTCTCGCTCCCTTCCGCGACAAGGTGGTGATCGCAACGAAGTTCGGCTGGGAGGCGAATCCTGCCGATGGAGGCAAGTGGAACAGATTAAATAGTCGCCCTGAGCACATCAAGAGCGTCGCGGAGGCGTCGCTCAAGCGGCTCAAGGTGGATGCGATCGATCTGTTCTACCAACATCGTGTCGATCTAAACGTGCCGATCGAAGAAGTGGCGGGAGCGGTGAAGCAGCTCATCCAGCAAGGTAAGGTTAAGCACTTCGGCCTTTCTGAAGCAGGAGCGCAGACGATCCGTCGCGCACACGCGGTTCAGCCGGTCGCCGCACTTCAGAGCGAGTACTCGCTCTGGTGGAGGCAGCCGGAAGAAGTGGTGTTGCCGACGCTTGAAGAACTCGGGATCGGATTCGTTCCATTTGCTCCGCTTGGTAAGGGTTTTCTGACAGGCAAGATCAACGAAGATACGAAGTTCGATAACACGGATTTCCGCAACACCATCCCACGCTTTAACCCGGAGAACCGTAAAACTAACCAGGCGTTGGTTGATCTGCTCAGCAAATTCGCGGAAAAGAGGAAGGTGACACCTGCTCAGCTCGCGCTTGCTTGGCTGCTTGCCAAGAAGCCGTGGATCGTTCCGATTCCAGGCACAACCAAGCTGCATCGCCTTGAAGAAAACCTCGGAGCGGCGAACGTCGACCTTACACCTGAAGACCTCCGTGACATCGAAAGTGCCTCCTCAAATATCAAGGTCGAAGGGGCTCGGTATCCGCAATGGGCTGAGCAGACGACCGGACGGTGAGCGCCGGCCCGGAGCTTTCTTCGAACACGACCAAAACTGCGGTGCGGGTGTGAGAGTCCTGCCCCGAACAGAACGGGAGGTTTCAATTCAATAAAAGAGGCGGAGCGCAAATTAGCACTCCGCCAAAAAATCAAGAATGGATCGACTTAGGCTGAGGTGGAGTGGACTTGAGGCGATCATGGCTGCAGCACGACGTGAATCAATTGTCCCCAAGCATCCGGAACAGGGATTGAATGCCACATTCTACGGCACAGCAACTAAACACTAAACTCGATAACTGGTTGAAAAATATGGTGGGGAGTGCAGGACTCGAACCTGCGACCTCCTGCGTGTAAGGCAGGTTTCAGGACGGTCGAGAAAGTTCTGCTCCCCTAAATGAATCAATAGTTTACCCCAAGCCAACGCTCGCACGGAAGGTCCCGAGGTGCCTCAAAAACCTCGAAAAACTCGCGGCTTTGGGAACGCCGCGGCACATTTACGGCACAGTGATCGAAGCGCAGCGGAAGCGTTCGTCTAAGTCTTCAAGATCCGGCTTTGTTTGCCGTTCCAGCTTCGTTTGTACCGATGGGAATAACCATCATCAGCGCTCACTGATTTTCACACGGTGCTTGCGCAAACCTTGGTTCGTTGGTGTCTCGTTGGTTCGGAGTTTCAAGATGATTTCCGAGTCCCGTTTTGCTGCGTGGTACTTCCCTGCCCCCAGCATTTTCGTCTGCACGGCAACGAATAGCGACCCGATCAGAGCCGCGGCCGCCGCGGACCGCACACTCAGCCGCAACATATAGCGTAAAGCTCTCACGGGTATCATTACCTAGAATTGCCCTGCAAATGGTTTATTCCGATTGGAGAGTCTGACTCAACCGGCAAAGCGTCGTGGAGATTCGTCTCGATCCCGTGCGACCAGTCAGAATAGCGAATAACCCCTGTTGGATCGGCATATAAATAAACGTCTCCGGTCTGTCCTGCCACTTCAGGTATTGCAAACAGCACACCATTAACATCCGCAAGTGCTCGAGGGTTTCGGAAGGCTCAGGACGAATCGTGTAATCCGCGTTCACATCGGCCGCAAGGATGATGCCCTGCTTATCGACGATGTACCGGGCGGGCCGGAACCGGCAATCGGTATTCTGGTTCGTCGTTGAACCGGTCCAGAGTGCTTCCGAACGATTTGTAAAGCTCACGCAAGTAGTCTGGCAGAGTGAAAACGAGCCGGAATTGCTCCGCGGTCTTCAGATGAATATCCGTCAGGATGTCGAAGGCCAGGTTCAGTTTCTTGTGCATGGCGCGCGTATAGCTTTCGAGTTCAGGAGTGCTCACGACGATCTGCGCCCCAACGCTCGCATTTCGGAATGGATTAGCTGTAGAGCCTCCAGTGCCATATTGCAGTAAGGTCACCAGTGTCCTCGAAAGAAGCTGACTACCAGCGGTCCTTCCCTCAGCAAGTCAGCGGAGGATACCGTCGGAGCCTTCCACTACGACGTGCGCGTGCACCTGCGGCTCTCCGTCCTTAAGGGCGATGTCGCCGATAAGCGAAAGCAGTTCCACTTGCTCGTCGAGAGCGCAGGCTGGGTCGTACTTTCTTGTTTCCCAGTTGAACCAACCCAGCTTCGCGTAAGAAAGCGCGCCAATGGCTTTAAGCTGCTTCCCCCCAATCCCTGGCTCTTCGAGAATTGTTGCAGCACGCCGGCGATCTCATCGCCAGTCTCAAAGATTAGCGCGAAGGCCTTCGGTTCATCCTCAATTTGTTTCCACCGCATGTTGACTCCTTCCCAGACGATCTCACACCTCCACAAAAGAGACACGAGGCTGCTACTTCAAAGCTGGATCAATCAACGTCAGGTCAGTTGCCGGATCAAGCCGCTTTCGCATCGTGATTGGATCGACCGTCACCATCACTTCCAGCGTCGGGGATACATATGCATCAAGAACATGGCCAGCGCGGGTTATTCCATCCGGGTTTCCCACTACCATGTGCGTATGGACTACGGGCTTTCCTTGATAGAGCGCGATATCGCCGCTCATTCCAATTACTTCGTGCTGACCAACAATGGGAATTTTCTTGTACATTTTGCGCCGGGGATCGAACCACCCCAACGTTGCTCCATTCAGTGCTCCGATAGCGGTGAAATGAGCACTCGTAACCTGATACTTCTCCGCAAAATCCAGCAGCCCTGAAAAAGCCTCGTCTCCCTGGTAGAAGATGACCGCATATTGTTTCGTAGCTTCTCCAGGGTTGAGCAATTGAACTTGCATCTTGGGAGCTTTACGCCTCGGAACGGCTTCCGAGGGTGAGACGTATTCGCTCGCCGTCTCCTGCGAATACCCAATCATGGTTGTGACCCCCATCAATGCCAGAATATAAAGAGTTCTTTTCATCGTTCCTCTGACCGATGACGCGTAAGAAACAGAATGCACGCCGCTTTCCAACGCACCGCAAGGTAAAGTAGGCCTACATTTTCAGGGGGTCAGTTAGCTAAGGGCATTGAGAGGCCGTTAGGAAACTCGGATAAGTGTCCTGCGGCTGACGCAATGTCCGTATGTCGACCGGCTTCGGACTTCAACCGGCCGCCGGTATCCCCCGAACAACGCCGACAACAATTTTCCGTAAGGATCTTAAGCTGGCACCCCAAGTGCTCTTGCTCCACCGATTGGAGCACCATCAGTATCAACGAAATGAAATCATTGGATTTTGCCAGGTTTGGATCTCCGTCGGTGTTACGAATCGAAGAACTTCCGATTCCGGAGGCGGGCGAAGGGGAAGCACTCGTTCACGTCAAGACCGCAGCGATCAATCCCAGCGATATTGCGAACGTCGCGGGACCCTTCAACAACACAACGCTTCCGCGAACCCCCGGCCGGGACTTTGCGGGCACCGCTATCGCGCGCAAATGATGTTGAGAAATGAAAGGCAAAATGAACAAACAAATAGAGCGTTTCGCTAAGACTTGGCTTTGCATAGGCCTCGTCGCGGCCATAGGAATAGTCTGCCGGGCGCGTGCACAGAACGGTGGTGCGAAATTCGTTGTCGATCCCAACTGGCCAAAGCCGTTGCCTGGAAAATGGGTAATCGGACAAGTCAGCGGTGTATGCGTGGACGCACAGGATCACGTCTTCATCGTTAATCGCAATGACATGACAGACAAGGAAGCGGAAGTTGCGCAGCAGGCGCCACCTTATATTGAATTCGATCCCGACGGCAACTTAGTGAATGGCTTCGGCGATTGGAAGGTCGTTCCGAATGTCACCCACGGCTGCACCATCGACTATGAGAACAATTTCTGGACGGCAGGCAATGGCGACGGAATCATACAGAAATACAGTCACGACGGAAAACTGCTGATGCAGATCGGGGTAAGAGGCGTTGTCGATACTTCCGACGGCACTCTTAAGGGTCGCGCACTGAATTCGAGTCACTCGCAGTTTTACATGCCTTCTGACATAGCGGTAGATCCCGCTAATGGCGACATCTACGTAGCTGACGGTTACGGCAATAGCAGGATAGTTGTTTTCGATCGATCCGGGAAATTCCTTCGTCAGTGGGGGCACCAGGGGACAAAAGAAGAGGCCGATGCGGGTATCGGTGGTGCATTCATGCAGGTCGTGCATTGTGTAGTCATCGGCAACGACGGTCTAGTCTATGTCTGTGACCGGCAGGCCGACCGGATCCAAGTGTTCGATAAGATTGGAAACTTCAAAAATAACATCTGGATCAAGAGAGGAAACAGCCTCCCGGATAATTGGGGCACTACATGGTGGATCGGCTTTTCTCCCGACCGCGAGCAGAAATACATGTACGTGGACGATGGAGGCGATGAGCAGGTCAAAATTCTCGACCATGCTAGCGGAAAAGTACTCTCAAGCTTCGGGCGTCCTGGCCACCAGATCGGTGAATTTACCCATGGCCACACTCTGGCGGTCGATTCCAAAGGCAATGTCTATGTGGCGGAGACCGATTGGGGCCGCAGAGTCCAAAAATTTGAGCCCGTGAAATGATGGTCGCTTTAACGTCACTCCGATTTCGTCGACGCCTTGCTGCAGGAAGGGCGCAGCAAAAATCGCAACCCTTCCAGTTGCCGGGGCGTGAGTAGCCCGTTAATCATCTCGTAGTGTGCGAACTAACGGGTGCTGAATTCTTTGACGCTGCTCTTTACCCCGTCGTTTGTACCGGTGGCCTCTGCCGATTCGACCGTATAGTAGTAGGTCGTTTGCGGTGAGAGGCCCATTACGCGCACGCGAAAAGTCGTATCGGGATGGTTGCGGTTTAGGTGGATAGGATTTTTTGCCGTCTGGCTGAGATCATTGGGATTCGTGCCGTAATGCACGATTCCGTAATGCACATCCGTACCCCCAGGGTTATTGGTTGTCCACCTGATAATCGCCAAGTCGCCTCTTGAGATCGCGAGCTCCGGACCTTGCGTGATTTGTACGTGCGCGGCTCTGGGCTCGGGAGGAAGTATCGCCTTAGGACTGTAAGGGTTTTCTTGAGCGACGATTGGGTTTGGGAAAAGCAGGCTGCCAGCGGCAACCATCATCAACAGCTTCACATGGACTCTATTCATGGCTAGACCTCCTAGAAGAATCACTCGATTTCATGCGATCACGGAAAATCGATGAAGGCGCATGGAGGTGACCCCATGCGCCTTGTTCCCTTCCGCCATCTAGTGCTGATTCATAAGCTCCCTGAGCTTTATGGCGGAAATTATTGTGGAATTTCCTTGCGTTGAAGCGTTGCCGCCCGACATGCAAGCTCCTGTATAGGTACCGATGTCGGGGTAAGGCGTGGTGTAGCCGTCGTTGAGTGTTTGGAGAAAGGCGACGATCTGATTCTCCTCCGTATCCGTCAGGCCGAGCATGCCGGTCGTCATGTCCACATTCTGCACGACTTCGGGTGTCGGCCAGCAGGTTACCTTTTCGACGGTGCCTGCCGGGCATTCTCCGGACTCAACAGGGAACGGGTACACATCGCGCGTGTTGTAGAAGTGGACGAGTTGTTTCAGGCTCTTGATGTAGCCATTGTGGAAGAACTCTTTCTGGAAGTACGGCCCTGGCGCTTCAGTACTTTTACACTGAGGCGGCACCATGGCAACATCGCGCGCGGTAGCCACTTGCATTTGGCCGTCGACCGTTGGTGCATACTGCCTCCAACTTGAGTTGGGATTGGGAGCGGCGCCGAAACCGCCTCGGAGGAAAGTTCCAAGTCCGAAGTCGGTGTAGGTAAAGCCCCCCGGGTTGGGCGTATATCCAAAGGAATCGGGAGTGGTCTCATAATAAAGCGCGATTCTGGGATTCTTCGGCAGACCCTCATTGGCCGAACCGAAGCAGGTAAAAACCGGAGTTACGTCGGCAGCCTTGCCGGTGTCCTGGCCGGTTGGGTTCGTTCCGTCTGGAGGTGGGGGCGTGGGTGCGGTCGACCTTCCGTCGAGATGGCATGAATTGCAGTTTCCTTTGCCACGGAACAGGGCATAGCCAGCGGCTTCTTCGGCGTTCAGCGTGGCCTTGCCCGCGAGGTAAGCGTCGAATTTCGAAGTAAACGGGCTGATCGACAAGCTGTGCTCGAATGCGCTGATGGACTGCGCCCAGTGATCGTAGTCGTTAGTTGCGAGGGTACGGTCCGCCGGACTCAAAGCGAGAGGCTGAGTGTTCGAGCCGAACACGGAAGCTCCTTCCGGAGTAGCGCAGACGTGTGCAGCATCGGCCGGCCAAGTGATGGTGCTCAACGACCCGGCACCCCAGATTTCCTCGAAAAGAGATGCGTATGGACGGAGGGAGAGCTTGTAGGGGATGCAGGCAATGTCAGGGCTGGCCATTTCGTCAGGGCAGACAGGAGGGTGCTGCGACTGCTCGGCGTCGGGAGACCTAGTCAAATATCCGGTCGCACGTGAATCCCAGAAATTTCCACCGAAGAAAAGTCCCTGGGTAGCGTCGTACTGGAGTGGAGGGAAGTAGCTCGAATACGTGTATCGTTGCGCCGTTCGCTTGGCAGCCCGATAGCGAACCGATGCGGGATAGGCGATCATCGTCAGATTCACCGACGGGATCGGTCCACTAAAGCCGGCGTATGGCATGTGGCAAGAGGCGCACGCCTCATTTTCGAAAGGCGAAATCGTCTTATCGTAGTTCATCAGCTTGCCGAGTATTTCGACCGAGGCAACGCCGGTGTTTTGAAATGTGGGCGGTTGACCAGACACAACCGGAGGTGGTATGGCGTGCCACTGTGCAATGGCTTCAGCTTCGAGGCCATCGACTTCACGCAGCACCCTGGCCAGTTCTGAAGACAAATCGGAGGGAAGGATCCCAGGCGGGTAGGGGTTGTAAACCGGGGCTGCAGGCGACGCTGCGCTCTGGGCCGACACTTTTTTTCCGCCCACTGACATGCATAGCGCCAGTAAACAAAGCACGACGACCGATACTACAGTCAACCTTACGCGAGTCATAGTTGCCCCTTTCATGATTTGAAGTTCCGTGTGATACGTCTTCGACGGCAAAAATGCTGGCTGCGACCTTGGCCGAACCCAGCGGCGCGTAGCAAATGCCTGGCCAAGTGAAAATTCGCCGTATCCGTTGTCGAATGCGCCGATCGCAGAATCGGAGTTGTAGGGCGCATGGGGACCCCAGTTTTATTTTCTGTTGGCGTTTTCTGCGAAGAGGGTGGTGGCAGAACGCGGAGAAGCGTCCCGAAAATCAGATCACCCAAAACACTTTGGAGGATGTGGCGATAGCTTTACGTATCCGCTAACGCACACCCAATCAGAGACAGCCTAAGCGGCCGTCACCCTTGCACATGCCGACCTAGATCATACGTTGCCGGGCTCGCACCGAGCGGCGAAGCCAGCATTCTGTTGGCCTGCAAAAACGGACATATCTGAAGTGCTCCGCATAGGATGGTTTCTTCGGTGTGCGCATGTCAACGAATTTGCGTTAGCAGTTCCTGCTATTTGTTAGCGGATGCTGCTACTCACATTTTCTTGCGTGTTCGGTCCGGTAACAGGCGGGCGAAGATCCGAAGCGAGTTTTAAATGCACGCACGAAGCTGGAAGTATGGCGATAGCCAGCCGAGTACGCAATCTCCTTGATTGGGGTGCCGGTCGATAGCAGCAACATCGCCGCTACTTCTAGCCTGCATTCCAAGCGGTAAATCTTGACGTTGGTGCCGATTTCACGTTTGAACAGATGACTCAGCCTTGACATGCTGATCTGGCAACCATCTGCAAGTTCTGGGAGTGTGCGGGATGGGTCTTCTTTCAGAACCTGAATCACTTTTCGAATTCGAAAATCCCCCTGCTTTATTTCGCCTTCACGCGGTGAGACCGAATTCGCGTTCAACATCGTACCGTCCCCTTTTGTTGCTCGCATTCTTTGACTTCCCTGTTGCTCTAATGGGTCTTCGCACCATTACTGGACTAGAGGTGACGGAAAGTCCTGCCGACCTTAGGGCCGTCTTCGGAGTTAAAGTTCTCCGGTAATAAACTGAGCTCGGCCGTATCCGAAAGACCAGTCTTCATCCGCATTCTGCGTAATTGAGACAACGACGTCCGACGCCTTGACCCCACAGCGCCGAAGAAGTTCCTGGCAAAGCAACTCGTAGAAATCCCGCTTCTCAAGCCGACTTCGCGGCCGGGTCGTCACTTCGACCATGACGATCCGTTCGCTACGGGGTATGCCGAGTCCCGTGTCTTCGATTCTCATTTCTGCCGCGGGATGTTCATGGATGATCTGATATCGGTCCCGTTCAGGCACTTTGAACGCAGCAAGCGTGGCGCTGTGGATTGCATCAAGCAATTCTTTCAGCTCTGCTTCGCTGCGTCCCTCGATCACGTCGACTCTAACTAGGGGCATTGAACTTTCCTTTCGTCGAAGAGCAACTGCTTTTGCTCAGGGGGCGCCTTCCGGAAGAGATTGTCTGGTTGTTCCTGTGCATTTCGAATTCCAACATTCTGAGACTCTGAAAATCGATCGGAGGTTTTGAGAACTGGTTTTGCCGGAAGGTGAGGCCGAGTTCTTATCGACGGCATCAAAGCGACACGTGGCAATTCGCCAAGACAGGCGCCCTCCGTAGTCCCGCCCATCTCCAACAACGCTCCTCCAACTCTGAAGGCGCTCGCTCTTCTGCAGCTAAAGAAGACTCAAAATAATGCGGAGCCGCATCCGTGGTACCAGTCATTCCGCCGGACACAGGCTCCACATGAAGGACCAGCGCCCGTCGAAATGCGGACATCTGTCCATCGCAGGACAGTCTTCCGATCTCGCAAGCTCTCTCCCCATTCACGGTGGGAAGGCATGAGACTGAAAATGCGCTGATAACATCTTTGCCCTGAATTAGAAGGCGGCGTGCCTGCCAATTGCGCATGCGTCCACGCCAAGTGCACGTTCCTCTAAACGAAGCCCAGGAACCTGGAGAGGAAGGAACACACTCAATAATGGAGCGGCTACGCCTCCTTGCATCTGTGAAGATGCAACGCTGAACGGAGCCACCTAGGAAACGGCACGCAGAGCAGGATGATCCAGAGCATCCACGAGCTTACATACAGCTTTACGGCCTGGCCTTCTCTCGCGCTCGCCGTGGTGTTATTGCATTGCAAATCTCAATACAAGCAACGTCTTTTTTTGTGCTTGTGCTCTTCAGCGGACACACCATGTCAACCTGCGGTCAATCCCACCTGCGGGTCCGTGATTGAGCGTCCGGCGAGAAATCAGCCAACCGAAGCGGAACCAACGCTTCTACACGCGGATAGACCACAAGCAGAATTGGCATTCTACCTGCAATTCGTGTTGCCGAGATATGGCGTCGGTCAGATTAGCAACGTCGTCATTCTGAATTCGGCTCTCGAAAGTGAGAAGGTGTAACGTCAAAGCCCGAACAGTTTGCCGACGCAACCGTGCCCGCGGCTCCCACAAGATATTGAGAAGGAGTTCTGCGAGACCGCTTCCGAGTTTATCGAACGCGTGCCGTTAGTTGAGAAAAATCATTCGAGATCGGAGGAAAGACATGAAAGAGGGGAAAGATATGAGCGACCAACGCGAACAAAAAACACCTCTAACAACAACCAATTTCGGCAGCCCCGCAGCGAGCGACGAGTACTCGCTCACGGTCGGTGCCGGCGGCCCCAATCTGCTGCAGGATAGTTACCTGATCGAGAAGCTGGCCCACTTCGTCCGCGAGCGCATCCCCGATCGCGTGTACCACGTCAAGGGCGGCGGTGCCTTCGGCTACTTCGAGGTGACTGCCGACGTCACCCAGTGGACCAAGGCCGCCTTCCTCAACAAAGTTGGCAAGCGCACGCCGTTGTTCCTGCGCTTCTCGATCGTGGCCGCCGACGAAGGCGCCCCCGACACGGACCGCGACGTGCGCGGTGTCGCCATCAAGTTCTACACCGAGGAGGGCAACTACGACATGGTCGGCAACAACACGCCGGTCTTCTTCGTGCGCGACCCGATGAAGTTCCCCGACTTCATCCACTCGCAGTTGCGTCTGCCCGACACCGGCATCCGCAGCAACAACATGCAATGGGACTT
>Ga0209332_1000388_pt1 | contig 10509 bp, 11 predicted proteins | sample BlaSpr_A8_OM3_M1_FD_187974 | JGI IMG/M metagenome (GOLD analysis project Ga0209332, IMG submission 187974) | Forest soil microbial communities from Thunder Bay, Ontario, Canada - Black Spruce, Ontario site 2_A8_OM3_M1 (SPAdes) (version 2) | ecosystem: Environmental > Terrestrial > Soil > Boreal...
CCCGGCAGTCATAAGAACTTCACAGCGAGGAAACGCATGTCAGAACCCACTTACGAAGAACTCAAAGCTCGTCTATCGCAGTTGGAAAAAGAAGTGGACACCAAGAAGCGCAGCGGCGACCTGATCTTCAAGGTTGGCGAAAAGGGCGGTGTTAGCGTCTATGGCCTGGGACGCTTCCCGGTTACGCTGTATTACGAGCAATGGAACCGCCTGCTGGGAGCGGCCGAGGATCTGAAAAAGTTTATGGAAGAGAACAAATCCAGGCTCAAACTGAAAGATCAGGGCTGAGACTGAGATAGCATTTGCTGCACTGTGTTAACACGGCCCGTTCGCGAGCAGCCATGCTTGGTTACCCGTCGGTTACTTTTGAACGAATTCCGCATGCCGCAAACGGCCAGCGCTATATAATAAAAAGACCGTGCCCAAATATTCTATCGTAGTCCCCCTGCACAACGAGCAGGAGAACGTTACCGATCTCTATGACCGCCTGAAAGCGGTTATGGAGGCTGCTGCTGAGAGCTTCGAAATTGTGCTGGTGGATGATGGCTCAAGCGACCATACCTTTCCCATGTTGCGTGAAATCGCGGCCGTCGATAGCCGCGTGACGGTGGTCAAACTTCGCCGTAACTTCGGTCAAACGGCTGGTTTAGCCGCCGGCTTCGACCACGCCCGTGGCGAATACATCATCGCCATGGATGGCGACCTGCAACACGACCCCGCCGACATTCCAATCTTTCTCGAAAAAATCGCCGCCGGCTACGACATTGTCAGTGGCTGGCGCAAGGTTCGCATCGATAACTTCTGGATGCGCCGCATCCCCTCCCGCATCGCGAACTGGCTCATGGCCAAGCTGAGCGGCGTCGACATACATGACTTTGGCACGACCTTCAAAGCGTATCGCCGCGAGATTCTTGAGCAGGTTCCGCTCTATGGAGAGTTGCACCGCTTCATCCCCGCGCTGGCGTCGTGGTATGGCGCGTCGATCTGCGAAGTGCCTATCCGCAATGTGAACCGCGAACGCGGCATTTCGCACTATGGAATCTCGCGCACCTTCCGCGTGTTTTTCGACCTCATCACCATCCGCTTTTTACTCCGCTATCTTTCCCGCCCGTTGCACTTCTTCGGAACCTTTGGGCTGCTCAGCCTGTTTAGCGGCAGCGCTCTAGTGGTGTGGCTGGGAGCGGAAAAGTTCCTGCGCAATGTTCATGTCATGGCGTCCCACGGCCCGTTGATGATGCTAGCTCTCGGCTTGCTGCTTGGGGGATTGAATCTGCTCGCGATCGGCCTTCTCGGCGAAATGCAGGTCCGGCACTACCACGAGCCTCGCAACCGCGCACCATATTCAGTTGACCGCGTTCTCCGCGCTCAGAATGAAGAGCACAGCGTCTCGGAATAGGACTCGTGCCGTGTCCCGAACTGCTCTCTGCCTCGGGAATCAGAGTGACATCCCCTTAAACATTCTTTCGAAGAAATTCAAAAAGGATATAGCCGATGATGGCGGCGACCGCGGCTATTGCAAAATTAGCGCTGGTAAAGATATCGTTAATTGCCGAGGCCAGGCCTCTTTTCTGCCCCATTCCCGAGCGCTCAAATTCGCCCATCAATAGGTTGGAGTAAAACAGGAAGATGACAAAGCCTATCTCGACCGCTCTCCAAACGTTTTTCTTCATAGCCCACATCACCTTGTGTGAATACTAATCGATGAGCATCGCAGATCGTTGGACTTCCGGCGCGGACTACGACCAGTGGATGGGCCGCTGGAGTCGCCTGTTGGCGCACGAGTTTCTGAACTGGCTTGCTCTCCCCGCAAGCCTGAGATGGATCGACATCTGCTGCGGCAGCGGCATCGTCACTGAATCCATTGCTGCGCACAGCGCGCCAGCGAGCGTGGTTGGAGTCGATGTTTCGCCCGAGCAGATATCTTTCGCTCGCGAGCAGCGCGCTCGCACCAACGTTACGTTTGAAACTGCGGACGCGATGGCCCTGCGATTCGCAGACGCGAGTTTTGACGTGGCGGTATCCGGATTGGGGTTGAACTACATTCCAAGCCCCAAACGGGGTATGGAAGAATTCTGCCGAGTTACGCGTCCCGGCGGCACGGTCGCCGTCTACGTTTGGGACTACGAACACGGCGCAAGGTTTCTGCGTGAATTCTGGGATGCAGCGACCGCAGTCGACATCGAGGCTGCGGCCTTCGATCAGGCTCACCGTTTCCCCTTATGCACAGAGCAGGGTCTGCTATCTCTGTTCAAGGGAGCGAACCTGGAAGAGCCAGCCTTGCAGACTCTGGAAATAACCACGCGGTTCGCCAGCTTTGACGATTATTGGCAGCCACTTCTGACTGGGCAGGGTTCGGCTCCAAACTATCTCGCGGCGAGAGATGAAAAAACCAAACTCGCAATTCGTGAGCGTCTTAGATCTGTATTGCCTGCCAACTCCGAGGGCGTGATTGAATTGCCAGCTCGGGCCTGGGCTATCCGCGGACTGCGTCCCTGAAAGCTTTTTCGGAAGACGATGAGAACCACACGCGCGAAACAGTCTACTTCCCGGCGTATAATGCACGGTTTAGCCTTTTAGGAGCTGTAAAGGTCTCATGTCGCCAACTACCCAGCACCAATTACAACTAGCCAACCGCATGTCGCGTCTGGGGACCGAAACCGCTTTCGAAGTCTTGAACAAAGCGCGTGCGCTCGAGCGTCAAGGCAAGAGCATCATCCATCTGGAAATCGGCGAGCCCGATTTTGATACGCCCGCCAATGTAATCGAAGCTGCGGTGGATGCGCTGCACAACGGTTGGACCCACTACGGCCCTTCGGCTGGCCTGCCTGAACTGCGCCAGACCATTGCCGAATACGTAAGCCGGACCCGCTCCGTCAAAGTTTCTCCCGAAGAGGTTGTCGTGGTTCCGGGTGGTAAGCCAATCATCTTCTTCACCATGCTCGCTCTAATCGATGAAGGGGATGAAGTAATTTATCCCAACCCCGGATTCCCCATTTACGAATCGATGATTCATTACGTCGGTGGCCGCGCCGTCCCCGTGCAGTTGCACGAGGATCGCGATTTTTCTCTGGACGTAAATGAACTTGCCCGTCTCATCACTGACCGCACCAAGCTGATCATTCTAAACTCGCCGCAAAATCCCACTGGCGGGGTCATGGAGCGCAAGGATGTGGAGCAGTTGGCCAAAGTCATCGGCGATCGCAACATTCTGGTGTTGTCCGATGAAATCTATAGCCGCTTGCTTTTTGAGGGCGAACATTTCTCGATTATGTCGGTTCCGGGAATGCAGGAGCGCACCATCCTGCTCGACGGTTTCTCGAAAACCTATGCCATGACCGGCTGGCGCATGGGCTACGGCGTAATGCGCGCAGACCTTGCCGCCCATATCACCCGGCTGATGACTAATTCCAACTCGTGTACCGCCAGTTTCACGCAAATGGCTGGCATCGAGGCGCTGCGCGGCGATCAGACTTCCGTAGACCGTATGTGTGCCGAATTTAAAAACCGCCGTGATGTCGTCGTCGCCGGGCTGAACAGGATCAAAGGCTTCTCCTGCCGCAAGCCGAAAGGGGCTTTCTATGTGTTTCCAAATATCACAAAGACGGGATGGAAATCGAAGCCTTTGGCTGACGCCCTGCTGGAGCAGGCCGGCGTCGCCGCGCTTTCCGGCACAGCCTTCGGCGAGTTCGGAGAAGGCTACTTGCGCTTCAGCGTAGCCAATTCGCTGGAAAATCTGCAACGGGCGCTCGACCGCATCGATCAGTGGACGCGCAAGAATTTATGATCTCTAGAAAGACCCCGACTCAGACTCTTGATGCCAGCCGAAAAGAAGAAAAGGATTCCGAAATCCAAACCCAGCCGCCCGCTCATGCCTGGCTACGGCCTGCCCGAAGGAACTAAAGGCCTGTTGTCGTGGAGTTGGGCCGAGCGGCGTCTCAAGAAATCGCACAACTATTGGATCACCACCGTGAAACCCGACGGTGCTCCGCACACCATGGTCGTCTGGGGTCTTTGGCTGAGCGGTTGCTTTCTGTTCAGCACTGGCGGGAAATCGGTTAAAGCGCGAAACTTGGCCCAGAACAAGGCCTGCGTTGTCTGCACGGAACACGCGCAAGAAGCGGTGATCGTGGAAGGACTTGCGGAGATCGCCAACCTGGCCGCGCGCCGCAAGTTTCTGCCGACTTACGAGCGCAAATACAAGTTCGACATGAAGGCGATGAAGCAAGATATTCTCTCCATGAAAGAACCGGTTTTTCAGGTGCGTCCCAGGGCGGTGTTTGGTTTGTGGGAGAAATACTTCGTCGAAAAAAGCACGCGCTGGAAATTCGAGTAATTTCTTTTCCCTGGCTCGTTGCTGGCGAATTGTGATCCAGGAATAAGAATAACCATGACTATGACGAAGAAATTCCGCGTCTTTGCTACTTGCGACATTGGAGAAGCCATCGATCTGCTGCGCCGCCGCGGCTACGAAGTCGAGGTCTATCCCAAGCCAGAAGCGCCGCCCAAGTCGGTGATCGTCGACAAAGTAAAATCCGGCATCGACGGCCTCATCACCACACTCCGTGATCCCATCGACGCCCAGGTTTTTGAAGCCGGCAAGGGATCTCTAAAGGTGGTGGCCCAGATCGCGGTCGGGTTCGATAACATCAGCCGCGCCGACGCCAACCGTTACAAGATTCCTTTCACCCATACTGCGGACGTACTCACCGAAGCCACCGCAGAGTTTGCCTTCTTCATGCTCGGCATGCTGGCTCGCAAAATGTGGACCGCCGAGCATCTCACCCGCGACAACCAGTGGGGCTACTGGCACCCATCCTTGCCATTTCTGGGCGACGAAGTCACTGGCAAGACCATCGCCATTATCGGCACCGGACGCATTGGCTTGGCCATGATCAAGAAATGCGCCGGTTTCGACATGAACATGCTGTGCTACGACCCCGCCTATGAGAACCACGACTACATCAAAGCCATTCAAGAGACGATGGACCTGCGCCAAGCCCGCGGAATCTCCAAAGAAAAGAATTGGATCAAATACGTGACCTTCGAAGATGCTCTGCGCGGTGCAGATTTCGTCAGTGTGCACGTTCCCCTTGTGCGTCCGGGCGAGAGCGCGACTCCCACCTATCATTTGTTCAACGAGCAGACTTTTAAGCTCATGAGGCCGACAGCCTTTCTGGTGAATGACTCGCGTGGCCCGGTGGTGGATGAAACCGCGCTGGTCAGAGCCTTGCGTGAAAACTGGATCGCCGGGGCTGCCTTGGATGTCTACGAGAAGGAACCCTTGCCTGCCGACTCGCCGCTGCGCGATCCCGCAATCGCTGATCGTCTTCGCCTCATGCCGCACTTCGCCAGCGCCGGCCGCATCACCCGACTCTCGACCGATCCGAACAAAGGCATGGCGGGCAGATGCGTGCAGGGATTGATCGACGTCCTCGAAGCCAACTACGGCGGCGATGTCACGAAGATGCCCTACGTGGTAAATAAGGAGGCGTTCGCAAAGGAAATAAAAACCTAGCGATACTTCATCTCTGAAGGCTGCCCTGAGCGGAGTCGAAGGGTGGTCAATGAAATTAGGATGCAACCGCCAAAATCTTCTTCGTTCCAACTAGAATGTAGCCTTCATCTTTTCAAAGGATGCGAATGAAAAAGCGAAACGCCTTTTCTGTGCCCTTTATTTGTGTGCTTCTGATTCCCGCAGGGTTTGCTGCCACTCCCGGACAGGAGAACCAGCTCAAATTAGTCCCGGAGCCCAAGGAAGTTCGCATTCTGCAAGGAAGCTTCCATGTAAAGCCGACCACCCGCATTCTTGTCGAGTTCGGGCATCAAGCCGAAGACCGTATTGCCGCCGAAACCCTGGCCGAGGAGATCCACGATCAGTCGGGTCTGAATTTAAGCATTACCGGCGCGAAGCCCGAATCAAAACAAGAAGCGACCGACCAGGAAAGGCGCGCTATCATTTTGGCCCGCCTGCAGGACCGGCGCGTGCGTGACTTTCTCGAATCCAAAGGTTTAAAGACGGATTCCATCGGCGATCAGGGTTATCTTCTTTTCTCCGACAACTCTCACCTGATTGTGGCGGCCAATACCGGCCAGGGCCTGTTCTACGGCGTGCAGACGCTGCGTCAATTGCTTCATCCCGAAGGTCAAGGCCTGGTGTGTCCGGCGGTTTCCATTCGCGATTGGCCAAGCATGGAGTGGCGCGGCGTGCAGGACGACATCAGCCGCGGCCCGATTCCCACGGAAAATTATATGGAGCGCCAGATTCGCATGCTGGCCGCCTACAAAGTGAACCTCTTCGCGCTCTACATGGAGCACGTATTCGATTTCGCCAGCCAGCCTCTAGTCGCTCCGAAGGAAGCCGCGCTGACGCCCCAGGAAATCAATGCGTTGGTTGACTACGCGAAAAAACTCTATGTCACGATTCTTCCTGAGCAGCAGACCTTCGGGCACCTGCACCACATGCTGAAGTACGAGCTCTACGCGGATGTTGCGGAGCGCCCTCACGGCCATGTGCTCACTCCCACCAAAGAGCACTCCTACGAGATCATCAAAGCCATGTATGCCGACCTGGTGCCGCTTTTCCCCGGACCTTTCTTGCATGTCGGTGGCGATGAGACTTTTGAACTTGGCCACGGGCAGACCGCCGCGCGCGCCGCGGACGTTGGTCTGGGCCGCGTCTACATCGAGCACATGCAGAAGGTCAGCGCGATTCTTCAGCCCTACCGCAAGCAACTCATGTTCTGGGGCGACATCGCCGTGAAGTATCCGCAATTGCTGGGCATCCTTCCCAAAGACATGATCGCCGTTCCTTGGGATTATGACACGAAGCCGAGCTTCGTCAGCATCATCAAGCCTTATCGCGACGCGGGACTGCGGGTGATCGTGGCGCCGGGGGCAAACAATTGGAATCAGCTCTGGCCAAACCTTGACGTGGGCTTCGTGAATATCCGCAACTTTGTGCGCGACGGTCAAAGTCTTGGAGCCATGGGTATGATCAACACCACGTGGAATGACGATGGCGAATCGATCTACGGTATGGCGTGGCCCGCGCTCATCTTCGGCGCGGCTGCGGGATGGCAGGCGGGCGAGGCGAATATCGACGACTTCAAGAACGCTTACGATTGGGCTTTCTATCGCAACAATGACGGTGCAACCTTCCGTGACACGCTGGAGAACCTGGACCGCGGTCATCAGTCGCTGGCTAAAATCAGCGTCGATACTGAGACCGACGATTTGTTTTGGATCGATCCCTTCACGCCGGAGGGCGCGGCAACGATGCAAAAGATCGCGGCGGCTGCTCCCGAAATGCGTTCAGGCGCCGAGCACGCGCTCGAATCGCTTTTCCGAAGTAGCGCCAAAGCCCACGCAAATCAGGACACGCTGGCCGACATGACTCTGGCTGCGTGGCGCTGGGATGCGCTTGGCATGAAGGCCGAGTTTACTCAAGAGATCAACAAGTTCTATTGGGACGCTTTCCAAAACCAAACCGACGCCGACCGCGTCGACAATGACCTCGAAGAAATTACCGCCATCAACGCGCGCCTCGAAGATCTGCGCGACGCCACAACGCGGCTTGGCAACATGTATCGCGAGGCGTGGCTACGCGAATACAGTCCATATTGGCTGGATAATGTATCGGTCCGTTACGACACACTGGCCCGCAATTTCCAGGCAAAGATCGTCGAAGTGCGCCAAGCGCGGCGCCTGTACGATGCGACCAAGACGCTGACTCCGCCGCAGCACTTGGGATTTTACTTACAACCGTAGAAAGTTGAGTTGTGTGCTTACTCTCAGGCAGAAATTGAATATTCGCGTTATAGATTCCAAATAAGTGAGTCGCTGTGTGAAGAGGTTCGTACTAACAGGGGCGCCCGGCTCGGGAAAAACAGCGATAATCCGTCAACTGGAACTTGATGGCTTCAGCGTCGTAGAAGAAGCGGCTACTGACATCATTGCCCTCGATCAGGCGCAGGGCATCGCGGAACCATGGACGCGCCCCCTCGTTCATCGATTTGGTTGTGGATTTGCAGCGGCGGCGGCAGCAGATTCACGCGTCGGGTCCGCCTGAGGAGACACAGTTTCACGATCGGTCACCCATCTGCACGGCTGCCCTGGCGACCTACCTTGGATACTCAGTCTCGAGGGTTCTTTCCGAGAAACTGGAGCGAATCAAGACAGAGGCCATTTATCAAAAGCGTGTTTTCTTTATCAGGAATCTTGGCTTCGTCACGCCCACCGAGGCGCGGCGTATCAGCTTCGAGGAAACTCTGCATTTCGAACGAATTCACGAGGAGACGTATCGCAGCTTTGGTTTTGAGATCGTTTCCGTCGCTGCGGGAAGCGTGGCAGAGCGCGTGGCCGCCATCAAGCGAGTTGCCTTAGCGCCCATGTGACGCACCTGCTACATTAGCCTCTGCGATTGAATGCAGTCACAAGCGAACCAGCTGCCCCTGATGTTTTCCGACCGCACTAACTGGAAGCTCACGCGCAACCGCCTCACCGAGGCGCTTGAAGAGGTGAAATCGAGCGGTGCGCGCGTGCTCGATTTGACGCTCTCCAATCCAACCCGCGCCGGCCTGCTCTACGATGAATCAGTAATCCTGCAATCGCTGGCCTCGCCGGATGCGCTAGATTACGACCCCGACCCAAAAGGCCTGCCCAGCGCCCGGGCTGCAGTCGCGGAGTACTATGCGGCTGACCACAAAATAGCGGAACTCGATGAGCGCCTCATTCTTACCACCAGCACCAGCGAAGGTTATTCCTTCGTGCTTCGCCTGCTCTGCAATCCGGGCGATGAGTTGCTGGTTCCAAAGCCGAGCTATCCGTTATTCGAATTTTTAGCGGACCTGCAAGACGTTAAGCTGATTCCGTATCCGCTGATCTACGATCATGGCTGGCAGATGGATTTTCCGTCACTAGAGAAGGCGGTGACCAAACGGACACGCGGCGTGGTCGTGGTTCATCCCAACAATCCGACCGGCTCATTTGTGAATCCGCGAGAGCAACAGCAGCTAAATGATTTTTGCAGCGAGCACGAACTGGCAATCATTGCGGACGAAGTCTTTCTCGATTACGACCACAATCGTGCGCCTCAGCAAAGTTTTGCCGCCAACCAGGATATTCTCACCTTCACTCTCAGCGGAATTTCCAAAATCGCGGCTCTGCCGCAAATGAAGGTAGCGTGGATCGTCACTAGCGGATCTCAATCGAAAGTCGACGCGGCACAAGCGCGGTTGGAAGTGATCGCCGACACTTTTCTTTCGATGAATGCGCCTATCCAGTGGGCGCTTCCAGCTCTGCTGCAGCAGCGGCAGGGCATTCAGCAGCAGTTGCTTGATCGCGTCCTGGCGAACTTGGCTGAGCTCGACCGTCAGCTCCCCACGCAAAAAGACTGTGAGCGCTTGCGTGTCGAAGCCGGATGGTATGTGGTTTTACGCGTGCCGGTAACCCAAACTGACGAGGAGCTGGCAATCGATCTGCTACGTCGCGAATCCGTTCTCGTACACCCCGGCCACTTCTATGACTTTCCCGCCGACGGATATTTGGTGCTGAGTCTAATCACGGACAAAGTAGAGTTTGCGGAAGCCATAGCGCGAGTACTAAAGATGCTGAATCTTTAGGGCGTCACGAACTCTCGACGACACTGCATCAGCGCTTCACCAGAAACGGATTGCTCTCCCGTTCATCGCCGATCGTCGTCCTCGGCCCGTGGCCGGGAACCACTACTGTCTCATCCGGCAAAGCCAGCACCGTCCCATGCAGTGATTGCATGATCTTCTGCATCGAGCCCCCGGGCAGGTCGGTCCGGCCAATGGAGCCGGCGAACAGCGTGTCGCCAGCTAGCAGAAGCTTTTCGGCAGGAAAGTACAAACAGATGCTGCCTTCGGTATGTCCCGGTGTATGCAAAACGCTGGCAGCATGCGTTCCCGCCTTTACGGTATCGCCAGTGCTTATGCTCTGGTCAATCTCAACTGCTCCGGGAGCAGCCACGCCGATCCATGCGGCCTGCAGGTCGAGCATCTTGAGCAAGGCATAATCATTCTGGTTCAGCAGAATCGGAGCTCCCGTAGCCGCACGCAGCCTCATCGCGCCCCCCACATGGTCGATATGCGCATGCGTGATAACGATTTGCTTCACCTGCAAATTATGCTTTCGCAACAGCGCCAGGATGTCCTCAATATCGTCGCCCGGATCGATCACCATCGCTTCGCGCGTGCTCTCGTCGCCAATGATCGAGCAATTGCACTGTAGCGGACCGACCGGGAAGATCTCATGAATCATAGTTTTATTGTAGCGAAGAAAGGCCCGAGCACCGAGCAAGACAATGTCACCCACGAAGTCGCACCAAGCCATGGCCACCATTGGCTTTCCTTGGTGAGCCTTAGTGCCCTTCGTGGTTAAAGCACTTGCCGAAACCCGCCACCGGCGAGACAATAGGCAGCTTGCGGGAGGTTCTGTGGCAGCGAAATACCGTCAGCACGGATATCAGGATCGCGACCGCGAGCAAAA
>Ga0209332_1000389_pt1 | contig 10484 bp, 13 predicted proteins | sample BlaSpr_A8_OM3_M1_FD_187974 | JGI IMG/M metagenome (GOLD analysis project Ga0209332, IMG submission 187974) | Forest soil microbial communities from Thunder Bay, Ontario, Canada - Black Spruce, Ontario site 2_A8_OM3_M1 (SPAdes) (version 2) | ecosystem: Environmental > Terrestrial > Soil > Boreal...
CGGTTGCGCGAGTCGAATGCCGTGAGCCACCGCCGCGATGTGTTCGACGATTGGCGCTCTCCGGCGCTTGGAACGCTTGGTGAGGCGAGACGATGAATCTACGCGTGAACGCCGATTGCGATAACAATAGCAAGGACAATCGCTGCTTCTACGACGTAGATCCACAATGCTCGCTGCGCGAATCGCAAAATAACATTCCTTTTCGCCATGGGCTCACCCCGCAAAACACTCGGACGATACAAATCCTATTACGAGAAATGGGTATTATTGTTTGTTATTACAATAGAAGACCGGTCGGAATTCTTATCCGGGATACGCGCGATTTGATGTTTCATGGGTAATCGAGACTGTCGTGCCTTGGGGATTCGTCACGGTGTCGACGCGAGCGCCGAGTTGTTTGGCGAGCGCCTCGACGATGATCGTGCCCAAGCCGGACCCTGTCCTAGCCGGACCCAGATGGGCCTGCGGCGTCCCAATCCCATTGTCGGAAACCGCAAGTCGCCAACCCGTATCGGCCGCCTCATAGGCAACGACAAGCTGGCCAGCGGCGCGATCGCCGACAAAGGCGTGCTTGAACGCATTGATCACGAGCTCCGTGACAATGAGACCGATACTGCCCGCATCGGCCGATGACGCCGTGCCGGCGTCTGCCTGGACCCGCAATGAAACCGGACGATTCTCGTCGGTCATCGAAGCTGCCAGTGTCTCGCACAATCGAGCGAGATAAGGGCCGATTTCGATCTGACCTCCGTGGCCCGAAGCCAGCAGCTGTTGCTGCACGGCCGCCACCGACATAATCCGCCGTTGCGCGTCCATGAGATGTAGCCGCGTCTCCTCGGACTGCACTGCCCGTGACTTCAGCGTAAGGAGGCTGGCGATGATTTGCAGACTGTTTGCAATGCGATGCTGCATCTCCTGCAGCAGCGTTTCCTTCTGTTGCAGGAGATTGGCGATCTCCCGTTCGGCGGCGCGACGGTCGGTGACATCTTCGATGGCCAGGAGAATGAGCTTGCGGGAGCTTTTTTTAAAGAACACCTCGCGCGCATTCAGGAGCATCGAGCGTCGTCCGATAACGGGAAAGTCGCGCTCGACCTCGTAAGCCTCCATCGCGGCGTGCTGAGGCGCCACTCCTTCCAACAGCAACCGAAGCTCAGGAATATCCCACTGGCCGTCGCCCAGCCCGTAAACCGGACGGCCATGAACGTCCTGAAGCTTCATCCTGAAGGCCTGATAGAAAGCGCGGTTTGCCGTGACGACACGCAGGTCCTGATCGAGAACCAGGAGGGGTTCGCGGATCGTTTCCACGATGGCCTGGGCGAGCAGGCGCCCATCATCGAGGTCTATGAGCAGCGGGCTACTGGGCAACACCAAGGCGTCCGGCGGCCGGGAGTGCTCTCGATAGTTCAACGTTTCCATGTCTTCTACCCTCACGAAAAGCGACCGACCAGTTCGCCGTTACAAGCGTCGGCCACGTCTTCCCCCCGCTTCCCGGAATTCTCCTCCGCTGCGAATGATTCTCGCGATCGGCAAAAGTTTAAGCGCGCCGACCGTTGCGCCGATGTTGAGAACACGAATCTTCGCCGCAAGTGAAGCCCGTTGCCGAAGCGAAGACTGTGCAAAATTGCACACTCTGAGGATTGTGGAATACTGGCCACATTTCAGGGAGCTTAGTTTGACCGGCCGGTGCCGCCATCCGGGCTTGCCGCCGGCATCCTCGCGGACTTTCGCAAGGCGCGGCCGACGTCATGGTCTCGCAAGCGCGCAAACGGTCGATACGGCGCCGCGTCAAATCATCGGTTTGAGCGATAGCGCCGGGCGACACCTGGGCCGCTCCCAGGAAAAAGGTGACGTCGCGCATCGAGGCGATTGCGGCCATCGCGGCGACACCGCACAAATTCAAGCGGGAATAATATTGTTTTATATTGAGTTAATATTTCAACGTTACTTATAATAACTGTAACTCATTGAATTAATATAGTGCTATCGTCGCTTTTTCAGTTCTGCACTAGTAATGGACCAAGCGATAACTATGTAGGGAGTCACAGGTCCCCACGCGGGACCAACAGGAGTTTGCAATGAAAAATCTCACACTTGCCTTTTTCAAGGACGAAACGGCTGCGACCGCCATCGAATACGGTCTCATCGCCGCCGGCATCTCGGTTGCGATTATCGCCGTCGTCCAGGGCCTCGGCACCAACCTGAAGAACACCTTCTCCAGCGTTTCGACCGCCCTCAAGTAAGCGACTTGGCCCATGAAGGGGGCTTCGCACCTTGGACGAAGCCTTCATTCGCCAATTGCAAATTGATGCCGGTCCGGCACCGAGAGCTTCAGAGCAACAGGCGCCCGGGGCGCCGAGCGGCTTTCTCGCACACGCGAAATGGCGATCACGTCTCGAAACCCATCAAACAGGGAGACACGCCATGGCCCAGGTACGGCTCAACGACACGACAGCCAATACCATTCGCGATCGCTATCGGACATTGTTCGCCGACGTATTCACGCCGAACATTCGGTATGAGCAAATGCCGGGGTCGGACGAACGTACCGCCTATGCGGCGGAATATGCTGCGTATCGACTTGGGCAGATCGACGAGAAATTTGGACGCCTCATAGAAATATTGGAGCGGGGAACCGTTCAATCCTCGCAGGCATGAAAGTAGGCCGCCGTGGTGGTGTTCCGTAAAGTTGTCAAAATTGAAGCTGCCGCGAGCTGCGTGAACTGTTCGACGTGCTCTTTCGAAATTCCGGTGCCAAGCGCACAGCGTTTGCCGCGAGAGTTTTCCGTGCTGTGCCCGAATTGCGGGTGGCGCAGAGAATATCTGTCGACTGATCTCCACGATGCAAGGCAGGACGCGGAACCACCTCGTCAATTTCCAAGAATCCCATTTGGCAAGAGGCATGAGAAGAAAGAGGAGGAAATTTTCATCCCACCCAAAACTCGGCTGAATCAATTGACGTCTTGGCTGTTGCAGTAGGCTTGCATTCTGAAATGAGCAATTTTGCTCAGACGGCTACTGCCAAGGAGCGCATGCGGGTATTGGGATGTCGGGGCACGGAAGGTGCCCCATGTCGAAAGCAGATCAGTTCTGGCAATACGCCAGGGAGGCAATTCTCTCCGCCTCCCACGCCAAAACCGATGAGGATAGACAAGGTTTGCTCGAGCTTGCGGGGACCTGGACGCAAGCGGCGTTACTGGAGCGAGCATGCCCGGTCGATCGAAACAGCCCGGCTGAGGCCAGCACCGCATAAGTCGCGGTGCCATCGCCATGGAGGCATCAAAGTGTCGCGCCAGATTCGCGATGAAGAGAGGTTAACCGAGGACGAGATCGCCCGCAGAATACTCGGGCCTCGCGGTGTGCCGGGCGGCCCGGATACCGCGAAAATGACGCCGCAACAGGCAAAGAACATCACCAAGACCGGCGAGTTCGACGGTCATACCGCCTGATTGGACCGAACCTCGCCCCCCGCCGCCGCCCAGCTGACACTCAGCCGATCGCGTTCGAGCCTTTGCAATTCCTGCAGCGCGCTGGGGCCGTTCGCTTTTCCCACCAATTTGGCATATTCGCCCGCCTGGGCGCGATATCGCTCGGCAGTAAACTTCGGCAAGCCTTTCTGTGACAGCCGCCGCTGCAGCTGACAATCGTCAAGCTGCCACGCGATTCATCTTTTGGATGCTGACGTTGAGCCTAGTCCGATGGCCGCGTTGAGTCCGTGCAGAATTGCTCACCTGACACGGGGAATTAAGGTGAAACGCATCGTAGTCTGACACGCGAACGTGTTCGTTTGCCTTGCAACCCTTGGCGGCGATGCGGCGTTGTCGCTGTACTCACGAATTAATTCTTTTGAGCCATAAATAGGAGAATCACGTGCTTCACAAAAAAACTCTGATCGCTCTCGCAGCCGCGGTCGCGCTGGGTTGCGTGCCAATGGCAACGAATGCGCTGGCTGCCGGCCATCAAAATAGTGGTCATGGTGGCGGCGGACAGGCCTTTGCCGGACATGGCGGCGGACACGCGATGGCCGGCCCCGCCCGCGGCGGAAATGGATCGGCTGGTTACGCCCGTGGTGGACGAGGAACGGCCGGCTACGCAGGTGGCGGTCGTGTCGTCGTCCGCTCCGGCGGCGGCGGTTACTACGGCGGCGGCGGACCGGTCTATGATAATGGCCCGATCTACGACAGCTGCTCCGGTTATGGCTACGGCTATAGCGGATGCCCCGGCTATGGTGTTCCCATTGTCGGCGCCGTGATCAATGGCATCTTCGGCGGCTACGGCGGCTACTGAGAACATCCGGAGGGCTTGAAAACCAGGCGGCCGCCTTCCCGGTTGGGAGCGCGGCCGCATTTGCTTATGCGCGAATTCAATCGGGCCTCCCGGTGGCGCGAACTTTTTCTTACCAGCCTAAGGCGGTCGCGCGGTCCAGAGCGAATTTTTCCGGACTGCCGATGGCGAGCAGCTCCGCGAGCAGTTGGCGCGCGCGGGAGACGCGGCTCTTTATCGTCCCGACCGCCACCTCGCAGATCGCCGCCGCTTCGTCGTAGGAGAAGCCCGACGCAGCGACCAGAAGCAGCGCCTCGCGCTGAACGTCAGGCAGCTTTGCAAGCGCCCCGATGAGCTCCTTGAATTCCAAGCGGCCGAACTGCTCGGGGGGCGCTTTCAGGCTGGCCAAGTAGCCGCCATCCGGATCTTCGACTTCGCGGCGTCGCTTGCGATATTGCGACCGAAATAAATTGCGCAGGATGGTGAAAAGCCACGCCGCCATGTTCGTCCCCGGTGTGAACGAATTGATGTTGGCCATGGCGCGCATCACGGTTTCCTGCACCAGGTCGTCCGCACGGTCGGCGTTGCCACTCAACGACATCGCGAATGCGCGCAAATTTGGAATGGCGGCGAGCATGACATCTTGCGTGGACGGCTGAGACGCCATCGGTTCGGCCAGCTTGTCCGCCGCCGTCGAGCGCGGCGCATTTGCGTTTGCCAGGATGATTGGCCCTTTGGCCTGGTACGTCGCGCAATTCATATCCATGTGAAACCTTCACCCGCTGCATGATGGACCATGACACTGCTTCGGCGTGGCGAATTCGGGTCAAATCCGCCCGAGCAGCATAAGAATGACCACGATGATCAAGATGGTGCCGATGATGCCGACGCCGCCGTGTCCGTAGCCGTAGCCGTAGCCGCCGAAGCGGCCACTGAAGCCGCCAAGCAGGAAAATGACGAGCAGAATGACGAGGATGAGCCCAAGCGACATGGCCTTAGTCTCCACTGTGTTGGGTTCATTGGAGCCAAAAGCCAAGCTGGCGTCTGTGCAATATTGCTCACATCGCGCAGGCGGCAGCCCCGCGCATGCTTCCGCGTAAACAAGATATACAAATTTAATTCTTGATTTGCGGCTGCTCGTGCAGAACGACATTCAACAGCGAGCTGTGGACTTCGATGCCGCTTTCGGTGCTGCCGTTGTATGCGATTAAGCCGAGCTTACGGAATTTATTCATGAAGAAACTCACGCGCGACCGCGTCGTTCCGATCATCTCGGCAAGCGTCTCCTGGCTGATTTTCGCGATCACCGGCTCGGGTGTGCCTTCCTTGCCGAAATTCGCCAGCAGCAGGAGCATGCGGGCAAGACGCTTCTCGCTCGAATTGAACAGCTGATCGACAAGATCGGCCTCGACGCGGATGCTGCGACCGAGAAGATGCGCAATGAACAATTCGGAGAACGTCGGCTCTCGATGGATCACATCGATAATCGCCGACTTTTCCAACCGCGCGATGACAGACTCTGTCATCGCCGTGACCGTCGCTATACGCTGCGCCTGCCCAGCAAGACATCCCTCGCCGAAGAACTCGTCCGTTCCAAGGATGGCGATAACGGCTTCCTTGCCTTGCTCGGAAACGACGGTGAGCTTCGCCTTGCCTTTCTGGATGTAGAAGACCGCATCGCCAGCGTCGCCTTGCGAAAAGACGACCTGGCCCTTGCGGTACTTGCCGATGCTGCGGCCCTTCCCGACTTTGGCGAGAAACGATTGCGTATCGAATGCGCGCCGGCGTTTCGTCGCCATGACATGGCCCTCCACCCCGATAATAATCGTTTTTGGGGGGGAAGGGAATCGCCTGCTCGACTTGGGAGGCACTTTGACGCGCACCATGTGCTTCCGGGCAGGCCCCATCGTCAATCGGTGGGGCGCCCCCAAAAGATGGAGACATCAAGCACATGGCGGCGTTTCCGTGTGAGCAATATTGCTCAGACCAGCGTGGAGCCGGCGATCACTATGCATGACTGAGGAGCGCCCCGACCGAGGAGGGAGCCAAGACAATGAATCCCATTACCGTATTTCTGACCGTCGCCTGCCTCGCCGCGGGCGCGGGACTGGGCGCGACGGGGCACCTTTATTCGGGCGTCGCCGTTGTGATCGTTGCGATCGTCATCGCTTCGGCGCTGAAGATGGCCAACACCTGGCAGAAATTCGTCATCCTTCGCGCCGGCAAATTGCGCGGCGTCAAGGGGCCGGGACTCTTCCTCATCATTCCGGTCATCGACCACATCGTGGCGGTCATCGACGAGCGCATTCAGACCACGGCCTTTAGCGCCGAGGAGGCGCTGACCAAGGATACCGTGCCGGTGAATGTGGACGCGATCATCTTCTGGTTCGTCCACGACGCGCAAAAGGCAGCCTTGAACATCACCAACTACCGCGAGGCCATCGATCGGGTCTCCCAGACGTCGCTGCGCGAAATGATCGGGTCGTCGATGCTCTCAGCGCTGCTGTCGGAACGCACCGCCGCCGACGAGCTGTTGCGCGGCGAAATCGGCCGCAAAACCGCCGACTGGGGCATTTCGGTAAAATCCGTCGAAATCCGCGACGTCGCCATCCCAGTCGCCTTGCAGGACGCCATGTCCCGGCAAGCCCAGGCGGAACGCGAAAAGCAGGCGCGGGTGATCCTCGGCTCGGCCGAAGCGGCGATCGCGGGCAAGTTCGTCGAGGCCGCCATGACCTATGCCGATCATCCGGCCGCGCTGCAGCTGCGCGCCATGAACATCATCTATGAAACGACCAAGGAGCGCGGCGCCACCATCCTGATCCCGACGTCGATGGTCGACAGCCTCAATCCCGTCGTAGCGCTCGCCTTGGCGGGGCAGCAACCCGTACCGCAAAAAACCAACGGACCGCGGCCGCAGTCGCCCGGAGCGCCGAAAGAGATTGTCACGGCGCCCCGAATTCCCGGCGCGTGACCGTTCTTCTGACCGGAGAGGGGGCGATCTGCTTTTGGACGCGGGAGCTATTTCTTGGCGCGTGGTTTGCCGAAGGCTAACGTCACTTCTTTCTTCTTTATACGCGCCTTCGGGTTGCCGCGCTGCCCGAGATTCTGCTCTTCGGTGCCATCCCCCATCATGCCGGGATAAGCAACCTTGGCTCGCTTCTTGGTCTTGGTCCGGGATTTCTTCGCCATGCCTAATACTCCGTGGGGGGTGTCCGATGAGTGGGTGGGTGGGAAAGAAGACGCTTTTCGACTGTCAAGATAGCTGAACTCTCAGCACAATAAAGACTGTGCAGAATTGCTCAGTTTAAAACGCAAGACGGACGAGGTGCGCGCGCATGCACCCAATGCTGTCGGGAACAAAACATCGACGCGAGTCGTTATCCAAGACCCAACCGACATCGAGGAAAACGACAATGGACAAAGATCGCATCAAAGGCTCGGCCGAGCAGGCCAAGGGAGCCGTCAAAGAAGCCGCCGGAAAGATTCTCGGCGACAAGAAGCTGGAAACCGATGGCAAGACCGACAAGGCTGCCGGCCAAGTGCAAAACGCGATCGGCGGCTTAAAAGATGCAGTGCGCGGCAAATAAGGCCGACGCCAGCAAAGGAAACTTGTTATGGAATTGATCCTGATCGTTATCGTATTGGTGCTGCTGTTCGGCGGCGGCGGCGGATATTGGGGTCGCAGTCGCGGTTACTGGTGACCGAACGCTTTGCCGCGCTCGGCCGTGAGCTTGGGAACGCCGTTCAACAATAAATTCGGCGCATGCGGTGCCTTGAATCAGGCGGACAATTGACTTTGATCTGATGAGCGCCTGCAGGACCACGTTTTTTCAGCGACGCATCGAGAACCATATTGGTCAATCCGATACAGACTTCACAAGTATCAAGCCCGCATTATAGCGGGCATCGGGACGTCGAGCGTCCCCAATCGAAGAGAGTGCCATGAAAAATGCCATGTTTGTTCTTTGTTTCGTTCCGTTCCTGACGATGCCGGCCTTAGCCGATTCTGTAAACGCCGGCAAAAACGCGATCGTCGTCGCGGAAGACGTCCATGTCGGAGTCGGCGGCGTGCGGATTGACGGCGGTGAGCGAAACCGGCATCGAGACCACGGCGTCGTGATCGGCGGCGAGCGCCACCACCATCACGATCAAGATCGAGACCATGACCGCCGCTGACCCAGTCGGGCGGGGTCGTGGCCAGTTGAATAAAAAAATTGACCACGGCCGTCGTCCCGGCGCCTATCACGCCCTGCCGACGACGATCATTCATCCTCGGCGTGGAACGACAAGCGTTTAATCGCAAGTATTTGGATCACTCGGCGGCCAGCGCGCGTTCCTTGAACGGCAGGCCGAGCTTTTGCCAGACGTCGACCAGCGCTTCGGCGAGTGCGTCGATGAGCGCGTCCTCGTGATACGGGCTCGGCGTGATGCGCAGCCGCTCGGTGCCTTTCGGCACGGTCGGATAATTGATCGGCTGAAGGTAGAGGCCGCGGTCGGCGAGCAGCAAATCGCTCGCCGCTTTGCACAGCTCCGGATCGCCGACATAGACCGGCACGATATGCGTCGGGCTGGTCATCACCGGCAGCCGCGCGGCGGCGAGCACGGCCTTGGTGCGCGCGGCGCGATCCTGGTGCCGTTCGCGCTCCCAGTGCGAGGTTTTCAGATGCCGGATCGCCGCGGTCGCCGCGGCGGCCACCGACGGCGGCAGCGCGGTGGTGAAGATGAAGCCCGGCGCATAGGAGCGCACCGCGTCGATCAGCGCGGCGGAGCCGGCGATATAGCCGCCAAGACAGCCGAACGCCTTGGCCAGTGTCCCCTCGATCACGTCGAGGCGGTTCATGACGCCGTCGCGCTCGGCGATGCCGCCGCCGCGCGGGCCGTACATGCCGACCGCGTGCACCTCGTCCACATAGGTCATGGCGCCGTAGCGCTCGGCGAGATCGCAGATCTGATGCACCGGCGCCACGTCGCCGTCCATGGAATAGAGGCTCTCGAACACGACGAGCTTCGGCCGCGCCGGATCAGCGGCGGCCAATAGCGCTTCGAGATGCGCCATGTCGTTATGACGGAAAATCTGCTTTTCGGTGTGCGCCTGGCGCACGCCCTCGATCATCGAATTGTGGTTCCACGCATCGGACAGGATCAGGCAATTCGGCATCAGCTTGGCGAGCGTGGAAATGCCGGTCTCGTTCGACACATAGCCGGAAGTGAAGACCAGCGCCGCTTCCTTGCGGTGCAGGTCGGCAAGCTCGCGCTCGAGCTCGACCACGGGATGATTGTTGCCGGCGATGTTGCGGGTGCCGCCGGCGCCGGTGCCCATGCGGGTCGCGGTCTCGACCATGGCGCCGATGACCTTGGGATGCTGGCCCATGCCGAGATAATCGTTGGAGCACCAGATCACGACGTTCTTCGGCCCGTCCGGCGAATGCCAGATGGCGTGGGGAAAGCGGCCGGCGATGCGCTCCAGGTCGGCAAAGACGCGGTAGCGCCGTTCGCCGTGCAACCGGCCGAGCGCGTCGGCGAAAAAGGCGTGATAATCCACGGGATGATTGCGGCGATAGGTCATGCGGGAACGATCGGCCTAGGGCCGGGCCTCGGTGGAACTTTACGCCGTAGTTCTAGAAGCGTTCCAGGGTATTTGTCGAGGGTTTGTACAGGCGGCCGCTTGCCGCGCCATTGATCGAAATCAATTCAATTTAATGGAATAGCGCAGGCTTATTGTCCCACGGCGCGACGGGCATGCGGCCCGGAACGAGGGAGCCAGGGGCTCCACGGATCGGGCGGCACCAGGCCTTCGGTGACGGAAACCGGCACGATACGGCCGTCGCCGGTGATGCGGCCGATCATCACCGGCTTATAGAGATGATGGGTGCTGGCATCCATCTGCACGGTAAAGCCGCTCGGCGCGGCGATGCGCTTGCCGCCGAGGGCCTCACGCACTTTGGCGACGTCGGTGGTGCCTGCTGCCTCGACCGCCGCGGCCCACAGATGGAAACCGATCCAGGTCGCTTCCATCGGGTCGTTGGTCATCGCGTCAGGCCTGCTGGTGAAGCGGCGCCATTCGGCGATGAAGGCGCGGTTCTCCGGCGTGTCGAAGGCGTGCAGGTAATTCCAGGCGACGAAATTGCCGGCCACATTCGAGCGCATCAGCGCCGGCAGCTCGGCCTCGTTGATCGACAACGACATGACAGGGATGACGCCGGCGCCGACTTGCTGGGCGGCGA
>Ga0209332_1000393_pt1 | contig 10434 bp, 8 predicted proteins | sample BlaSpr_A8_OM3_M1_FD_187974 | JGI IMG/M metagenome (GOLD analysis project Ga0209332, IMG submission 187974) | Forest soil microbial communities from Thunder Bay, Ontario, Canada - Black Spruce, Ontario site 2_A8_OM3_M1 (SPAdes) (version 2) | ecosystem: Environmental > Terrestrial > Soil > Boreal...
GACGAGGCCGCCACAGCGGCGGTCTGACCTTCAAATGACGAGACGCCAGAAGTCACCGCCGCGATGCACTGCGCGATAGTGCAGTATTTCAGAGCGCCGCTCGCCGCTTGGTCCGAGATGATGAGGATGTCCGCGCCAGTCGGTGATGCTTTGTTCGTCAGGCTGGGGATCGTGAACGCGGTCGGCGATGCCGTCGAGCCCGTCGCGTTGCCGAGCAGCGTATAGGCCGACTGTGTCGCCATGTCGGCGAGCGTCACCAGCCCCGTCGCCGTGAACGATCCGGTGACGGTCAGGGCGCCGCTCGCCGAGACCGTGAGCGGGTTGCTGGTGCCGACCCGAAGGCTGTCCGCGCCCAGCGCCCAGCCGTTTGTGAGCGTGACGTTGGTCCCCTGAACCGGGGCCTTGACGTACAGAGAGATATAGTTGGTGAACGTGGCCGCGCTTGACGCCGCGATGGTGTTGCCGCCGAGCACGTCGGTGTAGGCCGCCGCGACGGTGCCGGTGGAGGTCGTGTCCGTGAACGTTCCAGTGACGCCCTTGATGCGAACACCGTTGGTGGTCCACGCCGGAACGGACTGATTGCCGCTTAGGATCAGGGCCGCGCCGGCAACGGTGAAGTTGCCGTTGTGCGTCGTGGTGCCCGTCACCTCAAAGGTGTCGGAGCCGATGGAGCCGCCGCCGAGCGCGAGCGAGGTCGCGGTAGCAACGCCCAGCGTCGGCGTCGTGAGGATCGGCGACGTCAGTGTCTTATTGGTCAGCGTCTGCGTGTCGGTAGTGCCGACGACCGCTCCTGACGGCGGCGTTTTACTGGCATAGGTGTCGAGATTGGCGGACCACGCTTCGACGTTGGTGCCGATGGCGACGCCGAGATTGGTCCTTGCTGTCGAGGCGCTCGACAGGTCGGAGAGATTGTTCGGACCGAGCAGTGCGATCGAGGTATTGGCCTCGCCCCGCCACGCTGTATTGGCAAGATCATAGGTCAGCATCAGGTCCCGGCTGGGACCGAGCACGAATGTTGCACCGCCCAAGATCGTGGTGCCGGCGCCGGCGCTGATCGTGTCGTTGCCGGTATCGACGTTGACGATCTCGATGCGGGCGCCGTTGACCAGCCCGGTCGTTCCTGCGGCCGGAAGGCTGTCGGTCATCGCCGAGCCGGAATTGCTGCGACGGGTGCGGCGGAACAAATCCGAAGTCGAGAAACCGCACGATGTCGTGCATGAGGCTCCGTTGGCCCGATTGGTCTGCACCGGCACCAGCGCTTCGAGCGTATGGGTGCCCGGATCGGAAACCGACGTTCCCGCGGTGAGCGAATAGCACTGCCACACGCCGCTGAGCCGGATCGTGAACGAGTCGTTGATCCCGCAAATGCCCTGGTCGACCACGCTCGATATCGGCGTGTCGGTCGGCGTCCGTGGCGAAGTGGTGCCGTTGCCGATCACGTCGCCGGGCGTGACGATGCCGATACCTTGGGCACTCACTGGCCCCGGTCCAACCAGATCGCCACCGCGCCACGCGAATGCGAAGGCGAGCACAGCAACCAGGATCGACAGTGTCTTGCGCTGTGTCATGTCAGAGATACCAGCCGCCGGAGGTGAGCGGGTAGACGGTTTTCTTGCCGTAACTGATGTCGAGCACCGCGATGCCGTTGGCGGCCGCCGCAGCAGCATTGAAGCCATCGATGGTTTCCGTGCCGAACGGCACCAACGTGAAATTATTGGCGTGCGCGCCGCCGGTCAGATCCTTGATGGTCAAGGGCAAGCCGTTGCGGGTCGATGATGCCGGCAGGTTGAAGTTCGTCGCCGCGGGAGCGCCGGTGACCAGGAGCGTCACGTCATTGGCCGCAACCTGGATGGTGCCGCCAGCCGGCACGGTGCGGTAATTGTTCGATGCCGACGCGATGACCTGCGCCATCGTGACGGTGCCGTATTGCTTGGTCATCGTGTTGTAGACCACGACCTCATTGAGCGTCGGGTCGAGCAAACCGAGAATCGGCGCAAGCTGGGTATAGTCGGCCTTGATGCTCCATCGGCCGTTCTGCTTCGTCACCACGATGAAGCCCACGCCAGACACCGACGTCGGGAACGGCACCTTGACGTTGACGCGGATCGAAGCCGGAAGCGTCATTGCGCCCTCTTAAGTATTTCTTCCACCAAACAGCACGGGAAGCCGGCCGATCAGAAGCTGACGGCCGTCGTCCACATTGTTCGGATCGATGGTCAAAAACACGTCGTAGGTCTGCGCGCGCAGCGTCTGCATGACAGACTTTGGAATCATGATCTGGATGGTCCCGGTATCGACGATCGCGATGTAATCGGAAAGCGTGGCGAGGATGATGGTGTCCCAACAGTCGTCGTAATACGGACCGATGCTGAACGACCCGCCGGAATATCCCCTGGGCCGCGCTGCGCTGATCTCAAGCGTGATCGCATAGAGCGGATTGTTGTTATTGTCGGTCAGCGCGATCAGATCGCCGGTATCGTCGTCGACGATCTGGATCGTCTGCAGCCAGCTTTCCCGGTTGGTGATCTGCGGGAATAGCGTCGGGTTCTGATAAATGCTCGCCTCCCCGCCTTACTTCGGCGCGTCGCCTTTGGGCGTGTCGCCTTTTTTGTTTGCCTCTTCGGCGATCGCGCGCTGCACTGCCGCGGCAAGTTCGTTGCAGATCGGCTCGGCCGTCATGCGCGAGGCGTAGCGCGCGGCATCGCACAGCGCGGCGAGCTTCGGCACGAAGCTGTCTTCGAGGTGAATGTCATAGGCGAAAGCGGACGACGGCAGCGCAACAAGTGCGCACGAGAGCGCAAAACGACGCATTCGGTTTTCTCCTTGATGTCAAAGTTTTAGGTACCAATAACCCAGCACGAACGGCGCCATGTTGTTATGCTGCGCGCCGCCGCCTGCGGATTGATTGGTGATGCCGGTCGCCGCGCTCTGGTTGGTGATGCCGGTCGCATGCGACTGGACGCTCACGCCGGTGGCGGCGGAGTTGATGCTGATGCCGGTGCCGGCGGCGTTTGTGCCAGACGAAACTGCTAAAGCTGCACCACCCGATGCGTTATTTACCCCGAATCCGGCAGTATAGCCAGTTACATAATTTTGCGTTCCATGCGAATGCCCCGGATCGCTCACGCCATGGGCGTGACCCGGATCGCTGATGCTATGGACGTGGCCCGGATCGGTGACGCCGTGCGAGTGCCCCGGATCGATAATGACGTGCGTGTGGGCCGGGGCTTCCGTGAGCAGCAGCACATGATTGGCTTCGCCGCCCGACGCCGCTCCCGTGTCGCCAGTGTCGCCGGCCGAGGTGACGTTGGTGTCCGGGATGACGTTGGCGCGGACATTGCCCATGCCATCAACGCCGGCCACACCACGGCCGCGCATGTCGGGCAGCGTGATCTGCTTGTTAGCGGTCCAGTCGGCCCCAGCCGATGCGCCCCTTCCACCGACCACCGGGCATTTGGCGTTCGGATAGTTCTGCCACAAGAATGAGAACAGGTTTTGGCAGTCGGTATTGGCGCGCTCGCTGGCGCCCGAGGTCGCAGAGCCGATCGTTAAAGCGTTCTGACGGACCCAGCCGGTACGCGGACCACCAATCTTGCGGAACAATTCGTCGCCGGTTTGGAATATCGTGCTCGGGTCAACACCGCCACCGCCACCGCCGCCGCCCGACGGGCCGATCGATGGCATGACAACATCGAGCACCAACTGGCCATTGGCGTCGACAACGCGGCAGCGGTAGGTCGAGTCGGCGAGGAAAAACAGCGGGAAAGTGCCGGTCACATCCGCCGTCATCGGATTTTGTTGCGGGATCGTCAGCCCAAAATCCTGATAGGCGCTGGCAAGCTGCAGCGTTCCACCGTTATAGATGGTCAACACCGCATCGACCAACGGTTGACCGTTTTGGTCGACCCGCTGGCCGAGACATAGCGCCGGAATTGTGCCTGCCAAATCAGCACCTTATGCGGTATTTGGAAAGATCGCCGTTGCCGAAAACCGGCCGCGGGCTTAAGCTTTGTGGATGCGATTCAGCGCGCTATGGACTGCGGCGTTTGCCGCCGTGATGCTACTGGCCTGGTGGCCCTGGAACGCGCTGGCCATTCTGATTGGGGCCGGTTACTTGGCCCGCCGCGGCGCCGACACTGCCGGCCTGCAAAGCCGGAACGTTTCCCGCTTGCTGACCGCCGACGGCCGCGAGTTTTCTATCGGCGGCGCGCAAACCATCGAGCAGGCTGGCGTTCTTGCTCACCACCTTGAGGCCGCGGATCAGGACGGACGGATCCTGCGAAGCAAGCATCTCGGCCACCTTGCGCGCCACGCGCTGATCGACGTAACGCCGGCCCGCCAATAGCGCGCCGCTCAACGCCGCAATCGCCATCTGGCTGGGATCAAGGTGATAGGCGGCGTCGATTCCAAACATCCCGGCACCGCCAGCAAAGCCGAGCTCGGCCAACTGCCGCGCTGTCGTCGAATTGCCCTGCACTGCCCCACGGGCGAGGTCCATGATGCCCTCGACCCGCAAGCCGGCCTCGAGCTGATTGGCCCGCGCCGGACCTAGCACCATCATGAGGCGCTCGCGCGCCGCCGGGCTTGCCGCGATCGAGTTGAGGACGTTGCGGCGATCGCCGATCTCTTTGATGTAATCGATGAAGCGCGACACGAAGCCGTCCTGAAACAGCTTCTTCTCCGGCGCAGTCATCTTGCCGATCGCCGTCATCGCCTGGCCGTTGCTCATCTTGGCCGTGACAAATTTCTGGCCCGCCTCGAGCGCATTCTCGGCACCGAAGAAAGCCGCAGCACCGGCGCGTGCTGACGAATAGCTCGGCACCATCCGATCGAGTTCGCCGCGCAACTGCCGCGCCAGCGCCCCGAGCGTCGAAGCTTCCTCGTTGCGCCCGCCACGTTTGGCGGAATTCGCGGCATCATCGAGCGCCCGCTTGGCGTAATCCCAGAACTGCAGGTTCGGATAGGTCGGCACGCCATTCTGGCCGCGCGCGAATGTCACGTTGCCGGACTGATCGACCGTGACGCCGGGATTGAAACCGCCGCCTTCGGTCACTGCGCGGCTCTTGCCCTTGGTGGAAGCCTCGCGCATCGCCGCGACCACGTCGGGGCTCGACGTCAAGCGCTTGAGCTCAGGCGACCACAGCCCCTTGTCACCATCGCGATACGCTTTGGTATAGGCGCCCTTGTTGACCTGACCGGAGACGCGATCAAGTGTCTCTTGGAGCGCCTGAGCACTCGGATGATTGAACGCATCGCGCAACCAGGCAACCACACGGCCGGTCTGGCCTTCAAAGCGCGGATCGATCACCGCATTGAGCGCGCGGCGGCCTTCCGGCGAGGTATTGGCGGCCGAACGCGCCAGCGCGCGCGTCGTCTCACCGCCAAGATCCGCAAGAACCGCCGGCCCACCGCCGGGCTGTGATCGGCTGGCGGCGAATTCGCCTGGCGTCAACCGCGCTTCTGCGTTCGGATCGATGTCGATGTCACGCCCGATCGCCGTGACCACACGGCGCGCCGCTTCATCTTCCGGCTTCATCGCACCGCGCACCGCGTTAACGATCGGAGCCGCCAACCGCGCGCCGCCGCGCACCAAACCTTCGACCGCGGGGACACCGGCGGCGCCGATGACACTGCCGGCCGCCGCACCGGACGCGGCGTGCTCGACCTTGTCTTGCAGCCCTTCACCTTCGCCAAAACCACTGGCCCCGCCATAGGCGGCGCCGACCATGGCGCCGCGGCCCATGCGAGCCGGCAGCGTTGCCGCTCGAAGCGTAGTCCCGCCCGGTAGCGCGAGCGCGCCAGCGACCTCGCCGGCGATATGGGTCTTTGGAAAATCCGTTTCGGATTGTTTTTGCTGCGCGCGTTCGGCGTCCCGCGCCGCCTCGTAATCGCCCGACACATCGCTGCGGCCGGTCAGCTTGTCGACCCCAAGCCGTAGGGCGCCTACGCCGAGCTCGGCGCCGGCCGTCAACGGATTGGTCCGCACCGCGCTTTCCATGGGCCCGGTCAGTTTCGGAATGCCGGACGCGGCAGCAAGGCCCTCCATTTCGCCGGATAGTCCTGCCGTCATGCCCGACTTGACGCCGCGGAACAGCGCCTTCGCCTGGTCGACGAAGCCCGGTGCCGCGCGCGGTTTCTGGCCCCCAAAACCATCGAGCGCCGCTCGGATTTCGTCCGGCTTCGCATCGTCCGGAAATTCGTGCTTCTGGCCGTCGAATTCGACGATCATTGCACCGGTCCTAGGCTGCCGTCAGGCTTGCGTTCCCAGCGCACCACGTTACCGGAAGGTGCACCACCCTGACCCGACGGCCGCGTACCGGATTCCTCTTCGCTGCCGAAGAACGACCGCGTCTCAGGTTCGAGCATGTCATCGAAGCGAGTGCCGGCGAGCCCGGTCGAGGTCACGAACTGACGGCGCAAGCCTTTCAACTGACCGATCAACAACGGACGCACGACATCGCGGATCGCGCCCATGATCTGCTGCGGGCTACGCGCGCGATTGACCGCATCGGCCGCCTCTTGCCGTTCGGTCTGCGTGCCCGCGCCGGCAACACCAAGGGACTTGATAATTTCTGCACCGACGATCTGTTTTGCCGTATCCAGATTGGTCGGAGCCGCGCTGCCGGTTTCCTCGGCAAAGCGTTGTGCGATCTGGTTGAATAAGCGGATATCACCGTTCTGTAACGCCGTACCGAGGTTCTGCAATGTGCCTAGGTGCGACACGACCACGTTGAGCGAGCGGATGGTGTTGCCCTGCGGCCCCGACATGAAGCGGTTCTGCGCCGTCGTCTGGGTCTGATAGGTCTGCGCCGCCGTCTTGACCTCGTCGGCTGTGGCGTCCGGATTCTCCTGCAGATACTTGTTCATATACATCGCGAGCGCAGAACGGCCGGATCGTCCCGACTGTACGAAGGCCTGAATTTGCTGCGGCGTTGCGTCCGGGTATTCCGCAAGGAAACGCTGCAGCGCCACGTTCGACGCATTCGAGCTCGGCGCCTGATAGATCGGCTGTTTGGTGCGCGGATCGATCAAGACTTCGCCGGAACGCATCGCGATCGGCGCGGTCGACGCCTGAATCCGCTCCGCCCAATTCTGCAAGACGCCGATTTGGCCGCGGTTCGCCGGATTGGTGGACAACCGGGCGACCTCCGCCTCGATCGCCTGGATGGCCTCCTGCGGATCGGTAAAGCGTTTCCCGGTGCGCGGATCGATCGGCAGCGGCACCTGCGGCGTGAGCGGTTGCTGACTTTGCTGTTGAGGCGCACCCGGCTGCGGTTGACCAGCCTGTGGCACCGGTCCTTGCCCCGGCTGCGCGGCAGGCGCCGGCTGCGGAACGCGCTGCGGATTGGACGCTGCCGCCGGCGTGACATTGCCGGCGCTCGGCGGCAGCGCATTGAAACTATCCGCAACCCGCGCGTTCGGGACAGCACTATCCCCGGCCGGTTGTGGCGCCGCGCCCGGGGCTGCAGGCGGCGGCGCTCCGCTACCGCCCGCTGGCTGACCGGCAGCACCGGCCCAGCGCCGCAACAGACCTTGCGCCCGCACCGTCTGCCCAACCGTAAGCTGCTGGTTCGGATCGACGCCGAGCGCTTGCGCAATGCGCGCGATCACGGCGCCGGTTTGCGGCGCCTGCTCCGGCAGTTGCGTGGACACGACACTAACGACAGAGCCCGGCTGATCGCCGCCGCTTCTTGTCGGCATGCGCGCGGGGCTGGGAGCGGGCGCAGGCGCAGCGTCCGGCGCTCCCGGCGGCGCCCCAGGCGACCCGCCGGGCGGCGCGCCGCCCGGCGCCCCGAACAACGGCGACAGTCCACCGGCCTGCTGGACCTGGACGTACGGCGCCAGCTCGCCGATCTGGTTGATGCCGCCCTTCTGGGCGAGCATCGCCGTGATCTTGCGATAGTCCGGATTGCCCTGCGCGTCTGTCGGCAAGCCCCCAGAAAACGTCGTCGCCAGATCGAGCTGCTGCTGCAGTTGCTGGCTGCGCTGTTGGTTGAGTTTTTTCTGTTGTTCGCTGAGCCCGGCGTTCTGGAAATCCGTCACCAGGTTGCCGAGTTGCGAGAAGTCGACCTGCGGCGGTCCGTAGGCCGACGTCGGCGGAACGGCAACGCCGGTGGAAAAGTCCACCATCACGCCGCCTCAAGGAATTCAGCGAGCTTTGACGCGTACTGCGTCGCCTTGTCGTAACGCACCGCCTTGATGCCGCCGATGTCGATCACCGCATCGGGATTTTTCTTCTCGACGTCTTGCGCGATCAGGCCGACGTGCGTCACAGGATCGCCCTTGTAGCGGAAGCGATAGACATTGGTGCCGTCGTACAGTTCGCCGACCGGCTCGATGTCGTCTTTGACCCGCGCGTCCGACATAACAGCGCCAGCGCCGCTGGCCAGCAGTTTGCCGCCACCAAGGATGGCGTTCCACATATTCGCCGATGCGCTGTTGTTGGCGAGATCGGCGTTGGCTTGCGCATTGCCGGTCCCGGTGCCGAGATTCCAGCCGGCCGAGGCGAGCGTGTTCTGATTTTGATTGAGCGACTGCCCGAGCGTCATGTCTACGCCGGCCTGTGTGCCACCAAGACTGGTTTGGATGTTGGCCGCGTTACTGCCGGCACCCGAATAGAGCGAGCTTAGTCCCGTACCCATACCGGAATAAAGCCCGGCGAGACCCGAACCCAGCCCGGTCATGGTCGAGTTGATTCCACCCGCCGCAGCATTGCTCGCCGACAGATACGGCTGCAGTTGCGAGACGTAGCTGTTGTAGTTCTGCTGCGCCGCGCCCTGGCCCTGCTGCTGCAACGCATTGAGCGTGGCGCCGGAATTGAGTGTCCCGGTCTGCGCGGCGTTGCGCATCACGTTCTGTGAGCCTTGATCGAGCGTGAACTGATATCCCGGCGAGTTCTGCAGCGCCGCCATCGCCGAATTGTTTCCGGCCTGACCGTTCAAGCCGAGCACGTTGCCGAGCGCGTTGGTGCCCTGCTGCGCCTGGCCGTAGTTCTGCAGGAACGGCTGTAGCGCCGCCATGTAATTTCCGGACAGCGCGCCCGCGGCCTGCCCCGTCCCGCTCTGCAACGCACCGGCGGCCTGCCCGGTCCCGCTCATCAGGGACTGCAAGGCATTGGCATAGTTGCCGGTCAGCGCATTGTTGGCATTGCCAAAATAGTTGGTGAGATCGGCGGAGCCCTGATTGATGGCGCTGGTCGCCATCCCATAGCCACTGTTGAGGCCGGCGATCTGCGCGTTCGCCGCGTCCTGAGCGTTGGTATTGGAGAAGATATCGAAGAGGCCTGCCATGGTGTCCCCGTCAGGTTGTCAGATCGCCTGAAGCCACCCACTCGTCGGTCGCGCGCTTGTAGAGGTACGCAACCGCCCACTGACCCGCACACTTGAGACCGATGCGGCTATGCACCGTCACGCCAGCGGTGGCTGTGAGAACGGTCTGCCCAGCGCCGACCTGCACGATGACAAAGCGCGAACCGACTGCGATCGGCACCGTGGCGTTCTTTGGCACCGTCAGCGTGTTGCCGGCACCAACGTTGACCTCGACAAAGCCGCCGGCGTCGGCTGCCGCGAGGATGTAGTTCGCGGTCTTTAGGTTCGGTAGCGGCGGATTGCGCAACAGCGCATCGATGCCGAGAAGCCACTGATAGAATTCCTTGACCGCAGTCAGCGTCCCCGCGATCGGAAATTGCGGAGGATTAAGCGGCGGCAGCATCTAGCCGGCGCGAATGTCGGGCGAACAGGTCGCGCCCATGAACGCCGCGTAGACCTCGTCGGACACATCGAGCCGGAACCGCGGCCCCTGATTGGTCGACATGCCCCAGTTGGTGGCGTAGACCCGCCGTCTTGAATTTGCTTCCGCGCCGAGCGAGCGCAACCGTGACGCGCCCCACGTCAGTCCGCCATCGCGCGAGATCGACAGGCTGCATTGCGGCGCCTGCCCGGTCTGCGTCGTCAAGGCCGTCACGCCCACTCCGGTGACAAAATCAAAATCACCGCGTGCGATCGTGGTGCGGTTCGGGAAATCGGAAACGGCAGCGGATTCCATGCGCATGCGGACCGCCGTGCCGTTTTCCTGCTGCGTCGCGGTGTCGATCGCGAGCAGCTTCGTTGAGAGCGCATCGCCCATAAACCACTTGCCGAACGCGTTGAGGCTACCGCTCGCCCGCCACGGGCCGAACTGGCCGGCATTGTTGCTGTCGCGCTCGTTCCACTTCATGGTGTTGAGGTTGAGTTCCCACGTCCAGGTGGGCGAGCTCAGCACCCAGAAGCTCTTGCCGTCGGCCACGTAGCAGAACGCGTAGATCGTGGTCGGATCGGCGGTCTTTTGAATCATCCGGTCGAGATCGGGCGGCGACACCTTGGCCGGGGCTGAGCCGTTGAACTGATAGACGCCGCAATCGTCGCCCAGCCACGTCAGTTGTCCGATGCCGTCTTC
>Ga0209332_1000397_pt1 | contig 10401 bp, 11 predicted proteins | sample BlaSpr_A8_OM3_M1_FD_187974 | JGI IMG/M metagenome (GOLD analysis project Ga0209332, IMG submission 187974) | Forest soil microbial communities from Thunder Bay, Ontario, Canada - Black Spruce, Ontario site 2_A8_OM3_M1 (SPAdes) (version 2) | ecosystem: Environmental > Terrestrial > Soil > Boreal...
TGTGTTCGCCGCCACAAATGGGGGGCTGCGGCTCCAGTTGTTGCGAAAGCCCGATAGGTTGTCGGGATACCACGAGAAAAGCTCCATGCTGCAGCAAGAGCCGGAGAGACCCCCCTAAGCCAAGCGCGACGCCTCATCCGCCGTTAACCGCACATTTAAGGATTGTCCGTGGCTTTTCTTCGTCGCCACTATTACCGTTGAAACATTTCGCACGAGGCACCGTCGCATCATCCAAAAAGCCTATTATCCGCGCATGCGCTTGCAGCTCTGCTGGCTGAGCAGGGCCATTACAGCGGGGCTGAGGAGGTCTGTTGCGACGATTTGGGATTGAGCGGTCGAATTCAACGGCGTGCATAGCACCCGTATAATGTTTGGGCGCTCCACGGTTTGGCGGAATGTCTGCAGCAGCGTGACGAGGTCGAAGAGTTGGGAGTCGTGCAAAGAAAGCTTGTGCGCGCAGGATCGCTGGCTAACTGTCCCGCCGGAATCGATGCTGTAGCTGACGCCGAGCAAAGCGTTGACGCCATTTTCGTCACGATCGATCCCGGCCGACTCGCACTCGCGGCTGCCGAGGATGCGGCGCTTGAAGTGCAGTTGAGAGCGCTCGCAGGCCACGACAGACCCTTCTCGATCTTGCCTGCACCCTGGCATCGGAGAGCGCAAACGGACATACGAACGGGCGTTTTCTGGAACGAGGTTGCGAGCGGTTTCATTGCCGGATTGGTTGCCCGTCATACCTTAGAGTTCGAACGCCGGACGCGAGGCGTGTTGGGCAAAGACGTGCTCACGCGGCTTAGAGATTACGTGATTGCTCACATCGATGAGCCCATCGAAGTCTCCACGCTCGAAGATAGCGGGGCGCAGCCCGTTCCATTTTACCCGGTTGCTCACCCGATTCGTTGGCGTCAGTCCGCACCGCGACGTCGTGCATTTGCGATGGCAACGAGTGGTCGAGCTTGTTCGTCATGTCCGATCCGGCTTGGCCGATGTCGCGGTGCGCACAGGCTTTGCCGACCAAAGCCATCTCACGCGTTGGGTCCGGCGCGTTCACGGCGTTTCCCTGACGGAACTGGTCGCCTGAGCCCAAAGAGCAGGAATCTTCAAGATCAGCGGCTCCCTCTTTCCTAAATCGCGGTCCAGGGGCGCGGAACTACCGCGTTCGCGCCGCCAGACCAGGAAGAACAACATGACGGATCTGATCGAGCGAAGGTTCCATCGGCTCGGCACGCAATTGTCCGGCCGCTTATCGAGGCCTAGCGACGATGATTATGCCACCACCACTGCGATCTGGGGCAAAGCCGAAACAACACCGCTTAGTGACGAAAAAAATTGAGAGATCAATTCATGCTCGCGGATTGCGGCTATGTCGTTGTCGTTGATGATGACCCCTCGCTACGGCAAATGGTCATCAAATACCTGGAAGATAACAATGTCCCGACGAAATCTGCGTCAACAGGACAGAGTTCAATCGCCATTTTGCGGGGACGCCTCCTAGCCCTGATAATCTTGGATCTGCGGCTCGGTCAGGATGATGGGCTGGATCTTCTGCGGGTAAGGTATCGCCATGGCGAATGACGAGATTCACCTCGTGTCAATTAATGGTTCTGCGCGGTCCGTAGCAGCCATGCGGACGCCGGATCACATGCTGACCAAGGTCGAGTCCAACCGCATCGTGGCCACCGACTGCAGTTCTGGCCCTGTCCTTGTCGTGGATGACGATCCGGCGGTCCGGCACCTGATCTCGGATTATTTCGGGCAGCACGGCATAACGACCGTCTCGGCGACGGGCCGCTCCGCGGTGGCCCGTGAATTAGCTCGCGGGGACACAAGCGCGATCATTCTCGACCTGCACCTCGGCCAGGACGATGGGTTCGATCTGCTCCGGGAAATTCGTTCCAGTTCGGACCTCCCGGTCATTATTCTGACAGGTCGTTCCCGCGATGAAGTTGACTGTGTGGTCGGACTCGAACTCGGTGCCGACGACTACCTCACCAAGCCGTTCGGTATCCGCGAATTGTATGCCCGGTTCCGCGCCGTGCTGCGGCGCCGTGTGAGCGGATCGTCCTTGCGCACCCGCGACGTCGAGCGGGGCGGATACAAGTTCGGCGGATGGCGGCTTGATAGTCGCAGCCGGCGCCTCATCGATCCGCAGGAACGGCCGATTGCCCTGAGCAAAGGCGAGTACGCCCTGCTGCTGGCCTTCCTCGATGCGCCGGAGCGGCCGCTTTCGCGCGAGTATCTGTTGCAGGCAACCCGGCTCCACGAAGACATCTTCGATCGCAGCATCGATGTTCAGGTGCTGCGGCTGCGGCGCAAACTGGAGGCAGACCCGAAGGTGCCGCGTGTCATCAAGACCGAACGCGGCGTCGGCTATGTCTTTGCAATTCCTGTCGAACAAAGCCGTTTGGCGGATTAGCACAGCGTCCCGCAAAATCGCTCATGGTCAGGGCAAGCCGCTTCACGCTTGCGTCCGGACCCTGCGCTTCGAACTACTCCGTCATAACCTTGGGTCTGGTCGGCCAGCGGATCCGTACACCTCGTGTAAGTTCGCAAGCAGTTCGGTGGCGACGGCCGAATCGTTGAATTTATCGAACGGATGGCTTTTCCAGTAGTTCGATGCAGGCCGTGACCGCACCTGGTCATTTTTCCACTGGTCGCCATAGCGACGCGGCATCATGGGAGGAAAGGCAGTTCGGGAACAACCGAATTTTCTCATCTCCTTAAGGGTGGCCGCGGCAAGCTATGTTTCGGCCGGGCGCTCCGAGGATGTACATCGGGCCATTGCGCAAGCTTCAATTCGATCCAAACATGCGCGTTTTCCAATCTCAAGGATCGCCTCATGCAACTTCGACAAGAATATTTCGTGGACGCCTAGCGCAAGGCGGGGTTGTAGGAGTAGTCGCCACGTTTGATCCGGGGTGACGTCCCTGGCCCCTGCCAACGAGAAGATCGAGTAGATTTGCTTCGGATACTGATGAGCTACCCGATCGAACTCCGGCGCGATTTTATCCATGGCGACGCACTAACTTTCACCGTGAACTCACTGACTGTCGTTCTTCGCGAATTCCGTTGTCAGTCCCCAGTTGGGTAAGGGAGACGCCATGAACACGCCGCATCCAGCGTGTTAGGTGACTCTGATCAGCGAAACCGGTATGAAGTGCGACTTCGGCCAAACCATATTGGCCATTGCGTATAAGCTCAATCGCACGTTGCAGTCGGAGATGAACAATGTAACGGTGCGGAGTGATGCCCACAGTTCGGGCGAACATGCGAGTGAAGTAGAACGGACTGCGCCCCGCTATACTTGCGAGCGAAGCAACGTCGATAGCCTGTTCGAGATGAGACATGACGTACTCCCGGATACGCCCAAGCACGTCTTTGCCCAGCACGCCACGGATCGCGCCTTTCAATGGCGAACTGTGACGGGCCACCAAACTGTCCATGAAGCCGCTCGCAACCTCATTCCAGAACAGCGGTCCATTCGAGTACTCCCTCGCGCTCTCCAATGCTAAGGTGCGCGCAAGATCGAATAGCGCGTGGTCATATCCCAATAGGAACTCGCTCAGTTGCGCTCCAGGTGCTGATGCCTCGGCAGCTACCAGCGCGAGCTGGCCGGGCTCGATCGCAACGAGAATGAGGTCGGCATTTCCCACGGCGTCACCACTGCTGTCGCTTCCTGCGGGAGTAATAGCCAGCGTTCCCGCCGGTGGCACGTGGTCTACAGCTTGACCAGCCATCCGGCATTCATAACGCACCTGCGGCGATGTCGGGAACCAAATCAGGTGCTTTTTGGGGGCTGCGCTGAAGGACAAGCCGCGTTGGCACCGCACCCTGAAAACGGCGACGCCGCTCTCGCCCGGCGGCTTGCCTGCGGCAAATGTTCTTGGCAAGCCGCCATCTTGCTGGGCCATCTGTAGACCATCGGGTCCTATCATATTTCCAGTTCCTCGTGAATTTGCGAGCCGCTCGACCGGGGGCACCTCGCATCTATCTCAGGCGCCCCTTTTTCGCACTAAGATCACCCGCGCTTCACGCAAAGTTTAGGATTTGATCCGCACCGGCAGCGTCTCATAGCCCCTGAGGAAGCTCGAGTAGACGCGCTTCGGCTCGCAGACCACTTCGATCTGTCGAATCGCTTCAGTCCTTTAAGGGCATCGCGCAGGTCGGGACCACGCTGCAGCCTGCCTCATATCCCCAAGCGTGATGTCTATTCCGGCCTTAGGCCAGCTGGCTGGGCGCCAGAGACCAAAAATTACCTTTCACCTGGGATTTTGACGTGTTCGCCTTACCAGGAGCACCGCAAGAACCTTCTATCATTCGCGCCCTTCCACGCTCTAACTAGGGGCACGGCGGCGATCTGTGAAGCTCGCCGGTCGGTTGTCGGCACGACGTCACACACTAGGATCGCTCTCATGCAGAAGCTAAATCGAGATGATGTTGCCCTCTACTTTAAGGATGAAGGCAGTGGGACTGCGCCCCCGATGTTATTTGTCCACGGCTGGGGATGCGATCATACGTTTTTCGCGCCCCAGCAGGCGCACTTCTCTCACTTCCAGCGGACGATAGCGGTGGACCTGCGCGGCCACGGTGCCAGCAGCGCACCGATCCAAGACTATACAGTCGAAGGCTTCGTCGATGACTTGGCTCACCTATGTCGAGAGCTAACTCTTCCTAAGTCTATTGTCGTGGGCCATAGCATGGGAGGAACCATCGCGCTACAGTTTGTGGCTCGGCATCCTGAACACGTTGCGGCAACTGTGATGATCGACAGCGTGCTGTTCCCATCTCCCGCCTTTATCGACAATCTGCGTCCGATCTCAGATGCGCTATTCAGACCGGATTACTTGGTTGCGCTCGCGTCGTTGCAGCCACTGTTGTTCCTTCCCACTGATGACTCAACTCTGAGATGGCACATCGGCCAGGTGATCAGTCGCACGCCACAGCATGTCCTGGCGCCGGCATTAGTCGATCACATCATCCGTTATGATGCGACATCCGCCGCTGGTGCAGTCGGGCCACCAATTGCGTACATCGCTTCGGAAAACGTAATCGCAAACGTGCATCGATTTCAAGAACTATGCCCGGAGCTTAAAATTGGTCAAGCTCTGGGCGTCGGTCACTTCTCGACACTACTTGCCCCAGCTCAAATCAATTCCATGCTGGAGGCATTTTATCGCACCCAGGTGCCATAGTTCCGTAGCTGCATTATTCACAGGCGAACTTGAAAGTTGTGGCGAGCATGAATCGAGGGCAACAGGCTGGCTATAGGTAGTCGGTAGTAGCTCATCTGCCAACTTCGGTTGGCGTGGCCGTTTCAGAATCCGTTTGCCGTTCAGCCCGGTAGTGTCCCTCTCTCCCCGTCAACTATGTGGAGGAAAATATGTGGCTTCAATCGCCGTTTCTTGAACAACCCGCAGTTCCTTGGCACTACCTTCAGAACAACGGCCCACGCCCCCTACCGCTGCCGCTCGTAGGGATGACAACAGCTCTAATGATGACGCACACTGCTTCCCACTGCTCTCGGTGCTGGAGCAACTGAGCCGTCTGGACGGCGAGAGCGCCACGGGTCGTATCACTGCCGGCGACGATGACGAACAAATGTTGAATCAAGATCTCAAGTGGCGACATCTCGCCGGCCTGATCGGCCGCCACGAGATAAGTACTCAGGAAATCGTCGCGCGGGGCCGCGCGCCGGGCGCTGGCAAGCCGTTCGGTATAATCCATTAGCTGGCTTGCCGAGCTTTCAATTTCAGGGATCTCTTCGGCGGTGAATCTACAACTAAAGACTCGGGTCGTTGAGTACACGAGCTCGGTGAAAAAAGGGATATTCTCGAGGCATACTGAGAATATGACCAATCAAGCACGCCGGAAGTTGTGAGGCGTAGCGACTGAGAAAGTCGATCTCTCCCTCCGCGTAAAAGCTGTCGATCAGCTCATCCGCGACCTTGCGTATGTACAGTCGCAGATCGGTCATCGCGCAAAAGGCGAACGCCGTTGAGAACGCCGACCGGCGCCGACGATGGTCAGATCCATTCGAGGTGACCATTGAATATTTGAACAAATCGAACAGGGTGCCTCCTGAATGCCGCGAAGTTCGAAAAATTCTTTCTCGGACTGCCGCGTGCGAGGATCGGTAAAGAGCTGCTGGACATCACTGTTGCGAAGCACTAGTGCGGTGCCGTCGGCTCGCTTGATGAAAGGGAACTGCCTTCTGTAGCGCCGGAAAACGCCGTGAGGATCGCGCTCGAGTTCGTCGATCGTCACGTTGGCCGGTTCGGGTTTCTTGGGGTAGGTCGGCGACGGGACGTCCGCCTCGGATCACCGGCCGGTTTTTTGATCGAACTCGCTGATTGATAATTGCGGTTCAGAACAGGCCCGGCAGAAGCATTGCCACGCGGGCGCGATAGTGGCGATACTGGTCGCCAAACGTCGCGATGAGGTCGCGTTCCTCCAGTGCAATGCCGATAAAGATATAGATCGTAGTGGCGGCAGCGAACAGCAGGTGCCCGAACGTCATGACGGGCGCAGCCCAGAATGCGATCAGAAAGCCGAGATAGATCGGATGCCGGACGACGCGATAGAGACCGGGCGTCTTGAAGCCGATGCCGGGGATGGCGCGGCCGACCGCGTTGAGCACTACCTGCTTCACGCCGAATAGTTCGAAGTGGCTGATCAGGAAGGTGCTGTAGAGCACGATAAGCCAGCCGAATGCGGACAATGAATACACGAGCGCGGCAGCCTTGGCGTTGCCGATCCGCCATGCGACCTGCGGCAGCGGCTGCCAAAGCGCGAACAGCAGGATGAGGGCCACGCTGGCGCAAAGCACGTAGGTGCTGCGCTCGATCACGGGCGGCACAACCTTCGTCAGGATATGCTTGAAGCCGCGGCGCGCCATGCCGCTGTGCTGGATCGCGAAAATGGCGAGCAGTACGAGATTGACGGCTACCGCATGCATCGGCGGTGGCGGCGTTATCTCTCGAACGGTGTCGACGGTTTTTGGCACCGCGAAACCGCCGACGAAGCCGATGGCGTAGAGAAACGTGAAAAGGAAGATGATGTACGAGATGGCGCCGTAGGCGAGGCTCAGGAATCGCCCAAGCGGGCCGAACCGGCCCGCTGACGCGTGTGATTCGGGAACGTTGGCTTTAGTCATGGTATTCTCCTTCTGGTGTAATTGCGACAACGTGGTTGAACGTACATGGGTGCACAACAGCGACGTGTCCGCTCTGCTGGCTTGTGACAGGGATACTCGACGTTGCTCCACAGACTAGCCACTTTGACGGCTATCTGAGATCTCACCGCGCTGCCATTCTCCGCACTTGATCGAACGGGTTTTGGGCACACTCCAAGGGAGCCGTGGCTGCGCTTCGCGCCTAGCCCCGCCAAGACGACGTCTCGCTTGCTCAACTTCATGTTCAATGTTCTGCCAGGCGGCCGACGAGGCGCAGTTTCGGAAAATATCGGAATGGCATTCAACGGCATTCAACTGCTTTTTTGGTATTCAGAAAAAGACGCTACAGATGCATTGCATCACCATCGTCAGGGTAGTGCCTTCAGTAGCGCGCGCACCAGCAGGACAGAATTCGCCGCTGCGAGGTCCTTGAAGTCGTCGAATGAACTATGGCCGGGCTCACCGCCTGCAAGGTCCGACAAGCTTCGGACGGCAACAAAGGGAATTTTGTTTGCATAGGCAACATGGGCTATTGCCGCACTCTCTTGATCTACAGCGTCGGCATGGAATGCTTTGTACACGTAATCCCGAAAAACACTATTATCGACAAAGGCCTGACCTGAGACGCCATTGCCCCCAATGATAATCCTAGGTTGACGGTCCACGCATTTTCGATCGGTTGTGCATCTGTTCAGTTGAACCCTGCTGGAGACCGTCTTGACCAGAGACATGAGTTTTGGATCGACGGGAAACCAAACGCGGTCCTCCGGATCAAAGGGAGCTTGGGCAATTTCTACGGGTTGCGGGAAAATCATGCCGAAATTTTCGTTCTGAGCCGGTTTGGCAAACTTGGGAAGACTGTAGTCGGATCCGACATTGCGAGCGAAAACAGCTTCGAGGTATTCGCTCCAATATTCCGGCACGACTACATCTGCGATTTCGAGGTCCGGATTTAGGCCACCGGCAACGCCGGAGAAGATAATCCGACTGACCCTAAAATGGTCGAACGCAAACTGAGTTGTCATCGCAGCATTGACCATGCTGATGCCGCTCAACAACAGCAGAACGGGTTGGCCCTCGGTTTCGCCTGTGACGTATTCGACGCCGTTAACGATCCGACTTTTGCGATTTTTCAGGGCGGCTCTAAGTTCTGTCCACTCCGGCTTGAACCCGGATATCACTGCCGTACGGCTGGTGGTATCGATCTTGTCGTCCGCAAGAGACAGGCTGATGGTGCTCAATAGCGTCCCGCCGAATGCGACGGTAAAACCTACGATCAAACCAAGCCTGTACCTCAAAGCGGCCTCCCCTCGTGATGATCGCCTATCATGGCGTGAGCCCGACTTCCGTTATGTTTCAGTTCGCAAGTTTTATCTTACGATTGTAAGAATGCACGGAGATGGACGGCGGTCGAATATTTGACTACGCGACCACCTTGCCAGCGAGGCGCAGCAAGTGATTGTTTCATCAACTCGAGCAATCGGATGCGCCCCCAGGGGCCGCCGCATCAAGGCTAACCACGCGCGGATGCTTCCGCTGCCGGCAGCAGCGCGGCATTGTGGGGACGAAGCGGCTGTAGGTTGTGTGCAAAAAAAGAGCCTCCCCTGATAACCGCGGATAGACAAACATCCGAATAACAAGACTGTGCCAGAAGATTTCGCGGATCGAATTTATGTAATATTCGGCGTTATCCCCGCCGCCAGCTTTGGAGTTCTGTTTGGTCATGGCGTCACCACACAGCACCGGGAAGCACATCGAGCGGGATTTTGAGATAGCTCCGGCCATTGTCCTCCGGGGTCGGGAGCCGCCCGCCGCGAATATTGACTTGCAGTGCCGGCAAAATGAGCTTCGGCATCGGCAAGGTCCGGTCGCGCTCCTGGCGGAGATCGACGAACCTATCCTCCGTCTTGTCAGCGATGTGCGTGTTCGAGCGTTTCTGTTCGGCTACAGTGCTTTCCCAGCGCGGATGGCGGCCGCCCGGCTGGTAATCGTGCCCGGTGAACACGCGCGTCTCATCTGGCAATGCAAGGATGACCTGGATGCTCTTCCAGAGCTGCTTGGCGTCACCGCCCGGAAAATCCGTGCGGGCCGTACCGCTATCCGGCATGAACAACGTGTCATGCACGAAAGCAGCATCACCGATCAGATAGGTGATCGAGGCGAGCGTATGGCCTGGCGAGAACACGACCTGCGCAGCGAGCGAGCCGATCTCGAAACGCTCGCCATCCGCGAACAGGTGGTCCCAGAACGGCCCCTCGCTCGATACCGACGGCCAGTTGTAGATCGTGGCCCAAAGCTGCTGCACATCGCGCACGTGATCGCCAATCGCCATCGGCGCCCCGGTCTTCCGCTGGAGGTAAGGCGCCGCCGAGAAATGGTCGGCATGGATGTGTGTGTCGAGAATCCACCCGACGGTCAATTCCTGCTCGGCGACATAAGCCAGAATAGCATCAGCGCTCCACGTCGCGGTCCCACCCGACCTCTCATTGAAATCGAGCACCGGGTCGATGATCGCGCATTTCGCCGTGGCGAGATCGGAGACGACATACTGGACGCTGGACGTCCGGGGATCGAAGAAGCCCTTGACGGTTGGCCGTTGCTTCCCGCGCCGGGCAATCCACTGTTCCGCCACAGTGAGGTCGAAACCGAATCTTTCCCCGAACGGGCGAATGTCCTCGGGGTTCATCCGTCTGTCGAGCACTTCACCGATCGCGTAAAGTGTCAACGAACGCGTGCCGCTCCCGCAGTGGGCCAGTACAGGTCCGGGCGCATCGGCGACGGCTTTCTGAAAAGCCCGCACATCGGCTTCTGTGATTTGAGGAGAAGTAACAGGGATGAAGCGGTAGCCGAGGCCAGCGTCTTCGGCTGCGCACTTTTCGGCAGCAGATCCCGGTTGATGCGGCTCCTCTCCGTTGGGATGATTGTTGATGACGGCCGTGAAGCCCTCCGCCTTGAACTGCCGGAATGCCCCGGGCGAAGGTTGCTCGGCAACAGCAAGTTTTTCCGAAATCCGAACCAGGCTCATTCCGGGCTCCTTTCACAATAACGATATCCTGAGCAGACATTTGAGCGCGTGGTCACGTGCTGAAAAGCTCACGACGAGCAGATGTTTTCCGTTGTACCTGCCGGCACTTCGGCCGCTCCAGAAAACGATGGCGACGATCGCTCTCTACGTGTGCTGCAGCAGCAGGGCCGTGAGCTCATTGGGCATGTCGAGCGTCACATCATGC
>Ga0209332_1000399_pt1 | contig 10380 bp, 7 predicted proteins | sample BlaSpr_A8_OM3_M1_FD_187974 | JGI IMG/M metagenome (GOLD analysis project Ga0209332, IMG submission 187974) | Forest soil microbial communities from Thunder Bay, Ontario, Canada - Black Spruce, Ontario site 2_A8_OM3_M1 (SPAdes) (version 2) | ecosystem: Environmental > Terrestrial > Soil > Boreal...
TTCAATACGAATTTTCTGATCCTTGTTCGCTGGATTCACTTTCTGGCGGGCATCACCTGGATCGGCCTGCTCTACTTCTTCAACCTGGTCAACGTTCCTTTGATGAAGGAGCTAGACGCCACCACGAAAGGCAAAGTGATGCCCGCACTCATGACGCGCGCCCTGTGGTGGTTTCGCATGTCGGCCGCGCTGACTGTGCTGGCCGGCTTGGCGTACTGGGGTAACGTGGTTGGGGCAGACGCCCGCAACGGTGGCGGCTCGGCTGGGGCCGTGATGGGCAGCTTCTTCCTGATCTGGACGATCGTCTGGGGAATTCTGTACGCATGCCTCATCCCAGGCAAAGGAATTTTCGACAGAGGCGCGTTCGTGGGTGTCGTATATGCGGTAGTGGTTGCGGCTGCAGCATGGCTATTTCTGAGCTGGAACAACCATGGCTGGGAAAGTAACCGGCTTCTGGCAATCGGAATCGGCGGCGGCATCGGCTGGGTCATGCTGCTGAATGTCTGGGGAGTAATCTGGCGGATCCAGAAGCGGCTGATTCAGTGGACGCGCGACAACGCTGCCAACGGCACGCCCATGCCAGATAAGGCGAAGGCGATGGCGCGACAGGCGTTTCTGGCTTCCAGAGCCAATGCGGTCCTGTCGGTGGTGATGCTGTTTTTTATGGGGGCGGCCAGTCACTACCCGATGTTCGGAAAGTAGATCCTCATCATAGAAAAAAGGGAGCCGAAGTTCCGGCTCCCTCGAAGTTGCCCTACCCAGCCTAGAAAGCGAACTTCACACCCAATCGGATGTTACGGCTCAGCTGGTAATACATCGGCTGGCCATACTGACTACTAAATAGCACCGGACCGGGCAGGATAGTGCTGTTGGTCAGGTTTTGTTGAAGGATAGACGAAGGCGACCCGGCGCCCCAAGGAGTCATAGCGCTCGCGTAGAATGGAACTCCATTGAAAATGTAGTTCCCCCCCGGAGAAGTGAACGACTGTTGCGCACCGGTATCGATTTGTTCGTTATAGGCCGTCACCGAATGCTGGTTGAAAAGGTTGGTGAACGTGGCCGAGAAGCCTAAAACCTTAGTCTCGCTGATCTTGTAGTTCTGTTGAAGGTTTAAGTCGCTCTGGATGTACCACGGAGTACGACGGACATACGGATTACCAACGGTGAAAGCGCCCGTGGTTGGATCTTGCGTTACATTGACCCAATTGCCGCGGTTCACCGGGTAAACATCCCACCCGCCCGAACCCGAACCACTGTAGCTATATCCCGTGTCGACGAAGGTCGAAACCGGGGACCCTTGATACAAGTACTGGAAGATCCCGAAGTTCGTCGAGGTATGCTTGCCCTCCGGCAATTCATAATAGGCATAGCCCTTGAATTTATTCGGACGATCTGTGGGAAGCAACCCGCTGGATGACCCGCCATTGTCGTTCCACGAGAAATACGGCTCGTCAAACGCACGGCTATTGTTCGGCGAGTTGCGACCGGCTAAACCACCATCAGATAGGTCCGAACTGGTCAAGCCCGTGTAGTTGCCACGAAAGTGGCTATACGTGTAGGACATCATCCCAAACCAGTGATGGCTAGTAGCCTTGATCAGGCGGAATTCGACGCCATCATAGCTGCGAGCCGCAGGGATGGTCTTGTTGGGCGGATATAACCCACTTGCGCTGGTGCAAGCTGCCGCCGCCCCAGCCCCGTAGATGAAGTTGCAGAAGCCAGAGAAAGTGCTGTTTATACCTTGACCAGGATTGACAATGATAAAGGTTTCGCTGCCTGTGACGGCGTTGAAAACAGATGAGTCTTCGATCGCGTGATCGAGCCGGCGGCGATCCCAGCGGGCTTCAAACGCGAGACCTTTACTGAGTTGGTAATCGGCACCAAACGTTGACTCATGCTGCCGGTACGGCTTCAGGTTTGGTTGAACCGCTTCCTGGGAGAAACTGCAAGTCGCGCAGGTAGTTGGGAAGGCTCGCAAATTCTGATTTTCCAGGAAGGTTAGTCCAGAGCCACCGCCCGGACCGAAGTTGGCCGTGCTCGAAGCGGCAGCGCCTACGCAGTCACGACCAGCGCTGTTGAAGACAGGGTTAATATCGGAGAGAGTCGGCGTATTGATAGCGTAAGCGCAATTCTGCCAGTATTGGCCGCCAAACGAACTGATGGCCACATTCAACTTCATGATGTCGTTGTAGACGCCATAGCTGCCGAACACTTTCATACGGCCATCTTTAAAGACATCCCAAGCGGCGCCAACGCGAGGAGCAATCTTGTCGCCCCATGAGAAATTAATTGGATGGCTCGGCACGCCCGGTCCCGCCAGACCTTCGCCGGGGACATACTCTCTCTCGACTCGGAGACCCAGGTTAAGGGTAACGCCACGACCAATCGTCCAGGCGTCCTGGGCAAAGAAACCGTGATTAAAGCTGGTAGCTTTGCCCCCAGTTCCAAAGTCATACACTGTGGCGACTCCATACTGGCCCTGACAGAGGCCGTCGGCAGGGGCTGTGCCCGCCGCTGTCTGCGCCGCGAGCAGGGCATTGCAGTTGTCTATTCCCGTCTGAGTCGCGGGGGTATAGGCGGTAGACTTGGTTCCAGAATATCCCGCAAAAATCTGGGTGTACGGCTCGTTATAGCCCTGAAGTATGTAGTTGGAAAGGCGGTTGAGCTGATACCCAAATTTAAAGTTGTGCGTGCCTCCCCATCCGCTCTTGAACCAGGCAAAATCCTCATCGACCTGGATCGCCTTGTTGGCATTGCGTGTGGTCATATTTGAGTCGATGGCGCCGTTGATGAAGAACTGCGATTGCTGCAGCGCTGCCGGTAGCGGAGCTCCAGTGGTATCAACGCCACCTATGCTGCTGTTCTGCCATTCATATAAATTGCCGCCTTGGGGGAATCCAAAGTCGCGGTAGTTTTCAAAGTAGTAGCCAAACCGGCTGGTTGAGATCAAACGGGGCGTGATTGTCCAGTCTGCACCAGTGTTAAGAGTTTGATTGGGAGCCGTATAGCCCAAGGTATGAGCGTAGGCCGTCGGCGAGACTCCGGAACCAGGAGCGCAGTAAAAAGGTGAAGTCGGATCGCCAGAGGCGAGTGCTCCGTAACAGCCGGTGCTCAAGTTATAGAGGCCCCCGACCAAGTCGTCATGCGGCAAGTTTTCGCCAGCCTGGCGCTGGTATTGATAGAGCCAAGAGCCAAACACGCGGATCTTCTGGGTCACCGCGTAATCGATGCGCGCGCTGGTGTAATAGGTCTGGGTGTTTTGGCTGAATGGAATCTCGCCACCGTTAGCAGGGCCGTAATTGATGGTGCGCTCAATGTCGTTCCATTCTGGGTTAAAGCCCACGAAGAAAAAGATTTTATCCTTTAGAATCGGACCGCCGAAGGTGAAACCAGGGAAAACATCACTGGTGTGCGGCTTAATAGGCTGAACTTGTTCGTTGACTGCATCAAGGAATGAGGTCGAAGACGGATTGCTCAGTGGATCGTAGCGCTGATAGACCGCTGACGTGCCATCGAGCGCTTGATTCTCAAATTGAGCAAAGATCGAACCGTGGTAGCTGTTTTGGCCCTTTTTCATTATCACGTTGACCACGCCACCTAGCGCGCCACCGTGATCCGCTTCGATACCCTCACTCTTCACTTGCACTTCCTGAATGAAGTCGAAAGGCACGTTGGTATGGGAGTAGCCACCAATAATGTTCGCGGTGGACTGTCCTTCCACCAAATACAAGTTCTCCGAGTCCGACCCTCCAGCGACTGAATAACCGAAGGCGCTGCCGTTGCTACCGTTGCCGGGAGACACTGCACCGGTTCCATTGCTGGCGCGATTGCTGCCCATCAGAGGTTCATTGGAAGCCGAAGGAGCGAACTGGATCACCGACTGGAACGAGCGTCCGTGCGGGACGTCCTGAACGACATCTTGCGTGATGTTGGTCTGCGTCGTCTCGGTGCCCACGTCGATGAGCGGAGCCGCGCCGCTTACTTCGACCACCGTGCCGGCAGCGCCGACCGCCATCGTCAGATCAAGAGTCGGAAGGTGTCCCACCTCGATCACGATGCCTTCGCGCTTCAACTCAGAGAATCCGGGAGCTTTGACTGACACTGTGTAGGAACCAGGCGGCAGATTGGCGAAGCGATAATAGCCGCTGCTGTCGGTCGTAAGGCTCTTTTTCCCGATCAGCGAAGTGCCGGTAAGCTCGACGGTGGCGTTAGAAACCACTGCACCGGTGGGGTCCTTTACGGTTCCTTGCAGGGCGCCGGTGGTTTCCTGGGCGAAAAGGAGAGAGGAAACCAGCAGCGCCGAGATTAGACATACGGCAAACATCCCGTACTTTCGTGAGGCACGAATCATAGGTATTGTCTCCGGTTAAAGCTATCTTTGATTTCTTTTCTTGCGTGTTCCGCTAAGGTCAGGAATTACAAAATCCTGGGGGTCCTGACAACCTGCGAATCATGCCGCCAGACATCGCCAACCGCGGCAGACACACAATCGCTGAACAGAAACACAGTGCAACTAACTGTCCAAACAACAGATTCATAACAGTATGTGTTGTCAACAAATTGTTATATTTTTAAATGTATTATTACGTTAATTAGGATATACGTCTCTAGATGAATATGGATTTACATATAAGTTAGGCTTCAGTCGGTATCGATGCCTGCCCCTCGGCTTGCGTGTGGAGGTGCCTCATGTAGATCGGTCGTCCTGCTACAATCGGTTTTCGGTGACAACTTCTTCCAGAGATCCCGCGTCCTCGAAGAGAGAGGCGTCGGAGGCATTATCCGCCATCTCAACTGCGCATGCCTCTGTCCCGATGCTGGATCTGCAGCGTCAGTATGAGCAAGTGCGCGCCGAAGTTTTGGCCGCCGTCGGCAGGGTGTGTGCTTCGCAGCATTACATTCTGGGACCGGAGGTCGAGGCGCTCGAACGGGAACTCGCGGACTTTTGTGAAGCGCAGGATGCTGTGGGCTGCGCCTCGGGCGCCGACGCTTTGTGGCTTGCCCTTGTTGCCGCCGGAGTGCGGGCCGGCGATCAAGTCCTGACCACACCCTTCAGTTTTTTTGCTTCGGCGAGCGCTATTGTGCGAACGGGCGCCCGTCCGGTATTTGCCGATATCGAGCCTCACAGTTTTAATCTCGATCCGGAGCAGGTTGACACGTTTCTTCGTCGCGGCCGGCGCGACAATCTCCGGGCGCTGCTTCCAGTTCACCTTTACGGCCAGTGCGCGGATATGAATTCGCTGCAAGAGTTGGCTGATGAATTCCATCTTGCCTTGATTGAAGATGCTGCCCAGGCAATTGGCGCGCGGCGTGGGGAACGCAAGGCCGGATCAATGGGAGTCAGTGCCGCGTTCAGTTTTTATCCCACGAAAAATCTCAGCGCCTATGGCGACGCCGGATTGGTCACCACTAACGATCCATCAATGGCTGAACACATGCGGCGACTGCGCAACCATGGCAGCCCGAGCCGTTACGTTCACGAAGAGTTTGGATGGAACAGCCGTCTCGACGCCATCCAGGCGGCCATTCTGCGCGTGAAATTGAAATATGTCGCAGGATGGAACGAGGGTCGCCGCCAGCGAGCCGCACGCTACGATCAGCTTTTCGCGGAGGCTGGCCTCACGTCAACTGGCGATCAGGCTCAGAACCCCGCGCCCATTCAACTCCCGCGAACTTCGGCAGATACATATCACGTTTTTCACCAATACGTCGTCCGCGCCTTTCGCCGGGATGAACTGCGCGAATTTTTGAGTGCACGTAAGATTGGGACGGAGATTTATTATCCGATCCCGCTTCATTTGCAGCCTTGCTTCGTCTATCTGGGTTATCGCGAGGGCGACTTTCCGGAGGCCGAGCGCGCCGCAAAGGAAGTGCTGGCGCTGCCGATGTTTCCAGAACTGAGCGAGGACGAACAGAGCTGGGTGGTCAAGAGCATCGCGGATTTCTACTGCTAACCGGCGTTATACTAGCTGCAACTCTCCGCCTGTTTGACAGACGTCGTCGTAACTTTCTGCGGCAACAGGCATCAGATTCCGCATCGAGGAGATGCAGGAATGAGAACAATTCCGAGAGTCAACCTGAGACTATGTTGCGCGCTCTTGATTGCCTGGTCTGCCTTCACTGCAGAGTCGCACGCGCAAACGGCTGTCGAGCAGGCGGCCCGCAAGCCTGTTGTGATCGAGTTGTTTACTTCTGAGGGGTGCTCCTCCTGTCCACCGGCGGATGTCTTACTGCAAAAGCTCGAAGCCCAACAGCCGATCGCGGGTGCACAGATTATTGCGATCGAAGAGCACGTGGATTACTGGAATCACGATGGCTGGACCGATCCGTATTCATCCGCCGAATGGACGAAACGGCAGCAAACATACGTAGCGCTGCACAGGCAAGACGCATACACACCTGAATTCGTGATCGACGGGCGCGGCCAATTCGTGGCCAACAACGCGCAGCAGGCTGAAGCCGAAATCGAGAAGGCATCAAGTACAGTAAAAACAGAGGTTTCCATTTCCGCAGCACAGCCGGATGCACAGGGCTCGCAGCGGTTCAACATAAACGTGGGAAAACTAGCAGGAAGCAAGACCGACGACATCGCAGAAGTCTGGATCGCGGTAACTGAGGATGGCCTGCATTCATCAGTAAGTTTGGGGGAGAATGCCGGTCACGTATTGCATCACACGGCGACACTACGTGCGCTGCACAAAATCGGAGTGGCCGATGCTGGAGCAGTACAAGCGTCTTTCACGGGCGCACCGGTGGTGAAACTTAACTCCCACTGGGACCCCAAAAATGTGCACGTTACTGTTTTCGTCCAGGAGAAAAAGAGCCGTGAAATTCTCGGCGCCGCGTCAACTAAGGTCAAAGGCTAACCTGAGAAAGTTGGATCTAGCGGGGCCGATGTTTCTTACTAGACTTCGGCGTTTCCTTCTGCTCTCCCGGACCCAGGACTCTCCGGACCATGGGCGTGTTCAACTTGTATTTGCGCTCGCTGACGTTGCCACTGTCGTCGCGCACCCGCAAGATGAATACTGGCAAAGTGCCTTCTTTATCGAAATTCTCAGTGGTTAGCGTCACCGGAAGTACACCGTTCAAACCGTGCTCACGATAAGCGGTTTCGTAGCGATGCTTCCTGACGTTCCAGGTAAAGACGCGGATCTGATCGTAATCGTAGGGTAGACCGTCATGCGGTTCGGTGATTGCGCAAAGATACTGCGAGACCTTTTTGTCCGAACCTTCTTTAGCGGGGTCCTCAACTTGATTAAGCTCAAAGAACGCCACGAATCGCTGGCCTTCGGCGTATTGTGCCACGTCGAGCGGAACGTCGATATCAACCATGCGAGACAGCACCCAGCCCACGTGGTTCTCGGCGTCGCGGACTAGCCACCAATCTTCGAGAGCTGGGCCCGAGAATCTTCCAGATGAAGGTCTAACCGGCTTGGGTGCCACCGCCGTCAATCCAGGCTGTTTCTCAGCCGTCGCGCGTTTCAAGACAGAAACTCTCGCTGCCGCCGAAAGTTGATAGAGATGTTCGGTATCCCGGCCTGGCGTGAGGTGCAGGTTCGTATCGTTACGGAGAACAGCCGGAGCTTGCACCGGATCGTTCAGATTATCTTGTGTGAGCTTCTGCAGGCCATCGTAGGTTCGCTGGTCGACCAGATAGCGTTGCTCGATCCATCCCTCGATGCCCCCGGCAGTTCGGACGCGGGAGAAACGCTTTTCGCGTTCCAGCACCTCAACCCGCTCGCCATTCTTTACCGTGCCGACGCGGTTGTACATCGTGGAGAGCTGGTCGCGCAGGCTGGCCTGCGCCGCCGAGACGTAATTGACCTCCAATACTCGATGGCCCCTGCGATTACAGGCGGGAATCGCCAGCAAGAAGAGGAAGCCCAATGCGAAAGCTGGACGCAAATGGAATAGTCGATGACGTATTTTCACAATCTTCGGAAGACTAAACAAGGTTGTTTTCCACTATAGCGCGTTGCAGACCCGGTTCTCTGCACGAAAGGTTTACCCGAAATGCACCTTTGGGATCGAACGAGAGTGTCATCTGCACTGACATAGCGGAGGTGGTTCGGTTAACATGAAGGAGAAGGATTCATGGCGCAAACTTCTGGCGGCGGAAGCTATTGCCGCAGCGAATTTTCCTTGATTTCCGAATTGCGATTAAACTCCATGGCGAGAAATATCTTGAAGAATCCATTTGCTTTATTGGTATTGGCGTCAACCTTAGCGGTGGGCTTATGCGCTGCGGCGATTGACTCGGTGAATCCCGTATTGCGTCCGCCCAAGGGCGCCCAGGTTGCGATTGTGGTCTTCGAAGATTTGCAGTGTCCGCAATGCCGGCGGGTCGCGCCCATTCTTGAGCAGGCTTCGAAAACCTACAAGATTCCCCTAGTACGTCATGATTTTCCGCTGCCCATGCACAACTGGTCCTACGATGCAGCGGTGATGGCTCGCTATTTCGACGCGACTTCGAAATCGCTGGGCAACGAGTTCCGCGATTATATTTTTTCGAACCAACTGGAGATCAATCCCCAGAACCTGCGCGCATACGCCGAGAAATTTGCCAGCCAGCACAAGGTCGACTTCCCTTTCGTCGTCGATCCCCAGGGCAAGTACGCTGCTGAAGTCAATGCGGATCGTGACATGGGCAAGGGAATCAAACTGGACCATACGCCCACTGTCTACATCGTAAGCAGCCGGCATCCGGATAAGCCCTATGTGGAAATGAAGGATGCCAGCCAGTTGTATTCGCTGATTGACGCGATGATGAAAGATTAGAGCAGTTGGCAACTAGGCAATTAGCGAGTGGATAGTGATTTCGATGGGCCATGGCGGTCAGCGCATGGCAGTGAGCAATCGTGCGAGCAGCAGTGCCGACAGTCCCAGGGCCGCGATGCTGTTGGCCCTCACCGAGCGATAAGTGGCCGCCCAGGGGAACATCAAGACATCGAACAAGGGCATGATCTTTTCCGGCCAAAATAAGCCGGCGACTCCGAATGCCAGGCAAAGCTGCACGACAAAGCACAATCCCAAAATATTCATGTCCATGAGTCCAGTGCGAGAACGCACTTCTATTGAAGCGCGGCTCAAAATTTTTAGGGAGATTACGAAAGTACCTCGGAGTACGGCCGACTTCAAGAAAAATCTTAGGACGATACATTCAAGGTTGAGTTAATCCCCAAACCCGATGCCGATGGCGCGGGCGGCACGTACCAACTCGCCTTGCGGGTCAACGGATTTAAGATGGCCGATGGCATGGGCCACATCGACCGAAATTATCGAGTCCCCGTGCAGCGCGACCATCATGCCGAATCCTCCGGCCGCGATCAGGTCGACGGCCGCGACCCCGAAGCGAGTGGCTAGAATGCGGTCGAAGGGCGAGGGCGTGCCTCCGCGCTGAATATGCCCCAACACGCTGATGCGAACTTCTTTCTTCGAGCCGTGGGCGATGGCGTTGCCGATCAAATTTGCGATGGGACTGGCGCGGCGGTTTTCCTTCAGCTCCGGCGGAAGCTTCACGCCTTCGGCCACGACCACGATCGTGAAATGCTTACCGACTTTTTCGCGTTCAGCGATGTAGCGGCAGACGTGCTCGATGGTGAATGGGATTTCCGGAATGAGGATCACATGCGCTCCGCCGGCGATTCCGGCTTCGAGCGCGATCCAACCACAGTCGCGGCCCATCACTTCGACCACCATCACGCGATGATGCGATTCTGCCGTGGTATGAATCTTGTCGATCGCGTCCGTGACCGTGTGCAGTGCGGTGTCGAAACCAAACGTGACCTGGGTGGCGGATAGGTCGTTATCGATGGTCTTAGGCACGCCGACAATCTTCATGCCCTTCTGAAAGAGTTCGTAGCCGATCTTCTGCGATCCGTCGCCGCCGATGGTGATGATGGCATCGATGCCAAGCTTGGCCGCGTTGGCGATGATCTGGCCGGAAATGTCGCGAGAGACTTCTTTGCCATTCTCGACCGTTCGGTAATGGAAAGGATCGCCACGGTTCGTGGTGCCGAGAATGGTGCCGCCGCGGGGCAGGATTCCGCTGACATCTTTCAGCGTGAGCTCGAAAGCTTTCTCGGGCCAGATCAAGCCGTCGAAGCCGTCGGGAATGCCGATGACCTTCCATCCGTATTTAATGATGGCGGCCTTGGTGGCGGCGCGAATCACCGCGTTGAGGCCGGGAGCGTCGCCGCCTCCAGTGCCGATGCCGATACAGCGAATGTCTGACATAGGTTCGTCGTTGGTCTTTAGTCTTTAGTCTTTAGTCGTAGGTCAGCGGCGAAATGAGGTGCCCTGACTTTACGATCATACTTGGGTCGGACGGGATGGCAACTTACGAGGGGGCGTGGAACTGTCGGCAACGATGCTCGGTCA
>Ga0209332_1000400_pt1 | contig 10357 bp, 7 predicted proteins | sample BlaSpr_A8_OM3_M1_FD_187974 | JGI IMG/M metagenome (GOLD analysis project Ga0209332, IMG submission 187974) | Forest soil microbial communities from Thunder Bay, Ontario, Canada - Black Spruce, Ontario site 2_A8_OM3_M1 (SPAdes) (version 2) | ecosystem: Environmental > Terrestrial > Soil > Boreal...
TAGGCGCCAGCAGAAGCGCCAGCGCAGACATGATCGTTGTTGCGCGAATCGTCCCGGTGCGCCCCACGAAACTTTTTCGCATGGCTAGAAAAAGTCGAACCATCTGGTCATCCCGACGAAGAACGATGTCGTATTGGCAGGCGCGCCGATTGCGCTGATGCCTTGCGTGAAGCGCAAGTATCCGGCTTGCAGTCCGATTCTTCTCAGATGGTACTGCATCTGCGCATTGAAGATTTCCGTGTTGTTATGTGAGTCCGTGGTCGCGAGCGTATTGCTGATAGCGCGACTGAAACTGCCTGAAACCGTCATCCGCTTCATCGGAGTCACCGAAATTCCGCCGCCATAACTCGATCCGTTGAACAGGATGAAATCAGTCAGCCCAGGCGTTTGTATTGGCGACACGATCCCACCCGCTCCCAGCAGCGAAACGCCGTTCGCTTGCGAGAAGAGAGCGTTGACCGAGAATCTTCGCATGCTCATCGAAGTGGAGTAACTCTCGCTGCGGGTGCTTGAACCTTGATAATTCGTCAACCCACTGTGATTGCCGTTAAAGGCAGCGGACCACGTGATTCCCTGTGGCAAGCGGCGGTGCACATTGGCGCTGTAGCTGTAGAAAGAAGTCGTGTAAGTGATCAACTGGCTCTGCACATTTTGCGAATAGCTGAACTGTCCTGACGTTGCCCAGCGCCCAATACGGCGAAAAAAGTTCACATTGCCGACGAAGCCTACTGCGTTCTGACCTTGCCCGTTTGAGCTGTCGATCACCGAAGTGGAAAAGCTAAACATATCCCAGAGCCGCTTGCTGTAATTCAGAGTCCCACTCAGATACTCTCCCGTATAACTGTGCCCGAAGTAGTGCTGATCATAGTAGGTGGCCATCGCCGAGCCTGATAGAAAATTTGTGAACTGGTACGTCATTCCCCCGCCAAATGTGGAGGAGTATGATCCCGATCCCAGATTCAATCCCGCCACCGGAGCCCCGTTGTCGCCGAGACTCTGCGTAAGGTATCCGGTCAGATTGTCGGTGTAGTTCTGGTTGACGCTGAAGGTCAGCTTTGTGGTTGGATGAAAACTGGCGTTCGTCGTTTCCGTGCTGTCGGTATAACTTGAAAGCCCCGAGGTGCTCTCGTTTGGCGCCTTATTCGTCGCGTAATCGCTGGTGGCCGATGCTCGGTTATAGGTTACGTAGAAAGATCCGTGAACTGGCAAAGCGTGTTGCGCTCCGAAACCAAAATCATGGCCCGAAGATTCCTGTTTCGATTCCCCTTCGCCCGATAGAAATAATGGGAAGGTCGAATCCAAGCTGTTGTGATTGAAATAACCGTTCAGGCGGAAACCCGAGATGGCGTAGTTGGAGTGCACATTGAACAGTTTCGTGCTGGAATCGTCTTTCTGATCGGTTCCATAAAGCGTGCTGTTGCCGCTTCCCTGGGAGTATCCAACCGACAAAGTCGGCAGGCCCGGAACGAGCGCACTCCAGTTAATTCCGAAACCGTGACTCTTTCCTACAGTTGTGAAGTTCGGCTGCCCGGCCAGCCCTAATGTTCCGGTGCTGTTGTCGGTGTAGTTGTAGCTGACTGAACCGGGAAAATTTGTGCCGGTGAAAAAATTCGCCGTGCCGTCCACGCCGCTCGCTCCGGTCAGCGATTGATAGCCGGAATCTGCCCGCGACTGATCGTAGTAGGGATGCGCGGTGAACGAAATGAACTTTGGATTGTAGTAATACCCATTGACCTTGCCATCAAAACCCAGATCAAGCCCATGATTCGATGGAAGCTCGTCTCCGTAAGCCCCGTTGTACCCGAACGTAAATAAGCCGCCCGCATTCAGCTTTGTATTCTCACCGATTCCGAGCTGCGACTGCTGCGCGGCGGCCACCTGTGCCATCACCAAAACCGTGATCGCGATGATGTAATTCGCCACTCTCATCTCGGCTGCCACCTTCTTTGCAGAAGCCCGAACCCCGGGTTCTTCGTTACTCCTTAAGAGGCACAATGAGTGCCAAAGTGCCAATTATGGAACTGCTGTAAAAGGTTGATAGCAAGACAGTTATTTCGGTCGGGAAGTATCAGGGGCAGATGAACATAGCCGAGTGCGGAATATCACCCCGCCAGGGAGTTGAAACCCACAACAAGCAAGCAAATGGAGCGACGGGCGTCCTCGCCCGTCCAAAAGCAAGTGTGGGAAGGGCCCAGTGTGGGGACGGGCGACTCGCCCGTCCAGCCGGGCCGGGACGCCCGGCTCTCCACCAATTAAATCAGGGACGGAGCCCCGCCCTAGCTGACTTCCACCTTAGCCTTAGCCCGCAACTGCTTCGCCAGCCCGGAGCGCAGCTTCTCGTACTTGCTCTTCTGCAAGTCAACTTTCAGCTCAGCCTGAACTTCATTCAAGCTCTTCTTCTTCGCCGTAGTATGCGCATTCAGCCGAACAATGGTGTAGGCCGATTCAATCGGAATCAGGCCGCTGACCTGCCCCGGCTGCATGGTCGAGAAAGCTTTAACAATCTGCGGCGGCAACTTGTCCCTCGCAATCAATTTGTGATCGCCCATGTTCACGCGGAAATCGTCCTGCGATACCTTCTCCGCCAGCATTCCAAAATCCTGATAAGTCTTGGTCGCCTTAGCCAGGCGCAGCGCGTCTTCGGCGGATTTCTTCGCTTCTTCCGCCTGCTTCGGAGTCGGCTTGAACGGAGGCACGATCGAAATACTTTGGAAGTTGTAGGACTCCGGCACGGTGTATTTCACCGCGTTCTTGTCGTAATACGCTTTCACCTCGGCCAGCGAAACAGCAGACTTATTTTCCACATCCGTCTTTAGCAATTGCTCGATCAGCATGGAGCGCCGGGTCTGCTGGCGCAATTTCTGTTCGGAGCCTTGCATCTCCGCCTTCATGTAAGCCTGATACTCATCGGGACTTTTGAACTGCTTCTTGAACTCCGCCTCCGCGCGATTGATCTTCTCCGCTGGAATGGTCAGTTTGAGCCGTACCGCTTCCTGGTACACCAGTTCCTCGAAGATGATCATCTCGAGCGCGCCCTGGCGAATCGATGCTTCCTGCGTCTTGGGGAATCCGTTGTGCTGCTGCGCATAAGGGAAGATTGTATACATCTCGCGCAGCAGGTCGCGATCGGTGAGCACCGCTCCATTGACGCGCGCCACGGCTCTGTCGCTCACCGGCGGAGCCGCGACCATATTGGCCGCCGCCGATCCGGCTAGCCCTATCGGAGCCGCATTGTTCGCGACTGCGGTGGCGGAATGCGATGCCATCTGCGCCAACGCGCCCGGGAGTGAAATCGAGTAGGAGAGCGCCACGAGTACGATTGCGCCGATCTGGATTGGGTATTTCATAATTGCCTCGCCTATAAAGTCCTTGCCTTTTACGGAGAGCCGACAGCTGAGAGCCGAAAGCGGTTCTAAAAAACAGGGGAGAGTCCAACTCTCCCCCGCTTATGTCACAGCAACATCTACTGGAAGATGGTGGTGATGTTGTTGGTGTTGTTGCCTTCGTTCGATTCGCCAAAATGGCATTGGCGGCAAAACTGCGTCGTCGAAGGAGCATTCGTGTTGGCAACGTTGTTAACGTTCGGATTGTAGGGGCCGTTCACGAAGAAGAAGGTGGCATAGTACTTGCCGCCGCCGTCATTCGCGATCGGGCTGGCTGCGCTCGACGTGTACACGGTCATCACGTGCTGATTGTGGCAGGTGGTGCAGAGTACGTATGGCTTTCCACCGGCCGTGACGCCGAAAGGTTGCGAGTATTTTCCAGGCGCCAGCGCGGGATAGCCATAGTTGGCTACGAACTGGGCATACGGAGTGCCGGAAGTAACGGACATCTTGGTGCCGTCAAATACTAGACCGCTGCCGGTCCTGATGTTGGCGAGCTGTCCTACCGGGTGATCGTTGGTGTAGTTGCCAGCCGTGGTGCCGTCATTTCCAAGCAATGTCGGAATCGGGTTCGCGCCGTATGCGGTATTGGTCAGAAGGCCAATCTTTTGTTCGTAAGACTGGTTGGCCATCATGTTTTTTGGAGTAACGTTGCCATCATGGCAGCTGAGGCAAAGCAGAATTCCGCCGACTTCCTGGCTTCCAGTGCTAATACTCGCGGGCAGAACTTCTGTGAAGCTTCCACCATCGCCGAATGCAACCGTGGCGCCATACAACGGGCTAGCGTCCTGGCCCCACAAGGCATAGCTGCCGGAATCAGCAGCGCCTTTGTGGCCGGAGCCGAAAGCGCCGCTGTGCGGCTGGTGACAGCCCGCGCAGCCGCGGCCGTTATTGTTATGTGCGCCGAGGACATCAACCGGCGACGAATAAGTCTGGCCCATCACAAATCCTGCGATTGCCAGAACGAACAGTAGAACTAACATCGCGCGTTTCATAAAATTAAAGACCTCCATGATTTGTACATCTTCCTTACCAAACTCTCAGAGGCTTAGGACTCGGGTTGCTCTGTGCCGTGGGCACTCTTCCCAATCGCCTCTCGACCCTAGTAGTGCAACTGCCTATCCGAAATCGACACAATTTGTCATGCTGGCAAACTCGGGCGTAAGACACTGATTTTTAAAGAGATGCTGAGCAGGGCTCATTTTGGATCAAATGGAAGAAGCCGCCCTAGAGTGGGGGAAAAGAGCCAAATACAAGAAGAGCTTGGTGAAATCCCGCACCTGCAATTCAAACCCAACTATTGCAAAATGCAGCACTTGCAGCTAGTGGAGCAACGGCCAAAAAAGATTTGTCATCCTGAGCGAAGCGAAGGACCTATGTATTTCCCCGCAAAATGCAGAGTCCTTACGCTTTCGCGCCGAACCACAATTTAAATATGAATGTCTAGTGAGTAAGCGGTACGGCCGCCGCAGCAGGCATCTCTATCGGCACTATTTCTTTCTGAGAAGTTCCAGCCGCCCTCTGTCCGCGTTTCTCTTCCTTCTCTTTCGTCAACTTCGCAAACTCCGCGTCGTTGACATAGCGGAACTGCTGCACCCGCCCCGGAAAAATCTCGGAGGTAAAAACGCGGTTGTTGCTGTCAATGGTAATGCTCGCCAATCCCTGGAACTGCCCCGGCAGAACGCCATGGCCGCCGAAAGAGATGAGCAACTGGCCTTCGTGGTTGAAGACCTGCACCCGGTCCTGTTGCCCATCGGCAACCCAGATGTGGCCGTCGCCGTCGATGGCAACTCCCTTGGGGCGCGCGAAGCTTCCCGGTCCGTCGCCGGGCTTGCCGAACGTGCTGATGAATTTGCCGTCGGCGTCAAAGATCTCGATGCGGCTGTTCATGGTGTCGCAGACGTAGAGGTTGCCTTCCTGATCGACCGCTACGCCAGTTGGCTTCGAGAAATCGCCGGGCGTGGTGAGTTCATGCTTATGTCCAGTGGTGCCCATCTTGCGTTTGAGTTTAAGGGTGTCCGCGTCATACACCAGAATTTGATCGAGTTCGATATCGGAGACGTAGAGCTGCCGGTTCTCCTTATCAATGGCCAGCATGCTGGGCTCAACCATGCCTTCGTTGATCATGTCCACGGCTTTGTGGCTGGAATCGAAGACCAAAACGTGATGCAAACCAGGATCGGATACAAAGAGACGACCGCCGTCATCCATAGCTAATCCGATGATGCGATCGAAATGGGCGTGCGTTTTGTTCTTGATCATGTCCATGTCGCGCGTTTTGGTGTTGAAGATGAAGATGGCTCCCACTTTGGAATCGGCGATATATAAATTGTTCTCGGAATCGAGGGCAATGCCGTAGGGTTGGGAGAGCTGCCACAGCACTTTGCCACTTTCCTGCTGGGACTGCGTGCCGGCGAGACGGTCCATCCACTTCGCCTTCTTGGTGTTGTTCCCTTCCTCGACCTGCGAAATCTTTTCGGCCGCATAGAAAGCCTGATAGCGAATCCGCGCAATCGCCGGAGGATTCGGCCACACGATATTGGAATAATCGATGACCTTGGGCTTCTGCGGCGCAGCGCCCGTTTTTTTCTTCTTGTCAGCGAACGCAAAACCGGGCGCTAACAGGAGGAGCGTGAGGGCGAGCACCAGGCACAATCCGCGCTGGGCTTTATGATTGCGCGTCAAGCTGGTTGCGGCTGCGGAAATATTGGTTTTCATCGTCGTCATCTCCAAAGCTTTCAAATTCTGCCCTAGCGTTTCGTCAGATCCTTGTGGCAGGTGACGCAGAACGCCAGGTTGTTGGCCTGATCCTTCACCAGCAGATCGGGCTGCGCCGACGCATGCGGCTGGTGACACGACAGGCAGTTAATCTTCGCGTGAATTTTCGTAACATCGGTCGGATCGGGAACGTCAACCACGGGATGTCCGGAGATCGGATGGCCGCGCCCAAACTTTAACGGCAGGATGACCGCCTTATTCTTCTTGAAGTAATCCTCGGGCAATTTCACTTTGCCGTCGAAGATGGTGATCATGTGCTCGGCTTCGAGCTTCTTCGGCGCCGGAGAATCCGGCCCATGGCATTCGAGGCAAACGTTGTCGACTTTGGCGGCGCGCAGCAAGTGCTCGTTATCGCCGCCGTGCGCTTCATGGCAGATGGCGCACGATTGTCCAAAGGCCGGCTGATGCAGATGCGCCTTCTTGAACTGCTCAGCCTGATCGGAATGGCAGGTCAGACAAGCGCTCACCGGATCCGGTTGCAGAAAGCCCGGCGTCTTTCCGGCGTGCGGATTGTGGCAAGCGATGCATTCTCCCTGCGCTCCCGGATGCGGAACTTTCGCCCTTTCGATGTGCTCCGCTTGATCGCTGTGGCACATAACGCACAGCGCTTTCGTATCGGCATTAGTCAGAACAACCTTGCCGTCCTTCGCGGGCGCGTGGCACGTGTCGCAACTCTTGTCGGCAAATGGCGGATGAGTAAACTTCGCCATCAACTTCGGCCGTGCCGACTGATGCGGGTCGTGACATTGCGTGCAGCTCGCCGTAGCGAATGGCTGCCCCTGATGAGCCTTGACCAATGCCTCATCCTTAACGTCGTGGCAGCCGATGCAGAGCGCGGGCACACCTTTGGTCAGGTGATAGTCAAACTCCTGCTTCCCTTTTTCGCCGACTTTATGGGTCGTGTGGCAGGAGTCGCATCCCATATCAAGTGCCGCGTGGCGGCTTCCTTTTTCAGGAACGTTCGTTCCCTGGGTATGGCACGTGAGGCAAAGATTGTCTTTTTTCTCCCCGGAAGTCGCTTTCAGCAACTGAAATTTGTTGTCTGACGTATGCGGATCATGACACTTCAAGCAATCGCGCACCGCGGGCGGATGAATCGTTCCCTTAAGCGTCGACGCGTCTTTGTCAGCATGGCAGGTGATGCAGAGAGATTGCGGAGTCGTAGTCGTCAGTTTTATTCGGGTGATGTCCTTGTTGACGCGAACTTCATGGCAACTTAAACATCCCATCGCGATGGCGGAATGGACGAACTTGCCCTTCGACTTATCCTCGTGGCACTCGAGACACTTGGCGGCGTCGACATTCTTATCTAAAGGGACCGCATGAACGGCGGTGTATGCAGGAGGAACCAGGAGCGCGCTCAGCAAAAACAGAACGAGGCCCGCAATAGCGAGAGGCCGGTCGCCTTTGCTCTCGGCTTTCCTGCTAGACCAGATGCGATAGGGAAGAAGTCTCACACAGCCTCCAGAGGATGGGTGTGCACGAAAGTCGCCGTATCCCAGAAAAATGTCGCCAATCGCAATACAGGCGCAAACTACCGAATAAACGCAGGTTAAGAGGAACAGTTGGTCGCGCGAAGAAGATTGAGGCAATAAATGACCCGCGCGTATGGGCCTTCTGCCTCAGCAGGAAAGTAAAATGCCCCAAACGAGAGACCCCGACGGCGTGCTTTTTGATTACAGCCATGCAGAAGCTATTAAAATTCAGGAAGGGAATACAGCAAGTAGGCGCGATCACGGGGCTTTGTGATCCACGTCACCACTTCGCGATCACCGGCACAGATAACTATCGCATCCGAATGGCTTGCTACGTGGCCTCTCTACAACAAATACTCCGCAGCAAGCGAAGGTTCTCGGACCGCGCAGGGCTCAGGAAGTTCGTTGAAGCTTCCAAGCGCCGTATTGAACACTTCATGAACTTCCTCCGCGCGTGCGGGGAACGAATTGCGGGAACGAAGAACGAGTTTTAGCTAAATCTCAGTTGCGACCTTCGCTCCCAATCGCGCTGCCGATGACCTCACCCGAGACTACCAGTTCCACTCTGCGATTCTGTTGACGTCCCGCCGCTGTGTCGTTCGACGCTACCGGTTGTGTCTTCCCGAATCCCATCACCGTGATCGAAGCCGGTGGAGTGCTTTGTTGCGCAAGATAATCTCGAACCGACGCTGCGCGCTTTTCAGATAACTGCTGGTTGTATTCGTCACTGCCCACGCTGTCGGTATATCCGTCGACTTCTAATCGCAAGTCGGGATACGCCAGCATAATACCGGCAATCTTCGCGAGGCTTTCCCGGGCAGCGGGTTTCAGCACATATTTGTTCGTCTCGAAGAGCACGTCTGGCATCGTCGCGACTAGGCCCCGGGCGGTATCGCGTGTGACCAGGATCGCGTTGAGCTGTTGCAATAAGCGAGCACGCATCTCCGCTTTTTCTTGTTCCGCTTTTTGACGCCCGCGCTCAGACTCCTCCGCCAGCGCGCGTGTTCGTTCGTTCTCGGCCTGGAGCGCTTGCTGCTGCCGCTGCGCTTCTCCTTTGGCTTGTTCCGCCGCCGCTCTTTCCTGCTCCGCCTTTTGCGCTGCTAACTCCGCTTCCTGTTTGGAACGATCTGCTTCGGCTTTGGCTCGTTCGGCAGCCTCTCGGTCGGATTCCGCCTGCTGTCTACGCTGGCTTTCTGCATCGGCTTCGGCTCGCGCTTGCGCCTCGCGGGCCGCAGCGGCTTGTTTCTCGCCGGCGATTCGTTCTTCCTCCTGACGCTTCAACGACATCAGCCGGGCCTCTTCCGCGGTTTGCGCTGCTTCTCGTGCCACCGTGCCGATTGGTGTTCTGCCCTGCTTCCGCCTGTAGTAGTCCTCCGCCTGTTTCAGATCCTGCTCTGCCTTGGCCAACAAACTTGGAGCGTATTGTTCTGCCTTGGCCGCTCGCGCGATCCGCACTGCATTGCGCGCCTCGAAAAGATCAAGAGGCGCCTTGCGGTCGATCCCGTAGATCGCATCCCCAATCGGTTCCACCTGCGAGGCGTACAAACCCCGCGGCAACAGCTCGAACTTAACGTTAATCGCCTCTTCTCTTCCCTTCGTATCAGTTCGAATCTCGTTTTGCGCAACCACCAGATCGCTCGGTTGTGTGACCGCAAAGTAAGGCTCAGCCGTTACGATCAGTCCGAATGCCTGAAGGTCGGTAGTTACGCGTAAATCACTCTTGCCGTCATGAACGATGACCTCGCCTAAATTGTTTGCGCGTCCTTGTGGAGTAATGGCCCACAAAACATAAGTAAGATATTCCAATCCAAAATTGTTGGGGGACTGCATGCCGCGGAGATTCACATTGATCTCGAGACGCCCGCTCTTACTATCGACTTTAGCTTCGCCTCTCGCGCTCGGCATAAGATCCGTGCCCTGCAAGTCGACCTTGGTGGAACCGCCTCGATGCCGATAGTCGACTGCCTTGGTGGCGCGAGACACCACGTTGACCTGATATACAGGCATCTTGTCCATCGGTTGCACGGTCGACTGCCCCTGATCCTGATCTTGATGAGCGACTCCTTGCTGAGCGGAGCTGTTGGCGAAGCTGCCGGCGAAACCACAAGTGGCAATTAAAAGTGCGAGCGTTCTGACGTGCATGAAGGCCTCCTTAAGTTAGTTCTTCCACCCCGGGCAACAATTGACACGACCTGACTTCAGCCGCAATCACAGTAGAAATTCTTGGTATTCAAACGGAAATCAGGTAAATGGGGTATCCGAACCAGGGTTACACTTGGCCACTTCCCAGTCTTAATGCTTTGTACTGGTGTTGTATCGAGGGAACGGCGCGAACACCCTGATCCCTAATGCATCAACAGCCGTTCGCGTGGCACTGATGTACGATTACGTACGGTGGCTCCGGCTAAGTTCCAGCCGAATGCACCCGCTCGGAAGAGGCTCTCGCTGCTTTGAGACCGGCGCTGCGAATGGCTTTGCCCGCCAGCTATATGGGATTTTGTAAGCGAGCTAAAGGGGAGAGCGGTTTTGTTGGCGATCGATACGCTTTTTGCCATCTGGCAATGAACTTGCGAGGATTATTGGATGCTTGAGAAGAGGATTAATTCCACAAACCACAGGCCATTATTGTCTGGATTAAAAACTGATGAACCGACACTTAAAAAGGGTTATTGGCAGGGGCTGGCCTCGCGGTGTCTGTGTCTTCTTCTAGTACTAATGGTC
>Ga0209332_1000401_pt1 | contig 10331 bp, 9 predicted proteins | sample BlaSpr_A8_OM3_M1_FD_187974 | JGI IMG/M metagenome (GOLD analysis project Ga0209332, IMG submission 187974) | Forest soil microbial communities from Thunder Bay, Ontario, Canada - Black Spruce, Ontario site 2_A8_OM3_M1 (SPAdes) (version 2) | ecosystem: Environmental > Terrestrial > Soil > Boreal...
ACTCGGTTACGCATTGGCGGCCAGCTCCAGCCTCATGGCATTTTGTCAAAGGCTGGAGCGTTTTTTCAGGCTGGCTTCCCAGGCTTGCGAAATCGAAATAAGTGAATGCGGGGCGGAGGTTTCGTTGCGTGTGAAGCTGCTGGTGACCGTATGCGATGAGACCCAGGACGCGCTGATGGGTTTTGTCGTACTCGCCATGCGTCAGCTTTACAAACCTGAATTCAATCCCCTGCGCATAGAGCTGTCTCATCCGAAGCCGCGCGAAGGTGCAGAACCCTACGAAGCTTTTTTTCGAGCCCCGGTCAGCTTTGCCAAGCCAGCGCCGCTGCTCGTGTTTTCAAAGTCGGATCTGCAACAGCCGCTAGCGGGAGATTGCGCGGAGCTCGCGCAACTGAATGACAACCTCGCCGCTAACTACCTTGCCCGTCTTGACAAGAACGACGTCGTGGCCACGGTTCGGCAGAAGATCATTGAATATCTTCCCAATGGTGATTGCACAAGAGACAAGGTCGCCGATGCCATGTGCATCAGCCCGACCACCTTGCAATTCAAATTATCCCAACGCAATACCAACTTCCATGACTTGCTGGACACAACACGGAAGGAACTGGCTTCCAGCTATGTGCAGCAGTCCGCGTTGTCGATTACCGAGATCACCTTCCTGCTCGGGTTTAGCGACACGAGTAATTTCACTCGTGCATTCAAACGATGGGAAGGCGTGTCACCGACCCATTATCGGAAGGAGGTGAAGCCTGCCGGTGAATCAAGGTGAGCACTCCCCGGTCGACCGGCCACGAGCGGCTTGCCCCTCTCACTGCCGCTTTCGCAAGCGGCTATCAGGCTTGCCCGCTCCGCGACGTACGGGTGGACTCCATCACAATCAGCACATCGCCTTCCTCAATTATGCGCGGCGCGTCCTCATAGAACGAGAACATCCGGCCGTCGTGGACCAGCCCGACGATGAGCATGCCCTTCACCGCATTCGTCGCTTGACCGACTTCCTGCGGTGCGGCGGGCCGCTCCAGTAGCGTGACGCGTCCACGCGCCGACAGCAGGTCGTTGACGAACGGAACGATGTAGCGGCTTTCCACTGCATCGGCCAGTAGCAGTCCGCCGATCTTGGTCGACGACACGATTACGTCCGCACCTGCCTGGCGCAATTGCCGCTGGAACACATGCTCCTTGATCCGCACGACGATTTTTGTTTCCGGCGCGATGCTGCGGATGCTTAGGGTGAGCAGTATCGCGGTCGGGTCATCCGACACCGCGATAATGACGGCCTTCGCAGAACGAATCCCCGCCTGTTGCAAGATGTCTTCGCGCGACGGGTCGCCAAGCAAGCCGGCGACGCCCAGCGCCGTTGCCGATTCCAGTGCCGATTGCTGCTGGTCGATCACGATGATCGAATTGGGATCCACGCCGCTTTCGAGTAGCTCGCGAAGGGCGACCGAGCCGCTGAGTCCAAGGCCGCACACAATGACGTGGCCTTGCAACCGCTTTTGCAAGCGTTTCATGCGAAGCTCCTCGAGCACGCGTTGAATGACGAATTGATACGCTGTGCCCAGAAAGACAAACCAGATAGTGATACGTATCGGCATGACGAGGAACGTGACGATAAGGCGCGCGCGAGCGGTAACGGGCACTATGTCGCCATAGCCCACGGTCGCGACAGTGACCATGGTGAAATACATCAGGTCGATCACGCCGAGCGTCGGCTTGGTTGCATCGCGCAGCCCTTCGCGATCGATATACACCACGACAAAGGCAAGCACGCATAATCCGATCACGAGGTAAAAGCGCAGCAACAGGACGCGTTGCGGCGAAGCCGTAGGCCGCATGAACAACGTGCGCGCACGCGGCGCATGCCACGGTGAGCGCGTTCGACGCGGCAAATGGAATCGACTCGATCTTCCACGCTTCGGGCCCACGCGCGTCTCCTGAAAAAGGACATACAATTCTATGACAACCAGACTGGGTCCCGATAGATCCGGCACATCGGGCGCGGGCGGAATCTAGTGGCGTTTAAATAGTGGTCCTTAGCCGATTACACCGATAAAAAGATGTTTACTTCCTCCTTTTCGAAGCCTAGCTTGAAGCCATAGGATGCAAGCGTCTACGAGTCTTTGGGCTGCGGCAAACGCCCGGCACGGTCGCGGTTTGTAACGCTATCCCGGTCGTGCGCCCATGACCGATCACGATCACGAACACAACCATCGGACTGCCATGACTTACGCCAGCGGAAAGTGGAATCTGAAATTTGCGCTGTCTCGCGCATTGTTGACTGCAGGAGTCGTTCTCGGTTCGGGTCTTTCGCCTACCGCGGCACGGGCGAACCCGATGGTAGCCGCGGAAGAAATCTGCATGCCTAAAGGGACCTATCCAATGATTGGCGGCGGCGCGACCGTCTTCTCCCACGACCAGACCTGCTTTAGCCGCCCCGTAATTAACACCTTTCCCTGGGAGAAAAAAATCCCACGCGCGAACAGGAGCACCGCAGACCAGTTCAACGGGGCACGGGTGGTGCGGTACGACTACCACGACGCGCTGTATCAGTGTGCTAAGCGTCATATGCGGCTACCGGCAGTCGAAGAACTGAGCGCGCTGTTCGTCTACGCGAACACTGGCAACAATGCTGCAACGGGAAGCAAATACGCGATCGTCGCGCCAGAAAATGATTCGCGTTATCCGGGTGGTCTCCATGGCTGGGGAGGCAGTAGCACATATTGGTCGCACACCTTCGCTGGCAGGGGCTCCCACAAGGTGGTCAACCTTGAGAACGGTCGAGTGAGCATTTTCTACGACTCGCGTACGAGCTATGTGTCGTGTGTACATTGAGGGAGTTCGCCGCTTGCGATCCTTTATCCGTAAATTGGCAGCAGCAGGAACAACTTGATGACGATCGCATTCGCAATGTCGATAAAGAACGCTCCCACCATCGGCACCACCAGAAAAGCCAGATGCGAGGGGCCGAACCGCTCCGTGATGGCCTGCATGTTGGCGATCGCCGTCGGCGTTGCCCCGAGGCCGAAACCGCAGTGTCCGGCGGCCAGCACGGCGGCGTCGTAGTTGCGCCCCATGACCCGGAAGGTGACGAAAATGGCGTAGACGGCCATGGCAATCGCCTGCACTACCAGAATGGCGAAAAGGGGCAGCGCAAGCGAGGCCAGGTCCCCTAAGCGCAGGCTCATCAGCGCGATCGCGAGAAACAGTCCGAGGCTTACATTCCCAAGCAGTGACACTTCGTCCTCGAAGACCTGATACCAGCCGGACACGGAGAGGCCGTTGCGCAGCACAACGCCGACGAACAATACACACACGAATGCGGGTAGCTCGAACGCTGTGCCGGCCAACCACGATCCAAGCGCCGAGCCGACAGCGAGACAAACGGCAATCAGCGCCACGGTCTCGATGAAGGCAATCGCCGTGATCGGGCGAACCGCCTTGGGTTGCTCAAAACCGCTCGTGCCTGCGGCATCTGACTCCGGGTTGGGGACAAGGCTATGGCGTGTGATCAAAAAACGCGCAACCGGGCCGCCGATCAATCCCCCGAGTATCAAGCCGAACGTGGCGCAGGCAATCGCAATCTCCGTCGCCGATGCGAGCCCATGACGCTCCGCGAACACCTTCGCCCAGGCTGCACCGGTGCCATGGCCGCCGGAGAGGGTCACAGACGCCCCGAGCAGGCCGAGCAGGCGCTCTTGTCCCAACGCCCAGGCAAGTCCAAGGCCAAGCACATTCTGCATCACGAGCAAGCCGACCACGGCGCCGAGAAACACAAGCAACGAACGCCCGCCCGCTTTCAGGTTTGCCAGATCTGCGTTAAGACCGATGGTGGCGAAGAACGTCAGCATCAACGGCGTTTGAAGCGTCATGTCGAAACGCACGTCGATTTTCAAGACCGCGCGTAACGCGAAAACCAGGACCGCTACCAGCAGCCCGCCGACAACCGGCTCGGGGATACTGTAAGTTCGCAGTATCGGAGTCCTGGCGAGGATCTGCCGCCCAAGCAAGAGAACGAGGGAAGCGGCCATCAGCGTTTCGAGAGTGTCGAGGGTCACGATGCTCTTCTCCAGTCGAGAGACCGATTAGTTAGCCGTGCGCGATGGGGTTGCCCTGGAATGGCCTGACGCAAACCTGAGCAACAGATAACCGGTAACACCCGACAACGCTGAGCCCGCGATCACGCCTAACCGGAGGGGCGTGAAATAGCCGGGGCCGTCGAAAGCGAGGGAGCCAATGAACAGGCTCATGGTGAAGCCGACGCCACACAGCGCGGCAACACCCATCAGCTGGAGCCAACCGGCGCCCTCGGGAAGCTTGGCCAGACCAAGCCGAATCAGTATGGCGCTCGCCCCGAAGACACCGATGAGCTTTCCGGCGAAAAGGCCCACGGCGATACCGAGCGGCAGTGGCTCTGCCAGCGCGGTCAGAGTGACGCCGGCGAACGAGACGCCGGCATTGGCGAAAGCGAAGACCGGCAACACACCAAAGGCCACCCAGGGATGGAGACTGTGTTCAAGCTGGTGTAGCGGGGCTACGCCTTGTGCGTCCGTCGTCTTCAATGGCACGGCGAAAGCGATCGCAACGCCAGCAAGCGTTGCGTGAACGCCGGACTTCAGAACGAATACCCACAAGATCACGCCGACCATGACGTAAGGCGCAATTCGCGTGACTTTTTGCAGGTTCAAGGCGATCAGAACGGCTATGGCCACGGCTGCCAAAAAAAGCATTGCGATGGAAAGCTCGGCGGTATAAAACAGCGCAATGATAACGATAGCGCCCAAATCGTCGGCGATTGCCACTGCGGTCAGAAATATTTTGAGCGACACCGGAACCCGCTTACCGAGCAGGGAAAGAACGCCAAGCGCGAATGCAATGTCAGTGGCCGTGGGAATCGCCCAGCCATTCAAGGCCGCGCCATTTCCCCGGTTAAAAATGAAATAGATGAGTGCAGGCACTACCATTCCGCCTAACCCGGCAACGACGGGCAGCACTATTTGTGCAGGCGTGGACAGTTCACCTTCAATCACCTCGCGCTTGACCTCCAGTCCGACCAGGAGGAAGAAGATGGCCATCAAACCGTCGTTGATCCACAGTAGAAGCGGCTTCGCAAGCGCGAACGATCCAAAGCGCATCTCCACAGGGATTTTCAGCAGATCGTCGTACGCTTGCCGAAGCGGGGAGTTGCTGAAAATCAGCGCGAGCACGGCTGCAGCCACGAGCAGCAAACCGCCCGCCGATTCCAGTTTAAGGAAGTCGGCGATGCCATCGGTCCCCTTGCGAATCACGTTGCCGATCACAATGCCCGGTCCGTTGTCTGCGCATCAACTCGTGAAGGCCTTAGCTGGCGCCGAGTGCTGTGTTCAGTCGGGCGCAGCGTTTCTTCTACAAATGATGATAGTGCACGCGCGGAATCATTGACACCCATTTTCAACGCGGCTCGAACACCGCCGGACACACAAGGCAAATGATCTTTCGCAAGATTGAGGAATGGCGAACAACAGGCAGGTTGGTCGAACCAGGAGCGAAGCGAGATGGCATACGCGCAACGGTGGCGTGATCGTAAGGTGCAGTTGCGCATCGGCAGCATGGCGGCGCTCCTGGTTCTACTGGCCCTTAACGTGTTCGTCGTACCCTTTACCGTCGCGCCGGACAGCCTCTTCGCGCACATAGTGAGAGACGTGCTTCTCTCGATGATCCTTCTAAGCGGAGTGGCGACGGTATCGGACCACCACCGGTTATTCGTGGCGATTGCGCTTGTCGCCGGCGTAGCAATCCTGGTGCGCTGGACAGGATGGTTCTATCCGCCGGGAACGACGCCCGGGCTGCTTGACGAAACAGCGCTCTTTTCGCTCGGCATTCTTTGCCTGGTCATCGGCATCAAGGTGTTCAGCGCCGGCACGGTGACGTTCGACCGGATCCTGGGTGCCATCGCACTTTACATATTGATCGGGGTCGTCTGGGCGGAGGCCTATCAACTTATCAGCATCCACGTACCGGGTGCTTACGCCGGAATTGCGCATGACAGTGATTCACTGGATCACTCATCCTGGATCTACTTCAGCTTCGTCACGCTTACCACCGTGGGCTATGGCGACATCACACCGGTCGCCCACGCAGCGAGGTCGCTTGCGATTCTCGAGGCACTGATCGGACAGCTCTATCCGGCGATCGTGCTTGCGCGACTGGTGTCACTGCACGTCGCGGGCGGCGGTTCCGGTACGAATCAGGCTTGACGCTGCAAGTCCTTCAGGAGACCTGCAATGCAAGGCAAGGCACTCATGCGTCGAGCCCTAGGTGTCCAGTTCCTCGCGGGCGCCCGGTGTACTGAATCGCTGATGGAGAAGCAACAGCAACGGCGTCGTGACCATCGACAATGTCACCACCAGCGTCACAAGCGACGACAAGCGTTGATCGATCACACGCGCCGCCAATGATGCCGCCAGCACGACAAATGCGAATTCACCACCTTGTGACAGCAGCACCGCAAAGTAGGTACGCTGCCCAGCCGGGACTTCGAACCGGCCCGCGAGCAGCCAAAGCGCAACCGCCTTGATACCTACGAGCACTACCACCAGCGCAGCGACCCGGATGGGTTCACGCACCAGTACACCGAAATCGATCGACATCCCCACCGCAATGAAGAACAAGCCGAGCAGCAAGCCCTTGAACGGCGCCATGTCGGTCTCGATCTCATGGCGATATTCCGAATCCGCGAGCAACACGCCGGCAACGAACGCACCGAGCGACATCGATAGATGAACGCTGTGCATGAGCAACGCAATCCCTATCACCCAGAGCAAGGCAAATGCGGTGAACACCTCGGGCACCCCGGTGCGCGCGACCGCTCGCAGCAAAAAGCGCAACAGGAAGTGTCCGGCGAGCACGACCGCGGCGAGCATCGCCAGCGCTTTCAATGTGACAAGCCAGCCTGGTTCGGCGGCGGCATCGGCCAACGTGGGTCCCAGCAGCGGCAGAAGCGCGATCAACGGAATCGCGGCCATGTCCTGAAACAGCAGGATGCCGAATCCGGCACGCCCGGCCGGGGTATCCATCAGCTTGCGTGCCTGGAGTTCGGCGATCACCATCGCGGTAGACGACAACGCCAGTGCAAGCCCGCCCGTGAGCGCCACGCGCCATGGCGAGCCGAAAACCAGGAAAGTTGCGGTCAGGACCAATGCGCACAGGGCCATCTGCGCTCCGCCATAGCCGAAAATCGTGCGGCGTATGGCCCATAGTTTTTCGACCTGCATTTCCAGGCCGATCACGAACATCATCAATACGATCCCCAGTTCAGCGAAATGCAGGATCGCGTCCACGTCGGTGATGAGCCTGAGCACCCACGGGCCAATCGCCACGCCCGCAAGCAGATAGCCGAGCACCGAGCCGAAGCCCAGCCTTATCGACAGCGGCACGGCGATTAGCGCCGCCGCCAGGAAAATCACCACGTCGATCAGCATTCCTTCCATGCGTCCGGGCCTCGGTTCACGGCTGACGTGTCGAACGGATTGCGGTGGCAATGGCAGCGCTGACCGCCGCCATCGCCCTGCTATGGGCCGCCACGAGCGCGTCGTTGCCCTGCCCCCCTGTCGGCTCGCTCACCACGGTACGCCCGCTCACCGGTGCCCCCTCCTTCGGCGGCTTCACCGACCACAGCACCGAGACCGAAGCCGCCTCAGGCGCCGACTCGAAGCTCTGGACATCGACGGACACGAAGTAAGTCAGCTTGGGGTCCACGCTTTGCGGAAAACCGGACACGAGCGCGCCGGGGAATTGCAGCGCAAGGTCGGCGGCGATGACCCGCCGGATCTGGCTCTTCAGCGGGTCCGCCCAACGGGAGAACTCGTCGAGCGTGATCCGGTTGGGGTCGACCCGTCGCACGAACTGCGGGCGATCATCGATCTCCGGTATCGTGACAGCGCCCATCACGATGGCCCACGTCGTGGCGGGTGCCGGTGTGGCGGAACCAGTCTGCTCCTGCGCACGCTCGGGGCTCAGCGTATAGAAGCTCGCCTGAGGCGAGCTCGCGCATCCGTTGGCAAGTGCCGCCGCGAGCATCACGGCTGTCGTTAAGAGGGTACGCATCACTTCTTGTCCTCCGGCTTGCCGCGAATCAGCGCTTCGGGATGGCGTTCAAGATAGTCGGCGAGCGTGCGGAACGCGGCGGCCGTGCGCGACAATTCGCGCATCGTGTCGACGGTGCTCTGTGACAGCGGAGAGTCGGGCTGCAAGCTGCGGTTGGCGGAGGCGAGCGCCTCTTGCGCAGCGACCAGCGTGGTACGAGCCTCAGGCGCCACCTGAGTGTTGAGCGTCTTGAGCAGACCGTCCGCATCGGTCAGGGTCTGGTGCAAATCCTTGCCGATGGTATCGAACGGAATCTTGTTCAACTTCGCGACGAGACTGGTGATCGACTCCTGCAGCCCTTGCAGGTTGCCCGGAATCGTTGGTAATTCAGGTGGACTCTTGTCCCACTCCATCGTCGCCTTCGGCGCGCTCGGGAAGAAATCCAGCGCGATGTAGAGCTGGCCCGTCAGCAGGTTGCCAGTTTTCAACTGGCCGCGCAGACCACGTTCGACTAGCGTCTGCGCAAACTGGCGACGGTCCGTCGCAAGCCTGCCGCCCTTCTCGCCCGACTGATAGCGCGACGTGAAGCGCTCCGGAAAGAAGCGAATTTCGACCGGAATGCTGAACTCCTTCGTGACCGGATCGAAGCGCGTGTAGATTGCTGCCACCTCGCCGACCACAATGCCGCGGAAATCGACCGGTGCGCCTACCATGAGCCCGCGCACCGACTCCTTGAAATTGAACACATAGGTGTCGACGATGCTGTCATGCCGTTTCATTGCTTCGGCGCGGTCACGGAAAAGTTCGAACTCACTTTGTGCGGCAGCCTCGGGCTTGTCGACAGCATCGGGCGGACTCTGGAACGCGAGGCCGCCGATCAGGATCGACACCAGAGACTCGGTATCGATCTTCACACCGTTTGTATCCACCGAAACGTCGACACCGCTCGCGTGCCAGAAGCGGGTGTTGTTCGACACGTATTTGTCGTAGGGTGCGTTGATGAAGACATGCAAGGTCACGCCCGTGCCTTCATGGTCAAGCTCATAGGACGTCACCTGTCCGACCTGCAGCCGCCGGAAAAACACGGGGTCGCCGACGTCGAGCGAGCCCATGTCCGCGCTCTTGAGCACGAACTCGCGCCCCGGCATACCGGCCGCGAATACGGGCGGCACCTCGAGCCCGACGAAATCGCGGCGGGGCTTGCTCTGGGTGCCGATGTCCATGCCGATGAACGAGCCCGACAACAGTGTGCTCAAGCCCGAGACGCTCCCCCCGGAAATGCGGGGGCGCACGACCCAGAAGCGGGTATCGTCGACCAGCGTGTTCGAGGCGTCGCGATTCAGTTCGGCGGTAGCTATGACCCGTTTCCGATCAGGCGACAAAGCAACCCCTTTGATCACGCCGATATCTACGTTCTTGAATTTTATTTTGGTCTTGCCCGCCTCCAGGCCTTCACCGGTCTGGAAGCTGATGGTGATAGTCGGACCTTTTTCCAGGACCGTCTTTACCGCGAGCCAGCCGCCGATCAACACCGCGACAAGCGGCACCAGCCAGACGCGGATGGACGAAACCTACGTAAAGATCCGGAGCGAATGGAGGTACCTCGACCGGGCCGTGGACAAGGAAGGCATCACAGTCATCTTTCTTCTGCGAGCTAGGCGGAACAAGGCTGCTGCCCAGCGTTATTTCGAAAAATCGATCCAGCAAAACGGCGTACCCGAGACGGTGACGATCGACAAAAGCGGAGACAATCTGGCCGCGCTGCACGCGGTGAACGCCGGGCGCGACACTCCCATCTAGATTCGTCAGGTCAAGTATCTGAAAAACGTGGTTGAGCAGGACCACCCGGCCCTGCGGTCAATCGCTGCAGAGGCTGGGGTAACGACCGGCAGCCTGTATTACTACTTCAGCGATAAAGAAGAAATTGTTCTTGAGATTTTGGACACGGGCCACAGGCAGATCCACGAGGAGGTTGTCCGGGCGATAGAGGCGCTCCCTTCGGGAGCGGGCCGGGCCGCGAAGGTGCGGGCCGGCGTGCGTGCGCATGTCGCAGCGCCGTTTGAGCCTGGGTAAGCATCTGATCTGTACCGTTCCCCGCCTTGCGTAGAAGATGCAATCATCGGCTGCGACGGACACGAGTGACCGACTGTGTCCACAAGGCGCCCGGCTACTGAGCGCTGGGAGAGCCAGCAGCCTGTGCGCGCTGCGCCGCAACGATAGCGCCTGCGCGCAGCGCATTGTCGGGATAGTCCAGCCAGTCGCTCGGA
>Ga0209332_1000402_pt1 | contig 10285 bp, 11 predicted proteins | sample BlaSpr_A8_OM3_M1_FD_187974 | JGI IMG/M metagenome (GOLD analysis project Ga0209332, IMG submission 187974) | Forest soil microbial communities from Thunder Bay, Ontario, Canada - Black Spruce, Ontario site 2_A8_OM3_M1 (SPAdes) (version 2) | ecosystem: Environmental > Terrestrial > Soil > Boreal...
GCGTTTGCCTCCGAAGGTGCCCCTCGCCGCAACCGTGGACGATTCGGATCTTGAATCGGCTCATCGGACACCGGTTCCTTCTTCCCGTCCGACGACGTTTTCACATTCGAAGAGCTTGCCGCAGTATTCGTGGCTGCTGGCGGAGCCGCCTCGCCCGGTGCGCCACCCCCAGCTTTCTGCTGATCCTTTTGCGCGGGCGGTTGCTGATCCTTATCGCCAGCAGTCTTTTCCTTCTCTTTCGAGCCCTTAGCCTCAGCGTCTTTAGCCTTATCTTTATCCTTGTCCGCAGCCTTTTCCTTGCCTGCGTCATCGGTTTCTGACGCCTGTTTTCGGCGATGCAAAACCGGAGGCCCATCTTTATCATCTTCAATTACCGGCGGCGAATATTTTTTTGCCTTCTGCTTGGCAGCCGCGGCGGCATTCAGCCACGAGCCTTCGGCGATCCAGGTGTGGCCCAGTTGGCCTGGCTGCGTAATCGTGAAAATCCCCTGCGACACTCCGGTATGAAAGGCTTCGTAAACCACTCCAAAATCGAGTGCCATGGGGACAGGCGCCGCTTTATAGGAATCGGCGTCGTAAAATTTTCCGTCCATCATTATGGCAATGGGGATTAGTCGTGCCTTGCCCTTGCTCGGCAACTGCACCAGCCCGATAGCGCGCGGTCCCTTGTCAGGCTTTGCCTTCGCGCCATACTGAACTATAGGGCCTTGGGCCATGAGCGACGGAATGATGACCGACGGAGTGACGAGCAGCGAACTAAAGAGCGCGATCGCAACCGTCAAGATGACGGCGCACATCCCACTGCGATATAACCAAGAACGGCTAGGAGAAACTTGCATGGAAGTTAATGATAAATCCCCAGACTTCAGTACGACGGACGAGAACGGCAAAGAGGTTGCCTTAAAAGACTTTCGCGGCAAGACCGTGGTGCTTTATTTTTATCCAAAAGCCGACACGCCGGGCTGCACCATAGAAGCCTGCGCCTTTCGCGATAGCTACTCCGCCATCAAGAAGACGGGCGCAGTGCTGCTCGGAATTTCGAAGGACACGTCGGCCTCTCAGAAGAAATTTCAAGACAAATTCAGCCTGCCGTTTCCCTTGCTCGCCGATCCCGACAAGAAGATTGCCACCATGTTCGGAGTGGTCAAAGAGAAGAATATGTACGGCAAAAAAGTGATGGGCATCGCAAGGACTACATTCGTCATCGGCCCTGACGGAAAAATCAAACACATCTTCAACAACGTAAAACCCGAAGGCCATGCCGATGAAGTGCTAGCCTACCTTAAGAACGCGTCGTGATGGGACGCCACTCGCGTGGAGAGGGGCCAGTGTGGGGAGGGATTAGTGTCGGGAAAGGTTAGTGTGGGGACGGGCGCCCTCGCCCGTCCACGCCGAGCGCCAGCTCGGCAGATGCCCGCGCCAGCATTGACTCCATCCCTAGCCCGCACCAACACCCTGAAGGCCGACTTCTTCAATCGCGATCCGCGCCGCGTAGCGCGAGCATTGCTAGGAAAACTTCTAATAAGAAAAACGCCAGTCGGAATCCTAGCGGGGCGCATCGTCGAAACCGAGGCCTATCTAGGGAAAGACGACGCGGCCGCCCACTCCGCCGCTGGCCAGACACCACGAAACTCCGTGCTCTTCGGACCTCCCGGATATGCCTACGTGTACTTCATCTACGGCGCGCACTATTGCCTGAACGTCTCGTGCCTGCCGGAGGGAGACGCCGGAGGCGTTCTATTTCGCGCGCTCGAACCCATCGCCGGAATCGACCAGATGGCCGATGCTCGAGGCATCGAACTACCGAGCGCACACGAACTTCTCAAAATTTCCTCTCTGAAGAAAATCACCTCTGGACCGGGACGGATGGCTGAGGCTCTGGGAGTAACCAGAGAAAAAGACAATGGCAAATGCCTTGTGAGTCCGAAGTCTGACCTTCGAATCGCCGATGACGGCTACCGTGTCCGCCACATCACGGTCACGCCTCGCATCGGGATCGTAAAATCCGCCGCGCACCCCTTGCGTTACTTCATTACTGGAAATGCTTTTGTTTCGGGAAAGAAGTTGTAACGCTTATTGCTGCTGCATCAGCGCACCAAACCAGAATCTGAAATTCTCTCCATAGCAAGTGCATGAAATTCCAAAGTTGAGAAAGCAAATAAAAGCGATCACAAACAAGAGTGATTACGATGACAAGCGGACAATAAGAAAGGCGGAAGTCCCGATCCTATAGGACTTCCGCCGTCTGGATGGCGTCGTATTCTTGATGACGTTCGCTTTCGAGTTCGCGCTAACTACTAGCGGCGCCGTCCGCTCTTTTTGCGCGATGCCTTTTTGCTTGCCGCTTTACGCGCCGGTTTTTTCGCCGACTTCTTCTTTGACGACTTCTTCTTTGACGACGACTTCTTCTTGGCTGTTGGCCGCTTAGCCGCCTTCTTCACGGACTTTTTCTTAGCGCTCGCTTTTTTGGCAGGCGCTTTTTTAGCCGATGCCTTTTTTGCCGGAGCCGTTTTCTTCGGAGCCCCGCCGCCTTGGCCGCCGCCACCGCCACCTGCGGGGGCTACACGCGATGGTCCGCCGACGGGGTCCCGCGAAGGCGCCTCGCTAATCTCATCCTCGACTTCTTCTACCACAGTGGGTTCTTCTTCTTCCTCTTCTTCCTCTTCCAAATCCTCTTCCAGCGATTCGCCATAGGCGCTGCTGTCGCTGTACTCATCCGTCTCATCATCCCGACCATAGAGAGTCGGATCATCGAAGCGCATATCTCCTCCTGATATTTATGGTCCCTGCACGCTCTTGCGCCCAAGGCCAGGAAATTAGGACAACTAACCGCAAAACGATTCTACTTACTTGACGGCGCGTGATTATAGCACGCAACGTTTCATGGGGCAGTATCGTGCATCCGCCACCGATTTGCGAGAGAAATTATGAGAAAGAAAAAGAGCGCAAAAATGCCGGCGAATGAAAGACGAATCTGTGAATGTGAACGGTGAAGTGTGATTGGTGTAAGAGTGTAATGGAGCGCGCTTATTCGTAAGCCAGGGCGTCGATGGGATCCTTCTGCGCTGCCTTAAAGGCCGGGTACAACGCACCCGCAATCGCGCCGGCGATAGCAATGAACGTAGCCCGGACGATCCAGCCCCCATCCACCACCACTTGAAGCAAAGGGAACTTCTGGGCTAGGGCCGCTCGCGCCAGCATGCTCACCACGATGCCGACCACGATGCCACCGACGGCCAGCAGCACCGTCTCCCGCAACACCACATTGACAACATAGAATTTGGAGGCGCCCATCGACTTCAGTATGCCGATTTCCCGCGTACGCTCCATGACCGCCGTGTACATCGCCTGGAAGATCACGATGAATCCGATGATCACCGAGATACCCACCACCACGTCAATAAAGGTCGAAAGTCCCGGATAGTTAGTCGTGGTCATCATGGCCAGATATGAGGCCATGGAATTCGCCACGTACCGCTCCATGCCGGGAACGTGTTTGATCTCATCGACGACTGCATCGGCGTTCGCCGGATCGTCGAGCTTGAGATAGAAAACGGTAGCTTTGTCCTTCGCCCCAATCAGGTCCTGCAGCGTGTTCAATGGAACAAACTTGCGGCCGCCCTTGCCTCGCTCCACGATCCCAGAGATGCGGAACTTGTTGTTGAGAATCTCGATAGTATCCCCAACTTTGGCGTGCTTGGATTGGGCAAAAAGATCGTCCACTAGGACGTCATAGGGGCCCTTAAACGGTCCCCCACTGAGGTAGTGGAAACCAGCCGACATGCTTTCATAGCTAGGCAGGTCGATTCCGGCGATGATCTCAAGCGTGCCCACTGAACTGATCTGCGTGATCACCGGGGCAACCCTCTTCACGTGGGGCAGCTTTTCCAGGACGCCCTGAATCTTGATCGGCATGGGTGCTCCGGTGAGTCCCGCAATAAAGGACGATCCTGGCGGAAGCACCAGCACATCGGCCCCGATTCCAGCAGTGCGCGCGCGGTTATCCTGCAGCATGCCTAGCGACAGCCCGACGATCAGGAGAATCAGCGTCACTTCGAGGGCGACCGCTACCACGCTGATCAAGGAGCGCAGTGGACGGTGTACGAGATTCCCAACGATCATTCGATTCATCATGCGCTTTTGGCCTTTAGCCCCCAAAAACTTTGGAGTTGAATGTGTTCATACCGCTAAAGCGACCCTTGATACATATCCGCGGTAGATCCTAATTTGTGGGCGCGGCTTACTTGTTCTGGCCGTTCGATGCCTTGGCAGTGTTGGGATTCTGCTGATCCAGACGCACTACATCGGCGCCGGGGGGCTGATCGAGTGAAAACTGGTCGTCCGTCAACTGCGGATTGATTTCCAGTTTAACCATGTTCAGCGTGATGTCGTAATCCTCCCGAGGACGCTCGATCTTGATCGTATTGGGAAACGTAACACCTGAATATTGTTTGTAATCCTGATAGTGCGCGTCGGTTGCAACATTGCCTTGCTGGTCATAGATTCGTTGCCGATAGGGCAGCAGATCGATACGGCTGAAATCAATCTTCCGGGCCAAATACGCCCCCTGCGGTCCCTTCCTGATAACCAGCAAGCTGTAATTCGGCTGCTCCACCTGATGCTTCCTGGAGTCCAGAACCGTCTCGTACCCATTTTCCATCACGGCATCGTCGTCGCCAATTTCCGGTATCAGCAAGGCGTCATAGATGTATTGCGGACGCATATTTTCCAGCCTCTTATCAAGTTGGTAGTTCGACGAATTGTTCGATCCGATCACGAACTTGTTTCGCGGCGGAATCCACAACTTGAACTGCCGCCCATCACTCACCATGTCAAAGGCTGTGTTACGCACCAGCGGAAGCAGGCCCTTCATCCTGAGCATGGAAGGCTTGCGGACCAGCACATACCCACGAATCTCCTTATAGTCGGTGATTCGGCCATTCTTTACGTCGCCAGCGGACGCGTCAATGTCGACGGTCGCTTGTAAGGACTGAATTTTGGACGCTTGGGAATTCACGTAGTCAATTAAGTCCTGCTGGGTAGCGGACTTGAGCGGTTGATTTGAGAACTGACGATCGAGCGGACGCGTGCGGAACAGGCACCCCCCAAGCGGAAAAATAGCCAGCGACAGGATCAAGGCCAAAAAAATGCGTAGATGAAGACGATGCATTCCTATGCCAATACCAGATAAGACTTTATCCACATGACTATCAGATTAGTATAAGGCAGCGCGGGGTTCACTGTTTACCGGGTTGAGGCGTTTCGAGCCAATCTTTATCGGAGCCCGAGCGCGTGCCGGTAGGCGACCACATTCCGATTGTGCTCTTCCAGGCTCCGGGCAAAGCGATGGTGCCCGTTGCCATCGGCCACAAAATACAAATATTCACTGGTTTCCGGGTGCAGCGCCGCTTCCAGGGCGCTCTTTCCCGGATTGCCAATCGGTCCCGGAGGCAATCCGGGGAAGCGGTACGTATTGTAGGGCGAATTCACCGCCAGGTCCGCATGATGAAGCGCGCCCGTGTAGCTGCCATTCAATAACTCCGCATAAATCACGCTGGGATCGGCATCGAGCGCCACCTTCTGCGCCAGCCGGTTGTAATACACGCTCGCCACCAGCGGACGTTCTTCTGGAACGGCTGTCTCTTTTTCCACGATGGAAGCCATGGTCACAACTTTGTTGACATCTTTATTAACATCCGAATCCGGAGTCGTGGCCAGTCCTATCTGCTGCGCTACCAGCCGAAACTGGTGAACCATGGCCGTTACCATTTCCATGCGGGTTTGTGTCCGCGTGAACTCGTAAGTGTTAGGGAAAAGATAGCCTTCGAGCGATTTAGCCTGCGGGGCGAGATCTGAAATCATCTCGGTTTGTGACTGGAATATTTTGAGGAAGTCAGCCGCCGAACCCAGTTTCGCGTCCTCCATCGCCTTGGCAATGTCGAACATCGTGTAACCCTCTGGGATGGTGACGACGTGGAAGTAGATATCGCCGCGAGCGATCCGGCGATACACCTGCGGCATTCTGTCGCTCCGCTCGAAGCGGTATTCTCCTGCCTTCAAGGTGAGCTTGGGATGCACAACATGAAAAACGCGGAATGCGAGGGCGCTGCGAATTACGCCGGCTTTTTTGAGCTCCATAGCAATGCGCCGCGTGGAATACCCGGGACGAAGCAGCAAGGACGTATCCGGCGGAGGCGCGACCGGAACGTAGAGTTGGTATGCTACCCAGCCTCCAGCGGCTAAAACGGCCAGCAAAAATAGTGTGAGAAGAGTGCGCAAGATAATAGTGTAGCGGCCTTTTCAGATTGCCACAAAATGGCGGGAGTACAAGGGCTAAAAGAGATGCGGCCGTTCACGCGGTCTCGTAGGTGGATGTTTATTCCCCCAACCAGTCTGCGTATGGCTTCATGGACTCCACGTGGTCGAAGATGATCTTGATTGCTCCGGTAATGGGAATGGCGAGCACCAAACCCACAGCACCCCATATCGCTCCCCAGAACAGCAGCGCGATGGTTACCGCCAGGGGATTGATTCTTAAGCGACCTCCAAGCAGTTTGGGATAGAGAACGTTCAACGCCAGAAGATGCATCCCGATCACGCACAATACAACGACCAGCAGGCTGCTCGATTCGAGTTGCCCGAAGCCGACCAGGACCGGCGGCACCATCGCCAGCACCACTCCAAGGTACGGAACCAGGCTGAGAAAGCCGCTTAGAAAGCCGACAAAGTAAAAAAACGGAACGTGCAACAACCCGAAAGCCGCAACGCTGACTGCCGAAATCAGCAATCCAATCAGCAAATTTCCCACGATAAAACTCTGCAGCATTTTCCCTATCAGGCCCAGCGTCACGAATGCAGTATGACGATGATGCAGCGGAAACAACATCACCGTCGCCGAACGCGCGTGACTTTGCCAGGTCAGCAAAAAATAAGTAAGGAACGGAATGAACGAGGCTGCCAGCAAAGTATCTGTAAACGTCCCCGCTCCGTGGGCAAGAATATCGGACCAGCTCTGCACCTGCCGCACTGGCACCACATCCGCGGGCTCTGGCTCTCCCACGGCTTCTCGCGTCTTCCGCAATTTCTCGGCGTCCTGCTGAAAAGGCTGCACAATCGACCGTATCTTCTGCGAGTACTTGGGGACATCGTTGGCGAAGATGAGGGCCTGATTGTAGGACGCAGCCGTGATGCCATAAAGCAATGCTAGCAGCACCACAACACTGACCAGCGCCGCGACAGCTCGCGGGAGATGCATATATTCCAGCGCTTGAACCACCGGCGAAAGCATGAAGCTCAGCAGAACCGCAAAAAAGAGTACAGCAAGAACCGATTCGCCGTAGTACGCAAACATAACGATGAGCGCCATCCCCAGAAGCGTGAGGGACCAGTGGTGCCCGCTGCGTGGTTCCGTTGTGTCCATTGCTTTTTTGTCGCTGCTACTTGTTCAAGAACGCCAGAATTTGACAAGTCAGCTAACTGGCCAAACATTCTGCCCTAGTGTTGCCAGAATTGCACCATTGGAATTAATGCCGCAGGAATTGCTCCGACAAATTCAATGGCACATTGAGAGGCTCTCCCCAGTGATCCCTGTGGAACCCCCGTGCCCCCTGTGGTGAAGATTTAGGGTTAAGCTTGAACCGTACAACGCGACACCACACTCGCCCGTCTACAATGAGACCCATGCCAGCAGGAACTCCCGGATACAGCCGAATCCTGGCTCTCGACGTGGGATCGAAAAGAATCGGCGTGGCCGTCACTGACGCGCTCGGAATCACGGCTCAGGGTCTGGAGACGATCCAGCGCCAGAATAAACGCCGCGACCTTGAGGCCCTGAGGCAAGTTCTGGAAAAATACGAGGTCCGTGAAATTGTCGTCGGTTTGCCACTCCGGCTAAGCGGCGCCGAGGGCACGCAGTCAGAAAAGATGCGGCGTTTCGCCGAGGACCTGCACGCTCACTTCGGACTGCCCGTACACCTATGGGATGAGCGCTGGACTTCGACCGAAGCCAATCGCCTTCTGCGCGAAACCGATCTCTCCATCAAGAAGCGCGGTCAAGCCGTCGATCGCATGGCCGCAATCCTGATTCTCCAATCATGGATGCAAGCCCACGCCCCCAGATGACCACGAGCCACCTTTGTGTAGAACCCGGCCTTTTGTGCGGAGACGCGGTCTTGTGTAGAGACGGGGCTTGCCCCGTCTGAGCGGAGCCCGAAGATGCTGAAATGGGAACGTTTGCGCGGAAGACTCGTGCCGTTTGCGAGACGCGCCAAGCCGCGTCTCTACAAATAGAGTGATTCGATTACGAGGCGAGTTCGGAAATTTCGGGGAAGCGCAGATTGCTCTTGGTTAGCGCCTTGGTCAGCGCTTCTTCGATGACGCTTTCCTCGCAGTTGCGTGAGATAGCAATTTCGCTCACCAGAAGATATCGCGCCCGTTCCAACATCTTTTTCTCGCGGAACGACAAAGATTTTTCCTGCCCCAAAACCAGCAAGCTCTTCAGCACCGCAGCCACGTCGGTCAGGGTTCCGCTGCGCATACGATCGGAATTTTCTTGAAAACGGGCTTTCCAGTCAGCCGCATTAATGCATTCGCCCGACGCGAGATAGTCCACAATCTTCTGCACCTCGCCATTACGCACCACCGGACGCATGCCAACATTGCCAACGTTAGCGAACGGAATCATCACTTTCAAACTGCTGGCCGCAATTTTCAACAGGTAGAACTTTTCAACCGTCGCACCCATGGTCCGGCTACTGATCTGTTCAATAATTCCTACACCATGGTTGGGATAGACGACCTTGTCGCCGATGTGGAAAACGTGGACGCCATTCATGCAGTGGAGGGCCCTCGCCCGAGGGTGCAGGTAACTACTATTAGTCTACGGGAGCACCGCCGCTAAGGCAAACCGGCATGGACCACGCAAAGGCTGTTTGGCAGCACAGCGAATAAGTCCTTATCGCTTAACAAGTTGAGGGATAGCGGCCACAAATGTAGCGTTTCCCCGGGTATCCGCCTCTCACGGCTGAGGGTTATAATTCGAACGAATGACGGAAGAGATTAAAAAGAAGCTGCGTGACGAACTGAACACGCTCGAGCACGAACTCGCCTTCGATATTCCCAGGGAACTAAAGAAAGCAGTCGCATTGGGCGATCTCAGTGAGAACGCCGAGTATCACACCGCAAAGCAGCGCCAGGAATATTTAAAGGCGCGCGTCCGTCAACTCGGCCAGCGGCTCGCCGACCTCTCCCTCGTGAACATGAACAATATTCCCAAGGATAAAGTTGGCCTCGGTTCGACTGTAACCATTTTTGATTCCACCAAGAACGAAGAGATGAAGTACGAACTCGTCGCCAGCGAGCAATCCGACGTGGCCGCCGGCAGAATCTCCACCACCTCACCCATTGGCCGCGCTCTGCTCAATAAAAAAGTTGGCGACACCGCGACGGTAGTAACGCCGGGCGGAAGCCGCGAGATGGAAATCCTGAAACTCTCCACCATGCACGATTTGGCGGAAGCCAAACTGGACGCCGACGAGCAGGCCAGGACGAAAGCGAAGTGAGCTGCTACATGCCTGCTCTATCTGCAAGAGCCACAACATGAGCGGGCGCTACACAAGCTGGACGAGCGGTTTCGGCCGCGCCTGCGGCGTCCTTCTCGACGCCATCGTGCGTCTGCTCGCCCTCGCCCACATCAATCCAAATGTCCTTACCGTGATGGGGCTGGTGGTTAACACTTACGCCGCATTTTTGTTTGGATATGCCAATGGCGAAAATCAGCGCCGCATGTTTTTCTATGCCGGCCTCGTCATCATCGGTTCAGGATTTTTCGACTTGGTCGATGGCCGCGTCGCTAGACTCTCAAACCGTGTGACCCGCTTTGGAGCGTTCTTCGATTCGGTCGTCGACCGCTACAGCGATGCTTCCCTCTTCTTCGGATTGCTGGTCTTCTATGCGCGCGGCAACCGCTTCTTTTATGTTGTGCTGACCGCTCTGGTCATGATCAGCGCCACCATGGTGAGTTACGCCCGCGCCCGCGCCGAATCATTGATCGGCACCTGCCGCGTCGGCTTCATGGAACGCCCCGAGCGTCTGGTGCTGCTGATCATCGGCGCCCTGTTCAACGTAATGGCTCCAGCGCTCTGGGTGATTGCCGTGTTGTCGACGATCACCGTTATTCACCGCATCATCTACACCTGGCAGCGCACTAACGAAATGGACACGCCCGCCAAAGCCGCATAAAAGCTCTTCGCATAAAGGCTCGCGTAGAGACGGGGCTTGCCCGGTC
>Ga0209332_1000405_pt1 | contig 10204 bp, 7 predicted proteins | sample BlaSpr_A8_OM3_M1_FD_187974 | JGI IMG/M metagenome (GOLD analysis project Ga0209332, IMG submission 187974) | Forest soil microbial communities from Thunder Bay, Ontario, Canada - Black Spruce, Ontario site 2_A8_OM3_M1 (SPAdes) (version 2) | ecosystem: Environmental > Terrestrial > Soil > Boreal...
CCCGCCGTATTTTATGAACCAGCGTGCGAATGCCTCGTTGGTGCCGCCGACGGCACTGTTACCAACCTTCATATCCTTGAGCTTGGCGAGGCGGATTTTCGGTGGCGCTGTTATATCGATGTCGCGTTGCTTGATGAAGACATTTGACGCCACGAAATCGAAGCTCACCGAATGCACCAGGGTCAGGACGCGAATTTCGTGCCCGTTCTCTGCGACCTTGAGGAACTCGTAAGGATCAGCAGCGAGGAATTGGGCGGCGCCTGACAACAGCGCCGCATTGGCCGGTGGTCCGCCGCGAAACACGGGCAAATCGACGTCAAGCCCGTACTTTTTGAACAGTCCTGCATCACGCGCGTAGAATAGCGGCATGACTACCGACGCGAGCACTGGAAGCGCAATGGTGACTTTGGTGAGCTCCTGAGCCTCGAGACGGAGCGGGAAGGCCAATGCCGCAGCAGTCATTGCGGCAATTGCCAAGCGGCGGAAACCAGGCAATCCGCCTCGCAACAGTGTCACCAGGGACCTCCGTGCTATGCTTGGCAGCACGTGTGTGCCGTGCCGCTGAACAGATTAGCCGCATCGCGGACGTGGGCCAAGGAGAGCCGATGCCGAACTTAAAACTCACGCTTGCGTGCTGGGATTACGATCGCACCCGGGCGTTGTTCGACGGCCGGGTCAAGCCGGCTGGCGTCGACCTCGACCTATGGAGTACGCGCAATGTTGGCGAGATCATGGAACGAATGCTGCGCGACCGACAATTCGACGTCTCCGAGCTTGGTATCACCTACTATCTACGCAGCCTTGAATTGATGGATGCGCCTTTCATTGCCATCCCGGTCTTTCCAAATCGCTTCTTTCGTCACTCCGCCATTTTCGTGAATGCCGAAAAGAGCATCCGCTCGCCCCGCGACCTCTCCGGGCGGCGGGTGGGAGAGTTGCTTCGCTATGGACACGATGCGGGCATTTGGGCCAAGGGGGTTCTAAACGACGAGTTCGGAGTCACCGCCAGCAGCATGATACATTACGTCGGTGGTATGGATCGCACTGGGACCCACCCGGACTGGGCGCCGTTGGCGCCGCCTGCCGATGTAATCGTCATCCGGCTCGCCGCCGATCAAGGGTTGGACCGCATGCTCGAAAGCGGCGAAATTGACGCGCTTTTCACCGCGCACATACCGCCGAGTGCACGCAGTAGTCCGGATCGCGTACGGCGCCTATTTACGGATTTTGAGAACGTCGAGCGCGATTACTTTCGCCGCACCGGAATATTCCCGATTATGCACACGGTAGTAATCCGTAGGGAGGTTTACGAGCGTAATCGCTGGATCGCACGCGCCTTGCTAAATGCATTCGAAGAAGCCAAGGGGCTCGCCATGAAGGCCTACAATGCCGGCGACGTGTTCTTCAATGCTCAGAGCATGATCCCCTGGTTCGTCTCGCTGCGAGAGAACAATCACGCGCTTATGGGCGATGATTTCTGGCCATACGGAATTGCACAAAATAGAAACGCGATTGAAACGTGCCTGCGGTACCACCGAGAACAAGGCATTCTCAAGCGTGAATACCGCATCGAGGAACTATTCGCACCGGAAACGCTAAGCTGAAGAGCCCCAGAAGCTTTTCATTCCGCATGTATAGCGGTGATTTGTCGGCCTGGAGGCGCAAGCGCAGACAAGTGATCGAATAGCCGACGCGGGTGATCGGCTGATGGCTTTGTTCGCTGCAGTGCAAGTGTCGCTAACGGCTCTTAGACCACACGGCAAGTCGCTATTGCGGTCGCTAACGGGGGGAAGAACGGATACCGGGCTGGAGCGCCCAAAACGACGTTCATGACCCAAGGCGGACATTAACCGGCAGGAGAGGCTTGGAGATTGACGCTACTCCGGCTTGATTCCCGCTGCTTCCATGACCGATCGCCAAAGCTTGGCTTCTGACCGCCCCCTGGCGGACAATTCCGCCGGAGTTGAGCCGCCACTTAGCACTCCAAGCTGCTCGTACTTGGCTTTCACAACGGGCTCACTCAGTATCCCGGCCACGTCATGACTCAATTTTTGCACGATTGACGCCGGCGTGTTTGCAGGCATGTAGAGCGCGTACCACGAAGTCACGTCATAATCCGGCACTCCGGATTCGGCAATTGTCGGCAGCTCGGGTGCCGTAGCGAAGCGTTTGCCGGATGTGACCGCGAGACCGCGCACCTGGCCCGCTCTGACCGCTGCCAGCAGCGTACCAGTCGTGTTGAACATGCAATCGACACGTCCGGCGATCAGGTCTGTCAACGCCGGCGCTCCGCCACGGTAAGGCACGTGCCGAATGTCGATCCCAGCCATGCGGCCAAAGAGCACGCCTGAGAGATGAGGTGACGTCCCGACGCCGGGCGAGGAGAACGTGACGCTGCCCGGATTGACTTTGGCTGCCGCGACGAGATCCCCAACGGATTTCCATGGCGAGGAGTTCGGGACAGCCAATACGTTCGGGTACGTGCCGACTAGGGTTACCGGTGTGAGATCGGCTTCCGGATCGTAATGGATAGACGCGATCATCAAGCCGTAGAGCGCAATTGCGCCCCCGACTAGGACCATCGTGTAGCCGTCGGGATTGGCGTGAGCGGCAACTTCGATGGCGAGATGACCGCCTGCTCCAGGCTTATTTTCTACTGCGACCTGCTGTCCCCAAACCTCCGACAGCCGATTGGCAACGATACGCCCGGCGACATCCGACCCGCCGCCTGGCGGAAATCCGACCAGGAGTCGCACCGGTCGCGTCGGATAGGCTTGCGCCCTTGCGATGCGTGAGACAACCGCGGCCGTGGCCGCGCCCGCTGCCAGTTGCAAAAGAGTTCTACGGGGAGGTTTCATGATGATGCTCCACGAGCCGAGCACGTTTCCCGGCACGCGATCAATCATATCCAACAGCCGCGTTGATGTCTGTCGCCAGCACCGAACCGACCTGGTGGCGAGGTCCGCCAATCGTTTGCTATCTTGTGTGCAGGAGACCTAACGCCTGCGATCCGCGGGGGCAATGATAATGATAGGGTTCGCGGGAAACTCAAATGCTCAGGGAGGAGCACATGCGCATTCAATCCTCTTGTCTTGGCCTCGTCCTCTTCGCCGCGCTCGGCCTGCTCTGCGCCGTCACGCCGGTATCAGCCCAGCTACCGCTGCCGCCCGGTGCAACGCCGTCGCCGCCGACGCCCAACATGCCGACGTCGCCGGAAGCGCAAAAACTGAAGGGCATCGCCGCTCCGCCCTTTGCAGCAGCAGCTGACAATCTTCCGTTGGCGCAGCTCAAGCTACCTAAGGGTTTTAAAGTCGAGGTCTATGCCAGCGGCATCCCGAACGCGCGTTCGCTGCGCATCGGCGACAAGGGGACCGTGTTCGTCGGCAATCTCCTGCGCGACAAGGTCTATGCCATCGTCGACCGCAACGGCAAGCGCGAGATCAAGGTCATCGCCTCTGGCCTCGACCGGCCGAACGGCCTCGCCTTCAAGGACGGCACGCTATACATCGCCGAAGGCACGAGAATCTCGAAGCTCGAGAAGATCGAGGACAATCTCGACAATCCGCCGAATCCGGTCGTCATCTACAGCGACCTTCCGAACCATCAGTCGCACGGCTGGAAATTCCTGGCGCTCGGTCCCGACAACAAGCTCTACGTCAATGTCGGAGCACCGTGTAACATCTGTGTGCCGCCGCCGAGCAATGCTCAGATTCGCCGCATAACGCTCGACGGCAGCGGCGTCGAGATCGTCGCCCATGGCATCCGGCAAGTCGTCGGGATGGATTTTCATCCGCTATCCAAGCTCCTCTATTTCACTGAGAACCAACGTGACTGGCTCTCCGAGGACGCGCCGCAGGACAAGCTGAACCGGGTCCTCAACCCAGGAACGGACAATTTCGGTTTTCCGTACTGCGACGGCGGCGACATAGAGGATCCCATATACGGCTGGGGTCACAGCTGCAGCGAGTTTACCAAGCCGATTGCGCAGCTCGGGCCGCATTCGGCGCCGCTGGGCATGCGCTTCTACACCGGGAATATGTTTCCGGCGAAGTATCACGACGCGATCTTTCTGGCGCGGCACGGCTCCTGGAACAAGACCAACAAGATCGGCGGCGACATTTACGTCGTCTACCTCAACAAGGACGGCACGGTGCGAGCGCAGGAATCGTTCATGACTGGTTTTTTGCAAAACAACCAATACGTCGGGCGGCCGGTCGACGTGCAACCGATGAAGGACGGCTCGCTACTCGTTTCGGACGACTATGACGGCGCGGTTTACCGCATCACTTACGGCAACGATAATGTCACCAGCCGCTGAAGTTTCTAACTTACAGTGCATTAATCCCAAAGTGGCCCATTGCGTCATCTAGTGCGACGCAGCGATTTGATCGCTATCGAGTGAGGAGCAGATATGGGGCGACCACCCGGACACATGGGTTACGGTTTATACCGGAGACATGGGTAATACTTTCGGCTCGAAAGGGTTATCGAGCGGTTCGAGTCTGCATGTCTCGTGCTCGAAGTAGCCGAGATCATAGTCCATGAAGCTGACGAGCCAAATCTGGTCGCCAATTCTTGATACTTGCTTTCCGCGGCAGAGACTCGGCTCGATGTCGCATGAGACCCGGTTCGATATAAGTGAGACGATATAGCAAAGGGAATCCGACAGACTATTTAGGCGCCGCCGAAGGCGGGTGCGATGTCGTCCATGAAGCCGTGCATCTGCTCGCGCACAAAGGCGTCGGGGAGGTTGCCGAAGTTGAAGTAGAGGATGACCTCGTCGATGCCGATCGCCTCGACTCGCTTCAAGGTGTCAATGATCTCCTGGTGCGAGCCATAAAGCAGCGAATTGTCGTCGAAGTCGGAAGCTTTGGCGTCGTTGAGCCGCTCGCCGATCTTCTTGAAATACTCCATGGTTGGCGGTAGCCCGCCTTTGCCGCCCTGACTCATCGTCTTGCGCAAGCCCGCCATGGTAATGTAGCCGACCATCCGCTGCAGTGCCCGCTGGCGCTCCTCCACACCCTCGCCGATGTGGATGAAGTAGCTGCACTTGACTTTCTGCGCCGGTTTTTCCGCCTTCTCGCAGATCTCGCGATAGGCGGTCACAGCATTGTGCAGGCTGCCGAATAGGATGGTGGCCGCGAATGGCGCCAGCAGCAGGTTCCAGTCCCACTTCGCGGCCAGTTCCATCGAGAAGCGCGAGAACGAGCCCATGTAGGGCCTGAAGTCCTCCTGCGCAGGCTTGGGGAAGACCTCGACGTCCTCGAAATTGTAGAACCGCCCATTGAAGTTGAACGGCCGGGTTTCGGTCCAGCAGCGCATCAACAGTTCGATGCCCTCGCTGAACTGCTCAGCAGACGAATGGAAATCGGCATTGAACGGCGTGAATTCGTGACTGTCATAGCCGCGCCCTGCCGCAAAATCGACGCGGCCGCCGGACAGTTGATCAAGCGTCGCCCATTCCTCTGCGACATGGATCGGATGGTGGATCGGCAGCACGACGACGGCCGGTCCCAGCCGCAGGCGCGTCGTGGCAGCAGCGATATTGGCCAGCACAACCGCGGGCACCGACACGCAGCCGCGCCGGTTGAAGTGGTGCTCGCCGATCCAGGCCGAGTTTAGTCCAAGCTTCTCGGCCAACACCGCCTGGTCGCGTATCTCGACCAGGAATTGCTCGGAAGAGCGCGGATTGTTGGGGTAGCGGTTGTCGCTCAGCGTGAAATAGCCGAATTTCATGGCGGCGGTCGGCTCCTTCTGACGAGATTGAACCAGAACGACATTCTCGCCGAATCATTTTCTGTGGTGCACGATGGTCGGCCCATCTTGCCGACAAACGATTGGGCCCAGACGCACGCAACGGTGCGCTCCATTGAGCGCGCTCTCGGTGAGATAGGCTACTGCGCTCGTTGCGCCGCGGCAGTCACCAGCTCATAAGCTGCCTGGACATTCGGTTTTGTCTTCGCGACGTCAGCGCCAACGCTTGCCAGAATTTTGAACATCTCCGTTTGCTCATCGGCGGGCAGGTCGATGAGTTCGCCGCCGTTATTCGACCAGGTTTTTATTGCCTGTTTTTCCAGCTCATCCAATTGCGGATTGATCGCCGTTGCCACGCTGGCGGCGGTTCGGTCGACGATTTCCTGCAAATCCGCCGGCAGCGTATCGTACCACTTGCGGCTGACTTCGACGACCAGAAAGATCGCCGCATGGTGGGTCATCGTGATGTATTTCGCCGTGTCGTAGAAATGCAGACCGGCGAAGGCCTCAACACCGCCCGTCGCCCCGTCAATGGCGCCTTGCTGGATCGCCGGCAGCACATCGCCAAGCGACATCGCCACCGGTGTAGCTCCAAGCCGTTTAAAGGTCGTGGACTGAAAATCAGAGGCAAAGATTCGGATCTTCTTGCCCTTGATGTCTTCGAGGTGGCGGATCGCAGTTTTGGCGATGATTTGGTTTGGTTCGCCCAATAATAGCCCGACACCGCGTAGCCCTTTGTCGGCGCCAAGCCCGAGCATAAGCTTCTGCACCTGCGGGTCGGCCGCCATACGTTGTGCCTGCACCACGGAGCTGACGAGGCCGGGAGCGGCTAGCACCTCAAAGCGCTCGTCGACCCCGACGAAAAACTCCGGCGGAATGACCGCGCATTGAATGGCGCCAAACTGCGTACCTTCGATCTGCCGCGGGATCGAGCCGAGTTGGCTTGCGGGATAGACCTCAGCTTTGATGCGGCCCCCGGACTCCTTTTCGACGGCGGCCGCGTAATTCCTCGCATAGGTGTCGGGGGAGGCATTTTGGGTGGGCGCGGTTATCTTCATCACGTAGGTCTTGTCCTGCGCCCGTGCCGTGCCAATCGTCATTGTTATCGTCAGGGCCAGCGCCAACAACAGCCGGCTTGCGAATGACTTGCTGGTCAGGATTCTGAATGCATTGAAATTCATGGCAGACTCCTATGCTGGCGGAATGATCAGATTACCCCAGTTCTCGCGAATGCGATGGCTTTAAGAATGCGCGCGGGGGTGAAAGGTTGGTCTGCGATTGTCGCGCCCAGGCCTCTCAAAGCGTCATTGGCCGCAACCCAAAGCGCCCCCATGGCGCCGGTGAGGCCAAGCTCTCCGACGCCTTTGGCGCCAAGCTCGGTCGAACGCTCCGGCGTCTCAATCTGCTCTACATAAATGTCGGGCATTTCATAAGCCATGGGTGCGAGGTAATCCACCAAGGTGCCATTAACGAGCGAGCCGTGCTCGTCGTAGATGCACTCTTCATAGAGTACGGAGCCGATGCCTTGTACGATCGCCCCACGTACCTGGTCGTCGACGATCAATGGATTGATCACGCGCCCGCAGTCCGTGATTGCCCAATAGTCAAGGAGTTTGATGAGGCCGGTATCGGGGTCGAGATCCAGATAAGCCCCGTGTGCACCATGTCCCATATAGTAGCTTGCGTTATTGGCTACGTGGCTTCGCGTCACAGTGAACTGAACGTCGAGATCGGGCGGCAGCGTATCTTGGCGGAAATATCCGATCTTCGCGACCTCAGCGACCGTGATTACCGGCGCGTCGGAATGTTTGTTGTGAATTTGTCCCCGGACGATCCGCAGATTCTCGGGTCTGGTCTGGGTAATGGCCGCTGCAACGAGCAGAATGTTTTGCGCAAGATCGCGCGCCGCCTTGAGTGCGGCTTCGCCACCGATGGCAATGCCGCGCGAGGCCCAGGCACCGCCGCCATAGGTCGAGATCGCGCTATCGCCGCCGATCATGGCGACGTCGTCGATATTGACACCAAGCGTGTCGGCAATGATTTGCGCCAATGAATGAATCGTCCCTTGGCCTTGGTCAGTAATACTTGTCACGCATCGTAACAGCCCGGTAGGCTCAAGCCGGATTGTGCAGCCGTCCTGCACCGAGATCGAAGCGCCGGTGGGGCCGTAGAAGACCGGGCCATAGGCCGTCGGCTCGACGAAGGTCGCGATACCGATGCCGCGGTGGATGCCCGCCTTGCGCAGTTCAGCCTGCTCCTGCCGGAGCCGGTCATAGTGCATGACCTGAACGAGCCGATCCAGGCACGCATCGAACGAAATATTGTCGAGCTTGCTGCCGGCAGCCGTGACGCACGGCATCGCGTCTGTTTTCCGATAGTTCAGGCGTTTGAAATCGACCGGATCCATCGCCAGCTTGGCCGCCGCCATATCGGTGAGTACTTCGCTGACAATGGTCGATAATGGAATGCCGACGCCGCGAAACATGCCGATCAGCGGCTTGTTGACGAAAGCGTTGCGCGTGCGCGCCCGGTAATTCGGAAAGTCGTACGCCGCACCGGCGTTGGTCACCAGCATCATGCTTTCGGTAATATTGAACCGCATTGGCATGCCATAGGCGCCGATTGCGGAAACGTCGTCGACGCTCATTGCAGTAATCTTGCCGTCGGCCTTAAACGACATACGAGCTTTAATGATATGATCGCGCACGTGATTGTCGGATACGAAAGATTCCAACCGATCAGCGCAATATTTGACCGGCCTGCCGATCATCATGCTGATGACTGCAACGGCAACTTCCTCGGCGTAGACGTTGATTTTGATACCGAAGCCGCCACCAACGTCCGGCGCGATTACCCTAACTTTGTGCTCAGGCAGTCCCAACTGTCGGCTGAACACACCCTGCATCTGATAGGGTGACTGGTGTGAGTGATAAACCGTGAGCGTTTCGCCGCCGGGGTCGAAATCCGCGATCAGGCCGCGCGGTTCGAGCGAAAGCCCGGTTTGGCGGTGAAAATTGAAAGTCTTCTCGACGACGTGATCGGCGGCCGCAAAGGCGGCATCGGGGTCGCCAGCCTTGATATTGTGCTCATAGGCGAGGTTATCGCTTAGCGACTTGTGGATTGGGCTCGATCGGAGCGAGGTCTCTCCATCGAGCAAAGCCGGCAATTCCTCCCATTTGATATCGAGAAGCTCGATGGCGTCTTCGGCCTCGGCGCGAGACTCCGCAACCACTGTGGCGACCGGCTGCCCCTGAAAGTGAGCGACGTCGATGGCAATCAGTTCTTGAGGCGGTACCTTATGGCCCGGTCGATTATGCGCGACCCCGTCGGACTCAAATCCCTTACCGTGGGCCAGAAGATCCCGCCCAGTGAAAACAAATGCAACGCCAGGGAACTGCTTTGCGCGCTCGACGTCGATAGACACAATCCGCGCATGCGCGTGCGGGCTCCTGGCGAAAGCAAGGTGCAGCATGCGGGGCAATTTCATATCGCCAACGTAGCGACCTCGTCCGCGCAGAAGCCGCATCGATTCTCGACGCGGAATGCGCTTTCCGATCAGCCCTTCAGATTTCTCGGATTCCCGCGAAGGCTCGGCTCCCCGCGATAGAGGTTCGCTGAGTCGTTTGCGCTCGCGAAGTACGGTCTCGATCGCATCGACGATGGACTCGTAGCCGGTGCATCGGCAAAGATTCCCGGAAATGAATTCGCGAATGTCGGCGCGGGTGAATGCCTCTTCTGTACCGAGCAATTCGTGCGCCGTCAGCAGCATGCCGGGCGAGCAGAAACCGCACTGCGCTGCGTTGCGTTCGGCGAAGGCAGACTGCAGCTCCGCAAGCGCGCCGCTATCCGACATTCCCTCGATTGTGTCGATCCGCTTGCCGTCGGCCTGTACCGCAAACATCAAGCAGCCGCGCGTGATCTTGCCATCGACCAACACGGAGCATGCGCCGCAAACGCCATGCTCACATCCAAGGTGGGTTCCTGTGAGTTCAAGCTCTTCGCGGACGAAATCAGCCAGATGTTGGCGAGGTTTGACCAGTCGGCGCAGTCGCTTGCCGTTGACGACTGTGTCGATTTCGAGTTTGTGCTCCATACACTGATCGTCCCGGAAGACACGCCCCGATCAGCCTGTCCGTGCCGAACCGTTCCAAATGCCGCCAGATGTGTCAATGCTCGCTCTTGCTGCAGCGTAAGACAGGACTTGCCGCTACGGGCAAGGCCGCGCGCGATGTAGGACATATGGGGCGGAGACCGGTTCGCATTGGACTGCGTCGTCAGCCAGCCAGTGCGATCTCTGTAAGGCGTTTCCGGATTGATGGAAAAACTTTATTGTTTCCGTGGCTTAACAGGAGATCAGTCAGCCTCTAAGGCGGAAAATTGCGTTTTCATCAATTCTTGAACGCCAGTTGCAGCGCCGGCGCAACTCGAGCCGCGAATAATTCGACCGAAT
>Ga0209332_1000408_pt1 | contig 10121 bp, 7 predicted proteins | sample BlaSpr_A8_OM3_M1_FD_187974 | JGI IMG/M metagenome (GOLD analysis project Ga0209332, IMG submission 187974) | Forest soil microbial communities from Thunder Bay, Ontario, Canada - Black Spruce, Ontario site 2_A8_OM3_M1 (SPAdes) (version 2) | ecosystem: Environmental > Terrestrial > Soil > Boreal...
ATCTCACCGCGATTCAAGCGGCGGCGATTGCCTTTGGGAGCCTCGCTGTCTCATGGCTCGCTTACGAAGGCCTTTGCCGATCGCCACTCGGCCGCCACGAGGTAGCGCTGGCGTTGGTCGGTTACGTCTATCTCGTCGCGCTGACCTATGCGTTCACGCACGTATTCAGCGGGCTTGGCGCTTTCACTCAGATTGGCGCGCTGGTCGGCACCATCATGGTGGCCAATGTTTTCGTCATTATCATTCCATATCAGAAAAAGACGGTTGCCGCGATGCTCGCCGGCAAGGAGCCGGATCCGGTCTGGGGTAAACTCGGCAAGCAGCGCTCTGTGCATAACAACTATCTGACGCTGCCCGTCGTCTTCCTGATGCTCAGCAACCACTATCCGCTGATGTTCGCGACCAAATACAATTGGGTGATCGTCGCGATCGTGCTCCTCATCGGACCCGTCATCCGCCACTTCTTCAATTCACGCCACGAAGGCAACGGCAGCCCGTGGTGGACGTGGGGCGTGGCCGCCGCTGGCATGGCGGCCATCGCGTGGCTGTCGGCCGCCGGGCCGCGCGCGGTGACGACCGGCGCGCTGCCGCCGACGCCGAAGTTCAAGCAGGTCTCGAACATCATCATTTCCCGCTGCAGCATGTGCCATGCTGCCGAGCCGGTCTGGGACGGAATACCGGCCGCGCCAAAAGGCGTGATGCTCGACAGTGACGCGCAAATTCGCCGGCACGCCCGGCTGATCGAGATTTTTGCCGTGCGCTCGCAAGCGATGCCGCCCGGCAATATCACCGAGATGACTCCGCAGGAGCGCCTTGTCCTGGCATCCTGGATCGCCGCCGGCGAGCCGGGGAAGTGAAGGACGCCAATTGCGGCGCGGATGGCGGTCGATTGGCGTTGATTTTGCTTTCTTGAACGCAGTGTATGGCTGCTTGAATACGGTCAGTAGTGTTCGATGGACCTTAACACCGTCACGGAAATCGTGAGGCCTCGCCGGCGCGCGGAATTGCCGGCTTGGCAAGCAGGTGATGCATGGCTTGCCGGCGGCACGTGGTTGTTTTCCGAACCGCAGCTTGCACTCACGAGGTTCATCGACATCGTCGATTTTGGCTGGCCGGCCCTGCAAATCACCGAGCAAGGCCTGCAGATCGCCGCGACGTGCAAAATCGCGGAGTTGGATGGAACAACGTATCCGTCCAATTGGACTGCCACGCTGCTTTTTAATCAATGTTGCCGGTCGTTTCTGGCCTCATTCAAAATCTGGAACATGGCAACGGTCGGCGGCAATCTCTGCATGGCGTTGCCGGCGGGACCGATGATTTCGCTGACCGCGGCGTTGGAGGGAACCTGCACGATCTGGACGCCGGCTGGTGATGAGCGGCGCGTCGCGGTCACGGATTTTGTATTGGGACCGCAACGCAACGCACTTCTGCCTGGCGAGTTGCTTCACTCCATCGCGTTGCCGCTTGCGGCGCTAAGCCGACGGACGGCCTTTCGGCAGATTTCGCTGGCGCCGCTCGGCCGGTCGGCAGCGTTGCTGATTGGGACATTGTCGCCTGACGACGACACGTTCGCTCTCACCGTGACGGCGTCCACGCCGCGTCCGATCCGGCTGTCGTTTCCAAACCTGCCGACACGTGACGCATTGCGCGAGCGGCTCGAAGCTGAGATCCAGCATTACTACGACGACGTTCACGGCGCGCCGGCATGGCGTCGGCACATGACACTGCAATTTGCCGAAGAGATTCGCCAAGAGCTTGCCGGAGAAGGGCCCAAATGACTCTTTCGGTGAACGGAAAAAGCCACGCCGCCGAGCCTCGTCCCGGACAGTGCCTGCGGACGTTTCTGCGCGAGCTCGGATGGTTCGGCGTGAAGAAAGGGTGTGACGCGGGCGATTGTGGCGCCTGCACGGTGCTGATCGATGGCGAGCCGGTGCATAGCTGCATTTTTCCGGCCTATCGCGCCGAAAACCGTGCGGTCACAACGATCGAAGGCCTGGCCACGAACGGCGAGCCGCATCCGATGCAACAGGCCTTCCTGCAAGCGCAAGGGTATCAATGCGGCTTCTGTACGCCGGGCATGATCATGACGGCGGCGAGTCTGAATCAATCGCAGCGGCAGGATCTCGCCTGGGCTTTGAAAGGCAATATTTGCCGCTGCACCGGCTATGGCGCGATCGAGGACGCCATTCGCGGCGTGCGCCAGGTCGAGGAGGCCGAGGCCGGGAGCGCTTGCGGCCGCAGCGTGGCGGCACCCGCCGGTCCAGCCGTCGTCAGCGGCGGCGCGCAATATACGCTTGATATCGCGCCGCCCGGACTCCTGCACCTCAAGCTGCTGCGGTCGCCGCATGCCCATGCGCGGATCAAATCGATCCGCAAAGACGTCGCCTTGTCGGTGCCGGGCGTGCGCGCCGTTCTGACCTGGGAAGACACGCCGCGAAAGCTCTATTCGAGCGCGCGACACGAGGACGAAAGCGGCGATCCCGATGACACCGCCGTTCTGGATAACGTCGTCCGCTTCATCGGCCAGCGCGTCGCTGCGGTGATTGCCGAAAGCGAGGCAGCCGCCGAAGCCGGTTGCCGCAAGCTCGAGGTCGATTACAACTTGCTTCCGGCCGTATTCGATCCGGAAGCCGCGATGCAGCCCGGCGCGCCGATCCTCCACGACAAGGGGCCGGAAGCCCGCATCGACAGCGCGGGGCGCAATATCGTGGCCGAGGTCCACAGCCATATCGGCAATGTCGAGGAAGGCTTTGCTGAAGCCGACGTCGTGCACGAGGCGACCTATATCACCCCGCGCGTCCAGCATGCGCATCTCGAAACACACTGCGCGATCGGCTGGTTCGACGAATCGCGTCGGCTCAATATTCGCTCGAGCACGCAGACGCCGTTTCTGACGCGGCGGGCGCTGTGCGGCATTTTCGGTCTCGATCTGGCAAACGTCCGCGTGTTCTGCGAGCGCGTGGGTGGCGGCTTCGGCGCCAAGCAGGAAATGCTGGTCGAAGACATTGTGGCGCTCGCCGTGATCAAGACCGGCGCGCCGGTCAAGCTCGAATTTACCCGCGAGGAGCAATTCATCGGCGCCACGACGCGCCACCCGATGCGCGTGCGCATCAAGGCGGGGGCACGGCGCGACGGCCGCCTGGCGGCGATGCAAATGCACATCGTCTCCAATACCGGCGCCTACGGCAACCACGGCCGGTTCGTTCTCTATCACGCCTGCGGCGAATCCTTCGCCGTCTACCGCTGCGACAACAAGAAGATCGATGCCGTTGTCGTCTACACCAATACGGTGCCCAGCGGCGCCTTTCGCGGCTACGGTCTGCCGCAAACGAACCTCGCCGTGGAATCGGCGATGGACGAGCTGGCGCGCAGCATCGGCATGGACCCGATCGCGTTTCGCGCGCATAACGTGGTGCGTCCCGGCGATCCGATGGTCTCGACCGGCGCCGCAGAAGGCGCCGACGTTCAATATGGCAGCTATGGCCTCGATCAGTGCCTCGCTTTGGTCAAGGAGGCGCTCGACCGCGACGGCCGCGATCCGCCGCCATCGCCGGACTGGCTTGTCGGACAGGGCATTGCTCTCGGCATGATTGATACGATCCCGCCGAGTGGACACTTTTCCGATGCGAGCGCGGCGTTGGGCGCGGACGGCCGCTACGAGCTCATCGTTGGAACGGCCGAATTCGGTAACGGCACGAACACGGTGCATCGTCAGATCGCGGCGACCGTGCTCGGCGCGACCATGGACAGCATCCGCGTCCTGCAGTCCGATACCGATCACGGAGGTCATGACACCGGAGCCTTTGGCAGCACGGGAACTGTCGTTGCCGGACTCGCAACGCAACGCGCCGCGCAAGTCTTACGTGATGGCATCGTGACCTTTGCGGCCGAACACGCCGGCGGCGCACCCGCTGAATGGACCGTCGTTGCCGGCGCAGTGGTCCGCGCGGGACGGCGCATAAGCCTCCCTGCCCTGTTCGAAGCCGCGCGTGCCAAGGGACACCGGCTGCTTGCCACCGGAAAATCGACGGGAACGCCGCGCTCGGTCGCGTTCAATGTCCAGGGCTTCCGCATTGCCGTCAACAAGCGCACCGGCGCGATCAAGATTCTTCGTAGCGTGCACGCGGCGGACGCAGGCCGGGTCATTAATCCGATGCAATGTCGCGGCCAGGTCGAAGGCGGTGTCGCGCAATCGCTCGGTGCCGCACTGTACGAGGAAATGGTGCTCGACGATTGCGGACGCGTGATCAATCCGACATTCCGCAACTATCACCTCCCGCAATTTGGCGACGTTCCCCGAACCGAAGTGTTGTTTGCCGACACCTCGGATTCAGTCGGTCCGTTCGGCGCCAAATCGATGAGCGAGAGCCCCTACAATCCAGTCGCCGCCGCGCTAGGGAACGCGCTGGCTGACGCGACCGGAATCCGATTTTGCACGACACCGTTCAAGCCCGATCGTATTTTCCGTGCGATTGTGGAAAAGTTCGGCACGGCTTGAAGAATAGCGGGTCATCCATTGCAACCGATCGATCATGCGACTTTCTTGCGCCGCTCCTTCGACGTGGCCCGGCGCGCCCGCATGCGCGGCAACCATCCCTTCGGTGCCATCCTGGTGAGCGCGGCAGGCGAGGTGCTGATCGAGACTGAGAATGGATACCTGCCGGATCGCGACATGACCGCGCATGCGGAACGGCTGCTTGCGACCCAGGCATCAAAGCAATTCGACAGCCAGGTTCTTGCCGGCAGCACGCTGTACACTTCGGCGGAACCCTGTGCCATGTGCGCCGGCGCAATTTATTGGGCGGGCATCGGGCGCATCGTGTTCGGGTTGAGCGAACGTCGCCTGAAGGCAATGACGGGCGATCACGCTGAGAATCCGACGCTCGACTTGCCCTGCCGCGTGGTGTTTGCGGCCGGCCAGCGCCAGGTCGAAGTCATCGGCCCCTTGCTTGAAGAGGAAGCCGCGGCGCTCCATGCTGGCGTTTGGGACGCAGCAGAGCGTTTCTCTTCGATATGACCGTCATGCGGACAATCAATTGCGCTCACCTGATCGAAGCGGCCGACCGGCCGGTCGCTTCAGGCCGTCAGATTCAGATCCAGCATGGCCGGGTGCACGGGATTGCCGACATTGCTGCCGCGGATGCCGAGCCGCTGTTCGTCCTGCCCGCGCTGGTCAATGCCCATGATCACGGCCGGCCAGTGCGGACCGGTTCGTTCGGCGCCGGCGGCAAGCCGCTCGAAACCTGGCTGCAATATCAGGCCCTGATTCCCTCCGTCGATCCGTATCTCGCGGGCGTCGTCGCGTTGTCGCGGTCCGCGCTGGGCGGCGTCGGCGTCGTCATGATGCACCTCACGCGCCCACAAGGCTTGACCGATCTTCCGAGTGAAGCCGCGGCGCTGGCGCGTGCCGCGCGCGATGTCGGCGTGCGCGTCGGATTTGCCGTGTCCATGCGCGACCGCAATCCGCTGGTCTACGGCCCTTCCGAGCCGATCCTGGCGGCGCTGCCTCCCGACGCACGCCGGGCGATCGAAAGCATCATGCGCACCCCGTTGGCGGCGAAAGACTTCATCACGCTGGTGGACGAGGTCGCGGCGGCCGCGGCCGGTCCGCTGTTCGACGTCCAATTCGGCCCCAACGGCGTGCAATGGTGCAGCGACACGCTGCTGGCCGCGATCGCGGAGGCGTCGCAGCGCACCGGCCGCAGAATCCATATGCATCTCTTGGAGACGCGGTATCAGAGGGCGTGGGCGGATGCCACTCACCCGGCAGGCGTGGTCAAGCACCTCGACGCCCTTGGCCTGTTGTCGCCGCGCCTGACGCTTGCGCATTGCGTTTGGGCGCGCCCGGACGAGCTAGAATTGCTGGCCGAGCGGGGCGTCACCATCGCGGTGAACACCAGCTCCAATCTGCATCTGCGCTCCGGCATTGCGCCGATGGCGTTGATGTTTGCGGCGGGATGCCGCGTTGCGCTCGGCATCGACGGCAGCGCGCTCGATGACGACGACGATGCGTTGCGGGAGCTGCGGCTCGGCCATCTCTTGCACGTCGGCAAAGGTTTTGAGATTACGGTGAGCCGCGAAAACATATTGCGCGCGGCCTTCGCCAACGGCCGCGTCTCCGTCACCAACGTGCAAGACGGTGGCGCGATCGGCGTCGGCGACCCTGCGGACATTTTGCTGCTCGACTGGGCCGCGATCGACGACGACGGATTGCGCGATGATATCGACGCGCTGGATCTGGTGCTGACTCGCGCCACGGCCCGGCATATCCGCGAGCTGATCGTCGGCGGCCGCACAATCGTGAAGGACGGGTCAGTGATCGGCGTCGATGCCGACGGCGCGCGTGCCGAAGTTTTGTGCCACATGCGCCACGCCATGCGCGACAAGGCAACCCTGGCCGCGGCATTGCCTCTGCTCGAGCGCGCGATCGCAAAGCATTTTGAGCCGAATCCTTCCTGCTTCTGAAAGATTTATTGCATCGTTGCGAACGTCGCCGGTTCACTCTTTGCGCAGCAGCCGCGCCGGAGGGCAGACGAATGTCCGCCGGCCATTCTTCATCCCGAACAGCGGACGCACGATTTCGGCGACCGCGCCGGCGCGATCAGTGCAATCGAGCACGACGAGATCGGCCGGATTGCCGACAGCGATGCCGTAGTTCTTCAGATTCATGAGTTTGGCCGGCAACGTGGTCACCATATCCAGACATGATGCCAATTCCGGCGGGCGGCCAATCTGGGCAACGTTGGCATAGAGGTTCGCCATCCGAATCAATGAGCAGTCGCCGAACGGCGTAAATGGATTGAGCACGTTATTGCTCGCGATCGAGCAAACGACACCGTAATCAAGCAGCCGGTGCGCCGCGGTCACGCCGCGCGGAATGTCGCGATCATGACCGCGCCCCATGAGAAAAAGATCGGTCGCCGGCAGCACGGTCACCGCCACGCCGGCATCGGCGAGGCGTTTGGCTATCGCGACAAACCGCTCGGGCCCGATCGCAGACAATTTGGTGACATGACCGACGGTCACGCGCCCGCCCCAGCCCGCGGCGTGCGTCGAGCGGCAAACCTCTTCGAGATCCATCCGCGACGATGGATCGATGTCGAACTCGAGATGAAAGTCGATATCGAGGTCGAAATGCCGCGCAATCGCGAAGATGCGCGCGATCTGCCCGTGCGGGTCGCTGTCAGTATAGGGACAGCCGCCGATGAGGTCTGCGCCCTGTTCGCAGGCCGCGACGAGAAGCTCCTCGGTGCCCGGATCGTTGAGCAAGCCTTCCTGCGGAAAAACGCAGATTTCGATGTCGATCGCCCAGGCGTAGTCCTGCTTGAGCCGCCGGATAGCGTGGAATCCTTTGAGCCCGATGCGCGGGTCGACCTCGACATGGGTGCGCATGCGCATGGTGCCTTGCAGGATCGCCCGTTCCAGCGTGCGGCGGGCACGTTGATAAATGTCGTCTTCGCTGAACGCGCGCTTAGCCGCGGCCACCTCGGCAATCGCTTCCGCAAGCGTTCCCTGCTGCGATTGGCAGCGATCGAGGATGCAGGACTTATCGAGGTGGATATGCGTTTCGACGAAGCCGGCGACGACCAATTTGCCGTCGATGTCTTCCGCAGGTGCATCCGCGGCAATGCCGGAGGCAATGCCGACGATACGCCCGCCGGCGATGGCGATATCGACGGTCGCCGCCTCGCCTCCTCCGATGCGGGCATTGCGCAGGATCAAGTCGAGAGCCATGCTCCGAGCCTTCGCTCACCAATACATTCGGCGGTGCTTATCTTGCAGCGCGATCTTAACTGGCGCCATAGGTGGCGACGAGTCGCTGCCGTAGATAATCCGCCGCGAGGATGGAGGCATATTTCGGCTGCTGTCCCGGCGCGGTGCAGTTCGGCAGGCATTCGATCAACGCGTCCGGGTTGGGATCGAAAAAGAACGCGATGGAATAGCGATCGCGGCCGGGTGGACTCGTGACGCGATGCGGCGTCGAGACGTAGGTATCGTTGCTCCACCGCATCAGGCAATCGCCGATGTTGCAGATGAAGGTGCCGGGAATTGGCGGAGCCTTGATCCAGGCGCCGTCACGCCGCTGCACTTCGAGGCCGCCGGCATCATCTGTCAGAAGGATCGTAAGGCTGCCGTAATCGGTGTGTTCGCCCGCACCGGGAAGACCGCGCTCGCCGGCTTCGCGGGCTGGATAGTGCAACAACCGCAGCGTCGCCATCGGCCGATCGAACTTGTCGGCGAAGAAGTTGGGCGGAAGCGCAAGATCCGACGCGATCGCCAGATGCAGATCGAGCCCGAGCCGCCACAGCGCGTTGAAATAGCCGATTGCGGTGTCGCGAAAGCCCGGAACCCGCGGCCACAAATTGACGCCGCGAAATGGCTTGCCCGCAATCACCTCGGGATCGGACGCTGGCAGATCAAGACCAATGTTAAACGCTTCCTTGAGGTCGGCCTGGACGAGATTGAGACTTTCCGTGGCGATGCCGACGTAGCCGCGATTGTGCGGCGATCGCGCGATCGACAACTCGTCCTTTACGGGACGAGGTGCGGCGAAGAACGCCTCAGAGCAGGCGAACATGTCCGTCAGGAGGGCTGCTGGCACGCCATGGTTGCGAACGCAAAAGAAGCCGACCTCGCGGCACGCGCGTCCTAGCTCTGCGGCGACCCGACGCACAGCGGCCGGGTCGCCGGATCCGAGGCCGGCCAGATCAATAATATCCAACATTGATGCGGCTCCGCGCGGATCGCGCGATGCAAAGGCCGGGCCGCCCGACAATGGCGATGGCACGATGCTTGCTCAAAAATAGGCATGCACCGTGCGTCAAAAACAGCGGAGGACATAACATGGCGCTTTTGACACTCGATCGACGTAGCTTTCTTAAGGCCAGCGCCGCTTCGATCATTGCTACGGGTTCGGCGGCTCGGATAGCACACGCCGCAGGGATCACACTCGGCATCGTTTACGTCGGCCCACGCGACGATTTCGGCTGGAATCAAGCCCACGCGGTCGCGGCAAAGGCCCTGAAATCCCTTCCGGGCATCACTGTGGTCGAAGAAGAAAACGTTCCGGAAACCGATGCTTGCGCCAAGGCCATGGAATCTATGGTCAATCTAGACGGCGCCAATATCATCCTCGGCACGTCGTTCGGCTACTTTGATCCGTTTATGGTCGACCTGTCTAAAAAATATGCAAAGGTCCAATTCCGTCATGCGGCGCCGTTGTGGACACCGGCGCTTCCCGCGAACTTGGGCAGCTACTTTGGCTACCTCAATCAGGCGCATTACGTCGATGGCGTCGCGGCCGGTCTGTCCACCAAATCGAACAAACTTGGATTTGTGGCGGCGAAACCCATCGCCTCCGTGCTCAGCAACATCAATTCGTTCATGCTGGGAGCCAAGTCGACCAACCCGAACTCGACGGTGCAGGTCATCTTTACCGGAGACTGGTCGCTGCCGGTGCGCGAGGCCGAAGCGGCGAACGCGCTCGTCGATTCGGGCAACGACGTCATCACCTGTCATGTCGACAGTCCGAAGGTCGTCATCGAGACCGCCGAGAAACGAGGCGTCAAGACCTGCGGCCACAACGCGTCGCAAGCGCCGCTGGCTCCGAAGGGCTTTATCACCGGCGCCGAATACAAATGGGTGACCATCTACAAAGGCTACGCCGAGGATCTCAAGTCAGGCAAACAGCTGCCCAACATGGTCAGCGGCGGCTACGAATCCGACATGGTGCAGAACACCCCGTTCGGAGCGGGCGCTGACGACGCGGCGCGCAAGGCGGCGACGGCGGCGATTGCCGACCTCAAGAACAAAAAGCCGATCTATGTTGGTCCATTGAAAGACAACAAAGGTAACGTTGTCATCAGCAAGACCTACGATAATCTTGATCCGTTCCTGGACAAGATGGACTACCTGCTCCAAGGCGTCCAAGGTTCAATCACATGATTGCAATCGGTTGATCGCCAGGCCGTGCGGCGGAATCGGTTGTCGCCGCACGGCGGGATGGCTTCGGCCGCCACGATTGGATCTCCGGGAGTCCTTGAGCAAGCATGACTGACGTTGCAGAGCCACTGCCTACGGTGGCAATCCCGTCCAGCCAGTCGGGCGATCTTTCCGTCCGC
>Ga0209332_1000409_pt1 | contig 10100 bp, 8 predicted proteins | sample BlaSpr_A8_OM3_M1_FD_187974 | JGI IMG/M metagenome (GOLD analysis project Ga0209332, IMG submission 187974) | Forest soil microbial communities from Thunder Bay, Ontario, Canada - Black Spruce, Ontario site 2_A8_OM3_M1 (SPAdes) (version 2) | ecosystem: Environmental > Terrestrial > Soil > Boreal...
AATCCGATGCGTCTGCCATCCTACCAGTATCACATTTATTTACTTAGACTTAGAATACATCAGCCTCCGCTTTTGAGTCCGCTGCGTCTGCCAGTTCCGCCATCCCGGCTTGGGGTGGAGGCCGAAATCACAGTCTAGATGATCGGTTGGGTTTTTGTCATTCGCCCGAGTGGTTATTCGCCCTCACGTTTGGCGTCTTATCCTCGCGAAGACAGCGCCGCCTTCACCCGATCAGGGGCGAATGGCACCTGCCGAATTCGCGCGCCGGTTGCATCGAAAATTGCATTGCCAATCGCCGCCGCAGCCAGTGTGATCGCCGTCTCTCCGGCGCCGGTCGCCTTCGTTGTGGGCCGGTCAAGTAGAACGCACTCGATCGCAGGGGCTTGGAATCCGAGCGAGAGCGTGCTGTAACTTTCCCAGTCGATCGAAGTTACCTTACGATCGCCCCAGGTGATTTCCTCCCGCAGTGCGCGGCTCGTTCCTTGCAGTATTCCGCCCTCGATCTGGTTCCGCAAGCCATCAGGATTAGAGATGGGTCCACAGTCGTGGGCAATGACAAAACGTATGAGCTGCACCTCTCCGCTCTCCTGATTAACTTTTACTTCCGCAATGAGCGCGGCGTATCCGTTGTCGCCTTCGTAGGCAACGCAAGCGATACCACGTCCGCTGACCGTGCCGGTGCGCGCAGCGCCGGGTTTGGGTGAAGGACGCACCTCCCATTGTGCCGCCTTGGCGGCGGCCTTTACGACATCAATGATTCGCACCTCTTTCAAGTGCTGTAGCCGATAGGCAACTGGATCGGCCTTGGCTTCAGCACTGATCTCGTCCATAAAAAATTCATGTGCGAAAGTGTTTTGCAGTCGCAATGGCGATCGCAGCGGTCCGGTGAAGAAAGGCGATTTCACCTCGTGCGTCAGTACTCGTTCACTGCGGACGGAACCCGCTCCCGCGCACTTGCCGTTGAAGCATCCCGCAACATACGACGGTACAGCGTTGTTACGATTGCGGAGTTCCGCGGTGGGCTGAGACGCCGGCTGTGGCGTGATTGTGTCAGGGTCAAAGCCGGCAAGCATGCCTGTAATTACGTTCCCAGGTTTGTCATATCCTGGTCTGCCTCCTAATGAAGCGACCCACGTTTCGCAGTCCCAAACGTCAATCGCACCGCTGGCATCGAGTGCGGCCTGCTGCTCGACCACACACGCCGAGCCATAATTTTCGGAAATAAATTCGTCGTGTCGCGTGAGTTGCACGCGAACCGGTCTGCGAACGGATTGCGACAGCAATGCCGCATCGTAGGTGACCGTGTCCGCGGCATTCAGTCCGTAGCAGCCGGCCCCGCGGACGAACACTACGCGCACGTTGTCGAGCGCCAAACCCGTGAGCGCTGACACTCCATGCTGTGTCGGATACACAGACTGAGTTGCAGACCACACTGTCGCGTGATCCCTTTGCACGTCGGCCACTGCACAGGAGGAACCAATCGAACCGTGCGCCTGATAAGGATGCAAGTACGTCGCTTTCAAAACTCGCGAAGCCGACTTCAGCTTTTCTTCCACGTCACCGGAATTGACCGACATTACATCGCGGGACGGCTGCTTCCTCATGTAGCCGTAAAAATCTTCTTGCGGCGGCAGCCCGGAACCCGGCTTCCATGTGACCTGCAGAGCCATAGCTGCTTGTGCGGCCTGCCATTGCTTCTCCGCCACCACGCCGATGAAATTATTTCGCACAACCACTTTAATCAGCCCGGGAACATGCCGCACCCACTCCTCATCCACATTTGCAACCGTCGCTCCGATTTCCGGCGGACGCACGACGCGCCCGTGAACCATTCCCGGCACCCGCACATTGTGAACGAACTCAAACGCTCCAGTCATCAGCGCAACTCGATCCAGTGACGGAACCGGCTTCCCCAGTACTTTCCACTCGTCCGGTAACCTGCGTTTCGCCTTGGGGTTCACGCCGATATTGAAATGCCTGCCCTGAATCAGCTCTCCGTAGGTGACGTGAACTCCGCTCTTCGCGCTGACGGCGCCATTCTCGACGGTGAGTTCGTCCGCCGGTACGTTTAATCTTTGCGCCGCCATGCCGACTAAAGCCTCGCGCGCGGTAGCCGCGGCCTGCGCCAGATTCCGTGCATTGAAATTCGTGGGAGTAGATTGGCTGCCGGAGGTCGTTCCCTGATCCGGAGTAACAGACGTGTCGCACTGAATCAGCTTTACTTTATCGAGCGGAACGCAAAGTTCTTCGGCGACCAATTGGCTCTGTACGGTGTACATGCCCTGCCCGAAATCGCATTTTCCCGTGTAGGCCGTCACCGCGCCGTCAGACGCCACGGCGAGCCATGAGTCGAGCTTATCGGGATCGATATGCGATTTATGCGTATCGAAGGGGCCTTGCGCGATTGCGAAAGAGTCTGTGAAGGTCGCCGCGCTGAAGCAAACCACCAGAGCGCCAGAAGTTTTAACAAAATCACGGCGCGAGATTCCTCGTTTCATGCGCGACTCCGCTGGTAACGCTTAATCGCGCGAATCATACGGGTATGTGTGAAGCAGCGGCACAAGATACTCGACATTGCCTCGCGGATTTGCTCCTCGGAAGCCTTTGGATTCTCATCCAGCAGATTTTTGGCCGTGAGCATCACTCCGCTGAGGCAAAAGCCGCATTGGGCCGCTCCTTCGTCGATAAAAGCCTGCTGAATCGCATGCGGCTTTTCCGGAGTTCCCAAGCCCTCGAGTGTCGTGACCTCTTGTTCTTTCACGGCGCTGATCGGCATTACGCAGGAGCGCCTCGCCTGACCATCGATCAGGACCGTGCAGGCTCCGCACTGCGCCAGGCCGCAGCCAAACTTGGGACCGCGCAATTGCAGTTCGTCGTTGAGTACGTAAAGAAGCGGAGTTTCCGGATCGAGGTCAACCGTGTGAACGCGACCGTTTACCTTGAGAGAAATAGCAGCCATCATCTTCTCCCTAACATTGCGTCACAAAATCCTACCAAGAAAGAGTGGTAGGGCATTCATCGCTTGGATGCAGGTGGGGTCGGCAACGGCTGCAAATTCACTTTCAGGATTGAGTAGGGTGACGGAAGCAGGTGAGTACGTGGTCGTTTACCATGCCGACGGCTTGCATGAAGGCGTAGCAGATGGTTGACCCTACGAAATTGAAGCCCCGTTTTTTCAGATCTTTGCTCATGGCATCGGAGGCGGCGGTACGCGCCGGCAGGCGATCGCGAGACTTCCACGAATTTATTTGCGGACGGCCACCAACGAATTGCCAGATGTAACGATTGAAGGTGCCAAATTCGTTTTGCAGTCGAAGAAACGCCTGGGCGTTCCGCACAGCCGAGGCGATCTTTAAGCGATTGCGCACGATGCCTGGATTTTTTAAGAGTTGCGCGAGCTTGCGTCGATCGTACCGGGCAACCAGCTGCGCATCGAAGTTGTCGAAGGAGGCACGGTAATTTTCACGCTTGTTGAGAATTGTTTCCCAGCTCAGGCCGGCTTGCGCGCCTTCGAGAATCAAGAATTCGAAAAGGGTGCGATCGTCGTGCACAGGAACGCCCCATTCTTCATCGTGATAGCGGATTGATAATTCGCTTTGCGCCCACGAGCAGCGAATCAGCGGGGATGGCACTTGTGGAGTTTTGCTCATCGCAAGGGTCACGCGGCGGTCAAAGCCGGGATTCGGCAAAACAACGATCGGCGCGGCAGAAACCGCGCCCTGATGCGATCGTGGCGCCTCGGTTATCGTAGCGAACTGGGTTCGGATTTATTCTTTGGCGACTTTGTTTGCAATTCGGAGATTAACTGATGGGCGCAAGCAGGCGCACCCACTCTGTGATCGACGATGATTTCCTTGGCGCTCAATTTCCTGCCGTATAGTTTCTCGTTGGCGCTACCGTCGGAGCGGAGGGTAGAGCCTTCGAGTGAAATTCCGGCGAACAGTCCCTTGTTGCGAGAGTAGGAAAGAATTTCAGCGTTCATTACCACGTCTGTGGCGCCCTCGGCAGTACGGCCTTTCGGACCCGCAGCTGCGGAGGCGTCGGCACCCAGCTTTACCTTACTTGATAGCAGCGATCGCGCCCCTTTGGGATTCATCACCAGCAAAACAAAATCGGTAGCCTGACCACCCAATTGGAAGCCAATGCTGACGCCTTCGAGCGCGTAGAGCGCGGGAGCTCCCCAGGGGCCAGTGTAGTGTTCACCGCTGCGGCAGACCATGATGCCCCGGCCGTAGCTGCCTCCGATTCCGAACGCGCCCTTCTTTACAGACGGCAGAACTACGACACACTCCGCCTTGTCGAGCAGGTCCTGAGGAATATCGTCGGGGATATTCAGGATTTCTTTCATGACCTCGCCGGCATCTTTCACGCGCTCTTCTTCTTTAGCGTCATTCGAGGCAAAGGTTGGCGAAGCTGACAGGCACAGGGCGAGAAAACAGACAGCAAATTTCTTCAAGCTCATGGGGTAATTTTCCTCATCGTCGAAATGACGAATAACGAAAAATGAAAATGGAACTGACGTCGTTGACGACGGTTGCCCCATCTTAGAGCTTTTCCGAGAAATTGTAATCAGTGAGTTGGACATGTACTGACGGTGCGCCATTTCGTGGGGGATGCGCACTCTAACCACACCGGCGATCATCCAGCTGATGAAGCAGCTTCTCGACGCGCTGGAAGAAGAAAAACTCCGCAAGGCAAGCCCTCGAAAGAGCCACAGTTAATGGAAGCAAGACCACGCCAGTTGATTTACCGCCTCCAGGCCATGACCAAACGAGTGCTCCTTTTGTAACTTGGCACTTTCCTCCCCACACCTCTAAAGTCAAGACAGTACAGGGCCAATGGACGACTGCCATTCGGCACCCGGCGTGCATCTAATCAGTTGGAAGCTCTGTTTGGGCTGGGTGGAAATGAAAAAATTGGATTGTATGGGAATGAAGTACACGCACCCCATCGGTTGGCTTCTGGCGCTGGTGGCTACCTTGGCCATGGGCTCGCCGGTCTCCGCGCAGACCGCAGCTTATGTGACCACCCCGCCCAGCTTCAACAATTCCGAATCCTCTGCCGACGATCCCCAGGCTGGCGCCATGCTGACCATCCATAAGCGGGTGGATGAGGTCAACGTGCTGTTCATCGCAACCGACAAGCACGGAAAATTTGTCCGCGATCTGAATCAGAACGATTTCGAAATTCTCGACGACCACAAGCCTCCGCAATCGATTATCAACTTTCGCCGCGAAACCGATTTGCCGCTGCATCTTGGCTTGCTCATCGACGTGAGCGGATCGGTGCACAGCCGTTTCGACTTCGAGCAGAACGCGGCCATCAACTTTTTGCAGCACACCCTGCGGGCGGGTTTCGATAAAGCCTTTGTAGTTGGATTCAACAAGCAGAGCCAGATGGCGCAGGATTTTACCGATAACGTGCAACTGCTCTCAAACGGCATCCACCGCATGCAGGATGGTGGTGGAACGGCGCTTTACGATGCGATCTACAAGGCGTGCAAAGAAAAGTTTCTGAAGGACCGTCCCGACCATCCGGCGCGGAAGGCCATCATTGTGGTGAGCGATGGCGAGGACAATCAGAGCGAAGTGTCACGGGCGCAGGCGATTGAAATGGCGCAACGGGCCGAGGTCATCATTTATGCGATCTCGACCGATGACAGCGGTTTGATTTTGCGCGGTGACAAGGTTCTGGAACAACTGGCGGCGGCTACCGGCGGCCGCGCGTTTTTTCCTTTCAAGATGAAAGATATGACACGGTCATTCGCCGCCATCGAGGATGAGTTGCGCAGCCAGTATGTGGTCTCTTACCGGCCCGCGGATTTTGATGCCGATGGGCGGTACCGCTCGATTGAAATCTCGACCCTGAAAAAAGATTTGCAGGTGCGAGCGCGTAAAGGATACTTCGCGCCTCAGCGGTAAAACTCGCTTCTAGCTGCTCTTCCTCCTGAAAAGATCAGACATCTAGCTTGTCTTCCGAGACAGCGTCCCCTTCTCGCGCTGTTCGCTGCGCAGCGATTCCAATAGATCCTCCGGCTGTTCTCCGTTGCCGTTGCTCCGCTCGCGCACGAAATCTTTCGCCTGCTCGAGAGTTAGTTGCGATACCGTTGGTGGTGAATACTTTTTCTTTCTGGACTTGCGTTCCTGCTTCTGGGAGAGAGTTTTTTCGCGCATTATTCCGTAACAGCTCCAGCGGGGTTTGTGGTGTCTAGCGCTGCAATGGCAAGTGCCTGTTTCTTGAGAGAGGCTTTCGCCAACCGAAGGTGTTCCTGAAGAGCTTCGCGAAGCTCGCGGATGATCCGCTCCACTTCCGCCTCTGTCTCAGCGGAAAGAACATCTCTGCAAAGTTGTACGATTCTAGCCTCAGTCTGGGGCGGCACTTTTGTATGTTATCGAACGAAAAGGTATCGGGACGATACAGGAAAAACCTGAGAGGGCCAGTGGAAAAAATCTTCTTCCGCGTATCAGCGAAGCCGTTCCATCGCCGGATGCAGTCGATGGTGCGCCCGGAGAGACTCGAACTCCCAACCCTCTGCTCCGAAGGCAGATGCTCTATCCAGTTGAGCTACGGGCGCAGCCAGAAATCATTCTACAAGAAATAAATTTGCAGTGATCCCCACAATACTATCGGCGCCGATGTGGCAAGTTACGCTTCCACGACACCGTCGATTTCCATTACGGCTTTACGGCTATCAGATTCAGCGTGCAGTTGTTTCCGGTGAAACAGAAGTCGTTATTGGAACTCGCCACAGGATTGAAAGAAGTCTGGAACTGATCGAGGCCGGTGTCGGTGTTCAATTCGTGAAGCAATCCGTCGGAACCCGCAACGTAGATCAGCGAGCCGTCTGCGGCCGCGTCTGCGGCCACTGGAGTGGCGTCGTTGACCAGCTGAATTCGGGATACGGAACCGGTGTTGAAGGAATAGACCAGTACTCCGAAGTCCGTAGTGACGATAAAGGCCTGACTCACGTCAGGCGAGATAAAGAAATTGATGGGATGGAATGTGCCGTGGCCCAGCCCAATGTGGATGGGCGGAAAAGTGTTTGGCGGCGTTGGAGGCGTGGGCACAGGCAGAATGGAAGCGAGGCTGACTTGCTGCGGACAAAGTCCAATGAGCGGCGACGAAGAGGTAGTGGCGATGATGTCGATGCCCGTGGTATCGAGGCCAAAGAAAAAATCGAGGCCGTCGGTAAGTAGCGGATTAGGAATGATTGTGTTGCCCATGGAAACGTTTCCCGGAGGAACCATCTTGAGGAACAAAGGCGGCGTGGTGACTGCCCCAGACGACAGGATCGGAGTGACCGCGGAATTGTCGCAGGTATTAAATGCGGCGAGGTTGCCAGTAGTGCCTCCGCCAGCCAGCAGGGCGAACGATCCAGTGGAATTGAAAACAAGCGAGGTCGCAGGCGACGCCATTGGATAGGTCTGCAGCGCCTGCAGCGCGCTGTAGACATAGAGAGTGTTGCCGCCGTTGCCGAGAATGAACGCTTTCATGCCATCAGGAGAAAATGCAGCCGCGATCGCACTACCAATAACGTTGAGCGGCGTTGTGGTTGCCGGCGTAGCGGTGACCACGTATACCTGATTCGGAGTGGAAACAGTATCCGAGAAAATAGCCGAATTGCCGTTCGGCGATACCGCCAGAACTTTCCCAGTCACCAGCCCCAGCGTGGTGCCGGCAGCGCCAAGAGAAGTAAACGGACTCGAGCTTCCGCCAAAATTGGCAGGATTGAGGATAAGTGCGCCGAACTCGCTGCCCATGAAGGCCCTGTCTCCCGCCGGATCGAACATCAGCGAGTTCGGCGGAGTGGGCGACTGAGTCGCTCCGCCGGACTGATGGCTAGACGTGGAGACGCTGTAAATCCCCACATTGCAGAAGGCGTCTGCGGCGCAGTCCTGGCTGGTTGCAAGCACGGTGGTTGCGACCGGTGTTCCAGTCACTAATCCGGTGATGGCGGTAATGGGATAAACGGGTTCCGGAATAAAGAGAGAGCCGGCGGGGAAGCCGGACGGATTCAGCGGGAACCCTACATTGCAGGTGGGCGGCGTGCAATTCGCGGTGATGGTCGCGGATCCGGCTTGAGGTGTGGTAACGCTGCAGGCCGCGCTGCCCGTGCAATTCGCGGTGATGGCGGCTGGCGAAGAAGACAGCCAGGTTAGCGGAGCCTTGGGCACGATGCAGCCTTGCACGTCGACGGCGGTGGCTGTGATGGTCTCAGTAGCCCCCTTCGTGACCGAGAAACTAGTTTGACCTACGCCTTGCGTTGCGTTCGCGCCTACCTGTAAAGCGATGCACTGTACCGGGCAGGCTTCGAAGTTGTAAGGCTGGCTGGTGACGCCAGAAGCCGTGGCAATGATTTGAGTCTGCCCGGGAGCGTTGGGGCCGACGGTTGCCTGATAAGTGGCAACGTTGATGTCTGTGTTGACCACGGGAGTAATGGTGGCAACGCTGGGGATGGCCGCGCTCCATGTAAAGGGGCCAACCGACTGGGTCACATCGACGCCCTGGCTGAAAGCGGTGGCTTGCAGGGTCACAATCTGGTTTTGCGAGAGGCAGGAATTGGATGCACTGGCGTTGAACTTCAGATTACAGGCCGGGGGCAAGGCAATCTGCGTGGGGCAAGCCGGAGGAACAATGTTGATCGGCGGAGTCACGCTGATCTGAATGTTGTCGACCGGCGGATGAACGAAAAACAACGTCGGCGGGCTGGTCGCGCCCAGGGCCGAAGCCGTCACCTGAGCCGTGCCGATGCCCGCTGGGGTGCAGATCGAATAGAGCGGAGCGTTCCAGGTTCCCGCGCAGGCAAAACCGTTCGGCGCGATGTCGACGATCGACGTATTGCTGCTGGTGAAGGTGAATGTCGGATTGATGGCCGTGCCAGCATCGTTTTGCGCGCTGGCGGCCAGCAGGATGGTCGCTCCTACTTGCAACGAAAAACTGGTTCCGGTGTTCAGGGCGATCTTTGCCGGAAAAGGTGAGCTTGCGGCGGTTTTCTTGTACCCGCAAGCCGGCAACAATAATGATAAAGAAATGCTGGCCACTAAGCCTACACACGCACCGCAACGCAAACCCATGCACCCTCTCGTCGCCTCAAGTTTAAAACTTTGGGGCGAGCCACCATCAATGGAGTGGAAAACTTTTAGTGTAGAGAATGGGAGGCGATTCAGCAAGCCGAGGTCGGGGAGGCCGACCGAATGCCCGGCACAACCACTGGAAGCGTCGAGTTTCGTTCGTGCGTAGCTTACTGGCGCGTAGCTTACTGCGTGAACTCGGCTGGGCGTCCCGTCAGTCGCTCGATTCTTTTCGCAATCGGCGGATGGGTCGAAAACAGGTTGCCGAAATTCATCCCCAGCAGCGGCTGAATAATAAATAAGTGCGCGGTCGAGGGCGAGGCCGCCATCGGAATACGTTTCGAATAAGCGTCCAGCTTTTGCAACGCGCTGGCTAGTGCATAGGGATTGCCCGTATAGTGAGCCCCGGTTGCATCGGCCTGATACTCGCGCGATCGCGACACCGCAAGCTGAATCAGGCTGGCCGCGATGGGCGCCAGGATCAGCATCAACAGCGTGCCCAGGCCTCCGCCGCCGCGCTCTTCACGGTCATTGCCCATGCCTCCAAAGATCATGGCAAAGCGGCCCATGCTGGCCAGCATGGTGATCGCTCCCGCAATCGTCGCCGCTACCGAACTGATCAGAATGTCACGGTTCCCGACGTGCCCTAGTTCGTGCGCCAGCACGCCTTCCAGTTCTTCATCGTTGAGCAAGCCCAGAATCCCATGCGTGACCGCGACGGATGCGTGCTGCGGATTCCGTCCCGTGGCAAACGCGTTCGGCGATTCCGTAGGGATCACATAAATCTTCGGCATCGGCAGACCAATCTTCTGCGTCAGGCGCTCGACTGCGGCGTAGGCGCGTGGCAGTTCCTCACGAGTCACGGGCTGCGCGCGGTACATGGCCAGAGCAATCTTGTCGGAGTAAAAGTAGGAGACGAAGTTCATCACGGCGGCAAACAGCAGCGCCAGCAGCATCCCATTCTGTCCGCCAAAGTAGCGGCCAATGAACGTCAGCAGCAGCGTTAGCGCCGTCAGCAGGAACGCGGTC
>Ga0209332_1000410_pt1 | contig 10097 bp, 9 predicted proteins | sample BlaSpr_A8_OM3_M1_FD_187974 | JGI IMG/M metagenome (GOLD analysis project Ga0209332, IMG submission 187974) | Forest soil microbial communities from Thunder Bay, Ontario, Canada - Black Spruce, Ontario site 2_A8_OM3_M1 (SPAdes) (version 2) | ecosystem: Environmental > Terrestrial > Soil > Boreal...
ACAGCTGCGATCTTGAACTTGTTCGCAAGCGCCTTCGCCGGATCCTTGCCGGCCTCGGCAGGCGCCGTTCCGAACGTCTTGCGCGCCCATTCCCAGCTATTGGCTTGCAGGCTGACGAGTTCGAGCGCGGCTTTGAGGCCGTCGAGCGGCGGCTCTTTGTCGTAATAGTCGCCGTTATTCCACTTCGGATCGAGCCGGATCGGCTGCGCCCACATGTCGAGCCAGCCGATGAGAAACGGCTCGGCGCCGGGGGAGGCCACCACCGCGACGATCCGATCGACGCTGTCCGGATAGGTTGCCGCCCATTGGTAGGCCTGCAATCCGCCCATCGAGGCGCCGACCACCGCCTTGAGTTTCTTGATGCCGAGGCTGTCGACGAGCGCCTTTTGCACCCGGACGAAATCCTCGATGCTGACCACCGGAAAGCTCATGCCGTAGGGCTTGCCGGTGTCGGGATTGATGCTCGCAGGCCCCGTCGTCACTACATTGGCCATCTTGAAATTGAGATTCACCAGCGTGTCGGACGACAGCACGTAGTATTTGTTGGTGTCGATGGCCTTGCCGGGCCCAATGATGGCGTCCCAGTAGCCGGCAACCGGATCAGCGGGCGTATACTTGCCGAACGCGTGGCTGGTGCCTGAAAAATAGTGGGTCACCAATATGGCGTTCGATTTATCGGCATTGAGCGTGCCGGCCGCTTCCCATCCGATTTTCACCGGCTTGATGGTGTCGCCCGCCACCGTGGCGTAGGTCGGCAGCTCGAATGTCTTCTTCTCGACGATGACATCGCCGGATTGAGCGTGCGATGGCGCCGATGCCAAAATGAAACACAGCGAAGCCAGAACGGTGACGATACGGCGGTTCATGGCGGTTCCTCCCGGTAGGCCGGTATGCCTTGCATTGTCGTCCGGTTTCGGCGCGGTGTCTTTACCCCTTTCGAGTAAACTCAGGTCCCGACGCGAAGCCGAGAAATGGAACAGGAACGTGATCGACCAAAACAGCACATCGATCGGTTCCAGTTCTCACGCCCGCCGGTGCAGGCGCTGCGTGAACCCGTGACCGGCGGCGGCGCCGAGCTGCCGCAAGGCGAGGTTGTTGAGCGGGAATTCCAGCACCACGTGCACGAGGCTCAGCGCCAGCAGGACGGTGAAGCCGAACGCGTAATTGTAGAAATAAAGCGCGGTCGATGCGGCGCTGGCGGCGACCAAGAGCGCTAGGCGCAGCCTCGGAATCTCCGCCCAGCGGATTACATCGGCTTTGATGAACCAGTTGAGGTAGTGGTAGGTGTAAACGAAGGCGAGCAGGCTGGTGAGCCGCGTATCGAGTCTCAAGTTGGCAACGCCGAGCAACCGCCCCAGCGCCGGGCCGACATTGCCGAAATATTCCTGTCCGGCCTCGGCGAAAGCCGGTATTTGCGTCGCTGCCGACGGCGGTTTCACGAGAATGATGCCGATCGCCATGAGATATACGACAACCAAAAATGCCTGCGCCTTGCTGCCCGAACGGTACGCGCCCGACATCATGAACACCAGCGTGAACAGGGACACGTGAATCAAGGTCGGCAGCAATATGCCGAGCACCGCCAGCGACGATCCGTTCACGGCCATCATGGCCGTCACGCCAAGCGCGACGATGGTCACAATGGCGCTTTGCGCGGCGGTGGTGGTGATCAACAGCGCGCAGGCCACGAACGCCATCCAGATGACGAAACCGAACCACGCTGCATTATCGATCAACGCCGCGACAACCGCTATGCCGGCAAGTCCGAATGCAACATTGCGCTGGGGCAGGAAATATTTGCGATCGTGCAGCCAGGAAATCTCGGTGAAATAATGCGCCGGGCCGAGAACCACGTAGGACAGCAACAGCAGCTCGAACGGCACCACATAGGTGATCGCCAGCGCCGCGAGCAGCAATCCGAGATGCACGGCATCGATGGTACGCATTCAGATACCATCTGTACGAGAGCGCCCGACGATAAGTCGACATCGGTACGTCGGCAAATCGCAAGCGCAGGTTCAGCGATATGACGCTGCCATCAAAAACGAATATCGATCATAACGTTCAACATATCGAACGCTGTCGAGGCCGGTATGTCGTTACTCCGCTCGACCGGAGCAGCGCTACATTTTCGTCACGCGCGCGTGCAGCAGCGCCGAGCGCCCACCGCGGACTTCCTTGAGGCAGCGCGCGATCGCGGCCGGCACGTCGGCGGGGTCGCTGATCTCTTCGCCATAGGCGCCGAACGCCTCGCCGACCTTGGTGAAGGCGACCTTGGGCGCGAGTTCGGATTCGAACTCGCTTGCCGTCTTGGCTTCGCCTTCGGGAAACACGCGCAGCGTCGACTGCTTCACCGCGTTCCAGCCGGTATTGTCCATGACGATGGAAAAGATCGGCAGCTTGTATTGCTGCGACACCGCGAACACCGAGCTCGGATTGCCGAAATAAAAGCCGCCGTCGCCGGAGATTTGCACCATCATCCGGTCGGGCGCGGCAAGTTTTGCGCCGAGCGCCAGGCCGCCGGACCAGCCGAGCCCGCCGCCGCCGGAGCGCATCGTGGTATTGGGCCGGCTGCGCGGGATTTGTAAGAGCACGGCGCCGGCATTGGTGACGCCCTCGTTGAAGATGATCGCGTCATCGTCGAGTACCTTGCCGAGCTCCGCCATCAGGTAATGGGGATTGATCGCGCCCGGCTTGCCTTTGTCCGCCGCCAGTTTTGCGGCGCGGGCAGTGCGCTCGTCGCGTAAAGCCTTGATGGCGGTGAGGCGCCCCGCGGCGGCGGCCTTGAAACGCGGCGTGGCCTTGGCTTTCAGTTCGTCGAGCACCTGCTCGAGGATGCGCCCTGAATCGCCCTGCATGCGCAAATTGCCCGGGAACGTCCACATCGGCGAACCGGGCTTGAGCGTATCGATGTCGATATGCGCCCAGAAGGATTTGTCTTTCGTCTTCACGTCGCTCGGGAACCACGGCACGTCGACGTCGACCAGGATGCCGACGTCGGCATTCGGCACCGCTTTGTCGGGCGAAAAGCCGACGAAGCACGGGCTGTCGTGGGAGATGTTGTTGGTCATATTGGCTTCGTACACCGCGATGCCGGCGAATTGCGCCAGCGCGTCGATCGCCTTGGATGCATGATCGTGGCGTCCGGCGTAGCCGGTGATCAGGATCGGACTTTCCGCCGTCATGAGCTTGTCGGCGAGCGCGGCAACGAGTTTTGGATCCGCGCCGCCGCCGCCCGTGGCGGCAAATTGATCTTCGGAATAGCGCCGGATCTCGTCGCTCGCCCAGCGCTGGGTCAGCGTCTCGCGCTGCATCATCAGATAAACCGGGCCGCGCGGCTCGCTCTGCATGATCGAATGGGCGCGCCGCAGCGCTTCCTTGACGACCACGCCGGACGGTAACGTCCATTCCCATTTCAGGTAGGGCCGCACCAGGCTCGCCTGGTCGAACGGCTCCTGGATGAAATGCACGTAGGTGTCGCGCGAGCCGACCAGCTCGTCGTTGACCGTATAGGGCGCCTTGCCGGCCATCAGCAGCACCGGCAGCCGGCTGCGATAAAGGTTATGCATGGCGTTCGCGGTATTGGCGGTGCCGACATCGACATGGACCAGCACGCCCTGGCCGCGGCCGGTGACGAAGGCGTAACCCGCAGCCATGTGGGCGGCGGTGTTCTCGTGCGGACAGCGCACCACGCTGGGCATCGCTTCGCCGCGCTGCTTGCGATGCGCCATCTCGTTGATGATCGGCGCGTGATCGGTGCCGAAATTGCAGAACAGATATTCGATGCCGATTTCGCTCAAGCCTTCGAGGAAATAATAGGCCGTCGTGTAATCGGGGACATTGGTGCGGCGCGCGGCGGTGGTGGACATGGGAACGCTCGTTTCTGGGAGTTTGTTGGGGAAACTTCGGGTGTCAGGCCACTTTGCGCTCGACGGCGAGGCCGTCGAGATGGGCCAGAACATCTTCGATATGCATGACGTCGGCGTATTTGTGATGCAGGTCGAACAGGTTGACTTTGTGGCTGAGCATCGAGCGGTCGTAGGTGCATTCCTCGACCACGACGTTGTGGAAGCCGTAGGAAAAGGCGTCGACCGTCGAGGCGCGCACGCAACCCGAAGTGCTCTCGCCGCAGATGATCAGCGAATTGATCCGTTGCTGCTGCAGGTGCGCGATCAGCGGCGTGCCGAAGAAGCCGGAGGCGCGCTCCTTGTAGATCACGAGCTCGTCCGGCCGCGGCGCCAGTTCCGCCTTGATGTCGTAGACGTCGTCGCGCTGGCGGCCCATGGCGCGATTGGTTGATTGCACGCCGCCGGTATCGACGTGGCGCGTGGTGTAGATCACTGGCACGCGGGCGCGGCGCGCCGCGGCGAACAGGCTTTGGGTTGGCGGCAATGCCTTCCAGGCGTGCTCGCCGCAGGAACCGGCGAACTCCCGATCGACCTCGCGCACCGGGCGGTTCCCGCCCAGATAAGCCTTGTTGTAGAGGTCGATGGCGAGCACTGCGGGATTGTCGCCGACATAGGTTTGGCGCCGATAGGCTTGGTAGATCGCGATGGTGTCGGCGTCGACGATGTCTTTCCAGCAATGATCCTCGAAGTCCCGCGCCATGGCCGGTTCCGCCTCCGCGTCCCTGATCGTCGGTTCCTTATAGCACCCCTTTTTGCCGCCGTGCATGGGCGCGAGGAGGCGCCGCGTGCCGGTGAGCCGACGTATGGAACCAAGCCGGGATGCAAAAAGAAACGGCAGAAAACTCCAAGATCGATTTGCGATTTAGCTTAACCTGTCCTCGAAGTGTTGCCACAATGGGACGGCAGGGTCACGCTCGATTGACGGGGAGAGGGTGAGCCATGAAATGGCAGGCTGCTTTGGCCGGCGCGCTGGCGTCGGCGGTCGTGAGCTTTATGGCGTCGTCCATCGCGGCGCCTTCCGTTGCTTTGGCCGAGATCCGCATCGTCGGCGATCCGGGCGGCGAAGTCACTTCCTACATTCGCAAGTTCGAGGCGGCGCGCGCTTCCGGTGAGCATATCGTCATCGACGGTCCATGCCTGTCGGCGTGCACCCTGCTGACCGGGATCGTCCCGCGTGACCATGTTTGCGTCACCCAGCGCGCGGTACTCGGGTTCCATGCCGCTTCCTATTACGATGACGCGTCGCGCGAGCTGGTGCCGACCCGTGAAGGCAGCGCGCTGGTGATGCGACTCTATCCGGCGCAGATCCGCGCCTGGATCGGCCACCACGGCGGCCTGACGCCGAAGCTCATTCAGCTGCGCGGCCACGAGCTTACGGCGCTCTATCACACCTGCGAGTAAGCAGGGCGGCCTGGGCGCTTGCGGCAGGCGCGACACCGGTTGTCGCTCGTTGGGTTCCGGCATATGTACGGGCTAACCGGAACTTTGCCGATGCCCGAGACCCTCGCACCCCGTTCACCTTCCATGTCGCGGCCGCTGCTACTGGCCGGCGCGGTAGTTGCGCTTGCCCTTTTGGGCACAGTCCTGCTCTGGGCGCATTATGGGGCGACCGTCTTTTTCGAAACCATCCGGGCCGGCTTTGCCGCATGCTTCGGATGAGCGGAGGATGCCGGTGAACGACAAAACCTCCCGCGTCGCGCTGCTGCTTGCCGCCTTCCTCAGCGGCCTCGTGCTGTTCTTCGGCGCCATCCTGGTTTTCAGCAAACATGTACCGTCGCCGATCGGCCAGGCGGTCGCCGGTGTCGGCGGTCCGTTTCATCTCGAGGACCAGAACGGCAAGCCGGTGACGGATCAGGACATGAAGGGCCGTCCGTTCCTGGTGTTCTTCGGCTTCACCCACTGCCCCGATATTTGCCCGACCACGCTGTTCGATGTGTCGCAAGTTCTGAAAAAGCTCGGGCCCGATGCGGATCGTGCCGGTGCTTTGTTCATCACCGTCGATCCGGAGCGCGACTCGCCGGCGGTGCTCAAGGACTATCTGTCCAATTTCGATCCGCATCTGCGCGGCCTGACCGGGGATCAGGCGTCGATCGACGCGGCGATCAAAGCTTACCGGGTCTACGCCAAGAAAGTTCCGCTCGACGGCGGCGACTACACGATGGATCACACCGCACTGGTCTATTTGATGGACAAGAGCGGCCAGTTCATCGCGCCCTTCGATTTGAAGCGGACGCCCGACGCTGCCGCCGCAGATTTGCGCCGCTACCTCTAAAGAACCAAAAAGATCCCAAGCTTTGAAAGCGGCCGCGGAAACGCCCTGCGGCCACGGCGTCAGCCCTACGCGCTGGCTTGGCGGGCCATGCGTGGGACGCATAGGGGTCGAAACAATCAGCGGAAAACCTGCAACCGGGGATTGCCTGCGAAATAAAAAAAGGACAGGACAGGGACGAAGGGGCCCCGGAGGTTCGTGATGTCCGTAAAATTTCCCAATCCTACCGACAAGTATGTCGGCAGCCGCGTTCGCATGCGCCGCCTCATGCTGCATATGAGCCAGGAACGGCTCGCCGATCAGCTCGGCCTGACGTTCCAGCAAGTCCAGAAGTACGAAAAAGGCACCAACCGCATCAGCGCCAGCCGGCTGCAGGAAATTTCGCACATCCTCGAGGTTCCGGTGCCGTTCTTCTTCGAGGGCGCGCCGCAATCTTTCGGCAGCAGCTCACGCAAGGGCGGCGAAGGCCCGTCGCTGGCCTACATCACCGACTTTCTCGGCAATGCCGACGGTCATGCGCTGGTCCGTGCCTTTATCAAGATCAAGAACGCTAGCCTTCGACGTTCGGTGGTTCGACTGGTCGAAGCGATTGTCGCGTCAGGCGATTCCTGACGCGCTTCGGACGGGCACAGGTAAGCCGGCACCTATCTTCACGCCAACAAGTTGTGGCATGATGGCGCATCGCCCGATGGGGCGTTCGAGCGCGCTGTGGCGTCATGAGATTTCAGTGCCGCGTCAGGAGTTTAGCGTCGAAATTTAGGTCTGCCGCACGGCTTGCGGCGGCAGTGTTGTGCCATCCCGCCCCCATTCAGGCGGCGCCGGGCGTTCACGTCCCGGGCAGGAGCATGACCCTCTCGGCGCGGCGCGGCTGGCGAGAGGCGTGAAATGCATCGACGCTACGCCAAAAAGAACATCCCCATCGAATTGCTCAGGGCGCTGGTCACCATCGTCGATACCGGCAGCTATACCAAGGCAGCCGATGCGCTCGACCTGACGCAATCGGCGATCAGCTCGCAGATCGCCCGCCTCGGCCGGCTCCTTGGCGGCAGCATTTTCGCCAAGGGGCAGGGCAACATGACCCCGACAAAGCGCGGCCTGCTCGTGCTGCAATATGCGCGGCGCATGCTCGCCATGAACGACGAGCTTCTCACCTTTGCCGGGCCGAATTCGGCGCCGCGCCAGTTCGTCATCGGTCTGCCAAGTTGGCTGGGACGCGAACGTCTCGTCGAGATTTTTGCGCGCTGCTCGGTGGACGAACAGGTAAGCTTCCGCTGCGACCGGGTCGAAAGGCTGCTCGGCGACCTCAATGTCGGCTCGATCGACATCGCCTATCTGTGCAACACGATCAACTCGCCGGGCATCGCCATCGCGCAATGGTCCGAGCCGACGGTTTGGATGAAATCGCCGAAACTCGCGCTTCGTCCCGGCGCGCCGATACCGCTGATCAGCTGGCCGGGAACGACCGGCGATCGGGTCGCGGTGGAATTGCTCGAGCACGCCGGCATGCATTTCTTTGTTGCGTTTTCCGCTCCGGAGTTCTCGGCGCGGCTTGCCGCCGTCGCGGCGGGTCTCGGCGTGCTGGCGACGCAGGCGCGCTGCATCATCCCCGGCATCGAAATCGTCCGCGACGGCTTGCCGGCGCTGCCGGCCAACAAGGCCGGCATCTACGTCCGCGACGGGCTCAATCTGGATCGGCACGCGCCGCTGTTGCGGACGCTGACGGACTTGCTGGTGCCGCACGCTTTGTCTGCCCGCCCGCCCGCGGCTCCGGCCGGCGAAGGACTTGCGCCGGCGCCACGCGCGCGGACGCGGGAGCTGCAGCGCGCCAGATGAAATCAATGACGCCGGGCGAAATTGATAGGGTATCAAGAATAAAAATACTTGTAGCCTCGTGCAAATAATCGCAGGCTGAGGCAGTATGACGATGTGTTGATGTCTTGCAGATGCGAAGTTCCACTCCATCACTTGGTCGCTCATGTCTGCGCATCGTATCGGGCCCATCAATGTCAACGATAAGCCTTGTCCGTCCGCCCGATATATCGGCGAGCTGACAAGGGAGTTGGCGCATCTCGCACGCACCGACGGCTGCGAGACGTTGTCGTATTTATTGGAGCTGGCCACCATCGAGGCCGAGCTTATGGGCGGGTCCCCGGAAGGGCAGAGTATTTCCTAAATCCCGCGTCCGGCTACCGCGGTTGTCTTGCCGTCCATTCCTTGCGCTGTCGCGCGTGGCTAGGCGCTTCAAATTGAAGCGCCTTTCGCCGCTCAAATGTTTTCGGCTAATCCGTCTTTCCCTTTCCCCGATCATGCTCTAAGCCCCGGCCGGCGGTCCGCGGCGCAAGCTTCAAGATCCGCCATGATTCGGCATCGGTGCAATCTGGAATGGCAATACCTCGCCACTGCCTCTGTCTGCTTGCGGCCGCGCTCCGGGTGAGCGTCTGCCTTGCCGGCGCGCTGTTGCCCGCTGTTTTTGCCGCGCTACCGGCGGCGGCGCAGGACAACAGCACCGTCCAGCAGCGCAGCGTTGCCGTTCCCGGCTTTTGGGATCCGCGACGCCGGCCCGAGCGGCCCGACCTCAGCCGCCTGCAGACCATCCGCTTCCTCACCGAGACGGACTATCCGCCGTTCGACTACGCCGGCCCGGACGGCAATCCGGCCGGCTTCAACGTCGATCTGGCGCGGCTGCTCTGCGACGAGATCAAGGTGACCTGCACCATCCAGGCGCGCCGCTTCGACACGCTGCTCGACGCGCTCGCCGACAATCGCGGCGACGCCGTGATCGCCTCGATCGCGCCCACCGCGGAGACGCGCCGGCGCGCCGATTTCACCGATCCGTACTACCGCACGCCGGCGCGCTTCGTGGCGCGCAACGACAGCGGCATCGGCGACGTCCTGCCGGAACTGGTCGAGGGCAAGAAGATCGCGGTCGTCGCCGGCACCGCGCACGAAGCTTTTCTCAAGCAGATGTTCACCGAGGCCGAGGTGCGGTCCTATCCCAACGCCGACGCCGCGCGCGCGGCGTTGCGCAATGGCGACGTCGACCTGCTGTTCGGCGACGGCATCGCGCTCGCCTTCTGGCTCAATGGCACCGATTCGGGCGGCTGCTGCGCCTTCCGCGGCGGTCCGTTCCTGGAAAGCCGCTTTTTCGGCGAAGGCATCGGCATCGCGGTCAAGCGCGGCAACGACCTGTTGCGGCAGGCCTTGAACTGGGCGCTGTTCCGGCAATGGGAGAAGGGCAGTTTTACCGACCTGTGGCTGCGCTATTTTCCGATCAATCCGTTTTGATGCGCCAGCGATAAAGTTCTAAAAGTATACGGATGTCGACCGCCGTGATCGAAAACCCCGCGAATCTGCGCGACCTGGCCGAGCAATCCCATGCCTGGCCGTTCGAGGAGGCGCGCAAGATCGTGGCGCGGCTGAAGAGAGCGCCGAAGGACGCGGTGATCTTCGAGACCGGTTACGGCCCGTCCGGCCTGCCGCATATCGGCACATTCGGCGAAGTTGCGCGCACCACCATGGTGCGCCATGCCTTTCGCGTGCTCACCGACGACACGGTCAAGACGCGGCTGATCGCGTTCTCCGACGACATGGACGGCTTGCGCAAAGTCCCCGACAATGTCCCCAACAAGGAGATGGTGGCGCAGCATCTCGGCAAGCCGCTGACCAAGGTGCCAGATCCGTTCGGCACGCACGACAGCTTTGCCGCGCACAACAACGCGCGGCTGCGCGCTTTCCTCGATCAATTCGGCTTCGACTACGAGTTCATGTCGTCGACCGAGTGCTACACGTCCGGCCGGTTCGATGCGGCCCTGCTCAAGGTCCTGGAGCGATTCGACGCAGTCATGACCATCATGCTGCCGTCGCTGCGCGAGGAACGCGCCGAGTCGTATTCGCCGTTCCTGCCGATCTCGCCGCGCACA
>Ga0209332_1000412_pt1 | contig 10018 bp, 10 predicted proteins | sample BlaSpr_A8_OM3_M1_FD_187974 | JGI IMG/M metagenome (GOLD analysis project Ga0209332, IMG submission 187974) | Forest soil microbial communities from Thunder Bay, Ontario, Canada - Black Spruce, Ontario site 2_A8_OM3_M1 (SPAdes) (version 2) | ecosystem: Environmental > Terrestrial > Soil > Boreal...
AGGCTGACCGGGAGTCGGCATTTCGCCCGCTTTGATCAGAAGTTTGCCATCTTCGATTTTGTAGTGGTACTGAAATAAACCACGTTCGGGAGGTCCGGAGGCGCGGGAACCGTCTTGGTAGTAAGCGCCTCCGTGGCAGGGGCACATGAAGAGGCTCGACTGGGCGAACCAGCGAACAGGGCAACCAAGGTGTGCACAGTTGATGGCAAAGACCTGAAACTTTTGGTCGTCAAGATTTCGAACCCAGCAGGCAATGTCGCCGGTCTCGCCGTCCCAGGCATTGACCACGGGATTCTTGTAAGTGGCAAGCCGGGTCTGGCCAGAAGGGAATTGCTCCAGCCGGCCAAGAGAAAGCCAAGACTCATAGCCGATCTTTTTTCCCCGTATCACAGGCGACAAGAGGTAGCGCACGATAGGCACGGCCAAGGCCACGCCGACAATACCGTTAAGAAACACCCCCAATTTCACCAGTGCTGCGCGTCTGGAAATCCCATTTTCTGCAGTCATCGAAATCCTCCGTTGGCCGGACTTGTCGAGGCAACCGGATAGGGCTGGCCCGGGAATTTTGGCCGTTGACTCGAGAGCCAGGCCACGACATCGGAAACTTCTTGCGCTGACATGGGTCGGCCCGTGACGTCACCGCGCCAGTCCGGCGAACCCAACTCGGGCCGGCCTGCAATCACTACGGTTCGAAGTTGTTGGTCACTCACCAGAGCGAGATATGAGCCATCGACAATCGAGCTGGCCTTGCCCCCTCCAAGGCCGTCTACTCCATGACAAGAAGCGCAGTACGTTCGATAGACACTGGCACCGCGTTGCGGATCGCCAGGAGCCTGAGCCACATAAGGCGGCGGAGTCTGATTGCCGAGAGCATCGGGTTTCGCCCAAGATCGGATTCCTTGTACAAGCGTATCTATCTGCTTGTCAGTGAGCATTCCTCCCGCGCTCTGCGCAAAGGCGGGCATCGGAGTGCCAGGTACTCCGTTCGCCGCGGTGCGGCGAATTACTTTGTCGTCAGCAATTGCGAGAACAACCGGGTTGGCCAATGCAATAGCTGCTCCGCCCCTGCCATCCTCGCCGTGGCATCCTGCACAGTTCTGCGTGTAGAGCACACTAAAATTCACAATCTCATTGGGAGGGACAACGGCTGAGTCTGGCGCAGGGCGGCCAGGCGAACTGCACGCAGCACATCCAGCGACGGTAAGAATCGCGAGGGCGGAGCCGATCGCTTGGCAGTTCATGACAGGAATTCGTCTCCATTCTTCTTATTGGCCGCTTGTGGCGCCTCGAACCCAGCGCGGAGAGCGAAAGGAACATTCTGCCAGGTTCGTTCACGTTCCTGTCGGGACACCACGACGCCCGCCACAATCCCAAAGCCGACTTGGGAAAGGACGAACCAAGTCCAGTCAATCCGCTGCTTCAGCACTGAATCAATCAACTCAACAAAGCTATGGACTAAGCCTGACCACAACACAGGCGCAACCAACCCGCCAAGGAGAATCGGACCTCGAGGAAACATGGGCAGCATCGCACCGTAGAGAAGTCCCACGAGTAAGGAAATGAGCAAGTGGATGAAACTCGCAATGAGCAGGGAATCCCACTGAAACGCCCCGATCTGCGCCGCAGCGTGCCTGCCAGGAAAGAATCCGGCAGCCAGAACATTGATGGCATACCACATGCCGCGCCGGCTGATAGTCCCATACAAAACCGCTAGAAAAGCCATGGCAACGCCGCCTGCCAAACCACCCTTTACGCCGGCCGATATAGGGTAGATTTCCAGCGGCAAGCGGGCGCGATGCAACTCTTCGGTCATCCACTCGACCGCGGCTACTCGTGGACGGCGGGTGCTGACGGGCATAATTGTTTCGTAAACGGTTACTGATTCGTGCCGCTCATGAGGCAACACCTCGCGGAACCACCCAATGCATCCGCTTACAGCCAAGATCGCGCCGAGCAGACTCACTGACGAACTCGTGACCAAACCAGCAAAAACCAAAGCTAGGCCGAAGGCCAGAATGATCGGCCACGCCGTAGGCGCCGGCATTTCGATCGTTTCCGTTCTGTCGGTAGCACGCAGGTTTGTGGCAATAGTCATTTTATTTTCCATTCAGCGTCCAATCACATAAACGACGGTGAAGACCACAATCCAAACCGCGTCCACGAAATGCCAATAGAGAGACAGCACGTCGACGCGCTCGGCGTGCTCTTGCTTCACCGCTCCGAAAACTGTGAATACCATCACGGTGGAAAGGGACACGAGGCCCACGACCACATGAAAGCCGTGCAGTCCGACCAGTGAGTAGTAGGTGGTTCCGAACAAGTTCGTACTGATCGTCAGGCCGTCCCTATAAATCAGACGGTGCCATTCTGACGCTGTTCCGTAAAGGAAGAGTCCACCGAGTGCAATTGTCAGAAGCCACCACACACCAAAACTTCGGACGTTCCCTGCGCGAAGAACTTTGCCTGCGAAGTGAATCGTCAAACTGCTGGAGAGTAGGCAAACGGTGTAAAAGAAAGGTGGCGCGAGAACATCTCTCGGCATGGGTCCGGAGAGGCTCTTGCCAATATAAAACAGGTAGGCCACGACAAAGATGGTGAAGATTGCCGCCTCGGCCGCGATCAGAGCGCACATTCCCACGCGTCCACGGGCGGGAAGCTTCCACTCGTCCCGCGCCGGTAGGTTCATTGTTGTCGCGCCCAATATCGTATTCATCGCGCTTGTTCCTTTACTCGTATTTCCAGTCCGGATCGTCCGGATGCTTAAGATCCCAGAGTGGGCGGCGGCTCTTCACCGTTGGAATGAGGGAGAAGTTATATGCAGGCGGCGGCGAATTCGTGGACCATTCGAGAGTCCAAGCGTCCCATGGATCACTGCCCGCAGCTTTCCCCTTGAAATATGACCACAGCAGGTTAGCGACGAAAACTACGGTGCCCAGCGCCTGAAAGAAAACACCAATCGTCACAATGAGGTTCCAGATATCCCAGCCGCGGCCCGGTTCATAGGTGTAGATCCTTCGCGGCATGCCCAGCAGTCCTGGGATATGCATGAAGTCGAAGGTCAGGTGGAAGCCGATTAAGAAAAGCCAGAAATGCAGTTTGCCGAGCGTCTCGCTATACATCTTTCCTGACATCTTCGGGAACCAGTAGTAAAAAGCTCCAAAAAGACAGAAGAGAATGCCGCCGACAATTACGTAGTGAAAATGCGCAACCACGAAATACGAGTTCCCCAACTGCCAGTCGAATGGCGCCGCACTCATCATGACGCCGGTAAGGCCTGCAATCAGGAATTGAAAGAGAAAAGCAATGCAGAACAGCATCGGAGCCTTGAACTCAATCTTTCCTCCCCACATGGTTGCCAGCCAGTTGAAGATCTTGATGCCGGTCGGAACTGCGATCGCCATGGTAGAGATCACGAAAAAAGTATTCACACTTGCGCCCATTCCGACTGTGAACATGTGATGGGCCCATACGCTCATACTGATGAACCCGATCGCGACGGTCGCCCCTACCATCACGGGATAACCGAAGATCGGCTTGCGGGAAAACACCGGTATGATTTCTGAGGCGAAGGCGAAGGCAGGCAGGACAAGGACATAGACTTCGGGATGCCCGAAAATCCAGAAAAAATGCATCCAGATCACCGCTGAACCTCCGGCCTGGGTGTCGAAGAAATGTGCGCCTAGATAGCGATCAAGCAACAACATAACCTGCGCCGCCGTCAGCGGACTGACGGCAAGTATCACCAGGCCGGACATCACGAGGTTGAGCCAGGCGAACAACGGCATTTTGGCCAGCGTCATTCCGGGACAACGCAGGCAGAGAATGGTAGCCACGATATTGATTGCCGTGCCGATGCTGCCAAAACCGGAGACAAGCAGCGCCAGCGTCCAGAAATCGGTGCTATGGCCAAGTGAAAACGTCTGCGAAGTCAGTGGTGCGTAGGCAAACCACCCAACATCGGGTGCGTTTCCCGCTCCATATAGTCCGTTGGCGCCCACCAGGCTGAAATAGAGAAGCAGACCACCGAAAGCGGTCATCCAGAAACTGAAAGCATTCAGGCGCGGAAAAGCCATGTCCCGGGCTCCAATCATGAGCGGGATCAGATAGTTGGCGAATCCGAATAGGATGGGCATGGCCACGAAGAAGATCATGGTGGTTCCATGCATCGTGAACATCCGGTTGAAAACTTGAGGCGAAACAAAATCGTTATGTGGCCGAATTAACTGAATGCGAATGACCGTCGCCTCGACCCCGCCGATTACGAGAAACACCAGGGCGTAGACGATGTACAGAATTCCCAATCGCTTGTGATCGACCGTTGTAACCCACTCGTGGAGGTGATCGACGAACGAAGGAGACGCCGCGGTCGTGCTCGGCCATGCGATGGACTCAGTCGACATTGAAACATCTCCTCATGGCACTAACGAAGTGTCTCCAAGTAGTTGGTGAGCGCGTCCAGTTCCGGATCGCTCAACTGCATTGCTGGCATCAGGGAGCCAGGTTTGATGCTGGCAGGATTCAGGATCCATTGCCGGAGGTTTTCCGGCGTGTTCTTCGCCCCGCCGGCTGCAATCGTGTCTCGGGTCATTAGATGTGTGAGGTCCGGGCCGAAGTGGCCGTTGGCCACGGTCCCCGCCACGGTGTGACAGTTGATGCAGGCAGTCGTTTCGAATATTCGTTGTCCTTGGGAAGCAGCATCAGTCGTGGTTGCCGTTTGGCGCTGCTGCTGAATCCAACGATCGAAGTCAGCACGCGGCTGCACGTAGACCCGCAGCAGCATCTTGGCGTGTTGTGTCCCGCAATACTGGGCGCACTGACCGAGGTAGACGCCCGTCTCATGGGGATCAATCCACATGCTGTTCGGGTGGTTGGGAATCAGGTCAGTTTTGCCCGCCAGACGCGGAATCCAGAAGCTGTGATCCGTATCCGCCGACAACAACTTGATAAACGTCGGGGTTGGGTGACTATCATCGCTAACCGGTACATGTAGTTCGTTTGCGGTCACGACTCCCAGTGCGGGATAACGATACTCCCACCAGAACTGGTGGCCGATGGCAACAACCTCGACGGCATCGTCTGGTCGCGCAGCCTTCTGCACGCTGGCAATCACTCGGGCCGTTGCCATGAACAGAGCCACGACGATGAGAACTGGGATAACGGTCCAAGCGAGCTCTACCTGATTGCTGCCGTACACCTGGGCAGGTTCTCGGCCGTCGTCATTCTTTCTCTTCCTGAACCTCACGACGGAGTAAAGCAGCAATGTAAAAACGACTAAGAAAATGGTTCCGGTGACCGCCAGGACGAACAGAGACAACTCGAAGATCGATTTGGCTGGGGTCGACGCGGGAGAGAAGATATTTGTCGGGCTCAACGGTGAGGTAGGGTTCGACAAACCTGCTGCGTTGCAGTTGACACAAACTAGAATCTGCGAACCCAAGACGCGCCAGTTGATTGAGCCGCGTGATCGCAATTGGTCTCCTTAAATCAGCGCGAGGTAAGCGCTGCCGGTTGGGGTTCCTGCGTACTCTTGCAAAGCGCTTGCCAAAGTGCGATTGAGCGGAAGGTGCGCCGATACGTGCTGGAATCCAAGAGCAGTCGTGTGAAAAGGCGAGGGCGCCGGGTTCGGCGGCGAGTGAGTGACATTGTGCGCCGAGTCCCCCTGTCCAATGGGCTGACAGCCCGTCCAATCACGAAGCGGACGGAACAGCACGCGGCGTCTCAAAATCTCATTAAGAAGCCAAAGGGCAATGGCTCTGGAGCGGATTGGCAATATTCATTTATCAGAATAGCCACCGTCTCGCACGGAACTTTCAAACTGACCCGAAGAAACTTCTTGAATATGTTCTCGATGTGCCTGACCTTGGGAAGACAGCCGACTGGAAGTAGGAACCGGAAGATGAGGAGGAAGATGTCGCTATTTTGGCAGAAAAAACGCAACCGATACGCAGCCACAGCATCACAGAACGGCATAGCAATGCACTCGGCACGCACTCAGAGAATCTAGACCGAACTGCCCAGTGCCATTCGAATTGCTGTCGAGACAAAACTGCGGGAAGAAAAGATAACGGTCGCCCAGGTGAGAACGTCGCTGCAAGAGGTGCTGACAAACCTCCTCACTTTCTGCGACATTGAACCTGTTACTCCTCGCCGTTGCCGATTTTGTCTCCGGGGGTTGTTAGTTTGCGCGCGTGCCATTGTTTCGGGCGTTTGCTGGCAAACGACGGCATTCGGGAAGGACGCTTCGCCACCCATGAGCGCTTCGTCGCGCGAGGCGAAGCCGAATGCGACAATGGAGGGTGCGGCTATGAGATCACGCAATGATTCCTCGCTCGCGTAAGCAATAACGATGCGTTCATGACCAGTTTCGGTCTGGAGCACTTCTATTACTGCGTACCTCACGTCCGGAAAATCAACCACTGCGTTCACGACCGCATCCTCCGCTCATTCATGTCCGTGATCGATCCGCTTTGAGGAGTCAGCAATCGGCATTCCAAACTATCCTTCGCAGAGAATTGGGAATGCATGCTCAAATTGGCTTATGGGCAGCAGTTCCTCAGCTAGGAAAATTCCAATGACAAACTGCACAACGGAAATGGTGACGCCACTCGACACGGAGAATCTACATGCCTTGTCTTACACTTGTGTTGACGAGAACTTTAATGTCCACGTGACGATTGAGATCGCGGCCCTGAGCGTTCTGATTGCTGGCAACGGGATGGGTCGCGCCATATCCGACCGGCACCAAGATTCGTCGCATGGGGATGTTTGTGACCTCGAGAAAATATCGCGCTACAGCAGCCGCGCGCTCCTCGCTGAGCTTCTGATCCTCCGCGGGGCTGAATTTGTGGTGCGCGGCGTAGCCGGAAATTTCGATCATGTAGCCGTTGAGCGATTTCGCGATATCGGACAGGTTCGCCAGATCTCGCTTGGCGGTCTCACCCAGGACAGTTGACCCTTCCGGGAAGAAAACGTCGACCTCAAACTTGTTTTTGTAGTCATTGAGATCGGAAACGCGTTGGTTGACTCCAGCAACCGCGGCGGCGTCCGCCAAGCTGAGCGCGCCAGCGGTCTGCGCCGTTATCCTTGCCTGATCGGCTGAGTTCTGCGCAGTCTCGGCAGAGTTCTGAGCCCGATCAGCCGATGTTTGCGCCTGACTCGCTTCCTTGTCGGCCTGGTCCGCACTGGCCTGTGCACGTGCCGTTGAGGCCTTATTGGCCAACACCTCCTGTTCTTCGGCGGCCTCGATTGCAAAGTCATCCGGACTGAAGGAAATCTTGTGGGCATCGAGTTGACCCGCGGAATTGCCGGCGCCCTTTGCCTCGATTCTCAGGCCGGGAAGAAGTGCGGTCACATCCATGTCGATGTGACGATAAAAGGGGAATTTGTACTTAGTGCGCTCCACCTTGGTGCTGTCATCAATTCTTACGACAACCACCTCGCCTGATTTCTTGTCGTGAACGCGAATGAGGTCTCCATCACGGGACAAGATCAATCCTGAGATTGTCGCGCTCTCGCCCTGCGAGAGTTGGCGGGCTTCGTCGCGGCTAGCTGCCGCTGCGTGGTTTGCAGGCAGAATAACAGCGAACGCATAAGCGAATAGCATCAGCATCCAGTTTCGATTCTTCGATTTCACTTTGATCCTCCAGGCCTAGAATGTTTGAGGTCGCTCACAGTTTCTGAAGAGAGATGTGCAAGGCTCGTGCCAATCGCTTGGAATAATGGAACACTTGCGCTGTCAATTGTTCTGACTCATCCCTCTCCGTGCCTACGAATAGAACCAGCAGTGCGAAAAGGCGTGGGCGGCGGTTCACGGAGAGTGAGCGACATTGTGCGTCGAGACCCTTTGTCCAATGGGCTGACAGCCTGTCCAATCATGTGGGATGGAGTAAAACGTGAACTTGCCACTCAGAAGTTGTTAATTGCGGTCGGATGGCGGGTCGAGTCCTCTTGATCGCTCTCAGCCGGACCATCGAGTCCGGCGGAGGTCCTTCCAGGGACCGCCGTCCGCGTAGCGCTCCGGATTCAGGGTCTTCGAACGAGGGTCTTCTGCGGTGTCGAGCTGGAGGACCATCCATTTCGGGTAAGGAACGCCCGGATCCGACGCCGCGTCCAGGAGCCGAACGTCGTCGTCCGAGAGCTGAAGGTCTACGGCTCGGATATTGTCCTCCAGTTGATCGGCCTTGCGGGCCGCGACGATGACGCTGCTGACCGCAGGCCGTCCCAGTACCCACGAGAGCGATACGCGGGCCGGACTTACGTCATGCCGCTCCGCCACCTCCTTCAGTGCCTCCACGACGCCGTAGCCCTTTTCCTTATCGATGGGCACGAACGAACCTGCCTCCGCGAATCGCGAACCGGCCGGAGCAGGGTTGGCTCTGCTGTACTTGCCTGTAAGGAATCCGCCGGCAAGCGGGCTCCAGACCAGGATGCCGATGTTGTGATACTCGGCGAACGATTGGAACTCGTATTCGAGGCCTCGACCGACAAGGCTGTAGTACATCTGCGCCGTTACGTATTTTTCCAAGCCCAGGTGCTCCTGCAGCATTACGGCAGTGGCCGCCTGCCATGACATGAAGTTGGAGAGCCCGATATAGCGGACCTTTCCCTGGCGCACAAGATCGTCGAGCGTTCGAAGAGTTTCATCGAGGGGCGTGTTGCTGTCCCATCCATGGATCTGGTAAAGGTCGATGTAATCGGTCTGCAGCCGCCGGAGACTGCCCTCCACTTCGCGCATGATGTTCACGCGGGTCGCTCCGCTCCGGTTAAAGTTTTCGCTCATAGGGAGCCTGACTTTGGTTGCGAGGACAATCTCGTTCCTTACATCCTTCAAGGCATTTCCCACGAGAGTTTCACTCTCCCCGAGGCTGTAGACGTCTGCCGTATCGATGAAGTTAATGCCCCTGTCGAGGGCTAGCTTCACCATCCGCGTAGTGTCCTCTTGACCCAGGTTGCCCATGTTCATCTTGCCGCCGAACTGCATCGTGCCAAGTGCCACGCTGCTGACGATGAGTCCGGTATTCCCCAGTTTCCTGTACCTCATCTCCCATACTCCTTCCGCTGCAAGCAAGAATCGCAACAGTAACTGCGAATTCGCCCGAGATGAGTCCGGGCTTTCGCGCCCAACGCCACATCTACCGCCATGAGGACTCTCGATGTGTGCAAGCATGCGACGTTCCAATCGGCGTCCGTATGGAACCCTCCAATACCCCAACTTCACTGGGACGAAATGGAGAGGGTGAGTCGATGTTGTCGGCAGATGGGCCAAGGGGTGTCGACCAGTGGACATCCTGACACGCTCGCTGACGGAGTGTTGCTTTTCCATAAAGCTTTGGCGCCGGTTGCGTCCGCGTTTTTCAACAAAAGCTGAAGTTTTGGTGCGACGATTGCATTGTCATTCAAGTATTCAAGGCGTATTAAAGGCAGTGAAATATGAGGACAGATTATGAAGGTCGGAATTATTGGAGCGGGCGCGGTCGGCTCGGCGTGCCTTTTGTCGATAGTCATGCGTGGAAGTGCGCGCGAGGTCGTACTAGTAAGCCGCGTGAGCTTTCGGTTGACACCCTAGCTCGAATGTGACGAAGGGAGACAGTTCAATGCCTTTACTCAGAATCGATGTGATCGAGGGCCGCAGCGCAGCAGAGTTGGAGGAATTGCTGGATGCAATCCACTGTGCGATGCTTGCCGCTTTCAAAGTGCCCGAACGGGACCGCTATCAGATTGTGCACGAGCACTCGGCGGCAGAATTGAGGATTGAGGACACCGGACTGGGCATACCACGAACGGAACGGATCGTCATGGTGCAAGTGACGACCCGGCCGCGAAGCCGGCTTGAAAAGCAGAATTTCTACGAATTGCTGTGCCAGGAACTTCTTCGGCGCTGTGGGGTGAAGACGTCGGACGTCGTTGTTTCAATTACGCAGAATGCTGATGAAGACTGGTCCTTCGGCTACGGCCGAGCCCAGTTCATTACCGGAGAACTTTGACTTTCAAGACATCGTCCCGAAGCGACTACTTCCGG
>Ga0209332_1000413_pt1 | contig 10010 bp, 6 predicted proteins | sample BlaSpr_A8_OM3_M1_FD_187974 | JGI IMG/M metagenome (GOLD analysis project Ga0209332, IMG submission 187974) | Forest soil microbial communities from Thunder Bay, Ontario, Canada - Black Spruce, Ontario site 2_A8_OM3_M1 (SPAdes) (version 2) | ecosystem: Environmental > Terrestrial > Soil > Boreal...
TAGAGCGATTTCGATTTCTTCATCACGCCATCTTACGTGACCGGCCCAGCAACCTGACAACGCCGTCGAGCGTGCTGCCAGTGAGCCCACTGTCAGCGACACCCAATGGACGCTAGCGATCGACGGTGGATTTGTTCGCGGAAATCGAAAATCGGAATGCTCAAGCTTTGAAGTCCTCACTGGGCGATTGGCCACGAAAGGCAGAACGCCGCACGTTTTCGCTTTCGTCAGAAATGAACTGCCAGAAGCCGTGGAAAGGCTTGCGACGCTCGTTTGCTCCGTTACAGGTTGCGCGCATCCGAAACTATCGCTGATTACTGATGGCGCAAATGGTCTGCGGACGATCTCGAGTCGACTTCCGTTTCCCGTCGAGCCAGTTCTTGATTGGTTCCACATTTCCATGCGGGTTAGATATCTCGAACAGATTGTTGCAGGCACCCGCGCAGCGACTGTGACGGAGAAAGCGGCGAAATCTACGTTGGTCGCCCGAGTAAAGAAACTTCGCTGGTGTTTCTGGCACGCCAACGTTCAGAAGGCGGAAAGTCGGATGCGAGAAATCCTATTAATCTGCCGCATCGTAGTGCCAGAGACCTCGAGATTTGGCGAAAGCCTCTCACAACTCGACTACCGCACGCGCGAGCTCGTTGCTTATGTTGATTGCAACGGGGGATCGACGATTCCCTACGCCAAGCGACACCGTGCAGGAAGATCAATCTCAACTGCGATGGCAGAGTCGGCCGTTAATCAAGTGTTGAACCTATTTTCCTCTGTTAACCCGAATGAATGAGGGGAGAGGCCCAAGGTAAGCGGGGTGGCGGCGGGATGTTTTTGGGTTTGGCGGCGAGGATTTTCTCAACGATGTAGCGCACAAGGGCGCTCCATCGCTGGGGTTTCGGCAACTGAGGCGCAGCAGCTAGAATGGCATCCAGGCCCTTGCGGACATTGGCAACCATGGCTTTGATCTGATCGCCTGCCGCATGGGTCAGGGTCACCAGAAGCCGGGACTGACCGGCATGCTGGGTCAAGCGTGCTACACCGGCAAGTAGTAACGGGCGGCTGGTAATGGCTTCAAGGCGTGTTTGCGGATGCGCCAGGCGAACATACCAGGACCACCAGTTGTAAATCAATGCCACCGCCCGCGCAGAGAGGTTGCAGCGTTCCAGGTCCTGGGTGGTGTAGCCGCCCCAGCCCCACTGATTTTTGAGTTCGTCGAACCCGTTTTCGCAATCGGCCCGATCCCGATAGAGTTGGCCGATCGCTTCCAGTTCGTAGTCCGAATTAGTCACCAGAACGGCATATTCCCACAGCTTGACGGGCTGGACTGGATCGGCAAACTGCAGGCTCTGCTGCCGCTTCGCCCGTTTGCCCACGGCCTTCTGCTCGGCCACCAGCGTGTCCTTCACTGCGCGACGCATCACCACCACACGACGGGCACGGCTCCAACCGGACAATTTCAGCATCGCCTCGACCGCGTCAAAACCCTGCCCCACATTCGTCCAGTCCTGCCGTGACCACTGCCGTTCGATCAGGCGCTTGACGCCCGAGCTTTGCCGAAGCTTGAAGAGATAGCCTTGATCGATCTCTTCCATCTGCGCCATGACGGGTTCATTGCCGAAGGCATTGTCGCCGCGTACCAGACGGGGACGCTTTTCGGGTGGCAGCGCCTCCAGCACGCTGCGCAAGCGCGGCAGGCTGTGTTTGGCGGCATGCGCTTTGCCGTTTTGCACTTCGGCGTCAAGCACCAGGCGTACGTTGGCGATCCAGTAGGTGTGAATGGTATGGCTCGGTCGCCCCGGTTTGGTCGGGTTGTAGCCGATCTCCGCCCCGTCCTGGTGGCCGTAGAGCAGTTTGACGGTGGCATCACAATCGAGAATCCACCCGGTGATCAAGGCGTCCCGCGTACTCTCGGCCAGCGCAGTGTCCATCCACGCGGTGCTCCTGGCTAACTGGGCTTCGCGTCTGATCCGTTCCGCTTCCGCACAGCGCTTGCCCACGGGCGGCGCCAGATGCGCCAGGGCGCGACGCAGACTTTCATCGCTGACGATCTTGTTCATGCCCAGGATCTGCGGCGCCACTGCGTCACCGCGCAGGCCGATGACATGAGCATAGCGCCGTTGTCCATCAAGAATCGAAAGCAGCCAGGTACCCAGTACGTCGCGAACCGTCGGTGCATTCGGACTGGTGTAACCCATCGGACAGCCTTCTGTCCAGCGATCGAAGAGTCCCGAGACCTCAAGAAACTCAGCAAAGAAGCCTAACTGGCCCAAAGCCGTGGCGCTGCCACCTTCGTCCCAGCGCACCTGGAACCGGCCTCCGGGTGTCGCAATACTCAGCTCCGCGGCTTGTCTCATCTGCTCGGCGACCACCCCCTGGACCGCGTTCACCACCGCTTTCTGCTCAAATTCTGCCTCACCCATTGGGTGATCCTCCTCGTTCCGCTTAACCCCTTGTCAGGCTTAAGTTTGCCGCATTTTCGGGACGGCCAACTGAGGAAAATAGGTTAATACATATCGTACTGTTCGACCACCGCGATTCGTATTGGCCGTGGGACTCGGAATCGGGCCATGACGCAAAGCGGCTTCACTCAATAAGCCAGAAACATGGGGAGTGTCAGGTGACCGCAGAGCATAAGCGTCTTCTGGAAGTGCGCGAGCAGGACGTGCCCTGGAAGAAGTGGGGACCTTATCTATCGGAGCGACAGTGGGGAACCGTGCGCGAGGACTACAGCGAGTCAGGCGACGCATGGAACTATTTCACCCACGACCAGGCGCGCTCGCGGGCCTATCGCTGGGGAGAAGATGGCCTCGCCGGTATCTCCGACGACCGCCAGCGCCTCTGCTTCGCGCTGGCCCTGTGGAACGGCAAGGACGCCATCCTCAAGGAGCGTTTGTTCGGCTTGACCAACGGTGAGGGAAACCACGGCGAAGACGTCAAGGAATACTATTTCTATCTCGACTCCACACCGACCCACTCGTACATGAAGTATCTGTACAAGTACCCGCAGGCGGCCTATCCGTACGACGACCTCGTGGCGACCAACCGGCGCAGGGGCCGACAGGATTTCGAATACGAATTGCTCGATACGGGCGTGTTCAACGACGATCGATATTTTGATGTATTCGTCGAATACGCGAAGGCATCGCCAGAAGACGTTCTTATCGAGATCACCGTCTGCAATCGCGGCCCTGATCCGGCTGCGCTGCACGTGCTGCCGACGGTATGGTTTCGCAACGTATGGTCGTGGGATGTCGACGTTTCCAAACCGTTACTGCGGCAGTCAGCCGGGCACGACGCCTGCGGTACCGTCGTCGCGTCAGATGCGGATCTCGGAGAGCGGTTCCTCTTTTGCGAAGGTGAATGCTCGCTGCTGTTCACAGGGAACGAGACCAACACAGAGCGCCTCGCGGGCGTTCCCAACCGGACGCCATACGTCAAGGACGGCATCAACGACTACATCGTTCACGGCCGCGAGGGCGTAGTCAACCCAGCGAATGAAGGCACGAAAGCCGCGGCCCACTATTCGCTCACCGTGGGCGCACACGAATCCCGAACGCTTCGCCTGCGTCTGAGCGATCAGGCACCCGCGCCGTCCGCCGCGCCTGGAAACGCGGACGGCGGACCGTTCGGAACTGCGTTCGTTACGACAATGAACGCTCGACGGCGCGAAGCCGACGAGTTCTACGCTGAAGTGATCCCGTCATCGCTGGCCGCGGATGCCGCCAACGTGATGCGGCAGGCGCTCGCGGGCGTGCTGTGGTCGAAGCAGTTCTACTTTTATGATGTCGACAAGTGGCTTTCGGAGGCCGGCACCGACCCGTCCAGGCCGAAACGACATGCCCGCCGCAATGACCGCTGGCACCACATGTACAACGCGGACATCCTCTCGATGCCGGACAAGTGGGAATACCCGTGGTACGCAGCCTGGGACCTGGCGTTTCATGTCCTCGCGCTGACCCTCGTCGATGAGGACTTCGGCAAGCAACAGTTGGAACTGATGTTCCGGGACCGCTATCTTCACCCTAGCGGACAGATTCCCGCGTACGAGTGGAACTTCGGCGATGTGAACCCGCCGGTGCATGCATGGGCCACAATCTTCACATATCGACTCGATCAGGGGCGGCATGGAAAGGGTGACGTCGAATGGCTCGAGCGCTCCTTTCAGAAGCTGCTGCTCAACTTCACCTGGTGGGTGAACCGCAAGGATCGCTCTGGGGACAATGTCTTCGAGGGTGGATTTTTGGGGCTGGACAACATCGGGGTTTTCGACCGCAGTGCGCCGCTGCCGACGGGCGGCTATCTGGAGCAGGCCGACGGCACCGCGTGGATGGCGCTGTTCTGCCAGAACATGCTTGAAATCGCGCTCGAGCTGGCGCTCGAGCGGCCTGCTTACGTCGAAATGTGTGTCAAGTTCACCTCCCATTTTCTGTGGATCGCGTCGTCCATGCTCCATGCCGGCGAAAATACCGGAATGTGGGACGAAGAAGACGGCTTCTTCTACGATGTGCTTCGACTGCCGGACGGTGGCTCACAGCGCCTCAAGGTTCGCTCCATGGTGGGACTACTCCCTCTGTGCGCGGTCACCTCGTTTACCGGAGACCTTATGGACACGGTTCCCGAGGCGAAACTGGGATTGCGCAAATTCATGGAGGCGCGCCCGGAACTCACCGCATTCATTCATAACCCGAACAAGCCTGGCCATGCCGGTCGCAAGCTGGCGGCCGTCCTCGATGAGAGCAAGCTGCGCCGCGTATTGGCGACGATGCTCGACGAAAACGAGTTCCTGAGTCCCTACGGCATACGCTCGCTCTCTCGCTACCACGCGGAACATCCCTACGTGCACCGCGTGGGCGACCAGGAGTACCGGGTGTCATATCTGCCGGCCGAGTCCGATACGGGAATGTTCGGGGGCAACTCCAACTGGCGCGGCCCGATCTGGATGCCGGTCAATGCGCTGATTATCCGCGCCTTGCTGCAGTACTACAGCTACTACGGAAACGATTTCACAGTCGAATGTCCGACGGGCTCCGGTCGACAAATGACCCTGTATCAGATCGCGGAGGAGATTGCGCGTCGGTTGGCCAGCATTTTTTTGCGCGCCGCGGATGGCCGGCGGCCGGTCTATGGGGGTAGCCGGTTGCTTCAGGAGGACCCGCTATGGCGCGACCATGTTCTCTTCTACGAGTACTTCCACGGCGATAACGGAGCAGGTCTCGGTGCGAGCCACCAGACCGGCTGGACCGCGATTATCGCGCGCGCCATGCATCTCTTTTCTACGACGACGGCCGAGCAATTTCTCGATTTGGGCAAGGGCGCCATCTTTACTGGAGGCGAGAGACCGGCGGGCAACACAGCAACGCCGATGGGCAGGGAGCGCTCGTAAAGTTGCAGCCCGTGGAGAGTGCGACCTCGACCGCCAGGTGCGGAAGCTGTCTGCGTGTTCAAGCAGACCCGCAGTTGATCCTCGCTCTCCTTTAAACGCCATTCTTTGGGTAGTGACCCAAGGCAACGCTGGCACCATCTTCCACCCGGCTTTCCAGCGTCCTGGACGATCGACTGTCCGTTGCACCCTCCCGAAAGCTTCCCCTGCCGCCCTGGAATTCGTCTGCTACACTGGACCAAGAAGCAGACCTATTGGGCGCTCGGTTTGACCCCTCGGTTTGACCCTGATGGCGGCGGCTGAGTTGCGAATCAACGCGACTCCGCTAAGACTTCAACTCCCGCACACTCGATACAGAATTCGGCCTTAGAGAGAAGGGCTTCACGGCCACGCTGCTGCTCGCATTGGGTTATCGAGACGATTCCGACCCCTTTGCCAAAGCTCCGAAGTCGCGCCTGCCGATGAAGCGGCATTTCACATTCATTCAAATAACGAGACTCAGTAGGCAGTTCACGAACTCTTTAGCTAGGGATTCGCTATGAAGCAGATAACCGACTCAATTATGTTGACGTTTTTTCTGTTCATGGACCCGGCGCCACAATCGCACGCTCAAGCATCGGTCCTTTGTCGCTGGGCGCGAGATAGTGCGGAGGTGTCGTCATGATTGAGCCTTCCGACTTTCGAAGCAAAAGGATAGCGCTTAATCACGGCGGCGGCCGTATGCCCGCGCTCGGATTTGGCACGCTGATCTCCGATGCAGCTACGACTATCAGTGCTACCAGAGAAGCGCTGGAAACCGGATATCGACACATCGATTGTGCCGAGCGATATCGGAACGAGCGTGAGGTGGGCGAGGCCCTGCGGGTAGGGCTCGCTGCTGGAGGGATCGCGCGCGAAGGCATCTTTGTGACCACAAAATTGTGGAACTCCAATCATCGGCCAGAGCGTGTCGAACCGGCTTTCGAGGCGAGTCTTGGCAGGCTCGGGCTCGACTATCTGGATCTGTATCTCATTCACACTCCGTTTGCGTTTCAGCCAGGGGATGAGCAGGACCCGCGCGATGAAAACGGCGATGTCATCTACGATAAAGGCGTGACTTTGCTCGACACGTGGAGGGCGATGGAAGATCTTGTCGACCATGGAAAATGCCGCGCCATCGGATTGTCTGACATCACCTTGAACGGATTACGGCCCCTCTACGAATCGGCACGAATCAAGCCGGCGGTAGTGGAGGTCGAAGCACATCCGTATCTTCCAGAAACGGAACTTCTGGAATTCTGCAAGGAGAAAGGGGTCGTGTTTTTGGCCTTTGCGCCATTAGGTCACGGAATAAGGCCGGGGCCGCTTGAGGACCCAGTCATTTCCCAGATTGCCGCGCGAATTGGAAAGACGCCAGCACAGGTACTGCTTGCCTGGGCGCTGCAGCGTGGCGGGGCTTTGCTTACCACGCCCAAGACTGCGGCCCGCGCGCGAGAAAATTTCGACATCTCCGCGCTTCCAGCAGACGCGTTTGACGAGATCAATCGGATTCAGACCAGGCAGAGGTTCAACGAGGTCGTCAAGACCGGCAGCGGGGGCTTCCTCCCGCAAAGTAAATGATAGTGAAACGTGGACCGTGTACGGAGGCAGCCGATGCAGGAAGAAAAAATACGTGAAGCCCTGAATGCGCACTGGCACGCGTCGGCTGCCGGCGATCTCAACGCGGAACACGATATTTACGATGACGACGCCATCTGTGATTATCCTCAATCAGGTGAACGAATCTTCGGGCGAATCAATTTGCAGGCATTGCGGAGTCATCACCCAGATAAGCCATCGGGTTTCGATGTCAGGCGAATTCAAGGAGAAGGTAATCTCTGGATCACGGAATACACTATTGCCTATAAGGGGCGAGCGACATGCGTGGTGAGCATCATGGAGTTCTGCAACGGTAAGGTCATTCACGAGACCCAGTATTTTTCGGATCCCTTTGAGGCCCCGGGTTGGCGCAGTCGATGGGTGGAGCAGATCGCGTGACGTCGCGTTGCGGCGAGATAAGCCCGTTAGCTTAATGGCCGCACAGATTTGCACAGCGTTTCAATCATTGCAGCGCTTTCTTCATTTTTTCGCGTCACACGATAAGGATCGTTGTGCAGCCTGAACCTGCCGATCGGGCGGCCCCGTGTCCACCGTCCGCTTCACGCCCTGAGTCAGTCCGTCAAGCGTTTAGAGGGGGAAGCGTGAGGTTTGCAAGAAGGGGCGAGCCTAGCTTCGTCAATGCGTTCAGATAGATGCTTTCGTCGTACCGTGTCCCGGTCCGCCAGCAGCTCCGCGGCCCGATGCCACGCCGTCATGCCTGGAGATTTCCGCCGGACGAGCGCCAACGCGCCGGCGAAACACCGATATGACGCTTGAAGACGCGTTGAAACGCCGCATTCGATTGATAGCCCACCGCCTCACCGATCTCGGCGACCGGCGTGGCGGTACGCAACAGCATTCGGCCCGCGATGGTCATTCGAACCTCGGTGAGGACATCGGAAGCCGAGCGACCGATGGCCTCCTGAAACTGACGTATGAATGTTGCTCGGGACATATTGCAGAGCCCCGATAACTGATCCAGGGTCCAAGGCTTACCCGGGGTCTCGAACATCGCGGATATCGCAGGTTGCAAACGAGGCCGCCTCGAGAGCGCGAGCAAACCATGCGGTGGCTGGGTACCTTCAGTTGCGAAACGCAACGTCAGTGCGAACAACGCAGCCGACAGGTGATTGACGAACATCTCGCTGCCAGGGCCCGGATCGTTGGCTTCCTCACGCATCAGTTCGATCAGTTGCCTCAGGCGGGTGCGGACAATGGATTGTGCCGAACCCTCGACGTCGTCACCTGGTTCGGGCAATGCGCTATGCACAACCAGGCGGCCTGGCAGGTGGTCGCGCAACAGCCTGTCTGGAACTGCACCGAGCAGAAACCGTCCGCATAGGAAGTCAGCTTTTTCGCCTGTCCCGTCGTTCTCAAAGACGATCAGCGACGCCTTCCGACTCCTGGTTTCCGGCCCCGCTGTCTCCCCGCTACCGTCATGAATAAGATGGGCATTGCCCGCTGGAAACAGAATGATGTCGCCCGCCGTCAACCGTTCGGGCGGCCCGTTCAAGTCTTCGAGAACAGCATGGCCGGACAACAGAACGTGGTACGGGATTTCTCGCACGCCAGAGACAGCCTGATCGATTTTCCACGGCGCACCGAAAAGACAGCGCAGCTCCAGCCGCCCCGTGACGGGTATCAGTGAAAGCAGTCGACTTAGCAGATCCATGTGAACCGGGTGAGCATGTTTTCGCGTCGTTCGGGAATAGGTACCAAGGCATGCCAGGTGGAGCGTTGACGCAAACAATGACGTCGGATTCTACTTGGTTAATGCGCGGCTCCCGTTGGCAGCTTCGTACAGCGTTGCCCGACGGACCCGTCGCACCGTTCGAGATCGTCGTTGAAGCATGTCGGCGAGGAGAGGAGTTCAAGCGGGCTTTTTGATACGTTTGAGCATAATACTGACAATATCTGGTATCGTAAATATCATTCATGGGACTTAAAGTGGAGGCTCTTAACCACCACCACTGAAGGAGTTCCACCATGAGCCGCATCACTGTTCCCGCTATCGCCACCGCCACCGGCGCCACCGCTGAGGTCTACGCCCAGGTCAAGAAGATCGCTGGCGGCACCGTGCCTAACCTCTTCGCGGCTGTCGGTCACGTGGCCCCGGCGACGCTCTCCGCCGTGCTGACTGCGGAAGGCGCACTGGCATCTGGAAGCCTGAGCAAACAGGATCTCGAAACCATCAAGCTGCTGGTCAGCGAACAGACCGGCTGCGACTACTGCGTAGCGGCACACGTGATGCTGGGCAAGATGACAGGCCTGTCGACGGAGGCGCTCAAGCAGATTCGCGCCGGGCAGGCCACCGGCGATGCCAAGCGCGACGCGCTCGTGCACTTCGTGCTGAATTTGCAGAAGACGAGCGGCACGATCAGCGAGAACGAATTCGCCGCCATTCGCGCTGCCGGCTATACCGAGACGCAACTGGCTGAGATTTCGTTGGCCGTCGCCATGACGATCTTCACCAATACGTTCAACCGTATCAACGACACTGACGTCGATTTCCCGCCGGTCAAGTAACAGAAACATTGCGGAGCGTGTAGGCCACTCGGTAGTCACACGCTCGCGCCGGGCATGGAGATGTTGTCACCATCACTGCCACGGATCTGTCACGCGATGAACGACGGCCGTGCCGGACTCACCAAACCTTTACCCTATTGGAGCATGTCATGTCTCATGTTGAGCATTTCGATACAGTGATCCTTGGTAGCGGCCAGGGCGGCAAACTTCTGGCATGGCACCTCGGGCGGTCGGGCCAGCGCGTGGCCGTTGTGGAACGACAATGGGTGGGGGGCTCATGCCCGGCCGTCGCCTGCCTTCCCAGCAAGAACGAAATCTGGAGCGCACGTGTTGCGCATGTGACGCGGCATGCTGCGGACTTCGGTGCGCTCACCGGTCCGGTCACCGTCGATATGGCAAAGGTTCGCGAGCGCAAGCGCGACATGGTTGAGCGCGAGGTCACGGCTCACCTTAACGCCTATGCGGCGAGCAGCGCCGAACTGATCATGGG
>Ga0209332_1000414_pt1 | contig 10009 bp, 9 predicted proteins | sample BlaSpr_A8_OM3_M1_FD_187974 | JGI IMG/M metagenome (GOLD analysis project Ga0209332, IMG submission 187974) | Forest soil microbial communities from Thunder Bay, Ontario, Canada - Black Spruce, Ontario site 2_A8_OM3_M1 (SPAdes) (version 2) | ecosystem: Environmental > Terrestrial > Soil > Boreal...
GCGGCCTCGTCGTATTCCTTCGAGGTGAAGCAGGCGACGCCCTGCTCGAAGGTCGGGAATTCGATCACCACGAAGCGCTGAAATTTTTGCGGCCCTTCCATGATCTGGAACTTGCCGCCGCGGGCCAATACCTTGCCGCCGAATTTGGCGATGATCGCCGGCACCAGATCGGTGTACTTCTTATACTCGATCGGATCGTTGATCTTCGAACGCGCGACCCAATAGGCTGGCATTGGCGGTTCTCCGCTGTTTTCCCTCCCCTCTTGTGGGGGAGGGGAGGGAAGGGGATCGGGAGGTGACACTAAGCGAAGACGGACGCGGCGGGTTGGTCCACGCTTGCGCGCGACCTCGCGACCCCCACCCCTACCCCTCCCCACAAGGGGAGAGAAAATAATATGGAATTAAGTGTCGGCGAAGGCGCCTCGCGTGAGCGTCGTCACCGCTACGCGCTGTTTTGCCGGCCGCTTCGGCGGACCGACCAGGCGGCGCGACAGCGCGGCGACGAATTCGGCTTTCGGCATTGGCCTGGCGAACAGATAGCCCTGGCCGATATCGCAACCGATCGCTTTGAGCTTGTCGCATTCGGCGCTCTTTTCGATGCCTTCGGCCACCGCCATCAACTCGAAGCGCTTGGCGAGCTTCACGATGGTCTCGCACAGACCGCCATTGACTTTGTCGTCGTGGCAATTGCTGACATAGCTGCGGTCGATCTTGAGCTCGCTGAATGGCAATTGCCGCAACCGCGCCAGCGACGAATAGCCGGCGCCGAAATCGTCCAACGCCAGCGTGCAGCGCAGGCTGCGCAGCTCCTCGGCGACGTGATTGGCGAGCTTGAGGTCGTGCAGGATCTCGTCCTCGGTGACTTCGAGGATGAGGCCTGGCCAGTTCGGCGTCTGCGGCCGATGCTCGCGCAGCATCCGCGCGATCGGCAATTTGACCAGCGCGGAGACCGGCACGTTGACCGAGAGTTTGACCGAAGCACCCTGGACCGCGCAGTCCTCGAAGTCGCGCAGCGCCGTGACAATGACGCGCTCGGTGAGCGCCAGCATCTCCTCCTCTTTGGCGCCGGGCAGGAAGTCGCCGGGAGGCACGATGGAACCGTCCGGCAGCCGCGCCCGCACCAGCCCCTCGGCGCCGACAAGACGCTTGGTGCGCAGCTCGATCTTCGGCTGGTACCAGAGCTCCTCCCAGCCGCGCAGCAGAATGTCGCGCAGCGTCAGCTTGCCGCCGCCCGCTTGGGGCGGGGCGGTCTCCGGTTCAAATAGCTTGCGCAGGGTCCGCAGCATCGCATCTCGCAAAACCGCCGGCGGTGATGCGCCGGCGTTTGCATTGTTACGAGCAAGTTATACCGGGTGACGCCGGACGATCGCGTTAACGCGGCGTTTGCAATCCGCAACATGCTTTTTCGAGAGTAAATTCCGACAGCGAAAATTTCACAATCGTCGTTCGGGCTGTCAGCGGTCCGCCTAACGCCTGCGGCGATCCGTGCGCGGCGCCGGCGTCGCCGGCCAGGGATTGAGATTGCAGAAGCTACGGTCGCCGGCAATCACGTGCGGCACGCATTCTTCGACAGTGCGATATTCGCAATCCCAGACCACGTCGCTGCCGAAATTCTTCACCGCGCACCACGGCGCGTCGCCGAATGCATAGCCGGCCGGAATGTTGCAACCCATGGCCGCTACGAAGGCGGCAACCGCGATCATCGCGCGCATGGCGGTTCTCATGTTCGTTGTTAGCGTCAGTTCAGTCTTATTTCATTCCGCCGCGCGGCGCGCCGCGATGATCTGGTCGGCGGTGCGGCCGGTCAGCTCGGCCATGTGATCGAACTTGAAGGTGAAGGTGCCGGCGCCGGCGGTCGCCGAACGGATCTCGACGATGAGATCGCCAATTTCCGCTTCCGGCATTTTCGCGCGCACCAGGTCCCAGCCGTCCCAGCCTTCGCGGGTGTCGAAGCCGAGGATCTGGCCGCGGCGGCCGGACATCAGCGCATTGATCTTCGCGGTCGCCTCGGTGGGGCAGGCAATCTCGACCAGGTCGATCGGCTCAAGCAGCACCGGCTGGCACTGCGGCAGGGCCTCGACGACGCCGAGGCGGCCGGCGAGGCGGAACGCCATGTCGGAGGAATCCACGGTGTGATACGAGCCGTCGATCAGCGCCACCGAGAGATCGACCACCGGGAACCCGAGCGGGCCATGGGCGAGCGCGTCGACGACGCCTTCCTCGACGGCTGGAATATAGTTGCGCGGCACGACGCCGCCGGTGATCTTCTCCTCGAAGCTGAAGCCTGAGCCGCGCGGCAACGGCTTGATGTCGAGCATGACGTCGCCGTATTGCCCGTGGCCGCCCGACTGCTTCTTGTGGCGGCCGCGCTGGACGACGCCTTTGCGAATGGTCTCGCGGTAGCCGACGCTCGGCTGACGCCGCTCGATGGCGACGCCAAAACGGTCGCTCAGCCGCTCGGTGGCGACGCGCAGGTGCATTTCGCCCTGGCCCCACAGCACTACTTCGTGGGTCTCCGCATTGTGCTCGATGGTGATCGAGGGATCTTCCTCGGCGAGCTTGTTCAAGGCCTGGCCGAGCTTGACGTCGTCCTTGCGCTCCTTCGCCGAGATGGCGATGGCGAGCACCGGCGGATAGGGCTCGACCTTGGCGAGCGCGGGATGGGCCTGCTTGCCGGCGGTGAGCGTGTCGCCGGTCTTGGCCTTGTCGAGCTTGGCGAAGGCGACGGTCTCGCCGACCGTGGCCGGGCCGCGCTTTTCGGTGCTCTGGCCGACGAGCTTGAACACGCCGGCGACGCGGCCGGCCTCGTCGTCGCCGGACAACAGCGTGGTGCCGTCGCCGGTTTGGCCGGAAATGACCCGCGCGACCGACATCTTGCCGCCATGGGCGGTGTTCAGCGTTTTCAGCACATAGGCGACGGCGTCGCTGCCCGCCTTCACGCCGAGGCGCTTGGCGGTTTCCACGATGCCCGGCGATTCGTGGCGCAGCGCTTTGAGCAGCCGCAACACGCCGTTGGCGCGCGTCGCCGTGCCCATCAGCACCGGGCAGACCAGGCCTTCGCGCAATTCGCGGGTGAGATCGTCGAACACCTTGTCGCGCGGCGGCTGGATGTCTTCGAGCAATTGCTCCATCAGCTCGTCGTCGTGGTCGGCCAGCGTCTCCAGCATGGAGAAGCGCGCGGTCTTTTCCAGATCGGCGGCATCGCCTTCGAGCGGAACCACTTCCGAGGGAGCGTGCTCTTTGTAGACGAAGGCACGTTCGAGGGCGAGATCGACAAAGCCTGAGATGATGTCGCCGGAGAAGGTCGGGATCTGGCGCAGGATCAGCTTGGTGCGCGACGCCGGCTGCAGCAGCTTGAGTACGTCATGGACGCCGGCATCGGCCTTGTCGATCTTGTTCACGAACAGAATGCGCGGGATTTTCTTGTCTTCCAGCTCGCGCAGGATAAGCTGGAGCTGCGGCACCTTCTTCTCGTCCATCTCGCAGACGACGACGGCAACGTCGATCGCCGGCAGCACGGCCCGCATGTCGTGGACGAATTCGACCGAGCCCGGGCAGTCGAGGAACGTATAGTTGTCGCCCATGAAACTCGTGGTGGCGGCGGTGAGCTCGACGCTCATGCGGTGATGGCGCGCTTCCTTGCTGGCATCGCCGACCGTATTGCCGGCCTCGACCGTGCCTTGGCGCTGGATCGCGCCGGTGCGGGCAAGGATCGCCTCGAGCAGCGTGGTCTTGCCGCTCTGGAACGGGCCGACCAGCGCGACGCAGCGTGGACCGGTCGCTCTAGCGCCATTGCCGCCGTTCGTTGCCATGGTCACCTCCCACGGCTGCCGCTTGTTCCAGCGCGGCCGCCGGGAACCCATCGTTTCAGGCGGCGGCGGGGCTGGTCAAGGGGCGCGACATTGCGCGCCGGGTCGCGCCCGCCGCACGGCAATTTACTGGGCGAGATGCAGCTCCAACTGGCTCACGCCGGCCGCGATATTGAGCCCGGTCTGGCCCTGCACTGAAAGTGGCTGCAGCGCCACCGAACGATTCGAGCCGCCGACCAACACGTTGGCACCGAGACCCGCGGCAATGGAGGCTTCCGCCGAGGCGCCGACATAGGTCCCGCTCAGCATGCCGGCATAGAGATTGGTGCCGGTGAACACGCCCCAGATGATGGCGCCGCCGCCGGTCACGCCGATGTCGAGACCTACCCGCGTCAGTGTTCCCACATAGGCTTCGGGCGGTCCGCCCCTTGGTTTGAAATTACACGCCACATTGCGCGACGACGTGACGACCAAGCCGATGCTGGACGATAGCGAGCATTCGAGCGAGCCAGCCTGCACGCGATCCTGCTGCGCGCCGGCAGGCATCGCCAGCGCCGTTGCGAGTGCCGCAGCCCCCAGCACCGCTCCTGCAAAGGCGGTACGAAACATATGGAATCTCCCCCTCACCGGCCAACCTGGCGGGCCTTTCGGTATGATTGTAGGCGAGAATAAAGCCGCCGTCTGCCGTCCATTCGCATGATTGCTAATGGACGGAAAACGGACGGCCGAACTGACCAAGCCTACTGCAAATTCCCGCAAAAACGCTGGATGCGCGTGCAGGCTTCCTCGAGCGCGCTGGTCGCCGTGGCATAAGAGATGCGGAATGCCGGCCCGACGCCGAACGGCGTGCCCTGCACCACTGCGACGCCTTCGGCTTCCAACAACTCGGTGACGAAATCCTCGTCGGTTGCCAGCTTTTTGCCGGTCGGCGCGGTTTTGCCCATGGTGCCGGCGCAGGACGGATAGACGTAAAACGCGCCTTCCGGTTTCGGGCATTGCAGGCCGCGCGCCTGGTTCAGCATGGAGACGCAGAGGTCGCGCCGTTCCTTGAAGATCTTGTTGTGCTTGGCGATGAAATCCTGCGGCCCGTTGAGCGCCTCGACCGCCGCCCACTGGGCGACGGCAGTCGGATTCGAGGTCGACTGCGACTGGATCATCGCCATGGTCTTGATCAGAATCTCGGGGCCGCCGGCATAGCCGATGCGCCAGCCGGTCATGCAATAGGCTTTCGAGCAGCCGTTCACCGTCAGCGTGCGCTCGTAGAGCCGCGGCTCGAGCTGCGCCGGCGAGTAGAACTGAAAGTCGTCGTAGACCAGGTGCTCGTACATGTCGTCGGCCATGACGTGGACCTGCGGATAACGCACCAGCACGTCGGTGACGGCTTTGAGCTCGGCGCGCGTATAGGCGGCGCCGGTCGGGTTCGACGGCGAGTTGAAGATGATCCACTTGGTTTTGGGCGTGATCGCCCGCTCCAAGTCTGCCGGCTTCATCTTGTAGCCGGACGCCATGGTGGTGACGACTTCGACCGGGAGGCCGCCGGCGAGCAGCACCATGTCGGGATAGCTCACCCAATAGGGCGCCGGGATGATCACCTCGTCGCCCGGGTTCAGCGTCGCCACCAAAGCGTTGTACAGCACCTGCTTGCCGCCGGTGCCGATGATGATTTGCGACGGCTTGTAGTCGAGCCCGTTCTCGCGCTTGAACTTGCTCGCCACCGCGGCCTTGAGCTCGGCGATGCCATCCACCGCCGTGTATTTCGACGACTTGCCGTCGCGGATCGCCTTGATCGCCGCCTCTTTGATGTTCTCAGGCGTGTCGAAATCGGGCTCGCCGGCGCCCAGCCCGATGACGTCGCGGCCGGCCAGTTTCAGCGCACGCGCTTTATCCGTGACGGCGATGGTCGCCGACGGCTTGATGCGCATGATCTGGTCCGCGATGAAGGCCATTTACCGATTCTCCCAAGGTCTCCATAGGCTTTAAGGCGCGTGCTTCCTAAAGCGCCCATTAAGCACAGGCAAGCACCAAATCCCGAAACATCCTCAAATCTGCGGCATCCGGCCGAAGGCCGCCGCCCGGGCAACGCTCCATTAAGGCTCGATGGGCCTAATGCCCGGGGGGACCAGCGAAAAACGGAATTGCGCCAATGGAACGGATGCGTCGGGCGTTGCGCAGCGGCGAGTGGCTCACCCGCGAACGCATCCGGATGGTCGCGGTCGCCGTCCTGCTCGCCTCGGCCGCGGGCTTCCTCTATCTGGTGATCACCGCCACGGGCGGCGTCGACCTGCAAGGCCGGCCGATCGGAACCGATTTCTCCAACGTCTATGCGGCCGGCACTTATGTGCTCGAAGGCAACTTCCAAGCGCCGTTCGATTCGGTGCAGCAATATGCCCGCGAGCAAGCCATCTTCGGCGAGGCGACGCAATTCTACGGCTGGCACTATCCGCCGTACTTTCTGTTTGTCGCAGCCGCGTTGGCCTGGATGCCCTATGGCCTCGCGCTGTTCGTCTGGCAGGCGGTCACCCTCGGCCTTTATCTGCTGGCGATCCGCGCCATCCTGAAAGCTTTCGCCCCGGAAGTGGGCGCAAGAGCGAGTGCGGATCCGCTTTGGCTCGTCCTCGCCCTCGCTTTCCCGGCGGTGCTGATCAATATCGGACACGGCCATAACGGTTTTCTCACCGCGGCACTGCTGGGTGGCGGACTGGTCAGTCTCGATCGCCGGCCGCTCATTGCCGGCGTTCTGTTCGGGCTGATGGCTTACAAGCCGCAATTCGGGCTGATGATTCCTATTGCGCTCGCCGCGGGCGGCTATTGGCGCAGCTTTGCCGCTGCCGCGGCCACTGCCGTGTTGCTGACGCTGGTGACCACTTTGGTCTTCGGCGTCCAGGTCTGGCACGCTTTCTTTGTCGGCGCCGAGTTCACCCGGACCGTGGTGCTCGAACAGGGCCAGACCGGCTGGCACAAGATTCAAAGCATCTTCGCTTGGGCGCGCATGTGGGGCGCGCCGGTTCCGCTCGCTTATGCGATCCAGGGCGCGGCGACGCTGGTGCTCGCCATGGCGTCGGCCTGGCTGTGGCACGGCAAGGCGCCCTACCCGCTCAAGGCCTCAGGCCTTTGCCTCGCCGCGATTCTCGCCACGCCTTACACGCTGGACTACGACATGATGGTGCTGGCGCCGGCCATCGCCTTTCTTGCCGCCGACGGCATGGCGCGCGGTTTCGGCCCGTGGGAAAAAACCGCGCTGGCCGCGCTCTGGCTGGTGCCGCTTGTCGCCCGTACTGTTCCGCAAGCGACCCTGATTCCGCTCGGCGTGCCGGCGATGCTGGCGATGTTTGTTTTGATCCTGCGCCGCGCCGAAGGCGGCGCCTTGGCCGAAACCTTCCGCGAAGATTCCACTTTCCGCACCAATTCCCCTACAATATCGCCAGGCCCCGGCGGAACTTCGCGCGGTCAAGATTTCATGCGGCCATGATATGCGGCCAAACAGCCGGCCAAACATCCGGCCATGACATTGCCGCCTTGAAGTCGTAAGCCCGCAACACGCGCGCGATACTGCCGCACGGGACTTTGGGAAGCGGCGATGTTTACGCTCTATTCGATGCAGCGTTCCGGCAACAGCTACAAGGCGCGGCTCGCCTTGGCGCAGCTGCGCGTGCCCTACCGGCTGGTCGAGATCGACATTCTCAAGGGCGAGAGCCACACGCCGGAATTTTTGGCCAAGAATCCGAACGGCCAGGTGCCGCTGCTTGAAGTCGCGCCGGGCCGCTATCTCGCCGAATCGAACGCCATCCTGTGGTACATCGCCGGCGGCTCGGCGCTGGCGCCCGAGGATCGCATCGACCGCGCCGAGGCGATGCAGTGGATGTTCTTCGAGCAGCACAGCCTCGAGCCCAACCTGGGCGCGGCCTATTTCTGGCTCACTTTGATCAAGGGCGGCCGCGATCTGCAGCAGCACGCTTTCGAGGACTGGATGGAAGAAGGCCATCGCGCGCTCGGCGTGATGGAGAAGCATCTTGCCACCCACGACTATTTCGCCGCCGATCGTTACACCATCGCCGACATCGCGCTCTACGCCTACACCCACGTCGCGCATTTGTGCGACTACGACCTCAAGGCGTTTCCGGCGATCCGCGCCTGGCTCGACCGCGTCGCCGCCGAGCCGGACCACGTGACCATGGAGCACAATCCGGCCGCCGCCATGCCGGCGCTGTGATTCGTTTCCCGGATGCGGCGCAGCACGAAGTGGTGCGCTGCTGATCCGGGACCGTCGCAGACTCCGCGTTCGTTACGATCCCGGGTCTGCAGCGCACCATTCCGCTGCGCTGCATGCTGCGCTGCGCCCGGGAAACGTGTCTTAGAAACCACAGCGGTAGTTTATTGCCGTCGCGGCCCGCGGCGTTAACATTCCATTAACCAAGAAGGCCGAATCGCCTTTATTTCTCAATAGCTTCGACAAAGTCCGGCGCCACTTTGCGGACAACGCAGCGAACTGATTCGCGAAGGATCGAGATCATGACTAAGCTGACCGGGAAGGTCGGTTTTCCGTCCCCCGTTTCCACAAAAAGAATAACGCGATGCCGCATTGTCGGCGTCGAACTGTTTGCCACCGTGGCGCTTGTGGTTTGCCTGATCGTCGCCGCCACCGCGGTGTCGATCGGCATGGCGCGCGCGCAGGCTTTCGCCAGTATCGGCCGCCACGACCACGCGCCGTTCGCGGTCGCGCTGTTCTTCGGCGCGGTGATGGCCGGCATGGGCGGCCTGACCGCGATCGTCGCCGGCGACCGCCAGCCGCCGCGCGATTAGCGCACAAGTCCGCGCCCGTGAAACTTTCAAAAAAGGCGCGTTCACGTGGTCGCGGGACGGCATTGATCGGAAAATCCTTGTCTCAACGCCGCTCCGCGTGCGCCGGCTCCGCCTCCAACGCGGCCGCGACCATTTCGGCGACGCGGCGATTGCCCAATTGGGAAAAATGTGTCCCCGCCAGATAGTTTTCGTCCAGCCGCTTCGGGATTGCCTTGTAGTCGGCCCGGAACGCCGCCGAAACGTCGACGAGCTGATATCCAGTCGCGCGGGCGCACTGCTTGACCCGTCGTGCCCCCTCCGGCAATTCGTCGACGAACTTGATTTCCGCGGCCACCGAGCTGAAAATGAGGATTGTACGGATCTCAAGCTTATCAGTTTGCGCCTTCAGCCTTTGCAGTAGCCTGCAGCTCACATCGTCAGGATTATTACGCACGCGGAACATGATTTCCTTGGAGTTCGAAAGCCAGCCGTCGCGGTCAATTCGCGTCATGACGCGGTCGACGAGATGGGAAAAGCCGAGCGCGGCTTTGATCGGCTCGAATGGATCGTGCCGAGCGGCGGGGAGCGAAACCGGAATGTTTTGCGAACGCAACGAGCCGTCTGCGACCGTAAAGAAGGGCTTGGGCCCGAAGGTTGCCGATTGCCCGCTCAGCTTGATGCCGAAACTGCCGAACTCGACGAGAAGCACTCGCGGCCGGACGAGCGGAAGGAGCTGCTCGGCGTGCAGCACGGTCTGGTCGAGCGCAAAGCCCGGTTCTCCCGCATTGTCGACCGGCGTGCGAGCGAGATGCTCGAGCTGCGCGGGCCAAGTCTGCTCGTCGGCGACCCCCAAACCCAGCGTGGTGGACGGCCCGACCGCGAGAATGTTGCCGGGACGCACGCCGGCCTGCCCGGCGCTGTTTCGCCTGATGCCGTAATCCACGGTGTGGAATTCGGACATGCTCAAGCCGTCCTTGAGCGTCCAGCCGAGCGTGGAATCATATTGGATCATGCCGACGAGATCGGCGAACCCGATGGCGCCGGCGTGTGCCGCCCGCCGGTCGCGAAAATTGGAGAAATCCAGGGGCGAGATTCCGTGCCACAGGCGGAGCGCAGTTTCGCTGACCGCAAGCGTCAGCACGATCGTCACCGCCAGCAGCACGATATTCTTGCCACGTCCCGACAATCAACATTCTCCCAAAAGCCCGATCGACCTTTGCTCACGACCCATTCGCGTCATCGTCATTCCATGGTCTCCAGCTTGCGAAAAAGCGTATTCGCAATCGCTTCATTGGCCTTGGCATTGGGATGCGGATCGATCGGTGAGACCCACAAGGTCGCGGGATCGTAGCTTTGGAGCGCCGGCAGCACGTCGATGAAGTCAACGCCATCCTCCCCGGCCGCCTCGCGCACGAGATCGG
>Ga0209332_1000416_pt1 | contig 9926 bp, 7 predicted proteins | sample BlaSpr_A8_OM3_M1_FD_187974 | JGI IMG/M metagenome (GOLD analysis project Ga0209332, IMG submission 187974) | Forest soil microbial communities from Thunder Bay, Ontario, Canada - Black Spruce, Ontario site 2_A8_OM3_M1 (SPAdes) (version 2) | ecosystem: Environmental > Terrestrial > Soil > Boreal...
CCGGCACTACGCGCATGTCAATTGCCCGGGGCACGCGGACTACATCAAGAACATGATCACGGGCGCGGCGCAGATGGATGGCGCGATTCTGGTGGTGGCGGCGACGGACGGTCCGATGCCGCAGACGCGCGAGCACGTGTTGCTTGCGCGGCAAGTCGGTGTGCCTTACATCGTGGTGGCGTTGAATAAGTGCGATGCGGTGGATGATCCGGAGTTGCTGGATCTGGTGGAGCTCGAAGTGCGCGAACTGCTGAAGGCGTATCAGTTTCCTGGAGACGATGTGCCGGTGATCCGGTTGTCGGCGCTGGGCGCGTTGAATGGCGAGGCGAAGTGGGAAAAGCAGATTGACGCGTTGATGGAGGCGGTGGACAAGAGCGTGCCGCAGCCGGCGCGTGAACTGGATAAGCCGTTCCTGATGCCGATAGAAGATATTTTTTCGATTCAGGGACGTGGGACCGTGGTGACCGGCCGTATCGAGCGTGGCAAGGTGAAGGTGGGCGAGGAAGCGGAGATTGTGGGCTTCCGCGAGACGCGCAAGACGGTGGTGACGGGCGTCGAAATGTTCAAGAAGCAATTGGACGAAGGCCTGGCGGGCGACAATGCTGGCTTGCTGCTGCGCGGCATTGCGAAAGAGGATGTCGAGCGCGGCATGGTGCTGGCGAAGGGCGGATCGATTACTCCGCACACCAAGTTCAAGGCTGAGGTTTACATCCTGACGAAAGAAGAGGGCGGGCGGCACACGCCATTCTTCAAGGGATATCGTCCGCAGTTTTATTTAAGGACGACGGATGTGACGGGCGTGGCGGAGTTGCCGTCGGGCACGGAGATGGTGATGCCCGGGGACAACGTCAGCCTGGTGATCGAGCTGATCACGCCGGTGGCGATGGAAAAGGGATTGCGGTTTGCGATCCGAGAAGGCGGGCATACGGTGGGAGCAGGGACGATTGCGGAGATTGTGAAATAAGGTCAGAGGTTAGAGGTCAGATTGCAGAGGTAAAAAGCGGGCTAGGGTGCCTGCTTTACACAAGAAAGAGTTTGGGAGTGAGTGATGCGCGAGATTATTACGTTGCAGTGTGGTGATTGCAAAGAGCGGAACTATTCGAAGACGAAGAACCGCAAGACGACGCCGGATAGGCTGGAACTGAAAAAGTTCTGCAACCGGTGCCGCAAGCACACATCGCATAAAGAGGTTAAGTAGTCGGTGATCGGCTATTGGGCAGTCAAGCCGAATAGGTTTGACTGAGAACTGACAGCTGAGAACTGAGAACAGTTTTTAGGGGCGTAAGCTCAACGGCTAAACTGTCGGTCTCCAAAACCGAACTTGGGGGTTCGAATCCCTCCGCCCCTGCCAGTTTTGTGAGATGGAGAATGAGGCCAGGTTTGTGATGGGAGTAGAGACGAAGAAAATGGCGAACTCAATCGCAACAGCAAGCGGCGATTTCGGCGATCGAATGAGGTCGTGGCCGGAGCGGATCAAGACTTTTTATAACGATGTGCGGACGGAGATGAAGAAGGTCACATCGCCGTCGCTCAAAGAGGTTCAGGCTACGACGACGGTCGTCATTATTACTGTGTTCCTGTTTGCATCGTATTTCTGGCTGGTGGATCTTGCGATCAGCAACAGCCTGGAGCGGATGTTGCATTATTTCTCGCGCCATTAAGGGCGAGCGAAAGAAGCGAATGAATGGTGGATAAAGAAGAAAAGATCGAAGGCGCTGCGACGGGCGTTGGCCAGGATGGTCAGCCGCCGGCTCCGGCTGCCGACGCGGGGGCTGCGGGAGAAGCGCCGCGCAATCCGAATATGAAGTGGTACATCATCCACGCCTATTCGGGATTTGAGCGCAAGGTGCGCGAGTCGCTGGAATCGCGGGTGCAGGCTTTCGGGTTGCAGAACAGAATTGGCAAAGTGCTGATTCCGACCGAGTCGGTCACGGAAGTTCGCGGCGGCAAGAAATATACTTCGGAGCGCATGTTCTATCCTGGCTACGTGCTGGTGGAGATGGACATGGACGACCACGTCTGGCATGTGGTGAAGTCGACGCCGCGCGTTACGGGATTTGTGGGCACGGGTCAGCAGCCGACGCCGCTGTCCGAAGAAGAAGTTAATCACATCGTTTATAAGGTCGCTGACAGTCGCGAGAAGCCAAAGCTCAAGGTCAAGTTTGAAAAGGGCGAGTCGGTACGGATTGGCGAAGGTCCGTTCGCTACGTTCACGGGCGTGGTCGATGATGTGAATGAAGATCGCGAGACTTTAAAGGTGATGGTGACGATCTTTGGGCGGTCGACTCCGGTGGAGTTGGAATTTGGGCAGGTGGAGAAGGTGGCTTAGTCTTCGACGGTTTTGCGGCTCGGACGAAAGATCAACGGCTTGAACCACAGGGGACGCAGAGGTTCACAGGGAAAAGCGTCACAGGGGAAGGCATAAACGAGCGTCGGGCCGAAAATTCCTAGACCCGCGTGAAATTCACGTAATGGAAAGGCATCATGGCTAAGAAGGCTACAGGATCGGTAAAGTTGCAGATTGCGGCGGGCAAGGCTACGCCAGCGCCCCCAGTAGGACCGGCGCTGGGGCAGGCGCAAGTTAATATCATGGAGTTTTGCAAGCAGTTCAATGCTCGAACTGGACAGAAGGAACTCGAAGGGCTGATTGTTCCGGTTGTGATCACGGTTTATAGCGACCGGACTTTTACTTTTATAACGAAGACTCCTCCGGCTTCGGTTTTGCTGAAGCGGGCGGCGGGGATTGCTAAGGGGTCGGGCGCACCTAATAAGGACAAAGTTGGCAAGGTGACGCTGAAGCAGGTTGAGGATATCGCTAAGCAGAAGATGCCGGATTTGAACGCGGCTTCGGTAGATGCGGCGATCAGGAGCGTGCGCGGCACGGCTCGGTCGATGGGGATTGAAGTGGTTGGATAAAGTTTGATAGTGGAGGGACGGGCGTCTCGCCCGTCCAGTTTGGGGTGGCCGGGCGAGGACGCCCGGCGCTCCACGAACTAATGTCGAAAAAAACCACGGCTCTTCTTAACAGCGAAGCGGCGGTGGGAGACTGAGGATAGAAGAATGAAGAAATCGGGAAAGAATATTGAAAAGGCGCGCAAGGCGGTCGAGGCGCGGCCTTATACGCTGCAGGAAGCGGTTCCACTTCTGCAGAAAGTAAAGTACGCAAAATTTGACGAGACGGTTGAGGTCACGCTGCGGCTGGGCGTCGATCCTAAGCATGCCGACCAGATGGTGCGCGGCACGGTTGTGCTGCCGCACGGGCTGGGCAAGTCAAAAAAAGTTCTGGTGATTGCTAGCGGCGAAAAAGTGCGCGAAGCTGAGGCGGCGGGCGCTGACTATGTTGGCGGCGAAGATATGGTCGAGAAGATCACCAAGGAAAACTGGACTGACTTCGACGCTTTGATTGCCACTCCTGACATGATGAAGTCGGTGGGGCGGTTGGGCAAGGTCCTTGGGCCGAAGGGGCTGATGCCGAATCCTAAGACTGGCACGGTTACGATGGATGTCGCTAAGGCGGTTCAGGAAGTGAAGGCCGGCAAAGTTGAATTCCGCACCGATAAGACGGCGCTAGTGCATGTTCCGGTGGGAAAGATTTCTTTTACTCCCGACAAGCTCATCGATAATGCGACTACTTTGATTTCCAGCGTGATCAAGGCTAAGCCTTCGGTGGCCAAGGGCAAGTACATCAAGGGCTGCTATTTGAGTTCGAGCATGGGGCCGGGGATTTCGTTGGATACGACTTCGATTGAGGTTGCGGCTAAGGCTTAGGTCTGAGGTGGCGTAGTTCTGTGGTGAGGTAGGGGTCCTTCGCTTCGCTCAGGATGACACCCAAGTCAGACGATGGCACTCAAGTGAGATAAGTTTGGAAAGGGTTTGAATTATGGCGGTTACTCGAGCAAAAAAAGTTGAGCAGGTTGAGAAGCTGAGTAAGGAGTTGAAGAATGCCTCCAGCATGGTGGTGGCGACTTACTCCAAGCTGACGGTGACGCAGGATTTTGAGCTGCGCAAGGCGCTGCGTCCAACGGGCGCGAAGTATCGCGTGGTGAAGAATACTTTGGCGGAGCGTGCGGGCAAGGGCACGGCGCTTGAAGGGGCTTTGAAGAACCTTGAGGGCGTGACGTCGATTGCTTACACCGAGGGCGATCCGGTGGCGCTGGCTAAGGCGCTGGCGAAGTACGTTAAAGACAATCCGGAGTTCAGCTTCAAGGCGGGCGTGGTTGAAGGGCGCGTGATTACGGTCAAAGAGATCGAATCGCTTGCGACTATGCCGTCCAAAGATGAGTTGTATTCGAAGCTGCTGTTCCTGTTGAATGCTCCGGCGCAGCGCTTGGCTACGACTATCAATGCTGTGGGACGCGATCTGGCGGTGGTGCTTGGCCAGGGCGTGGAGCAGAAAAAGTTTAAAGAGGCATAGGCTTCTGTGGTGGCCGGGTGGGGACGCCCGGCGCTCCATCGAACAAAAGAGTTTCTGAGTAGCAAATGCTGCTCGAAAAAAAGATTTAGTTATTGCAACGGCAGGGGTGGCGCGGTCTGAGATTCGGGCGTTGTCTGGCGCTGGAATGGATGGCCTGGTCGCACTGGAAACCTGGCAAGCGATAGCGAAAATCGCAAATCTTACAAAAAGCGGAGATTCACATGGCGGATATACAGCAATTGGAAGAGTCAATCGTTAGCCTGTCGTTGCTCGAGGCGGCAGAGCTGGTAAAGAAACTGGAATCGCGTCTCGGCGTTTCGGCGGCGGCAGCGGCTCCGGTAATGATGGCTGGCGGCGGCGCGGCGGGAGCAGCGGCTCCGGCTGAAGAAAAGACCGAATTCACGGTCGTTCTGAAGGAAGTCGGCGCCAATAAGATCAACGTTATCAAGGCGGTACGCGAAGTCACGAGCCTGGGATTGAAAGAGGCGAAGGACTTGGTCGATGGCGCTCCCAAGAGCATTAAAGAGGGAGTTTCTAAGGAAGAAGCTGAGACGATCAAGAAGAAGTTCACCGAAGCTGGTGCAGTCGTTGAAGTTAAGTAGGTTTGGTTAATAACGCGGGCGGGGTTTGGTGTGGGAGCGGGGCTTTGCCCCGCTTGGACGGGCGAGGGCGCCCGTCCCCACACGACCAGTTCGGAATTGGGACCTGCCTGCAATTATTTGACCGAACACTAGCTGAATCCTAATGACTAGTGATAGTATCTAACAAATAACCCGCATTCCTGGCTTCAATGCGAGGCGACGGCGACCCGCATCCTCCAAATAAACCCAGGAAGCGGAACGGAACTGGGTCGCTGGATTAGAAGTATGGCAGCCTATCCCGCGGGCGGCGGGACGGAAACAGGCCTTTTGAACAGGTTCGGAATTATAAAAGTTATTCAAGGATAAGCGTCGAGCACGGCGCCTGAGGACAAACACGTCCTTCGGGGGCCGCTATCTTTTTGTACCGCTATTGTTTTACCCACCGCCCAGAGAAGTTCGCTGTAGCAATTATTTTTAGGCGCTCTTCAGTAGTAGTTGTTGCGCCCCTCATTCCGCGTTGTACCGCAGCCCGCGCTGCTTGAAAGAGGTTTCCGAGAATGGCAAAGCATAATCTTCACCGCAAGCGTTTTGATTTTTCCAAAATTCCAGCGACCATCCAGATCCCGAACCTGATTGAGGTTCAGAAGCGGTCGTATGACCGCTTTCTGCAGATGGACAAACTGCCCAGCGAGCGCGAAGACGGCGGCTTGCAGGCAGTGTTTCAGTCCGTGTTTCCGATCACCGATTTCCGCAATGTTTCGCAGCTTGAGTTTGTGGATTTCAACATTGGCAACTGGGAGTGCAAGTGCGGCCACCTGAAAGGGCTGCATCACCTGCGCACCACTTGTAAGAATTGCGGATCGACGGTGATCACGGACCCGTTCCATCCTGGAGATGTTCTGTGCCACAAGTGCGGCACGTACAACGCCAACACTCCTGACTTCTGTAACAAGTGCGGCGACCCGGTTGGACTGCAGTTGAAGTATGACGTGGCGGAGTGCGAAGAGCGCGGCATGACTTATTCCGCGCCGCTCAAAGTTACGATGCGGCTTACCATCTGGGATAAGGATGAAGCCGGCAATCGTTCCATCCGCGACATCAAAGAGCAGGAAGTATTTTTCGGCGACGTTCCGCTGATGACGCAGAACGGCACGTTCATCATCAATGGCACGGAGCGTGTCATCGTCAGCCAGTTGCACCGCTCGCCTGGCGTGTTCTTTGAGACGGCCGCGAATCGCACTTACTTCCTCGGAAAGATTATTCCGTACCGTGGATCGTGGGTCGAGTTTGAATACGACCAGAAGAATGTTCTCTACGTTCGTATCGACCGCAAGCGCAAATTCCTGGGCACGATTTTCCTGCGCGCTCTGGGATTGCGTTCCGGCGAAGACATTCTGAAGACGTTCTATACGACGGACCGGCTGGTTGTCCGCGACAAGAAGCTGTTTTGGACGCTCGATCCGGCTAGCGACAAGGCCACCAATCTGTTGGGCATGAAGCTGGCGCATAGCGTTAAGTCGAAGTCAGGGGATGAGGTGGCGCACTCCGGCCGCAAGATCACGGCAGCGACGCTGAAGGAAATTCAGAAAGCTAAGATCAGCGAAATCGAGATCGACATGACCGATCTCGAAGGCGCGTGGGCGGCGGGCGACATCGTCGACACGACGAGCGGCGAAGTGCTGCTCGAAGCGAATTCGGAAATTACGGCCGACAAGGTTTCGAAGATTATGGAATCGGGCGTGGTGGAGATGAGCGTGTTCTTCCCGGAGCGCGACGATGTGGGCACGGTGATCAGCCAGACCTTGCGGCGCGATTCGGTGACCAGTCCTTCGGAAGCGCTGATTGAGATTTATCGCAAGCTGCGTCCCGGCGACCCGCCGACTTTGGACACGGCGACCGCGTTATTTCAGGGCATGTTCTTCGATCCGCGCAAGTATGACTTCTCGCGTGTGGGCCGCCTGAAGTTCAACATCAAGTTGTTTGAAAATCAGGAAGCGACGAGCCTCGAGCAGCGCACGCTTGATCCGAACGATTTCTACGCGACGATCAAGTACCTGCTGAAGCTGCGTAAGAACATCGGCGCGGTGGATGACATCGATCACCTGGGCAATCGCCGCGTCCGCGCGGTTGGCGAGTTGCTGGAAAATCAGTTCCGCATCGGCTTGGTCCGCATGGAACGCGCGATCAAGGAAAAGATGAGCGTGTACCAGGAAATGTCGACGGCGATGCCGCACGACCTGGTCAACGCGAAGCCAGTGATGGCTGCGATCCGCGAATTCTTCGGGTCGTCGCAGTTGTCGCAGTTCATGGATCAGACAAATCCGCTGTCGGAGATTACGCACAAGCGGCGTCTCTCGGCTCTTGGGCCGGGCGGTTTGTCGCGCGAACGCGCTGGATTCGAAGTGCGCGACGTACATCCGACGCACTATGGACGCATCTGTCCGATTGAAACGCCGGAAGGTCCGAACATTGGACTGATATCTTCGTTGAGCTGCTTTGCGCGCATCAACGATTACGGCTTCATCGAGTCTCCTTATCGCAAGGTAAAGAACGCTCGCGTCGTCGACTACGTCATTGTAGTTAACGCCGGAGACAGCACGTTTAAGGTCGGCGATTATGCCGAGAAGAGCGAGATGGAGAAGGTCAACTCTGATCTCAAAGACCGGAAGAAGAAACCGGTTGAGGTCGAGCCGTTTTCTTTCTACTTGTCGGCGTGGGAAGAAGATCGTCACACGATTGCGCAGGCGAATATTGAACTCGACGACAAGGGACGCATCGCCGGCGAGCTGGTTAATGCTCGTAAGGCGGGTAACTTTGTTCTCGTCAATCGCGATGAAGTGGATTACGTCGACGTCAGCCCGAAGCAACTTGTGTCGGTTGCGGCATCGCTGGTTCCGTTCCTCGAGCATGACGATGCCAACCGCGCTCTAATGGGCGCGAACATGCAGCGTCAATCTGTGCCGCTGTTGCGGGCGCAGGCTCCGATTGTGGGAACCGGGATGGAAGGCGTTACTGCGCGCGATTCGGGCGCGGTGATTTTGGCGAAGCGTAACGGAATCATCGACTCGGTCGATTCCGAACGCATTATTGTTCGCGTCGAGGGCGAGCATCATCCGATGCAGCTTTCGCGCGAGGTGGGCAGCGACATTTATCAGCTCACGAAGTTCAAGCGCTCGAATCAGAACACCTGCATCAACCAGAAGCCGATCGTGAAAAAAGGCCAGCGCGTGATCAAGGGGCAAGTGATCGCCGACGGACCTTGCACGGACTTTGGCGAGCTGGCGCTGGGACGCAACGTTCTGGTCGCGTTCATGCCGTGGCGCGGATACAACTTCGAGGACGCGATTCTGGTATCGGAAAAGATGGTGAAGGAGGATTACTACACCTCCGTCCACATCGAAGAATTCGAACTTGAGGCGCGCGACACGAAGCTCGGTCCTGAGGAAGTGACGCGGGATATTCCAAATGTCAGCGAATCGACTCTGCGAAACCTGGACGAGGCGGGCGTAATCCGCATCGGCGCCGGAATTAAGCAGGGCGACATCATCGTCGGCAAGGTTACGCCGAAGGGTGAGACGCAACTGACGCCGGAAGAAAAGTTGCTGCGCGCAATCTTCGGCGAAAAGGCCGGCGACGTGCGCGACGCTTCGCTCTACTGTCCGCCGGGAATCGAAGGCATCGTGGTTGACGTGAAGATCTTCTCGCGCAAGGGGCAGGAAAAGGACGAGCGCGCCAAGACGATTGAAGCCAGCCAGATTGCGAAGCTGGAGAAGAACCTTTCTGACGAGATTCGAATTCTGACCGATGAGCGTTTGAAGCGTCTCGAAGGCCTGCTGGGCGGCAAGGAAGTCCAAGCCGACCTGCACGACGAGCGCACTAACAAGCGTTTGCTGACCAAGGACACGGTTCTTGACCGCGACGCGATCGAGCGCATCTCGACTCGCAACTTGAAGCGCATCAAGTACGCCGACAAGGATCCGCGGGTAAATGAGCAGATCGACGAGATCGAGGAGATGACTTCTCGCCAGATCGATGTGCTGAAAAAGATCGTCAACGAGAAGAAAGACAAGTTGACCAAGGGCGATGAACTGCCGCCGGGCGTGATCAAGCTGGTGAAGGTTTACATCGCCATGAAGCGTAAGTTGAGCGTCGGCGACAAGATGGCCGGACGCCACGGGAACAAGGGCGTGATCGCGCGCATTCTGCCGGAAGAGGATATGCCGTACCTCGAAGACGGAACGCCGGTTGAGATTGTCCTGAACCCGCTCGGCGTGCCCAGCCGTATGAACGTGGGACAGATTCTTGAGACCCACCTCGGATGGGCGGGTCATGAGCTTGGCTTGAAGATTGGGGAGTTGCTGAAGCAGAACACGCGTTCGGAAGCGATTCGCCGCGATCTCAAGACCTTGTTCAAGGACACCGTGCTCGCCGACACCATTGCCGACATGAGCGAAGATGAGCTTGAAGCGGTGGCCCCGACCCTTGCGAAGGGCGTCTTTATGGGATCGGCGGTGTTCGATGGCGCGCGTGAGACGGAAATCAAGGCGTTGCTGTCGAGCGCGGGCTTGCCGACGTCGGGCAAGACGAGTTTGCGCGATGGCATGACGGGCGAGATTTTCGAACAGCCGGTCACGGTTGGTTACATCTACATGTTGAAGCTGTCGCACTTGGTGGACGACAAGATTCACGCTCGCTCCATCGGGCCGTACTCGCTGATCACGCAGCAGCCGCTGGGTGGCAAGGCGCAGTTCGGAGGCCAGCGCTTTGGAGAAATGGAAGTGTGGGCTCTGGAAGCGTACGGCGCGGCGTTCATCTTGCAAGAGTTGCTGACCGCGAAGTCGGATGACGTTTACGGACGCACCAAAATCTACGAGGCCATTGTTAAAGGCGAGGCCGCGATGGAGCCGGGCGTTCCGGAATCGTTCAACGTG
>Ga0209332_1000417_pt1 | contig 9923 bp, 8 predicted proteins | sample BlaSpr_A8_OM3_M1_FD_187974 | JGI IMG/M metagenome (GOLD analysis project Ga0209332, IMG submission 187974) | Forest soil microbial communities from Thunder Bay, Ontario, Canada - Black Spruce, Ontario site 2_A8_OM3_M1 (SPAdes) (version 2) | ecosystem: Environmental > Terrestrial > Soil > Boreal...
AAAACCCCCAAATGCCGTATTCGTCATGGCATAGCGCAGATTGGCGATTGAGTCCCGCGACGCGCTGCCACAACCTTTGCGCCTGATCTTATCCGGAAAACCGGTTCCCACTTTTCGCGATCATGCTCTAGGATCGCCGTCCAACGCCGGGAGAAACGCCGTAATGAGCAAGCTCGATTTCATTCTGGAGGAACTGGTGACCGCCAACCGCATCCTGGCGAACGAAGGAATCGTCGATTCCTTCGGCCATGTCAGCGCGCGGCATCCCGACCATTCGCAGCATTATCTGCTGTCGCGCGCCCGTGCCCCCGAGCGCATCGAGCGCGACGACATCGTCGAATACACCTTCGACGGCACCGCGATCGACGAGCGCGGCCGCGCGCCCTATCTGGAGCGCTTCATCCACGGCGCGATCTACGAAGCGCGGCCGGATGTGCACGCCGTCGTCCACAATCACTCGCCGAGCACGATCCCGTTCGGCGTCACCGAGAAGAAGCTCAAGCCGCTGCTGCACATGTGCGCCTCGATGGGCCACGAAGTGCCGGTCTGGGATTCCCACGACAAGTTCGGCGACACTGCGCTCCTGGTCAGCGACATGGCCATGGGCCGCGACCTCGCCAAGCTCATCGACGCCAAGCCGACGGCGCTAATGCGCGGCCACGGCGCCACCGTGGTCGGCCGCTCGGTGCGTCACGCGGTTTTCGTCTCGGTTTATCTCGAGCTCGGCGCCAAGCTGCAGATGCAGGCGATGGCGATGGGCGAGATCAAGTTCCTCACCCCGGGCGAGGTCGACAAGATCATCGGCCGGGTCACACCTTACACGCTCAACCGCGCCTGGGAGAACTGGGCGCGCCGCGCCGGGCGCGAGATGCAGGCGGAAGCCGGCTAGAACGGCGGTGGTTGGGGTTGCCGGTCGCTGCCGAGGATGCTGTCCGAATTCAGTTTTCAGGTGCATAAACATACATGCTTCGGCAGCATTTTTTTTGGAGAGGAAACAAATGACGGTGAAAATGCCAATGCGCGTTGCGGCCATCGCCGCGGCCGGATGCTTCGGCACCGCTTCGGGCGCGCAGGCGGCGCCTCTTACCGTCGTCAATGTTGCCGCGCCGGGCATCAATTGCGTGTTCAGTCCGACCAAAATTCCCAATGCTCCTCCTCCGGCTTGCAGTGTCGTCGTCAACGATTCCATCGGCGCCTTCACGCCGCCGGGCGATTCTGGCGAGGCGCGGCTGCAGTCGCGCACTTATTCCGGCACGGCGCCGGCGCCGGCGGCCGGCGACATGGCCTATGTCTATCGCGTCGATTTGACCAAGGTGCAGGGGGCTACGGCGGCAAATTGCGTCACTACGCTGGCGCTCGACTTCGGCCCCGTGGTCAAGCTGCCCTATGGCCCGAACGGCAGCAAGTTCCACGTGTTCGTGGTGACGGTCGGCGGGCTTGGCAGCGTCGAGGTCGGCTCGGCAGACCAGGTCGGCAACACGATCACCTTCACGTTCTCGCAGCCGATCTGTCCGGGCGCCACCAGCTACTTCTTCGGGCTGGCATCGAAAAAGGTGCACCCTGTCGCCGGCACGGCGACGGTTTCTTACAGCCTCGGCGGCAGCGCGGCGACCGCGGATCGCGTGCCCTGAATCGGAGCTGGGCCGACCGCCATTTGGCTGAGGCTTGCGTTCGCGCGGCAAAATGCCCTGCGCGTTCGCGTTACCGTTCCGGCGGCTCTTTTGTATCCTGCGAACGGCCGCGCCACGACCCATGTGACGCGAAATTGGGGGAGACCATGCGCCTACGTCACCTGTTCGGGCTAGCTTTGGCGCTGATGGCCGTCGCGGCGGTCACCTTGACGGCCTCGGCGGAGACGAAATGGCCGACCCGGCCGGTGCGATTCATCCTCACGCTCGGCGCCGGTAGCGGCTCCGACATCGGCGCGCGGCTGTTGGCGGACCGCCTTTCCCAGCGCTGGGGCCAGCCGGTGATCGTCGAAAATCGTCCCGGCGGCGATGCCATTGTCGCGATTAATGCCTTCGTCACCGCGCACGACGATCACGTGCTGCTGTTCGCGCCGTCATCTTCGTTCACCGCGCATCCGTTTCTGCACGACAACCTGCCTTATCAGCCGGGCGACCTGGTGCCCATTACCCGAGTGTCCAACACCATCATCACTATTTCGGTCCCGGCCAGCCTTCAGGTGAACTCGCTTAAGGAGTTGGCGGCGATGGCGCGCGCCGAGCCGGGCAAGCTGAATTGGGCGGGCGTCACCGGCGCGCTCGATTTCGTCTTTGCCGGCTGGCTCAAGCAGGAAGGCTTGAACATCAACAAAGTGCCGTACCGCAATCCCGTCGATGCCGCCAACGATCTCGCCGAAGGCCGCGTGCAGGTTTACGAAGCGGCATTGGCGATCGTGCGGCCGCAACTGGAGTCCGGCAAGATCAAGCTGTTGACCGTAACCAATACGGTGCACGCGCCGACCTTGCCGAACTTGCCGACGGTCGCGGAAGCGGGCTATCCGGCGCTGACCATCGACGGCCTGGTCGGACTCTTTGGGCCAACGGGAATGCCGCTCGAGCTGCGCCAACGCATCACCGCCGACATTCGCGCGATCGTCGATCCGACGATCGAGGACCGCCTCACCATTACGGGTCAGCTCACCAATATCGGCGGCCCTGAGGAGTTCGGCAAATCGATCGACGAGCAGCGCGCCAAGATCGCGGCCTTCGCCAAAGAGCTCGGCATCAATCCGATGTAGCGAAAGCGCGGCCGACATCGCAGTTTCCGTCACCGCAAGGACCATCGAAGCCATGCAGGCCGCGGTGATGAAAAACGATCGGCGGCCCGTCTATGGCAGGTTTGCAGAACCTCAAACAATCGATGGCGCGATTATCGTCAAGGTTTTGGCCTCCGCTTTGACCGGGCTCGACAAGGCGGTCGCCCGCCGCGTGCATTACGTCAAAATGCCGGATGGTCCTTTCGTGCTGGGCAGAGAGGGCGTCGCGCGGCGCAGCGATGGCCGGCGCATCTACTTCAATCTCAACGCGCCGGTCGCTCCGTTCGGCTCGATGGCCGAACGCACACTGATCGATCCGCACTTCGCCTTCGCGGTCCCCGACGGTGTCGCCGACGACGTCGCGGCGGCGCTCGGCAATGCCGGACTTGCCGCGTGGCTCGGGCTGTCCTGGCGGGGGCGGATGCGGCCGGGCGAGACGGTGCTGATTCTTGGCGCCACCGGCGTCTCCGGATTGATTGCGGTGACTGCAGCGAAGCGGCTCGGCGCCGGCAGGGTGATTGCCGCCGGCCGCAACCGCGATGCGCTGCAACGGGCCAAGCGCCTCGGCGCCGACGAAACCGTCGCGCTGACGGCGGCGACGGACCTCGTCGCTGCCTACCGCGATGCCGCCGGTGGCTCAGTCGACGTGGTCATGGATTATGTCTGCGGCGCACCGGCCGAAGCGGCGCTCGACGTGCTGGCAACCTATGGCCGCCTGGTCCACATCGGGACGAGGGCAGGATCCGCCATGACAGTGCCCGGCGCGACCGCCCGGCGCAGCTGCATCGACATCATGGGGTTCGGCTATTACCACGCGCCCGTCGAGATGCAGGCTGAGGCTTTTGCGGAGCTGTGCCACCTAGCCACCTCCGGCGAAATCGCGTTGGACGTCGAGACGCGGCCGCTCTCGGATATCGGTGCCGCCTGGGATGCGCCCGCGAGCAGTCGCCGGCGTCAGGTGTTGATTCCCGATTAGCTCAGCCGGCGTGTTCGCTGTCCATGTGGGCGAGCACGCCCGGCATGTAACGTGTGCCGGCGACGGCGCCAGCCGGCACTGCTTGCTCGATACGCGCAAGGTCATTGGGCGTTAGTTTCACGTCGAGCGCGCCGAGCGCTTCCTTGAGCTGGTCGCGGCGGCGGGCGCCGATCAGCGGCACGACGTCGTCGCCGCGCGATTTCACCCAGGCAAAGGCGAGCTGCGCCGTGGTGGCGTTCTTCTCGCGCGCGATTTCTCCGAGCGCCTCGACCAGGGCGACGTTCTTGGCAAAATTCTCGGCGAAGAAACGCGGCTTGCGGGTGCGGATCTCACTTGCCGCAGTCCTAGCCGCCTCGGCGCGGTCGCTGATCAGGCCGCCTGAAAGCACGCCATAGGCGACCAGCGCGATGCCGAACTCGCGCAAGGTCGGCAGGATGTCGCGCTCGATGCCGCGGGAAAACAGCGAATATTCGATTTGCAACGCGGCGATCGGATGTACCGCATGGGCCCGCCGCACGCTCTTGGCGGAGGTTTCCGACACGCCGATGTAGCGCACATAGCCGGCCTTCACCAGGTCGGCGATGGCGCCGATCGTATCCTCGAACGGCACGTCGGGATCGACGCGGGACGGCTGATAGAGATCGACATAGTCGGTGCCGAGGCGGCGCAGCGAATAGGCGAGGTAATTCTTGGTCGCATTCGGACGACCGTCGTCGCCGAGGATTTTCAGATCCGGCCCGCGCATCGAGCCGTATTTCACCGCGATGAAAGCGCGCTCGCGCTTGCCGCCTTTGAGGGCCTCGTGGATCAGCATCTCATTCTGGCCCATGCCGTAGAAATCGCCGGTATCGAGCATGGTGATGCCGGCCTCGAGCGCGGCATGGATCGTGGCGATGCACTCCTTCGCGTCGGCCGGCCCATAACCGCCCGACATGCCCATGCAGCCTAGCCCGAAGGCGGAGACAGAAGGGCCGTTACGGCCAAGCTGGACAGTGTGCATAAAGTCTCCCGTTAGGCGGTGAATGGGGGCGCGCGGACGAGTTTATTAGACCGACGGTTACTTTCAATATTTGCCGCGCCTATCCTTGACCCGCGCCGCCTTGAACTCGGTGCGCGGTAAGGTGCCGGGCGCCAGCACTTCCACGGCGGAGCGCACTTCGCAGCGGCTGCGGATCTCTTCCGCCACGGCCGCCGCAATCTCGTCGCCGGCCTCATGCTCGACCCGCACCGTCATCACGTCGAGGCCGGCGTCATTGGTATTGAGCACGATCTCGAACTCGTCGCCGATGCCGGCGATCGAGCGCACCGCGTGCTCGATCTGGCCCGGAAACATCTTGATGCCGCGCAGATTGATCAGGTCGTCGGCGCGGCCGGCGAACGAGCCGACGGCGCGCACGTGCGTGCGCCCGCATGGGCAGCGGCTGCGATCGAAGGTCGCGTAATCGCCGACCAGGAAGCGCAGTTGCGGCGAGGATTCGGAATTCAGATTCGTGCACACGGTGAGGCCGCGCTCGCCGTCCGCTTGCGGCGTTCGCGTCTGCGGATCGATGGTTTCCCAGACCTGCACGTCTTCAAGGAGATGCGTGGTCACCGGCCCGCCGGCATCTTGCGAATGCGGGCAGGAGAAGCCGCCGACATGGGGCGACGCTTCGGTGCAGCCGTAGAATTCCACCAGCCGCGCGTCCCACAAATCCTGGATGCGCTCGCGGGTGGCGGCGATGCTCATGCCGGGCTCGCCGGCGACGAACAGCGTGCGCACCGCGGTCGCGCGCGGATCGGTGCCGAGCGCCTGTAACGTGCGCCCGAGATGCAGCGCGTAGGACGGCGTGCACAGCACGATGGTCGGCTTGAAGCGGATCACGATATTGGCGCGGGCGCGCGCATCCATGCCGCCGCCGGGCAAGGTCGGCAGGCCCATTTTGGCGAGCGCATATTGCACGCCCCAGGCCCAGACGTGGGGACCGTAGCCGGTGATCATGAAGACTGTGTCGCCGTTGCGGAAGTCCATGGCGTGCAGCGCCCGCGCATTGGCCCAGGCCCATAATTCGCGGTCGATATGGGAATAGCGAAACACCCGCGGCGTGCCGGTGGTGCCGGACGACGAGAACATCATCCAGCCGCGCTCGGCCCATAGCGCGTCGGTCATTGCCGTATAGGTGCCGTACGGCGGCTGCGCCGCGGCGTCCTCGGCCATTTCCAGCTTGTCGACCACCGGCCATTTCGCCTGCAGATCGTCGACATTGCGCAGGTCGGTCGGCACGAGGCCGAGACTATCGAAGCGGCGCCGATAAAAATCGCTGTTCTCGTAGAGGAACGGCGCCACCGCGGCGATCTTGTCATCCTGGATCGAGCGGATTTCATCGCGCGACGCCGTGTCGAGGCGCGGCGACCAATAATCCGCCGAGCCCGGGGCATCGCGGTCGTGGCGGTGGCGCTCGATGGTCTCGAGCCAAGCCCGCCGCGTCGCCTCGGCGTGCACCGCGCGATCCGTCATGGTCGTCCTCCCGTGCCGCATCATATTCAACGGCTGCCGACGAGTGCTAGAAGGATTTCGCTGCGAGAGATCACGTCATGCATCGCCCGCCGTTTCGCGCCGACCATATCGGTAGCCTGTTGCGCCCGGCGGCGCTGCGCCAGGCTTATCGCGCCTTCAACGACCGTGCGCTCGACGAAGCCGGCTTTGTCGCCGCGCAGGATGCGGCGATCCGCGGCGCCATCGCACTGCAAGCCGACGCTGGGCTTGCCGTGGTCACCGACGGCGAATTCCGCCGCGCGTCGTATTGGAGCCGCTTCGTCGAGCGCACCGAGGGCTTGAGCGTCAGCGAGTCGCGCTTCACCTTCCGCGACGAGCAGGGTCAAGAACTCTCCTTCACCGCGCCGCTGGTGACCGGCAAAGTGGCGCGGCAGCGGTCGATCGCGCTTGATGAGTATTGCTTTCTCCGCGACAACGCCAAGGCGCTCCCCAAGGTGACCCTGCCGGCGCCATCGACCATGCATTTTTGGCGCGGCACCGGGTATGCGGTTCCCGGCGTCTATGACGGCCCGGAAAAATTCTTCCGCGATCTTGCCGCGGTCTATCGCGCCGAGATCGCCGCGCTGGCCGCCGCCGGCTGCCGCTATGTTCAACTCGACGAAGTCGCGCTTGCCATGCTGTGCGACCCGGTCGTGCGCCAACGGGTGACCGCCGACGGCAACGATCCGGCGCGGCTGACCAGCCTCTATGTCGACGCGCTCGGCGATGCGATCGCGTCGGCGCCGCCGGCGATGGCGGTCGGCGTGCATATGTGCCGCGGCAATTTCAAGGGCAAATATCTGGCCGAGGGCGGCTACGACGCGATCGCCAAGGCCTTGTTCGGCGTCACCGGCGCGACCCATTTCCTGCTCGAATTCGACACCGCGCGCGCTGGCGATTTCGCGCCGTTGCGGTTCGTCGCGCCGGACAAGGGCGTGGTGCTGGGCCTCGTCAGCTCGAAAAGCGCGACGCTCGAAACGGTCGAGGATTTGCTCAAACGCATCGACGAAGCGGCGCGCTTCATCGACAAGGACCGGCTCGCCATCAGCCCGCAATGCGGCTTCGCCTCCACCGTCGCCGGCAACCCGTTGAGCGAAGCCGATGAGCGCGCCAAGCTCGCGCTTTGCGTCCAGACCGCTCGGGCAGCATGGGGCTGAGAAGCCGCGTCAACTAGAGCGGATGCGGCCGCTGGTTCACCTCGATATTGGTGCCCCACGGATCGTGCACGAACAGCAGCTTGACGCCGTTCGGCAGCGTCTCGATGCCGCGATCGAGCGCCAGTCCATTGGCCTGAAGCGTCTTCGCAGTCGTTTCGATGTCCGTCACATCGAAGCCGATGTGGTCGAGGATGCGCCCTTTGGTGGGAACGGTCGGTGCATCGGTCTTGGAGAATGTCAGATTGGCGCCCGGAACGTCGGCGGCTTGGTTCTGCCCGCGCATGCCGGCCCGTGCGCCGAAATTCTTGACGTACCAAGCCTGGATGTCGGGGATCGCCGCCGCCGGCACGAAGAAATGGACGTGATGGAAGACGATCGGCGCGGTCTGATTCTTGTCCTCGAGAATCTCGATGCGCAAGCCGTCGGCGGTCACGACATAGGCTTGGTCGAGGCGCCCGTTGTTGCCGGGCAGCACCGGCACGCCGGCAGCTTTCCACTTGGCTACGGCGTCCTGCACGTTCGGAACGAGGAAGCCGACGTGATTGATCACGGTGCCTTCGGTCGGCCCGCTCGACGGCGGCGCTTGCCCTGGCAGGTTCAGGATCACGACGGCGCCGGGAAATCTGACATATTGCAGCGGCGCCCCTTCCATCTTGATCGCCGTGCCGCCCATGCCGACAAAAATCTTCTTGTTGGCCTCGATGTCGGCTGAGTTGAGATGTAAATGACCCATGGTCACGCCGGCGTCGTTTGGCGGCATGGCTTGCGCGACGGCAGCTCCCGCGGCGAGGTTCGACGCGAGCCATAACGCCGTGATGAATGCTTTCATGAGATCCTCCCTGAACGTTCGCCATTCACCGGCGCTATGCCGCAACGCTAGCACCGGCGCGAATTGGGCAATAGCCGGCTCGTGGCGCTGCGCGCTCGCCGTCGCCTATTCGGCGGCGATGACGTGGGCTGGCGGCGACGACAATGCGGCGAGGCATTTCGACAACGCCTCGCCTTCGGGATCGAGCAGCGCCGCGGTGCGGGCACTGGCGATCGCATCAGTGGCCTGCCGGATGGCGATCTGGCCGGCGAGCGCCGGCTCGATCACCTGGGCAACGATCGCGCGATAATTGTCGCTGCCGCGCTTGTGGGTGTCGCCGTAGCCTTTGATGAGGCGGGCGCACTCGGCGATTTCGATGCCTAACGCGGCGGACAGCGGCGCGGCGCGCGCGATGAGTTTCAGCCAGTTCTCGATCTCGCGCTGCTCTTGCTGGAAGCGCCAGCTGCGCGGCCGCCAACGGCGTAGCTTGGCGAGGATATAGAAGCGCAGGAAGCCGGAGATCGATGCGGTGTTGATCTCCATGCCCCAATGGGCGCCGCCGAATTTTGCATGGCGTTCGGCCAGCGCGAGAATGCGCCGCGCCAACCAAGGCGGCAGGATCGAGCAAAATTCCTCGACGCCGGGCTTAAGGAATTCAGTGACGGCGAACGGCTGATCCGGCTTGATGCCCATCTGCGCGGCGATGCGAGCGAAGCGCGCCGGATCGATCTTGGCCTGCGCCACGCGGATCACGTCTTCATAGGACATGCGCACCGCGAGATGCCGCGCGGTTTCCGCAAGCAATTGTCCGTCGGCGCCGGCCTTGGCATCGGCATCGCGGATCGGCCCGAGGCGATCCAGATAAAGCCGCGCATAGGCGAGGTCCTGATAAGCGGCGAGCCGGCGCACGCCTTCGGTCATGAATGCGCGTGCCGCCTCGGGCATGCGCGCGATTTCGTTTTCCAGACCGGCGAGCGACGCAGCCGGCGCCTGGTGGCGCTTCGTCGGACCGGCACGCAGATGCGAGCCGCCGCGCGCCGCGTCAAAACCGGCGCGAAAACCGCGCAGATTGGCCTCGACCGCCTTGCCGTCGGCGCGGATTGCTGCTTCGAACGCTTCCGCCGGGATCGGCAGCGCGCCGGCGCCGGCGATGGCGCCGAGCATTACCGCATTGATCATGGCGCCACTGTCGCGCGCGATCGCTTCGAGATCGAGCAGCAGCGTGCTTTTCGAATTTTTCTCGACCGACTGGATCAGCCGCTGCTGGTCGTAGCGGCCGTCGCCCATCGCCATCTTCTCGACTACCAGATAGGAGCGGCTGGTCGAGGCGATGGTCACGGTGCGATCGGGCGTGACAAAGCCGCCGGCGATGGCGCGGCCGGCTTCCATCAATTCGCTGGCGACCACGAGATCGACGTCGCCGACGCCTGGAGCCAGCGCCAGGATTGGTCGGCGCTTGTCGGACGCAGGCGCCGGCACCAGCTCGATATGATAGGTGGTCGCACCGGTGCGTTGCGCGACGCCGGGAATCGAAGTCGATTGCACCGGAAAATTCTGGCTTTCCGCGGCCGCTACGATCCAATCGGTGAGCACGCCGCCGCCCTCGCCGCCAAGCGCCGCGATCAGGATGGTGAGGGGACGTACGCTGCCTTGCGGCTGGGTGAGACGCGCCCCCTCTCCCCAGCGGGGAGAGGGTTGGGGTGAGGGGG
>Ga0209332_1000419_pt1 | contig 9895 bp, 9 predicted proteins | sample BlaSpr_A8_OM3_M1_FD_187974 | JGI IMG/M metagenome (GOLD analysis project Ga0209332, IMG submission 187974) | Forest soil microbial communities from Thunder Bay, Ontario, Canada - Black Spruce, Ontario site 2_A8_OM3_M1 (SPAdes) (version 2) | ecosystem: Environmental > Terrestrial > Soil > Boreal...
TGAAGCGGATGCTCTCCCACTGAGCTACGCGCCCGGCCGTCGAAGGATTCCGCGTGCGACCTTGCCTCGCCCTCTTCCTCTTCTTCTTCGTCGTGCGCACGGCGAGCGCGCAGACGCCGACCGCCGCGCCGTCATTCGCCCTCGCACACTTCGCGGTCACGACCAAGAGCGCCGAAGCGCAGCATGCTTTCGACGAAGGTTTGACGCTGCTGTATGCGTTCAACCCCGACGAAGCACGGCGCCGCTTTCAACATGCCGGCGCGCTCGATCCGTCCTGCGCGATGGCGCACTGGGGCATCGCGATGTCCTGGGGCGTCAACGTCAACAGCGATTTCGATCCGGTCGATCAACGTCACGGTCGCGCTGCGATCGCGCAGGCGGTCACGCTCATGAAGCAAGCCACGTCGCTCGAACGCGCTCTGATCGGCGCGGCTTCCGAGCGCTTCGCCTTCGATCGGCAAGGCGACGCCGCTCGCTCGGCGACCGCCTATCGCGATACGATGAGCGCCGTCGCACGCGCATTTCCGGACGGCGACGACGTCCAAGCGTTGGCCGCAGAAGCCGCGATGGACGTTACGCCCTGGGCCTTTTGGACGAACGACGGAAAGCCCGCGGCCGCGACGCCCGGAATCGTCGCCCGTCTCGAAGATGTTCTGGCGCGCGATCCCGGCAACATCGGCGCGAATCATTTTCTGATCCACGCGCTCGAGCAGTCGCCGCATCCCGAGGGCGCGCAGGCCGCCGCGGACCGGTTGGCGGCGATGCATTTCGAACCGGCGGCCGAGCATCTCACACACATGCCGGCTCACATCTACATGCACGTCGGCGAGTATCATGCGGCGGGCGAAGTCAACGTGCGCGCGCTCGACATGTTCGACGCCTATCTCGATTCCGATCATGCAACCGGCCACGAAGGATATCGGTCGCACGATTGTACGTTCGCGGTCGAGGCTTTCATGATGTCCGGCGAACACGATGCCGCTGAGCGTTCCGCGGCGCGCTGCGCCCGTAGCGCGACGCTCAAAGCCTACGTCGCGGTGCGTTTCCGTCGCTGGGCGGATCTGTCGGCGATCGGAAGCGAGCAACATTTCGCGCACGGAATGGCGGCTGCGGTTGCGGGTCGCGCGGCCGACGCCGAAGGCGACGCCCACGCGCTCGAAGCGTCCAAAGGTGCCGTCGCCCAAATCTCCGCGCTGCTGATCCGGGCGAAACTGGCTGCCTCCCGCGGCGAGCGCGACGCCGAAATCGCGGCGCTGCGGCGAGCCGTCGAGATCCAAGATCGCGAAGGCTACAGCGAGCCACCCGCGTTTTTCTTTCCGGTGCGCGAGTCGCTCGGCGGCGCGCTCCTTCGCGCGGGCCGCTTCGACGAAGCCGCCCGCGCCTTCTCCGCAGATCTTGCGCGCAACCCAAAGAATCCGCGCTCGCTCTTCGGATCCGCGGCGTGTCTCCGGTCTCAAGGACTCGACGCCGAAGCCGCCGCAGCACAGCAAGCCTTTACGACCGCGTGGAGGTACGCCGACTCCCCCCTCGATATCAAGGAGCTATAGATGCTCGAAGGCTACCGGTTCATCCAGCGTTTTCGCGTCCCGTTCGCCGATATCGACATGCTCCGCCACGTCAACAACACCGCCTACGTGCGCTGGGCGGAGCAGATTCGCAGCGAGTATTTCTGCGACGTGCTGGGCGAAGATATCACGAGCGAGCGCGGAATGATCATGGGCCGCATGACCGTCGATTATGAAGCGCCGGTCTATTATCGCGAACAAGTCGCCATCGGCTGCCGCGTCAGCCGCTTCGGACGGAAATCGTTCGATTACTCTTACGAGGTCTGGAGCGAAGATCGCAAGATTCGGTGCGCCAAGATCCTCACCACGACCGTCGCGATGAACTATAAGACGAACGAATCGATCGTCGTTCCGGACGAGTGGCGCAAGAGAGTGGAGGCGTTCGAAGAACGCGTCTAAATGGTCACGTGATCGCGCGCCGCAAGCCGAGAATCCGGAATCGCTGGGTTAAACGCTCGATTCGCGTGTTGCGTACCCTGTTCGGGCCGTACTTCGCGCGCCGTTTCGCGATTCGGTTTTGGGACGGCACGGTCATTCCCGCTCAGGCAGACGAGCGCTTCATTCTGAACGTTCAGGCGCCGTACGCATTGCGCGCCGCCTTCACGCCGCCGTTCGATCTCAATCCTGGACGCGCGTTCGTCGAGGGCGCGCTCGACATCGAGGGCGATCTGGAAGCGGCGGTGGACCTGTTGACGCGCTCGGCCGATCGACTCGGTGGATTCGCCAAGGTGTCACTCGGTTTTTGGCTCCATCGGCTTCCGCGGCCGCCGAAAGCGAGCGACGAAAATACCGCTCAACTCGAAGGTGTGCTGCATTCTCGCGTGCGCGACGCGGCGGCGATCCGCTTCCATTACGACCAGCCGGTCGAATTCTATCGCGCGTTTCTCGACTCGCGACTGGTTTACTCATGTGCCTACTTCGAGGGCGAGACTCGCTCGCTCGAGGAAGCTCAACTGGCGAAACTCGACTACGTCTTGCGCAAAGTGAACCTAGCGGCGAACGATTCGCTGCTCGACATCGGGTGTGGTTGGGGCTCGCTCATCATCCGTGCCGCCGAGTACGGCGCGCGCGTGCTGGGCATCACGTTGAGCCGCGTCCAGTATGAAGAGACGCAGCGGCGCATCGCCGCTGCGGGGGTCGGCGACCGTGCGCGCGTCGAACTGCGCGATTATCGTGACCTCGGCGACGCGAGATTCGACAAAGTGGTCAGCATCGGTATGGTCGAACACGTCGGACGCGAACGCTTGGCGGATTATTTCCGGTCGGCATTTCGGGCGCTGCGGCCGGGCGGACTTTTCTTGAATCACGGCATCGCCGAACAATCGCGGCAGCGGCGCGGCTATCGCGCCACAGGTTTCTTGGGTCGCTATGTTTTCCCGGACGGCGATTTGCTTCCAATCTCCGAGCTGCTCGCCGCCGCCGAACGCATCGGCTTCGAAGTCCGTGACGTCGAGAACCTGCGCGAGCATTACACGCGCACGCTGCGCGCCTGGGCGGCGAATCTCGAGCGCAACGCGGCGGCGGCGATCTCGGCGAGCGGTCTGCGCACCTATCGCGTGTGGCGTCTCTACATCGCAGGAAGCGCGCAGGGCTTCGCGAGTGGGCGCACGGGAATCTTTCAGTCGCTGCTCGCGCGACCGAGAGCGGACGGCGTCACCGAACTTCCCGAGACGCGCCGCTGGCTTTACGCCTAAACGAGGTCACAGGGACCGAAGCCAGGCTTCTTCGAAAGGGAGAACATGGAAGCGATCTATCCGTTGATCAGCTCGAGCGTGAAGGGCCCGCTCGGCATCTGCCACCTACCGCGGCTCTGGTTGAAGATCTTGCTGTTCGCGTGTGGCCGGTTGCCGGAAGGCTATCGGCACGGCGAAGGTGGCTTCGACGAGTTCACCTGCGACAACATCGGCGTCGATCGTGGCGCTTTCGTCGCGTACATCGAGAACGAGAAACCCGACTATCAGCAGCTCGAAGCCTGGGTGCGCGAGCATGCGACGAAACTCGATCCCGTCTCGATCGCCGCGCACAACGAAGCGGTCCTCACGCGCCGGATGCGCGACGAGCTCGCGATCCCGCGCCGTGCGGCACTCAACCTTACCGACTCGGACCTTTGGAACGGCGTCGCGCTCAACGATCTCGACGATTGGTCTTGCCTGCACGCGCAAGTTGCGCAGAAGCCCGCGGTCGCCCGATGAGATGGCTTGGTTTTGCCGCGATCACCGCAGCCTTTGTACTGTCCTCGCTCCCGGCATCCGCGCAAGTACAGGATTCGTACAAAGGAGGGCCGTGGCACTATCGTTCGATTCCGTGCGTCGAAACGACGGTCGTCTCGGTCACGCCGAGGCTCGGCTCCGTCGGGCAAAAGACGTTCTCGGCCCAAGACTTCCAAATGAGCGGCGTGAGCGTAACGTACAAGACGACGCTCGGCTCGGATCCCGCGCTTCCGCCGTCGCAGGTCACCGTGACACACTACCAAGGCAGCGCGGACAACAAGACCATGCAAGCCGAACGCGCCGGTGACAAGGTCCAAGTGTGCCTCGTCAGCGTACCGCCGCCCACCGACTATTGCGATCCCGACAAGGATCCGCGCGGCCGCATCTATCGCGTCTACGACGAGCGTCAGAAAAAGCAGTACTCCGGCGGTAGCCAGCACGGCTGCGGCGGCGCGTAGCCAGGTTGCGTCGGCTACGTACAAAGCCGGTGACAAAAGCGCAACAGGAGGCAAATAGCAGGAGCCTAAATCTCCACGCTTACGAACGAAAGGGGCGCGTAGCTCAGGGGGAGAGCGCTACATTGACACTGTAGAGGTCGTTGGTTCGATACCAACCGTGCCCACCATTGAGAAGCCTTACGATGTAAGGCTTCTTCATTATTATTCAGCGTTCGAGCGCCCGAGCGCACGTTCGAAGCAGCGCGAACGAAGGCCTCAGCAGCGCTACCGGTGCTTCGCGTCACACCGTGCGGTCGCTCGTTCGCTCCCTAGGGAACGATCGAGTCACCTGGGTACGTTCCCGTAGGACTCCCCGGAGGTATTGCAATGAGAGCAGCAGCCGGCCACCCGGCGATCGCCGCAGCTATCGCATCCGCACTCTTAATGAGCATCGTATCGTATCCCCCGCCCGCGGTCGGCGCGCGACTGCCTGCCGGACCCGGCGTCGCTCGCATTACCTCGATGAGCGGTGACGTTGCCATTCGGCGCGGCGACACGCACACGAGCGTCGCTGCTTCCAACAACGCGCCCGTCCTCGCGGGCGATCGTATCTCAACTGGGAATCGCGGCAGAGCCGTCGTACAGATGGACGGCCGTTCGTCGATCCGCGTTGGCTCGAACACCGAGCTGCGATTCGTCAATCTCAATCGCGGTCACCGCGAAGCGCAGCTCGCGCAGGGTACGGTCGGGCTTCGTCTCATCGGCGGATCCGATGGGCGACCGCAAATCGATACGCCGTCGGTCGCCGTGCGTCCCGATCGCAGCGGAAGTTATCGCATCCGCGTAACCGGTCGTGGCCAGACGCAGATCACCGTCCGGTCGGGACAAGCCGACGTGCTGATGCCCGGGCGAACGATTAGCCTGCGTCCTGGAAGCACGCTCACCGCAACGGGCGATCCTATCATTGGATACGTCGCTGCGGTCGGATACGACTCGTTCGACGGATGGAACGCGGCGCTCGACGTTCAAGCGGAAGCCGCGCTGAGCGATCCGTACGTCAACGCGACGATCGCGTTCGACGATTTCGCCGGCTACGGACAGTGGGTCGTCGTTGCCAATTACGGCAACGTTTGGGTCCCCGACGTGGCCCCGGGCTGGGCGCCGTACCGGGACGGCCGCTGGGTCTGGGAAGACGGTTACGGCTGGACCTGGGTCGATTACGATCGGTGGGGCTGGACGCCGTTTCACTACGGCAGCTGGTACCGCAGCGACATGTACGGCTGGGCCTGGGTTCCGCCGGCCGTCGCGATCGAACCCGTCTACGTGCCTGCTCGCGTCGCGTTCTTCACTTATGGCACGCCGGATTTTTCGATCGGCATCGCATTTGGCGACATCGGCTGGGTGCCGCTCACGCCGTATGAGGAATATCACCCGTGGTACGGCTGGCGCGGCAGGGATTTCGTAGCGAGCGCCACCGTCGTCAACGCGCAGGTCAACGGCGTCGCCTTCACGCGCATGTATGCGAACGCGCGCCGAGGAGCCGCGACGGGGATCGCCTATCAGAACTTCCGAGGCGGCCGATTCGGACGTCTGCAGGCGGTAGATGCGCCGCGGATCCGCGGCGCTCGAGTCGTTCGCGGCGCGGTTCCGGTGGTCCCGACACAATCGAATCTCCGCTTCGGCGGTCGGTCGATTCCGCACCAACTCGCGATGCGTTCGATCCCTCAGCGGAACTTCGCGGGCAATGCGGCCATCGCGCGGCGATCGTCATTCCAACAGCAGAGCAGGAATCTCGCGTCACGCATCGGCCCCGCGATCGGCGCCCCGCGCCATCAGACGACAGCGGTACGCGCCCCCAACGGCACCACGTTGAATCGCTTCACCGCGGCGCACGGGACGACGGCGCACCAAGCCAACGCAATGGTGCATCACCAAGCTAACGCAATGGTGCATCACCAGGCTAACGTGAACGTCCAGCGGCAGCCGGCGGTACACAGTTATCGCGCGGCAACGGCCGTTCACAGTTACCGCCAGCCAGCGGCGCCGCGTCAAGCGGCCGCACGGTCCTACCGGGCGCCCGTGTACCATGCGGCCCATCAGTCGGCTCCGCAGATGTACCACGGAGGCCCCCGAGGTGGTAATGCGCCGCGAGGTGCGCCCGCAGGGCAGTCACCGCATGGCGGAGGCGGAGGCGGCGGGCCGGACCATAAGCACGCCGGCGGTTAGCCGGCGCAGCGTCGCGTGAACGGAGTACTAGTGGAAGAGTCGCGTCGCGTACAGGCTGCGGCGCTCGATCTCGCGTTCGAACGAGTCGGTGAACTTGATATCGCCCGGCAGATCCCGCTGCCCGAACCGCGTTAGCGGTTGCAGCGCCATCGATATCAGTCGAGCCAGGTTGGTTTGAAATGATGCTTTTCTCATGTTGCTCTTTCTCGCAACACGAGGCGGCCGTCAAAGTTTGCGCAATTCGACTTTAGTCGCAGCGCCGTCGGGCGTCAGGCGACTTCGGCGAGGTCTTCTTTCGTCAAAGCAATCTCCGCGGCGGCGACGTTCTCCTCGAGATGACGCAACGACGAAGTACCGGGGATCGGCACGATGGCCGGAGATCGGTGGAGCAGCCAGGCGAGCGCGGTCTGTGCCGGTGTGACGTGATGCCGCTGCGCAACGCGCGCGAGTCCGCCGCGGGCGCGCGAAAGGCTGCCCGCGTCGATCGGAAAATACGCGAGAAACGCGATACCGGCGTGCTCGCAGGCGTCGACGACGTCGTCGGACTCGCGCTGAGCGACGTTGTATTCGTTCTGCACGGACGCGATCGGCGCGATCTTGCGAATGTCGCGTAACTCAGCGGTGTTGACGTTCGAGAGCCCGATGTGGCGGATCTTCCCTTCACGGCGCAGCTCGGCGAGCGCGCCGACCGATTCTTCGAGCGGGACGCCGGGATCAGGCGCGTGCAACTGGTAGAGATCGATCCGCTCCAGGCGCAGGCGTCGCAGGCTCGCCTCGCAGGCGGCGCGCAGATGCTCCGGCCCGCCGTCGGGCACCCAACTGCGCCGCGGTCGCGTGTAACCGCCCTTCGTCGCGATCACGAGATTCGGCGGATAGGGAAAGAGCGTCTCGGCGATCTGCCGTTCGTTGATCTCCGGACCGTACGAATCGGCTGTGTCGATCAAGTCGACGCCGAGCTCGGCGGCCCGGCGCAGCACCGCGCGCGCCGCCTCCGGGTCGCCGGGTTCGCCGTAGAAGTTTGGTCCTAAGATGCGCCCCGCTCCGAACCCCATCCGATGCACCGTCAGGTCGCCGCCGATCGTTATCGTCTGCTTCGTCATGCGAAACCCAAAACGAGCGCGCCCTACAAAGGGTTACGCGAAGGCGCGGCTCTGCCAAGCGGCCAACCTGAGGCACTCATGGCTGCCGCCCGCCGACCGCACGACGCTCTGCCGCTCGACGCACTGCGCCACACCGCCGCGCACGTGCTGGCGTATGCGGTTCAAGATCTCTTTCCGGAAGCGAAGCCGACGATCGGCCCGGCGATCGAAACCGGCTTCTACTACGACTTCGATCGCGCCGAACCGTTCACGCCCGAAGATCTCGGTCGGCTCGAGGGACGCATGAAAGAGATCGTCTCCGCCGACTACCCGATGACGGGGCGGCAAGCCACGCGCGAAGAAGCGATCGCGCACTTCAAAGGTAACCCGTACAAGGTCGAAATCGCGCGCGAAATCCCCGAAGGCGAGCCGATTACCCTTTACACGATCGGCGACTTCACCGATCTCTGCCGCGGAGGTCACGCCCATTCGACGGGCCAGATCGGCGCCCTCAAATTGATGTCGGTCGCCGGCGCCTATTGGCGCGGCGACGAGCACAACCCGATGCTGCAGCGCATCTACGGCACCGCGTTTCCGACGCAAAAGGAACTCGACGCGTACCTCGTGTTCCTCGAAGAGGCGGCCAAATGCGACCATCGCCGCCTGGGGCAAGAACTCGGTCTCTTCTCACTGGAGGAAGACGCGGGCGGCGGCCTGGTTTTTTGGCATCCGAAGGGCGCCGTCGTCCGCGGCATCATCGAAACCTTCATTCGCGAAGGCCTGCGCGAGCGCGGTTACGACCAAGTCGTCACCCCGCATATCATGCACGAGAAACTCTTCGAAATCTCCGGTCATCTCGAAAACTACGCGCACTCGATGTACGGACCGCTCGAGGTCGAAGGGCAGCGCTTCAGACTCAAGCCGATGAATTGCCCCGGGCACATTCTGATTTACCGTAGCGAGGGTCGTTCGTATCGCGATCTGCCGCTGCGCTACGCCGAATTCGGCACGGTCTACCGATTCGAGCGCAGCGGAACGCTGCACGGCCTGACGCGCGTGCGCGGCTTCACGCAGGACGACGCGCACCTCTTCTGCACCCCCGAGCAGTTGCAAAAGGAATTCGAGCAGACCGCCGACGAGGCATTGCGGCTCAACGAGGCCTTCGGCTTCACCGGCCTCGAGTATTTTCTGTCGAGACGCGAAGAACACATGCGCATCGAAACGGACCCGATCGCCGAACAAGCGATTCGCAACGCCCTCGAGTCGCGTGGGCTGCCCTATCAGGTGGACGAGGGCGGCGGTGCCTTCTACGGCCCGAAACTCGACATCAACGTCCACGACGCGATCGGCCGCACGTGGCAACTCGGCACCGTGCAGGTCGATTTCGTCCTGCCGAAGCGTTTCGATCTGAAGTACCGCGGAAGCGACGGACTCGATCATACGCCCGTCATGATCCATCGCGCGCTGGCCGGCTCGCTCGAACGCTTCTTCGCCGTCCTGATCGAACACTACGGCGGCGCGTTTCCGCTCTGGCTCGCGCCGATTCAGGCGGTCATCACGCCGATCTCGGAGCATCAACTCGACTACGCCCAGCAGGTCGCCGCGCGTCTGCGCGCCGAGGGGTTTCGCATACAGGTCGACGAGTCGAACGAAAAGATCGGCTACAAGATTCGGCACTGGAAGCTGCAAAAAGTGCCCTACATCGTCGTCGTCGGCAACCAGGAAAAGAACGACGGGACCGTCGCCCCGAACGAACGCGGCCGCGACGAGAAGCGGCCCGCGCTCCCGCTCGACGCCTTCGTCGCCGAATTACGCGAGCGCGTTCAGCGTAAGACCTAAGCGACGAAATGAGAACGGGAGCCCCGTGCGAGGCTCCCGTCGTAAACGGATACGACTGTCCTTACCCAGTCTACCACGAACCCGGCTTCGTGAGAAGTCGGGGTGGAGATGGCGAGGATCGAACTCGTTAGATAGCGATGGACAGTCGTATCTGCCTACCAAGGCTCATCCCCAGGCCGTGATAGGCAAAAGATACATTGCACGTATTGCCGCGATGTTACGACGGTGTGTCGGGCTGACGTCTCGACGGATTGCGAGCGCAGAGCTCCAGTCGAGTCCCGATCGGGTCTTCAAAAAACAGAGCGGGATAGGTGTCCATGTCCTCCGACCACTCGATCGATCTCGCGCCCCAGGCGAGCAGACGCGGCCGATACGCGTGCAACTCCGCGGGCGACGACACCCGGAAAGCGATCCGCGTCGCGCTCGGCGGCGACCCGTCTTCGATGACGCCGAGAAAGTCCGCAACCTCGCGCGGCTCCGCCGCGCCGTAATATTCTTTTGCGTTCGCGGGGTGAGTGTCGTCGGCGTCGTTCCACTCT
>Ga0209332_1000423_pt1 | contig 9826 bp, 8 predicted proteins | sample BlaSpr_A8_OM3_M1_FD_187974 | JGI IMG/M metagenome (GOLD analysis project Ga0209332, IMG submission 187974) | Forest soil microbial communities from Thunder Bay, Ontario, Canada - Black Spruce, Ontario site 2_A8_OM3_M1 (SPAdes) (version 2) | ecosystem: Environmental > Terrestrial > Soil > Boreal...
CCCTGCACCTGCATGACCCGCAGCTCATGCTTCATGGCCAAAAGCGTGCCAAGGACATTGGTGTCAAAGGTGGCAGCGTAGCTTTCGGCGGACTGCTCCGTTACAGGGCCGGGCTTGCCTTCGGTCCCGGCGTTGTTGACGGCCACATCGAGGCGACCGAAGCGCGCGACGGTCTTGTCGACCAGGTCGCGCACATCCTGGTCAAGGCGCACGTCGGTACGCCAATATTCAGCCTCGGCGCCAAGGGTGCGAAGTTCGGCGACCAGTTTTTCGCCGGCGTCGTCGCGACGGGAGCGAACCCCGCCGCCTCGAGCAATTGCCCGATGAATTCCTTGGTCGTGGTTTTCCCTGCGCTCCCGGTGACGGCGACGACGGGCGCCGAGAGACCGGCGCGCGCGCACGCCGCGAATGCGTGATACGCGGCGAGCGTCTCGGCGACGACGAGTGCCGGCGCACCTGCGGGGACGACGGCCGGGTCGCTGACGACGACACCGCACGCGCCGCGCTCGAGCGCGGCGCCGACAAAGGCGTGGCCGTCGAAATTCTCGCCGCGCAAGGCGACGTAGAGTTCACCGGGTTCGAGCACCCGCGTATCGGTCGAGATCGACGCCGCCTCCGGCAAGCGTTCGCGATTGAGAACGATGGCAGCCGAAGTCTCGATGAGCGTCGCGAGGGGTAACTTCATCGCATCCGCTCCGACCGCGCGACCAGGGCGGCGCGCACTTCTTCGCGGTCGTCGAAATGCCGTGTCTGGGTTCCGACGACTTGATACGTTTCGTGTCCCTTCCCGGCGATGACGATCGTGTCGCCGGTTTCGGCCGACAACACCGCTCCGCGAATCGCGCGCGCGCGATCGACCTCAATCAGGAGCTTCGAACGATCGGCGATGCCGGCGACGATCTCGTCAACGATCGCTTGCGGTTCCTCGCTGCGCGGGTTGTCGCTGGTCACGACGACCAAATCGGCGAGTTCGCTCGCGATTCGCCCCATCTGCGGGCGTTTGCCGCGATCGCGATCGCCGCCGCAGCCGAAGACCGCGACGACGCGCCCGCGCGCACTTTCGCGCGCCGCGCGTAAGACATTTTCGAGCGCACCAGGCGTGTGCGCGTAATCGACGATCGCATCGACGCCCGAGCCTGCGAAATGCTCCATCCTGCCGGGGACGCTCTCGACACCAGCCAGCGCTCGCGCCGAGACGGCGTCGTCGATCCGCAGTGAGCGCGCGACGGCGAGCGCAGCGAGCGCGTTCGACACGTTGAACGCGCCGGGCAAGCGCAGCGAAAATCGTGTTGCGTCGACGGCGAACGTCGAGCCGCTGGGGCCGAGCGCGACGTCGCGAGCCTGGACGACCGCGTCGGGGGCGACGCCGTACGTCCGCCAGGCTGACGCCGGAAACTCGTTTGCCCACTTCCGACCGAACGGATCGTCTACGTTGAAGATGACGTCGGCCGCAAGCCCGAATAGTTTGCGCTTCTCGGCGGCGTACGCTTCGAACGTCCCGTGAAAATCGAGGTGATCGCGCGAGACGTTTGTCAGGACGGCGAGTGCGAAGGCGACGTCGGCGACGCGCTCGAGCGCCAGCGCATGCGAGCTCACCTCCACCGCGACCGCGCGCGCACCTCGCTCGCGTAAGCTCGCGAGCGTCGCCTGCAACTCGAGCGCGAGCGGCGTCGTATTTCCGAGCGGCCAGCCTTCGCCGCGAAATTCCGCGCCGAGCGTTCCGATGCGGCCGCACGGCACGCCGGCGGCCTCCAAGATCGCTTCGATCAGAAACGTCGTGGTCGTCTTCCCGTTCGTCCCGGTGACGCCGACGACGGCCAGCGCGCTCGACGGACGCTCGTAGAAGGTCGACGCCATACGCGCGAGCGCGCGGCGCGTGTCGTGGACCGCGACGAGCGTTACGTCGCTCGGAATCTCCAGCGACGCCGCACGCTCCAACTCGACGACGACCGCAACCGCGCCTCCGGCGATCGCCTTGGGAACGAAATCGTGACCGTCGTGACGTTCGCCGCGCAACGCCACGAACGCAAAGCCGGGCAGCACGGCACGCGAGTCGTGCGCCAGGCCCGCGACCGTGCGCGCGATATCACCTTGCACGAGCGCGCCGTCCAACGTCGCCGTCAGCGCCGCGAGCCCGATCGCGCGCGGTGGCGTTCCAATCATACGTGCTGCTTCGACGCCGCCTTGCGCTTGACCGACCGAGGCGTGGCCGGGAGCACGCCGGCGTGCATCATCGCCATCTGGGCGATCTTGGCAAAGGCGGGCGCTGCGACTTCGCTCCCATAGATGGCACCGCGCGGACGTTCGACCTTGACCAGGATGACGTAGCGCGGATGCTCGGCGGGGATGTAGCCGACGAACGACGCGACATATTCTCCGGAGACGTAACGCCCGTTCTCGGCGATCTGTGCCGTCCCGGTCTTTCCGGCCGTCGTATACCCGGCGACCTGCGCCGTCGGGTTGCCCGTCCCCCGTATCACGACGGCGCGCAGGTAGCGGCGCAAGATGGCGGCCGTATGCTGCGAGATTACGCGGCGTTCGACTTCCGCCGTGTAGCGGTGAACCACGCCGCCATCGGGAGAGAGGATCTCGCCGACGATGCGCGGGCGGATCAACAGCCCGCCGTTGGCGATCACGCAGTACGCGCGAGCCAGCGCCAGCGGAGTGACGGCGATGCAGTGCCCGAAGGCGATGGTGGGGAGCGTCGTCCCGCTCCACGCCGCAAGCGGCGCCAAGATGCCGCTGCTCTCGCCCGCCAAACCAACGCCCGTCTCGTCGCCGAAGCCGAAACGTCGCACCATGTCGTACATCGTCCGTTGGCCGAGCGCGAGACCGACTTCGGCGGCGCCGACGTTGTGCGAGTAGGCGACGATGTCTTCCAGCGTCTCGCTGCCGCCGTTTCCCGCCAAGAATCCGTCTTCGGCGTTGTGGATGACGTGGCCGCCGACTTCGAGTTTGTCGCGAGTCGGGAAGCGATCGTAGGTCGTGACCTTCTTGCTCTCGAGCGCCGCGGCGGCGGTGATCAGTTTAAAGGTCGAACCGGGTTCGTACGCGTCGCTGACGGCGCGGTCGCGGCGCGCGTCGGCCGGAAACTTGTCGTACGCGGTCACGTCGTAGTCTGGAACGTTGGCCAGCGCGATGATCTCGCCCGTCCACGGGTCCATCACGATCGCGCTGCCGCTGCGCGCGTGCCACTTCTTGACGGTCTGGCGCAGCGTGCGCTCGACGTTGTACTGCACGTACGAATCGAGGGTCAGCGCCAGGCTGTCGCCGGTCTTTGCCGCCTCGATAACGTGCGGAGCGGCGAACGGAATCGCGCGACCCCACTGATCGGCTTCGAGCGACATCCGGCCGGGACGGCCACGCAAGACGCGATCGAAGGAGTATTCGACGCCGTCCAGTCCGTTCTCGTCGATCCCCGTAAAGCCGAGGACGGTCGACGCGAGGTGTCCCGCCGGAACGAAACGCACGCCGGTCTCTTCGGCGACGACGCTGACGCCGGCAAGTTTGAGTTTCAAGACGCGATCGGCGGCGTCGCGTTCGATTTTCCGATCGATCAGGACGTAGGGCGTCGCCGACCGCAAACGTTCGAGGATCCGCTCGGACGGAACATCCAGCGCGCTCGCCAGGGCTTGCGCGGTCGCCGGCTTGTCCTGCACTTCGCGCGGCGTAACGTAGATGCTCTGCGAAGGCAGCGATCGCACCAGGGTATTGCCTTCACGGTCGAAGATCGTTCCCCGCCGCGCGACGAGGTCGATCGTTTCGAGGCGCTGATCGCGCGCTTGCGCGGCGAGCGCCGGCCCTTGCACGATCTGAATGCGGTAGAGATGGACGAGCAAGAAGATCGCCAGCGCCGCGAACACATAGAAGAGCATTTTTGCCCGCATGTGGCCGACGCGCGCGAAGGAACGCGAGAGATCTTCGCGGCTCGGCTTCCGGTTCGGAATCCTACCTTTGCTCGGCCCCCGGGCGCCGCGCGCGGGGAGTTCCCATGGCCGAGCCAACGGTTACCTCAGCCAATCGGTGATCGCCGGCAACAATGCGACTCCGCGGGTGGGCTGCTCCGGCTGCGCCGCGCCTCGCAGCGGAAGCGGCGTGAGGGTCACTACGGTAAAGCGCGCTGGTTCGGTCATCCCCAGTTTGGCGGCGATGATGGCGAGGCGCTCGCGCGATTCCAGGTGAGCGATCTGATCTTCGAGCCGCGAGGTTTTTTCGAGCACCTGCGTCCGCTCGCGGGTCGCCTTCGCGTAGTCGTAGTTCATTCGCGTGACGTTGGCCATCAGCCCCAGGTATGCGACGACCAGCACCGTTGCGACCCCGAGCGAGCCGACGATCTGCACGATCGAGCGATAGCGTAGAGAAACCGTGCGCTTGCGACGCGTCTGCGCGGCGGCACGCGCGACGCGCGCCGTGCTACGCGGGCGGCGAGCCGGTTGCGTGCGATCGTTCAGCGCCGAGGCGGTCATGCGACGCGCTCCGCGACGCGAAGCTTTGCGCTGCGGGCGCGTGGGTTGCCGACGACTTCGTCCCGACTCGGGAGGATCGGCTTCTTCGTCAAGGCGCGCAGCCGCGCGTCGTCCCGAAAGGTCTGTTTCACGATGCGATCCTCCAAAGAATGGAAACTGATGACCGCGATGCGCCCGCCCGGACGCGTCCGGTTTGCGGCCGCATCGAGACCGCGTCGAAGCGCGCCGAGTTCGTCGTTGACGGCGATCCGCAACGCCTGAAAGGTGCGCGTCGCGGGATGGATGCGTTGCCAACCGCGAGCGCGCACGGCGCGCGCCACCAAGTCGGCGAAGCCGAGCGTGCGAGTGGGCAGCGTGCCGGCCGCGCGGGCCGCAATCACCGCACGCGCGATCCTACGCGACGCGCGTTCTTCGCCATACTCGTAGATGAGATCGGCCAGCGCGCGCTCGTCGAGCGTCGCAAGCAATTCGTAGGCGCTTCGGCCGGCCTGCGGATTCAGACGCATGTCAAGCGGTCCGTCCCGCTGTAAGGAAAAGCCGCGTTCGGCGGCGGCGAGTTGAAGCGATGAGATTCCCAGATCGAAGAGCGCGCCGTCCACCAGGGTGACGCCGAGCGCAGTGAGGCCATCCTCCAGATCGCCGAAATTGCCGCGCACCAGCGCAACCCGGTCGGCCAGATCGTTCGCGAGCTCGACGCCGGGGTCGGCCTCGAACGCGATGACCCGTCCGCCCCGCTCGACGACGGCACGGGCGTGGCCGCCCGCCCCGTAGGTGGCGTCAACGTACGTCCCAGATGGGGACACCGCGAGCGCCTCGACCGCTTCCCCAAGCAGGACGGGTAGATGATCCACATCAGTAGAGCCCCAGCTCCTCGGCAAACGCCGAGGCCTCGTCCTGGGACGGGGCGATCTCGCCGAGCCGCTCCTTCGCCCAGACCTCGATCCGAGTCAGGGTCCCGATCATGACGACGTCTCGCATGATGCCGGCGTAGGCCCGCAGGTTGGGGGGGATGACCAGCCGCCCTTGGGCGTCACACTGGCCCTCCTCCGAATGAGCGAAGAAGTGACGAACGAAGCGCCGGTAGCGTTCGTCCTTGCGGGGGGCGTTTTCGAGCCGCTCGCAGACCGATGCCCATATGGAGAGTGGGTAAAGGGCCAGGCACTGGTCCGGCTGGGCAATGGTTACGATGAAACCAGGGCTTAGGTGCTTGCGGAACCGCGCCGGCACGACGAGGCGGCCCTTGTCATCAAGAGCGTGCTCGGCTTGCCCTGTGAAACGCGGAAAATCGCGAGCCAGGAATGAACCCTCCACCGGATACCACTAGGAACCACTCGCACCCACTATACTAGTCACGGTCACCCCTGACAAGCCCGCCACTGGGGGGATTGCTATCTACGAAGCCGAGGAGCGCTATCGATAAAGCTCTTGTGAGACCCGTCACACGGACCGCCGAGCGCCCGCCACAGGCGGCATTCCCGGGGCGGACGAACCTTGGTGGCGGCGTGATGAGACTGTTGGTGGGCCTGCTGCTCCTGGGCGGCCTGTATGGCTGTAGCGGCGGGGGCTGGCTTCCGAACGGACCGCACGCGATGAATCCGCAAGCGCTGGCGCGCCTGGTGCGCCTCGGGGCCGCACAGAACGGCCTGTCGCCGAGATTGGTCAGTGCGGTGATCGACGTCGAATCCCGCGGCGATCCGAGCGCAATCAGCGCCACCGGCGCGGCGGGCTTGATGCAGCTGATGCCGGACACCGCGCTCAACTACGGCGTCAGCAATCGTTTCGACCCGGAAGGGAACGTCGCGGCCGGCTGCCGGTATCTCCACGACTTGCTGGCGCGCTACCACAACAATCTTTCGTTGGCGCTGGCCGCGTACAACGCCGGCCCCGGCGCCGTCGACGCGCACCACGGCGTGCCGTCCTTCCCGGAGACGCGCGCGTACGTCGCGCGCGTCAACGCCATGTTGCGGAACTCTACCTTCTAATTCAGATGGCGACGATTCCCGGAGTACGCGCCGCACCCGCGCCGATACATCTGGGTTGGCGTCCGCCGATCTTGGACGCCTACATCGTGCGCGAACTGGCCGCGCCGTTCATGTTTGCGTTCGGCGCGTTCTTGATGTTCTGGTTCATCAACATCTTTTTCTTGGCGGCCGACTATATCATTAACGCCCACGCGTCGCCCTTCTTGCTCCTGCGCTTTCTCCTGTTCAGAATTCCCCAAGCGACACCGTACGCGTTCCCATTCTCGTGCCTCATGGCGACCCTGCTCGCGGTCGGACGACTGGCGGCGGACAACGAGATTTCGGCGTTGCGGACGTCGGGCGTTTCGTTCCTGCGCATCTCGAGGACGCCGCTCGTGCTGGGCGTGGCGATGTTCGCTTTTTCGTACTACGTCAACGAGACCGTGGCACCGAAGAGCGTCGAAATGTCGACCCGCACGTTCTATCAGATCGTGATGCATACGGCCGAGCTTCCGATCGTCCCACGCTTCTTCCGCGCCGACGAGTCGACCGGCCGCGTCTTCTACGTCGGAGACGTGATGCCGGACCACCGCACGATGAAGAACGTGATGATCTTCGAACCGGCGATCAACTCGCAGTACCGCCAGGTGACCAACGCCGATACGGCGATCATCCAAGGCGCCTATCTGCACCTCATTCATGCGCGAGTGACGCGCTTCAAGGCGACCGGTGAGTACGACGCGGGATCCGTCCAGAAGACCGACATCGACGTGGGCCTGCCGCTCGGCGAAACGCCCGAGCAATTCCTTAATGCCAACTCGAGCGATCCGTATACGACGAACTCGAAGCAGCTTTCGGCTCAGATCCAGTCCATGCAAGCGACCGGCCAGGGCGGGACGGCTCTCGACGTCCTCAAGATCACGCTCGCGCAGAAGCTGGCCTTCCCGTTCGCGTCGTTCGTCGCGGTCTTGATCGCGCTGCCGCTCGCGGCGCGATTGGGGAAGAAGGGTCGCACGATCGGAATCGCGCTTTCAATTCTGTTGCTCTTCGTCTACTATCTGATGATGTCGGCATTCTCCGCGCTTGGAAAGAACGCAGCGCTTAACCCGTACCTCGCCGCCTGGCTGCCCAACCTCGTGATGCTGACGACGGGCGGCTACTTGTTCTACCGAGTCGAGCACTAGGACCGCGGCGATGCTGGCGCGCGCCGCTCTCGCGACGTCCGCTCTGTGTGCGCTCCTTTTGCGCACGCTCGCACCGGTCGAGGCGGCTCCGCCGACGGTGCAGGTCGATCCGCGCATCGTCAAACTGATCAAGACGGCCTGCGGCGACGAGCACGTCGTGGTCAAGCCGACGCCGGCGCCGTCGGGCGCGCAGCACGTGCCCGCGATGCTCCTATTGCTGGCGCAAGCTGAGTCAACCCCGACGCCGGTCGCTTCGGCAAGCGCGTCCCCCGCGCCGAGCGGGGCACCCCCAACCGCCGCCCCGACCCCGACCGCCAGTCCGCTGCCCAAAGCGCCACCCGGCCCCGTCGAACTCGTGCCGCCGGCGCCACAGGGGACGTTCTTTCCGACCCCTCCGCCGGCGCCGACGCCGACGCCGCCGGGCGCCGCCGCGACCGGTCCCGTCTATCTCGTCGCCCCGAGTGGAACGCCGCCTGCGATTCCGGCGGTTGGTGGCTCGGCGAGGCCGAGGCCGCCGCCGACCGCCCCGCCCCAAACGGGTCCGACACCCGTGCCGACGCTCGGACCGTTCCAGATGGCGATCGCCGCCGACCACATTCACGCCTGGAATAATGACCAGCACCAACCCGGCGACGCGATCGGCAACGTCCACATCTTTTATTCCGAAGGCCAACTGATCGGCGACCGCGCCCACTTCGACGGCGACCACACGATCACGATCAGCGGCCACACGTATCTGATCAACAGGAATCAGGACTCGATCCTGTATGCCGACCTGATCACGTTCGATACGCGGACGCGCCGTGCGACCTTGATCAACGGCCGAGGCGAATCGACTGAAGCCGTGCAGCGCGGTAAAATCCATTACAGCGCACAGTCATTGAACACTGACGACACCGGCGTTACCCACGGCGAGCGCGCCTCGTTCACGACTTGCGAGAACCCGCACGGCGGTTACCACATCGAATCGCGCCAGCTCGACGTCTACCCCAACAACAAATTGATCGCGCGAAAAGCGGTCGTCTTTCTCGGACCGCTCGCGATCCTCTACCTGCCGTTTCTGGTCATTCCCCTACGCCAGCTCCAAGATCCGAGGCGCCCGACGAGTTTCTTGCCGTTGCTCGGCTACTCGCAGTTGGAAGGCTACTACGTCAAGATGAAGCTCGGGTTCAACCCGTCCGATACCTACTACGGCTATTACCGGTTCGATTACATGTCCAAACGCGGACTCGGTCTCGGTTACTCAGCTTTCTTCGGAACCAAGAGCCAGCGCCGCTTCGCCACGTTCGACGGCTACACGATCAACGACCGTCTAGCCGGCGCCCGGGAGACCAATGCGACGCTGACCGAGACCGAATACTTTTCGAACCGGCTCAAAGGGACAATTTCGGCGCAATACACGGGCGACTACGGGCCCGGCATTTCGCTGCCGGCGCAGTGGAACATCAACGCGGTCCTGGCACGAACGGGCCGCGCGAGCACCGAAACCTTGACGTTCTCGCGCCAAACGCAAGGTGCGCTATCGGACAGCTACAACATCGGCTTCGTCGATTCGATCACGCTCAGTCCGTCTCTCTCGGAGCGGGTCAACGTGACGTATGGAAAGTTCGCGACGCCTGGCGTATCGACGGATACCCTACACCTGCAAGACCAAGTGCACTGGACGACCAAGGCGGCCGATTACGACATCAACTACGACAAAACCGACAACAGCTCGCCCGGGCTCGGACTCGACAGACTCCCCGAACTGCAAGTGCTGCCGCACATCAACTTTCACAACTACCGCTTTCCGTTCCAGGCCTCGCTCACGATGGGAGAGTACGCCGAGCCGAAAAACGGCTTCGCGACGCAGCGCGCCGAGCTACACTTCACCCAACCGGTCACGCTCAAACTCGGCGTGAGCGACTTCAACGCGACCGAAGACATCCGGCAGGACTACTACGGCACGGGCGACGCGAAGGCGACCGAGATGCAGAACATGCAATTGACGACGCCGCTCGGCAACCACATCGTCAACGCGATTACGTACAGCGAGAGCCATCCCATCGGGCCGGCCGACGTTCCTTTCCAAACGCTGGACCGTCTATCGGGTGGTTTGCACACCGCCCAAGAGACGCTGCGTATCTTCAACGGCGACGTGTATCTCTTACAGATCGGAGCCGCCACGAACTTCGACCGCCAGGCGCAGGCGCTCACCTATCAGCTCACGATGCGG
>Ga0209332_1000424_pt1 | contig 9819 bp, 10 predicted proteins | sample BlaSpr_A8_OM3_M1_FD_187974 | JGI IMG/M metagenome (GOLD analysis project Ga0209332, IMG submission 187974) | Forest soil microbial communities from Thunder Bay, Ontario, Canada - Black Spruce, Ontario site 2_A8_OM3_M1 (SPAdes) (version 2) | ecosystem: Environmental > Terrestrial > Soil > Boreal...
GGCGACCAGCCCGTCGTCGTGCACGCCCTTATAATAAAACGGCGGCAGCACCAGCGCGCCGGCAAAGCCGAGCTCGGCGGCGTGCTTGGTCAGCGCAACGGCGTCGGCGAGCGCGGCGGCGCCGGTGCCGACCATCATCCGGTCGAGCGGCAAGCCGCTTGCCGCGTAAGCGCTCATGACGCGTTTGCGCTGATCCAGCGAGAACGAGGTTGCTTCGCCGGTGGTGCCCAATACGTTGAGTCCGTCGCAGCCGTTGGCGAGCAGGAAGCGGGCCAATGCGGTCGAGCGCGCGCTATCGGGCTCGCCCTTATCGTCGATCGCAGTAGTGATGGCGGCGATCACGCCGCTGAGCGTTTTTGTCGTCGTCATCATGGTGACCCAGTATCGTTCCTTCTTGGCCGCCGCAACTCTCCACTAAAATCTAGTGTACCACGATCGTGGTGCGGCTCATGCCTTCCCGTTCGACCAGCTCGAACAAGATGGCGGCGTGGTCCGGATCGAGCCGCACGCAGCCGTGCGAGGCCGGCCCGCCCAGCCGCGAGATTTCGTAAGTGCCATGAATGGCGTAGCCGCCATGAAAGAAAATCGAATACGGCATCGGTGAATTGTAATAGAGGCGCGAGAACCAGCGCCGCGCCATCATTTGCGGGTGATAGGTGCCGGGCGGCGTGATGTAGCCATGCCGGGCGGTCGACACCCGCCAGTTATAGCGCGGCATGCCGTCGACACTGACTTCCATGGTCTGGCTCGGGCGGTCGATGTTGACGACGACTGAGGCCTCCGCACGCTCGCAGCAAAGCCCGCAAGCCAAAAACCATGCGGCGACGGCAGCCGCGCAAAGCAACCGGCGCATTGCAATCCCCCGGCACATTCCTCGTTGACAGTGCGGGTAGCATTGTAGCGCCGCCGGACCTTGCAAAAAAGCGGGCCTGACACCGACGGTTAATCATCTGCTATGCGCCAGCAGCCATGAAACCGCTGGACCTTTTCCGCTAGACTTGCGGCGATGTCGTCCTTCGATCTGTTTAGCATCGGCCATTCGAATATTCCCGCCGAGCGCTTCATTGGGCTGCTGCGCCACGCCGGCGTAAACGCCATTGCTGACGTCCGCTCGACGCCGTTCTCGCGCCGCTTCCCATGGTTCTCCGGCAAAAATCTGGCAGCGACGCGGGCGCAGCAGGGCATGGCCTATCTGATGTATGGCGACGCGCTAGGCGGCCGTCCGCGCGATGCCGCGCTTTATTGCGACGGCGTCGCTGACTATGAGGCGATGGCGCGGCAGCCGGACTTTCAAATCGCACTCGATCGGTTGACTGCAGAAGGGGCGCAGCGCCGCATCTGTTTGATGTGCGCGGAACGCGAGCCGCTCGATTGTCATCGTTGTCTCTTGGTGGCGCGCTCGCTCGCCGAACGCGGGCTTGCCATCGGGCACATCCTGCACGACGGCACGATCGAGCCGCATGCGGCGACGGAACAGAGGCTCTTGGCGCTGACCGGCGCAGGCGATGACCTGCTCGTAACTGGACAGGACGAACGACTCGCGGCAGCGTATCGCCGCCGCGCCCGTGCGGTGGCGTACAGGGCGGCGGGGGCGAAGTCCGTCGCGGAGATGAAATGATGCTCGCTCCGGTACGCGCGCTCGCCGTGCTGCTCTTTCTCGGCGCCGGCTCGGCGCTGGCCCAAGAGCTGACCCAAGAGCTGACCCAGGACCTGGCCAAAGACGCCGGCACGCAGAACAGAGCAGCCAGCACCGTCGATACGACACCGCCAGGCACGCTCGAGAAGGTGACGCTGCCGCCGCTCGCCAATCCCGACGCCCCGAACATTCCGGCGAAAGAATTGTTCGCCCGCAAGCTGACACCGCTCGCCGGCCCGGCGCGCGCCATCGGCGGCTACGCCAAGGGCTGCATGGCCGGCGCCGAGGAGCTGCCGATCACGGGCCCGACCTGGCAGGTGATGCGGCTGTCGCGCAATCGCAATTGGGGCAACCCGGAGCTGATCGAATTCATCAAGCGGTTTGGTGAGAACGCCAAGAAAGTCGGATGGAACGGACTTTTGATCGGCGATATGGCGCAGCCCCGCGGCGGTCCGATGCTGAGCGGCCATGCCAGCCACCAGATCGGGCTCGATGCCGATATCTGGTTCAGTCCGATGCCGGATCACGTGCTCAGCCGCGAGGAGCGCGAGATGAATGGGGCCGTCAACATGGTGGCGCCGAGCGGTCTCGACGTCGACCACGGCGTCTGGACGCCGGTCCATACCGCGCTGGTGAAGGCCGCCGCGGAGGATCCGGCGATCGCGCGCATTTTCGTCAACGCGGCGATCAAGAAGGCAATGTGCAGCGAGGCCGGTTCGGATCGCGCTTGGCTTGCCAAAGTGCGGCCGTGGTGGGGACACGCCGAGCACTTCCACGTTCGGCTCGACTGCCCGCCCGACAGCCCGCAGTGCGAGTCGCAACCGCCGGTGCCGTCCGGCGACGGCTGCGGCCATGCGCTCGATTACTGGTTCACCGCTGGCGTGCTGCATCCGAAGCCGCCGGAAAAGCCGCCTGGGCCGCGGACCGGACCGACGCTCGCCGCGTTGCCGGCGGCCTGCAAGCAGGTCGTGAGGGCGCCGTAGGCATTTGTCTGGACCATGATCCAATTCAATTGAATCGGATCATGGTCTTGGTTTTTTTTTGAGCATGATTTCCGAAAAGCGGTTTCCACGTCTCGGGATGGCGCTCTAAAAGGCGGTGTTGAACACCGCACGCTGAGCGGCGGCGGCGCCTAGCGTCAGCGCGACAGCGCACACCACGATGACGAGGGCGTAGAGGTAGGACTTCTGCTCCGGCGCTTTCATCAGCCGCGGCAGGCCCAGCACCAGCACATAGGCGCCGTAGAAGCCGAGCAAGATCAAAAAGCGCAAGCCCGGCAGCAGCAGAAAAATCCCGGTGAGCCACACCGGCGTATAGGAATAGACCGCAAGCTTGAAAGCGCTGTCAAAATCCTTCTGCCCGCCGAACAACGGCGCCAACAGGTCGATAATCAGCGCCAGTATGAGCACGATGGCGAAGGCCAGCGCATAGGCGAAGATCGCGCCGAAACCGCCATTGAAAAGCGATGCCCGCACCGGGCCCGTTCCCGGGACGACCATGCCGATGAGATTCGAGCCGATAAAGCCGAACACGGCGGGAATAAGCGCCAGCACCGCAACGTAACGGCTCAACAGATAAGCGGGATCGCCGGACTCGCGCGCGATCAGCGCCCATTCGGCCGCCGGATCGATCAGCATCGCCTTGGCGCGCGCTGCGGGATTCATGGGCCCCCGGCATCGGCGCGGATCAGGGCGGCACCTTTTTCGGCGATCATCATAGTCGGCGCGTTGGTGTTGCCGGACGTGATCGTCGGCATCACCGAGGCATCGACGACGCGCAGCCGCTCGATGCCGGCGACGCGCAGGCGTTCATCGACCACCGTCATCGGATCGCTCGGCAGTCCCATCTTGGCGGTGCCGATGGGATGAAAGATGGTGGTGCCGATGTCGCCCGCGGCTTTGATCAAGGCCCGCTCGTCGTCATCGTGCAGCTGCGGTCCCGGCAGATATTCGTCGGGATGAAAATCTTTCAGCGCCGGCTGCGCCACGATCCGACGCGTCAATCTGATCGCATTGGCGGCGATGCGGCGGTCCTCGTCGGTGGCGAGATAATTCGGTTTTATGCGCGGTGCATCCACTGGGTTGCGCGAGCGCAGCCGCACAAAGCCGCGGCTGGTCGGGCGCACATTGCACACGCTCGCCGTAAAGGCGGGAAACGTGTGCAACGGCTCGCCGAAGCGGTCGAGCGACAGCGGCTGGACATGATACTGCAAATTGGCGCGCTCCTGGTCGCGGTCGGAGCGGGTGAATAGCCCGAGCTGCGACGGCGCCATGGTCAGCGGGCCGCGCCGCAACAGCGCAAATTCGGCGAGCATGCGCGCCATGCCGAACCGCGCGTGATAGCGCTCGTTGAGCGTGGTGATGCCGTCGACTTTGTAGATCATGCGCAGCTGCAGGTGATCCTGCAGATTGGCGCCGACGCCGGGCCGGTCGAGCACGACGGGAATGCCGAGCTCCTGCAATTGCTGCGCCGGGCCGACGCCGGACAGCAGCATGATTTGCGGCGAGCCGATCGAGCCGGCGGCGAGGATGACTTCGCCGCGGCAGCGCGCCATCCGCGCCTGTCCGCCCTGGGCCCAACGCACGCCGGCAGCGCGCCGGCCGTCGAATACGATGCCTTCGACCAGGCAGCCGGTTTCGAGCCGCAAAGTGGCGCGCTTGAGCGCCGGCTTGAGGAAGGCACTGGCCGCCGACCAGCGCCGGCCGCGCTTCTGGTTGACGTGGAACGCGCAGATGCCCTCGTTGTCGCCGCAGTTGAAATCGGGGATGGATTTGATGCCGGCCTGTTCGGCGGCGGCGCGAAAGGCATCGAGCAGGTCCCAGCGCACTCGCGGCGCCGCGACGTGCCACTCGCCGCCGACCGCGTGTGCCTCACTCGCGCCGAGGAAATGATCTTCGTGACGCTTGAAATACGGCAGCACGTCGTCCCAGCCCCAGCCGCTCAAGCCGAGCTGGCGCCAGTGATCATAATCGGCGGCCTGGCCGCGCATATAGATCATGGCGTTGATCGAGGATGAGCCGCCGATCACCTTGCCGCGCGGATAATTGAGGCTGCGGCCATTGAGGCCTTCCTCCGGCTCGGTCTTGAAGCACCAGTCGGACCGCGGATTGCCGATGGCGAACAGATAGCCGACCGGGATGTGAAACCAGATCCAGTTGTCGCGGCCGCCGGCTTCGAGAATGAGCACGCGCTTGCCGGCGTCGGCCGAGAGCCGATTGGCGAGAATGCAACCGGCCGAGCCGGCGCCGACGATGATGTAGTCGTATTCGCCTTCGATCGGCGTTGCCCCGGTCATCCGTCCTCGCTCCTGCGGAGCAAAGGATAGCATGGCTCCCGACGGTGACCACTTGGCGCGGCAACCCGGCTTGTTCGCCCAAGGCCTTCAGCCTATTGTCCGGCCGCGACCGACAGTGCGCTGAGCGCGCGCCGTCAATGCCCGGAACGACGGTTCCCCGAGGCGGTCGTAGCGACCTCACGGATCATATGGTCCGGCGCGCCGTGTCGGCGCGTCTAAAACTGTTGGAGAACCGTCGTGCCAACCAGAAAATCCGTCCTGGCGGCCTTTGCCGCGACAATCGTCATTGCCGCGGCGCCGCTCGCCGCCCAGGCGCAGGACAAATCCATCACCGTCTTCGCCGCTGCTTCCATGAAGAACGCGCTCGACGACGTCGATGCCGCCTTCACCAAGCAAAGCGGCATAAAAGTCGTCGCCAGTTATGACGCCAGCTCGGCGCTGATGAAGCAGATCGAAGGCGGCGCGCCGGCCGACGTGTTCGTGTCCGCCGACTTGAAATGGATGGACTATGGTGCGCAGCAGAAACTCATCAAGGACGACACCAGGGCGAATTTGCTCGGCAACACCCTGGTGCTGATCGCGCCCAAGGATTCCAAGATCGATAAGGTGACGATCGCGCCGGGCTTCGATCTCGCCAGGCTTGCCGGCGACGGGCGGATCGCAACGGGCGACGTGAAGGCGGTGCCGGTTGGGATCTACGCCCAGGCCGCGCTGGAAAAACTCGGCGTCTGGTCAGACGTCGAACCCAAGATGGCGATGACCGCAAACGTTCGTGCAGCACTGGTGCTGGTGGCGCGCGGCGAGGCGCCGCTCGGCATCGTCTACTCGACCGACGCCAAGGTCGAGCCGGGCGTAAAGGTCGTCAGCGTATTTCCGGAAGCTTCCCACGATCCGATCGTCTATCCGGTCGCGGCGACCATGGCCGCCAAGCCCGAGGCGACGCCCTATCTGGCGTTCCTGCGCTCGCAGACGGCAAAGACGATCTTCGAGGCTCACGGCTTTGCCGTCCTGATGAAGCCGACGTCGTGAGCGGAAACGCTACTCAGGCACGCCGTGCTTGACCTCACGCCCGCTGAATGGACGGCAGTCGCGCTGTCCTTGCGCATTGCTGTGGTTGCGACCGCATGCGCACTGCCGTTCGGCATCGCCATCGGCTGGCTGCTTGCCCGCACTGATTTTTGGGGCAAGAGCGTGCTCGACGCTGTCGTCTTCCTGCCGCTGGTAATGCCGCCGGTCGTCACCGGCTATCTCCTGCTCATCTGGTTAGGCCGCAAGGCGCCAATCGGCGCTTTTTTGGACAGTCATTTCGGCATCGTCTTTTCGTTCCGCTGGACCGGCGCGGCGCTGGCGTGCGGCATCATGGGCTTTCCCTTGATGGTGCGCCCGATCCGGCTGGCGCTGGAGGCGATCGACCGCAAGCTCGAAGACGCCGCGGCGACGCTTGGCGCCAACCGGCCTTGGGTGTTCCTCACCGTGACGCTGCCGCTGGCCTTGCCGGGTATCATCGCCGGCGTGGTGTTGTGCTTTGCCCGCGCCTTAGGCGAGTTCGGCGCGACCATCACCTTCGTGTCGAATATTCCCGGCGAGACGCAGACGATTTCGACTCTTATCTACACCTTGATCCAGGTGCCCGGCGGCGACGCGGCGGCCGGAAGGCTGGTCTTGATCGCGATCGTGCTGGCATTTGCGGCGCTGCTCGCCTCGGAATGGCTCGCCCGGCGCGCCTCCATCCGCTTTCACGGGGAGTGACCGTGCTCGCCGTCGACGTGGAAAAGCAACTTGGCGCGCTGAAGCTTGACGTGCGCTTCGACGCGGCGCCCGGCGTGACCGCGTTGTTCGGGCCGTCGGGCGCGGGCAAGACCTCGGTCGTCAATATGATCGCCGGCTTGCTCACGCCGGATCGCGGCTCCATCGTCATCGACGATACGGTTCTGTTCGACGCCGCTCGCGGCATCGATGTGCCGCCGCATCGGCGCCGCATCGGCTACGTGTTCCAAGACGGCAGGCTGTTCCCGCATCTTAGCGTGCGGCAAAACCTCGACTATGGCCGGCGCATGAGCGGCCGGCCGCGCCAGGCCAAAGAATTCGACCGCATCGTCGCGCTGCTCGACATCGGACATTTGCTCGATCGCCGGCCGCGGATGCTGTCGGGCGGCGAGCGACAGCGTACCGCCGTCGGACGCGCATTGTTGATGGGGCCGCGCCTGCTGCTGCTCGACGAGCCGCTGGCGTCCCTCGACGCCGCGCATAAGCGCGAAATCCTGCCCTATCTGGTGCGGCTGCGCGACGATGGCAAAATCCCGATGGTCTATGTCAGCCACACGGTGGCCGAAGTGCGCCGCATCGCCACCACCGTGGTGCGGCTGAACGCAGGGAAGGTCGTGGCGGCGGACGGGCTCGATCTGCTCAGCGATGCCGACATCGACGGGTTGGACTGAATTCGGCTTCGCGTTCGGCGAAGCCGGCCTCGAATTTTCATGCGCTGTTTTCCCAATCCGCATCGGACTATGGTTCGCGGCTAAATGACCCTTGCTCCATCTCCGCCGGCTAAGCACGCGACGGCGCTGGGCGTGTTGTGCGGCGCCGGCTCGGCCTTGTTCTGGTCTTTTGGCTTCGTCGCCGCGCGCCACGGCGTCCTCGTCGGATTGTCGCCGCTGGTGCTGTCGCTGCACCGGTTCGTCTGGTCCGGCCTCATATTATTCCCCTTCATGGCGGCCAGCGGATTGCGCGATCTCGGCGGTGTCGGCTGGCGGCACGGCATTCTGCTGACCGCCTTCGGCGGCCTGCCGCTCGCGCTGTGGAGCTATTTTGGCTACGTGTTCGTGCCGCTCGGCCACGGCGTCATCATCCAGCCGTCCTGCGCTGCGGTCGGCGGGCTGTTCTTGGCGCGGATCGTGCTCAAGGAGGCGTTGCCCTGGCGCCGCGTTGCCGGCGCGCTGACCATCGTGCTCGGGCTTTGCGTCATTGGCGTCGAAGCGCTGCACACCATGGGCGCGCAAGGCATCACCGGCGACCTGTTGTTCATGGCCGCGGGCATCTCGTTTGCGATCTTCGGCATGCTGCTGCGGCGCTTCCGGATTGCGCCGATGCGGGCAGCCGCCGTCACCAGCATCTTGTCGCTCGCCGGCCTGCCGCTGCTGCTGTTGTGTTTCGACAACATGGTGGCGGCCGGATTTTGGGAAAATTTCATGCAGGCTGTCGTGCAGGGCTTTTTCGCCGGCGCCGGCGGCATTTATCTGTTCACCCGCGCGGTGGAGCTGCTCGGCGTCAGCCGCGCGTCGCTGTATCCATCGCTGGTGCCGGTGTTTGCACTGGTGGTCGGCGCGGTCACGGTCGGCGAATTGCCGAGCGTCTGGCAGCTCATTGGGCTTGCCATCGTCATCGTCGGCTTCCGGGTGACGCAGAGGAATTAGAGCGTGAACTCGCCCATTCGCCTCGTGGACAGCTTACGCGAGGCCGCTTTGCCCGGAAAGCGACCGACCGGCAAGGATCCGACGTGCGATCCCACCTACTCGGCCGTAATATGCGCCGTCTGGATCAGCTTGCGCCATTGCGGCTCTTCGGTGCGAACGCGCTCGCTCAGTTCCTGCGGCGAACCGGCAATAGATTCGAAATATTGCGCGTCGAGAAACGTCTTCTGAACGGCCGGATCGGCGAAGGTCTTGCGCACCTCGCCGTTGATCTTGGCGACAACGTCGGGCGGAATCCCGGCCGACCCGAACAGCGCGAACCACGACACCGCCGTGAAGCCGGGATAGCCGGCTTCGGCGATGGTCGGCACGTCCGGCAACAACGCCATGCGCTTCGGTGCGCCGATGGCGATGAATTTGACCGCGCCGGCCTTCGATTGCGGAACGGCGTTGCCGACGCTGATGAACATCAATTGGATGTGGCCGGCGATCACGTCCTGCATCGCCGGCGCCGCGCCCTTGTAGTGCACAGCGATCAGATCGGTGCCGGTGACGGTCTTGAACATTTCCATATTGAGATGGCCGCTCGAGCCGACGCCGTAAGTGCCGTAATTCAACTGGCCGGATTTGGCTTTGGCGAGCGCGACCAATTCCTTGACGCTGTTCGCCGGCACCGACGGATGGAGGATCAGCGCATGATTGATTTGCACGAGACCGGTGATCGGGGTGAAATCGGCGAGCTTGTAGCGAAGGTCGGGGTAAAGCGTGGGATTGACGATGAAGGTGGTTTCCGGGGCGATGAACAGCGTGTAGCCGTCACCCGGCTGGTGCATCACATATTCCGCGGCAACCTGGTTATTGGCGCCCGGCTTGTTCTCGACCACCGTTTGGGCGCCCCAGTCGGCGTTGAAGTGCTGCGCCAGGATGCGCGCGAGCATATCGGTCACGCCGCCCGGCGACGCCGGCACGATGATGGTGATCGGCTTCGACGGATAAGTCTGCGCGTGGGCGTTCGGAACCGCGGCGAGACACGCCGCCGCCGCCGCCATGCGAAGCCATGATTTCATCACCGTTTCTCCAGTTGCGGACTGTTTCTCTTTTGCGTCGGCACAGGGCTAGATCCGCCCCTTGGCTCCGACGACGGCATCGTACCGGGTCGAATGAATGCTTTGATAGAGGCTGAAACAGGCCTCGCGACTGCAACCTGAGATGTTGGCCGATGTCCGCTTTTCACCGATAGCGACCAAATCGCTGCGCCGCACTAAGTGACGCTATGGGACCAATAGGCGACATATGCGCTGAAACAAAGGTCGCTTCATTCGATTACCTTATCCGCGCGCAGCACGAGCGAAGGTGGCACCTCGAATCCGATCGCCTTGGCGGACTGCAGGTTTATCGCCAACTCGAAAGTAGTGGGCTGCTCGACCGGCATATCGCCAACTTTCTCGCCAAGCAGCACATTGGCGAGCTGCCTCGCT
>Ga0209332_1000426_pt1 | contig 9804 bp, 5 predicted proteins | sample BlaSpr_A8_OM3_M1_FD_187974 | JGI IMG/M metagenome (GOLD analysis project Ga0209332, IMG submission 187974) | Forest soil microbial communities from Thunder Bay, Ontario, Canada - Black Spruce, Ontario site 2_A8_OM3_M1 (SPAdes) (version 2) | ecosystem: Environmental > Terrestrial > Soil > Boreal...
TTCCAAGCCTTCGCGCCGATGCCCGGAACATTCAGGAAGCCCAGGCCGCCCGAAGTTTCCGAACCGATGTCATAGCGCTGCTGTTGCATCTGGACGTACTCGCCGCGTAGGGCAAAGGGTCCGTTCAAATACGTAAACTCACCTTCATAACGTTCCGCTGGACCATTGACCCGAAGCGCCGGGAAGAACGTGTAGGCCGCATCCGGCAAGGCAGCGTTAAAACTCATGTCGTTGTTAATGCCGACCGCGCGCGAATGATCAATCGAGCCGCCGAAAGCGAACTGCCTCAGCCACTCGTTCTTGCTCTTGCGCCACAGATAGAAACGCAATCGGCCGACGAAATCAGGTTCGTTCGAGGCGTTCGCAGTCACGCCGCCGCGGCCGTTGAAGGCGCCCGCCCAATATTGAACGACTCCGCCGTCAATATCTCCGTGCAGCGCCGCCCCGGGACTTCTGAAGGCAGTGTTGGTGGAAGGATAGAGTAACGCTTGAAATCCGCGTTCCACAAAGTCGAGGTTGGTCGCGCCGATTCCTGTCTCCTGCGCGAAAGGCTCTTTGAACTGCCCTGCCTGAAACTGAATCTCCGGCCTGATTCTAATATTCAGATAAGCGTCACGCACGATCGCGCCGGTCGTCGAGTTCGAGTCGGTCAAGATCGCGAAATCAAAATGCGAGCCGTAATTTCCCTGGAATCCGAATCGCGCGCGACGGATCAGGAATGTGTCCGAAGGCGCGCCATCACCCTTGTAAGCCCGATAATCGGTGTCCAGATATCCGTATGGACTTATGCTGAACTGTCCATCCGCGCTCCTGATGAAGAAGTGCTCTCCGTTCCAACCCGCCGCCAGCGGAGCTTCTTTCTTGGGAGCTGTAGACGGTGCCGGGTCAACCATCGCTGCCATGGTCGAGGGGTTGAGGTAAACCGTATTCATCAAGCGAACCGTGCCATCGCCAGTCGAATTCAACGCCTGCGCAGCAGCGTCAACCGGAGCGCTATTTGACACCGGCCGAACTCCGGCCGCCTTGTTCTCAGCGCCACTAGCCTGTTCGTTTGCCGCTTGTCCCTCCGCACTCTTGGCGTCGGCCAGCTTTTCTACTAAAGCCTTTAACTCCTCGATCGTCTTCCGCTGTGCGGCGACCTCGCTGCGTAACTGATTGACTTCTTCCTTAGTGGCACTTCCCGCGGCGGTACCTGATCCGTCGGTCTTGCTCGCGGCTTCCGTGCCCTGAGCTAAGGCGAATGACGCTAGCGCTGTTGATACGATGAGAAGCACGAAAAGCTTTGTGAGCGAGCGCATGTATTTCTTCTCCCGGATGATTTGCAAGACCGGCCTCTGCCTCAAGCGCCGATCGTGAATCAGCGCGCTGCGTTCTTGGCTGGGGGCTGCGAAATAATTAGACAGAACGCACCTTCTTCGTTTGGGCCACGAAACGAAAGATCGGGTAACGGTTTCTAATGATTTTATGGGTCCGGTCTGAAAAGCGGACCACTTATGCTCGGTCGGTTTATCACATCAAAATATTGCATGTCAAGTAAAAGTTTTTTCGATAGTCGTCGCGCGACGAATTTCGTTGCCAGGTCAAGGAATTGTATTCAGCACGGAGGTGGTCAAAACTAACTCGAACTTACTCGTCGCTGCGGGATGCGAGAGCAAACAAAAATTATTTATCGTCAGTTGCGGCTGGATAGCGCGCTTACGTCCATACGGTTTCTCCAACTTCACGCCCAAATCATTAGCTGGAATAATCCTCTCAAAAGAGAGAAAATATCTGGTTTGCTGCTTTGGCTCCGATGAAAGCTCAAGAGTTGGTATCCCGGACCCCACCAGCTGAGCATAAGCAGGCTTGAGCCATGTCGTCGCAATCGTCTAGAGGTATGGGAGTTATTAATCATGTCGAGCACGATCGTAGAAGTTGAGACCTCCACTAACAGCCATCGCCACACCAAACTTGAGGCATGGGTCGCCGAGATGGCGAAGATGTGCAAACCGGATCGCGTGTATTGGTGCGACGGCTCGCCCGAAGAATACAAGAGCATGATGCGCTTCCTGATCATGGCTGGAATCGCCATCCCTCTGAATCCCGAAAAGCGTCCCAATAGCGTGCTCGTGCGCTCGGACCCAGCCGATGTGGCCCGCGTAGAAGATCAAACTTTTATCTGCTCGAAAAACAAGGAAGATGCTGGCCCCACGAATAATTGGGAAGATCCCGTGAAGATGAAGCAGAAGCTCTCGGGATTATTCGAAGGTTCAATGGTAGGCCGCACCATGTACGTTGTTCCCTATAGCCTGGGTCCCATAGGATCGCCTATCGCGAAGATCGGCGTCGAGATCACCGACTCCACCTACGTCGTGTGCAGCCTGCATATCATGTATCGAGTCGGCAAGCACGTGCTCAAGACTTTAGGAGAAGATGGCGAATTTGTGCGTGCGCTGCACTCTGTCGGCGACCCGCTTGGTCCGAATCAAGCCGACTCGACATGGCGCGCCAACTCGCAAAATAAATTCATCTGCCATTTTCCCGAGACCCGCGAGGTCTGGTCTTACGGCTCTGGTTACGGCGGCAACGCCCTGCTCCCGAAAAAGTGCCACGCCCTGCGCATCGCTTCAGTTCAGGCCCGCGATGAAGGTTGGATGGCGGAGCACATGTTGATTCTCAAGCTCACCAGTCCCCAAGGTCAGGCAAAGTATATCGCCGGCGCTTTTCCGTCAGCCTGTGGCAAGACTAATTTGTCGATGCTCATCCCGACCATTCCCGGTTGGAAGGTCGAGACTATCGGCGACGATATCGCTTGGATGAAATTCCACAGTGACGGCCGTCTCTACGCTATCAACCCCGAGTGTGGGTTCTTCGGAGTCGCGCCCGGCACGAGCATGAAGTCAAACGCGAATGCGATGCTAAGCGTGACCAAGAACTCCGTCTTCACCAACTGCGCCATGACCATGGACGAGGACGTGTGGTGGGAAGGGATGACAGAGGAAACGCCCGAGCAGTTAGTCGATTGGCTCCGCCGCCGCTGGACTCCGCAGTCAGAACGCAAGGCGGCGCATCCTAATGCGCGTTTCACAGTTCACGCCAGCCAATGCCCCTGCATTGCGCCTGAGTGGGAAGATCCGCAGGGCGTTCCCATCGACGCGATTCTTTTCGGTGGACGCCGCGCCGGAATCGTTCCCCTAGTCACCGAGGCCTTCAACTGGCAGCACGGTACATTTCTTGGCTCAACCGTAAGCAGCGAGACTACAGCGGCCATTACCGGCAAAGTCGGCCAGCTTCGGCGAGACCCGATGGCCATGCTCCCGTTCTGCGGCTACAACATGGGCGACTACTTTGGGCATTGGCTAAAAATTGGAGCCAACTCTGATGCCTCGAAGCTGCCGAAAATCTTCTATGTAAACTGGTTTCGACAAGATGAGAATGGCAAATTTCTGTGGCCCGGCTACGGCGAAAACAGCCGCGTCCTGAGATGGGTTTTCGAGCGTTGCAACGGCAAGGTCCATGCCAAAGAAACTCCCATCGGATTAATTCCCGATGCCGCGGATTTGGACGTCGCCGGGCTCAATATCAAGTGCGCGGATGTTGACCGGCTGCTTAACGTAGATATTGACGGCTGGCTCGCGGAAGTGCCGCTCATCGGAGAGCACTTCGCGAAATTCGGCAGCCGCCTTCCAGCAGGATTAAGCCAGGAGTTGAACGCACTGGAAAAGCGTCTAAAGGCCGCAAAGCAGCAGTAAAGCGAAAGTCAGCGAAGCAGATAGTGGAGCGTCGGGCGTCCTCGCCCGTCCACTCCAAGCCAATTTAATTCGATCTCCCGATACTTTTTTCTGGCGTTGCATGGACTTTTTGATATAGTTCCCCACTGTCATGCCACGCCTCGCTGCGAGCAATGTGGACCCTCATGCCTCTTCCGGCCTTTCGTTAGCCCAATCCTCCAATCAAAATCTAACCCGAAATCAAATACGCGGTTTCTGGGCTTCATGGGGAGGCTGGACGCTCGATGGCATGGACTCGTTTGTGTATGCCCTGGTCCTCGTTCCCTCACTGCGCGAGTTGCTCCCGCGCTCTGGAATCGCCGCCACCAAAGCGAACATCGGCTACTACGGCGGTCTTCTCTTTGCCCTGTTCCTGATCGGCTGGGGCTTGGCTTTTCTCTGGGGCCCGGTTGGCGACAAGTTTGGCCGCGTGCGCACGCTCATGCTCACCATCGTCTGGTACTCGGTGTTCACGTTCCTGAGTGCTTTCGCCACCAGCGTCTGGCAACTCGCCGTCTTGCGTCTCCTCGCAGGCATCGGCATCGGCGGAGAGTGGGCGATGGGCGGCACTTTCGTGGCTGAAGAATGGCCGGAGAGCCGGCGCCGCGTCGGCGCAGGCTTGATGCACACTGGATATTACGTAGGCATATTCCTGGCCGCACTCGCGAACTACGGCATCGGTAGCCACTATGGCTGGCGCGCGATGTTCATCGTTGGAGGACTGCCCGCCTTGCTGCTGGCGTGGGTTCGCCACGGCGTCACTGAGCCCGCCGCCTGGACAAAAAAATCCGGTGTTGTCCGCTCGTGGGCCGTCTGGCGTCCACTAGCTACTTTGTTCGCGCCGGAATGGCGACGCCGTACCATCGTGAATTCGTTGCTGATGCTGGCGTCCATTTGCGGCCTCTGGGCTGGCACTGTGTACGTTCCCGCCGCCATCACCGCCGTAGCAGAAGCAAGCGGCCGCGGTGGTCCGCATGCCGCGCAACTCGCATCCTGGGGAATCATGCTGGTTTCCTTCGCCACCATCCTCGGCTGCCTTGCCATGCCTTGGCTAGCGCAGCGCGTAGGACGCCGCGGCGCCCTGGCAATTTTCTTTACTCTCATGATGGTTTTTATCGCGCTGACCTTCGGCAAGGTTTTCTATCTCGGAGCCAGTGCGCTGCCTTGGTTTTTCACTTGTCTTTTCTTTCTCGGTTTGGGCGGCGCCAACTTTGCCGTCTATACCCTCTGGCTGCCGGAGCAGTATCCCACCGAATGCCGCGCCAGCGCCTTCGCCTTTTCCACCTCGTTCGCCCGTTTCGGCGGAGCCGGAATCACTTTTCTAGTTGGAGCCGGCGTTCGCCATTTCGGATCCCTCGGAAAACCGGTTGCAATGACCTCAATCGCTTTTGCATTAGGGCTGCTGCTAATTCCTTTCGCAACAGAAACCCGCAATCAAACCCTCCCGACCTAGCTAAGTGCCAAACAATTATCTGTGTGCCGGAAACCATGGCGAATGGTGCAATGACGCAACCATGAACCCCTGAAGCAATAGCTGGACCAATTGCAATGATGGAGCGCCGGGCGTCCCCGCCCGGCCTCCACTGCCATTCCTTTAAGGCGAGTAAGTCGGGCAATAATCGTATCCATCACAAATCTCGCGGCCGCTACACAATAGCCCAAAAAAAATTGGGCTCCCATTCCATTCGGAACGGGAGCCCGTAGTTAGATGAAAGTGGAAAGCGAAGCAGTTGCGAATACGAGTTACGCAACCCCTTGCGCTTTAATGGGCACGCTCCTATCAGGTATCAAAGCCTTCTGCTCCGACTCTCTGACCACCTTCTTCGCGAGCGGCTTCAGCCACAACAGGGCCATAAAGGCAGCAATCAGATCGCAGATGATCATTGCCCAGAAAACCTTCGACCACGAGCCGGTTTTGGCAAATAGCCACGCGGCGCCAGGTCCAGCAAAGGCGGTAGCCAGCCCTTTTGCCGTGTAGACAATTCCATAATTCGTGGTCGCCCATTTGTTTCCATAGAGGTCGCCAGTAATCGATGGGAACAGTGAATAGATGTTACCCCAGGCGAAGAAACACAAGCCTGATAACGCCACAAACCAGATCGGGCGAGATATCAATTGCAGTAGAGCGTAGACCGCGATTGCCTCGAGAATGAACGAGATGAAGATCGCATTCTCGCGGCCGATGTGATCGGATACCCACCCCCAGAAGGGTCGGGTCAACCCGTTCAGAATGCGGTCAACCGTGATCGCTAATACCAACGCAGTCATGCCCCACAACACGATAACTTTATCCACGTGGTACGACGATGCCATCGGATTCAGTTGCACGGTAACGACAATACCTCCGAAAGCCAGCATCGTCATCATCAGGTAGATGACATAGAAGGACGGCTGACGAAGCATCTGCCAGGGCGTCATATCCACGGCCGAGGTTCTAACGTTGGCTCTGATCTTCGCTTCTTTCTCTTTCCAGTTCGGCGGGGTCCATCCCTCAGGTGGCCTTGCCAGAAACAGCGAAGCTGCCAGGACCACCACACCCTGAATAATTCCCCAAACAATGAACGTGTGCTGGTAGCCCGAGGTTTTAATCATGTTGGCAACCGGAGCGATCGTGGTCGCGGTACCAATGCCGAAGGCGCCAGCCGTGAGGCCGACGCAAAGTCCGCGATGGTCCGGGAACCATTTGAGTGCGTTCCCGATCGTTCCCCCATAGACTGCACCTGCTCCGACTCCACCGAGTCCATACCAAAAATAAAGACTCTTAAGACTCTCTGCATATCCAGATCCGACCCATCCCAGTCCGGCCAGCAGCGCGCCAATACCGAGCATGAATCGAGGCCCGATCCGATCTACTAGAAAGCCCTCAAACGGAACGAGCCAGGTTTCAAGAGCTACGAATAAGACAATGGTCCACTGCACCGCTTCTAGAGAGACGTGAAGATGAGCTTGTATGGGTTTGGTGAATAAAGTCCAGGCATATTGCAGGTTCGCAATAGCCATCATCGCCACGATGCCGGCGACTAACTGAATCCAACGGTTGGGAATGCGGGAAGGGTGAATCAGGGAAGCCGGAGTTACGGGAGTTGCAGCCACAGGTAAACCTCCATGACAGCGCGTTTTCTTAACAGCGCACTGCTAGAACTACTTGGTTCCGCAGAATTGTTGCCAGCTAACCCAGGACTCAGGGTTTGCTAGAGGATCGTTTGGCGCACGTGCGACTGTGATATATACTGGTCCAGTCACCGAACCACTTGCGCGACGGAATTTATCACCATTGTCAATAAGTGTCAAGCGCAAGAATTTTGGATTTCATAATGCCAGCGAATCTATCACTTATCCGGAAAATGTCCAGCAAAAATGCCGAAATTGACGAGCCCTAACTCCAACTAAACCTGAGAGACTCCCGAGATAGCGATGGATCAGAGTCAGCACGCCCAGATCGAAACCTACCAGACTCACCTCAAAGGCCTGATGCGCCGCGGCCGCGAACTTCGCGAAAAGCTAGAAGCCGATCCCACAAGTTCCGATACCATCGCTGCCACCCGCGCGTGGCAGGAAGATTGCGGCGTTACCATCAACCAACTGTCCGGAAGTAGCAAGGCCCACTGGCTCGCACGTTCCTTCAGTGGGGCCTTCCTGAAGCGCTCCAATGGAGGAGACGCAGCGGAGGGCGCAGCCCCCGCCGAGATCGTCCAGCGGCTGCTTGACGTCCTCGATCAGGCTTTTTCGACTCTCTCGCAACTGGATCAAGGTTCCATTCCCTCCGCGTCGGCGGAAGGACCTGCTCCTCATCGTTTTGATTTCGTCCATAACCCCGAGATTAGGCCCGTCGTCGAAGAGGCCTATATAGACAGTCGCCGCGCTCTAGAAGAAAAAAGATACGAAGAGGCGTTCCTGACTTCGTGCGGAATTCTGGAAGCCATCGTGACCGATGCCCTCGAACACAAGGGATTAACCGCGCTTGCGGCATGGGGAGCGCCTCCCGGAAAGATCGCGGATTGGTCGTTCAATACGCGGCTCGCCGTAGCGGAAAAATCCGGCCTGATCCGCGGCGGATGCGCCCGTCTTCCAGAATCTGCGCGGGCCTATCGCGAGCAGAACACACAAAAGTCAGAATCAACAATCTCGGAACGCGATGCCAAGCTGACAGGCCAGGTATTGCACGTAGTCATGAGAGATCTGGATCCCGGAAGATGAAGTTCATGTCAAACGTTCTTAGTGATACTTCGTGTCCTTAGTGGTTGAGCTTGTTTTAGGCAGCATCGCGAAACTGACTGATTGCCGAGCAGTTGCCCGGTACAGCACGCAGTGCGATAATCCCGGGTTAAGAAGAACGAGAAGAATTTATTTCGCAATTAAAGTTTTTAGGGGGAAGTATGGGTGTTCGAGAAGCTTGGATTGAAAAGCGGCTGGCGGCTACTGCGTCTGCCAACGGATCGCGAAACGTTTCCCAGATGCACTACGCGCGAGCTGGAGTCATCACCGAAGAAATGAACTTCGTTGCGCAGCGCGAGAAGATCGAGCCCGAACTCGTCCGCAGTGAAATCGCTCGCGGACGCGCCATTATCCCCGCCAACATTCATCACAAGTCGCTTGAGCCCATGGGCATCGGCATTGCCTTCAAGTGCAAAATTAATTCCAACATCGGCAATTCCGCGACCACGTCGCACATTGACGAAGAGTTGAAGAAGCTGCATCACTCGGTGCATTACGGCGCTGACACTGTCATGGATCTCTCGACGGGCGGCGATATTCCCACCATCCGCAAAGCCATTATCGAAGCTTCGCCTGTGCCGGTTGGAACGGTTCCCATCTATGAGGCGCTCTCACGCGTTCGCCGCACCGAAGATCTCACCATCGGCCTGATGCTCGAAGTCATCGAAGAGCAAGCCGAGCAAGGCGTGGATTACATGACCATCCATGCCGGCGTGCTGCGAAGTTTTGTTCCGCTCGTCCGCAGCCGCATCACAGGCATCGTCAGCCGCGGCGGCGCGCTGCTCGCGCAATGGATGAATGCGCACAAGAAAGAGAATTTTTTGTACGAGCACTTCGACGACATCTGCAAAATCTTCAAAAAGCACGATGTCAGCTTCTCGCTGGGCGACGGATTGCGCCCCGGCTGCCTCGCCGACGCAAGCGATGTCGCGCAGTTTGCTGAACTAAAAGTGTTAGGGGAATTGACGAAGAAAGCATGGGAGCATGATGTCCAGGTAATGATCGAAGGCCCCGGCCACGTTCCCATGGATCAGATCGAGCTTCAGGTGAAGAAGGAAATGGAGCTTTGCCACGAAGCGCCCTTCTACACTCTGGGCCCGCTCGTCATCGACATCGCGCCCGGCTATGACCATATTACCAGCGCCATCGGGGCCGCCATGATCGGCTGGCACGGAGCATCGATGCTATGCTACGTCACTCCGAAAGAGCATCTGGGATTGCCCAATGCCGAAGACGTCAAGCAGGGAGTCATCGCCTACAAGATCGCCGCCCATGCCGCCGATGTCGCGCGCCATCGGCCGGGAGCCCGTGATCGCGACGATGCTCTCTCCTACGCGCGCTTCCTCTTCGACTGGAACAAGCAGTTCGAACTGTCGCTCGATCCCGAAACCGCCAGAGCCATGCACGACGAAACTCTGCCCGACGACTTCTACAAAGAAGCAAAATTCTGCTCCATGTGCGGACCAAAATTCTGCTCCATGAACGTAACCCAGCACGCCGAAGCGCTGGACGGCAAAGACCAGTCCGAACGGGAGAAAAAATTCGAAGAGTTGTTGGCGAAGGTCGAAAATAATTAAGAAGTAATGGAGCGCCGGGCGTCCCCGCCCGGCCACCTGAGAATGGACGGGCGAGACGCCCGTCACTCCACCGCTGCAACGTCAATCGTCTAAATTCTCGCGAAACACGGGCTGCGAAGGATCCATTGTTCCGTCCATCACTGCAATCAGCAGTTCTTCGTAAGCGGTGGTCGCCTCCGATAACTCCCCATACCCGCGTTCCCGTTGCAGCGCCCCCGTCGAAGAATAAATCAGCGTGAAATATCGCCCGGAAGAATACTGCA
>Ga0209332_1000427_pt1 | contig 9781 bp, 12 predicted proteins | sample BlaSpr_A8_OM3_M1_FD_187974 | JGI IMG/M metagenome (GOLD analysis project Ga0209332, IMG submission 187974) | Forest soil microbial communities from Thunder Bay, Ontario, Canada - Black Spruce, Ontario site 2_A8_OM3_M1 (SPAdes) (version 2) | ecosystem: Environmental > Terrestrial > Soil > Boreal...
GTCAGCAGCAGAACGATGTTGTACGGAGCGGATCCAGCAGGGCTGCCCTGCAGCAAGCCCGGCAACGAAATACCAGGCGCGGCCGGTGCGCGCGCTCCCAGCGCCGGCACCGCAACCGTCAGCAAAGCAATTGCCGCACAAGTTCCCCTGACTATCCGCCCCCATGGGTTGCGAAGAAATGGGTTGCGAAGAAATAAGTAGCGGAAAGGCGGTAGCGAACGGAGTCGCTTCACTCTCGTTCACCCGATGCATCTTCACCCGATGCTTCGCCTCCCCGTACTCTCTCTCTCAAGGCGGAAAGCAAGGTGATTGAGGCCGGGCTCGAGCCAATCAGAAAGCGTTGCGCCTCAAACTCGATGACCGAAACAAAGCGCCGATCTCCCAGGGCGACCGTTTCAACGACGGACAACGACTTATGTCTCGCCCGGCGAACCGTGAGTGGGCGCAACAACTTTCGCAGGATTTCAGCCTTGCTGACGACGATGCGCCACGCCTCTTCCAAATGACAACTGGCAAGAAGCGAGCGGCGCCGCGATTTCCCCAAGATGGATATTGGCATTTCCTTGATCTTCGCCATCTTGAGTTCGGCCCGCTTTATCTCCGTCCACGCGCCTGGAGCGGAAGCCTCGTTGCCGTCCTCTTCCACTTCTTCCACTTGGGCAAAGTAGGGGCCCGATTCATTCGTTTTCATGACTTCCAAGTTCGTAGCTTCCACGTCGGTCATTTCCGTCTTCGTCGTTTCCATCTCGCTCGTTTCCGTCTGGGTGGTTTCCATCTATGCCAACTCCGTCAGCCGCACGGCCAGCCGGTTCTGCACCACTTCAAACTCGCTCCAGGCGATGAGTTCTCCGTTGACGCGCAAGGGAACGTCTTGCCCCACAGTCCAGCGCGTGGCCACAATCCGCCCGCGCTCCAGACGCACGAGATCGCCGACCGTGAAGCCCGGAATGGGAATTTCAATGGTTAGCAAACAAGGCAGGGGGCCGACGCTAGTCCATCGATCCTTCAAGGGATCGACCGCCGGCACTTCGAGATTCACTTGCGCGGGGGCGGCCATTACATTTGCACCAGAAATTCAGTGAAGTAAACATTCTGGACGGCCATCCGCGGAACGTGTTCCTGCAGCGCCTTTAGCAATTGCTCTTTCAACTGGCGTTTGCCCTCGATCTTCACCAGTTCCTCAGGCTGCCCCGTAGCCAGTACCGCAAGCACCGTGTCCCGCACGATTGCCACGCTTGAAGCTTCCACTTTGCCTTCTGGGAGCGGGTGCGCTAATCCAAGAGTGATTCCGACGCGCAAATACGCACGCTGGCCAGAATTAAGATTGACAACGAACGTCTCGAGCGGCAGCGTCGCTTCCGCAGGTCCGCTCTCGGCGGCGCTGGTCGAAGGTTGCGAGCGCAGCCATACCACGACACCCGTCGCCGCCAAGCCAACCACCAGCAGGCTTGCGAGCCACAGTGTCTTTTTCCCGGAGGCAGGCTCGGGCCGGGAACTGGCATGCTTCTCTGGCATATGCCAATGTTTGCAAACCAGCGGCCTTGCACCCGATGCAGACAACACAAAGGGGATTAGGGGAAACTGCCCTGAATCATCGCATCGGGAAAGGCGAGCGGCTTTACGCGAACATTCATCGTGTGAACAAGCATCAACGAGCGTTGAGTTGGAGCATTCTCATGAGAAAAATTAGCGCCCCGTCTACCCTTCGACTCAAGCGCCTTGAACTCGCCGGCTTTGACGCTCGGCTCAAATCGATTCCCTGCATCTCGAGTTGTGACCGAATCGTAACCTTCGGGTTGGGCAACGCTTGCTGCCCAACCCAAGCCTCAATTGCCTCGAACCCAATTTCTTACGGTTTCAGCGCGATCGTGTCCTGCGTCACCTGATCAAAAGTAGTGACCACGCGAGCGTTGGCTTCGTAAGTGCGCTGCGCCACGATAAGGTGCGCGAACTCGGTGGCGATATCGACGTTCGACTGTTCAAGAGCGCCGCCGGAAATGCTCCCCAGTCCGCCGCTGGTCGGTGCGCCCACGGTCGGTTGCCCGGAAGCCAGAGTGGGCGAGTAATCATTGTTCCCCAGGCGCGACAGGCCCTGCTGGTCGGCGAAACTGGCGAGCGCGATCTGTCCTAGTATTGCGGTTGTGCCGTTGCTAAACGCGCCAGTTATGGTGCCGTCCGAACCGATACTGAAATTTTGCAGGGTGCCGCTGCTGGTGCCGTCCTGTTGAATAGAGGCAGTGCTGTTGGCTGCCGCCAATTGCGTGAGAAGCGCCGCGCCGCCAGGGGGGTTGAATAGCTTCCAGCTATAAGTAAGCTGGTTGGCGCCATCAGTGAAAACCGGTTGGGTCCCGCTCTGGGCCGTGGGTGGAACACTGATCGTGGGGTTGGTCGTAGAAGCCGTACCGCCCGTCGGAGTGATGCTTTGCAGGGTCCCATCGCCGTTGAAAACCAGCGTACCGGTGGCGAGGCTCACTGGAGCCGTGGCTCCCGATACGTCGGCCGCGGGAAGAGTGACGGCGTACGTCCAGGTATTGACAACGCCAGTGACAGCGTTTATGGCAGCTGCGCCATTCGCTCCGGCGCCTGTGTTCCATAGAAGATTTGTGGAACCTGTACCCGAGCTGGTCGCCGCGAAATCGCTCGCAGTACCGGTTGTATTTGCCGTGAAATTGATTGTGCCCCCTCCAGCATCCACTGCAGTGGCGTCGGGATTAGCTGCCGTACCGGTTCCATACCCGCCCGGCGAGGGAGTTCCGGCCAGATCCGCGTAGTTGCCGTTGACGGCATTCACCAGATTTGCTTCGGTTTCCGCGACCGTGGCACCGATAAAAACGTCATTGGTTCCAATTCCGGGGGGACTCGTGGTGAACGTGTATGTTTGAGTGCCGATGGTCACGGTTTGCGTTGCAACCGGAAGGGCGGTCATGGTTAGTGTTCCCGTGGCCGGTTGGGCGGGCACGCCGGTTACGGCGGCAACGTCCGCATTCGTATATGTGTAAGTAACCTGGTGGGCGGCGCCGAGAGAATCGTAGATGGTCGCCTGGGCCGAATAGGTGGAGCCGATAGCAGCGGTCGCGTTAAGATTCGAGGTCATCGAAAGGGTGGAAGTCGGAGTCGCGGGACTGCTGGTTCCGGCGCCAAGTGAGAGCGTGCCAAGTCCCTGCGTCGTGTTGATGACGCCGTTCACCGCTTGATATCCAAGGACTTTTTGACCAGCGGCAGTTTCGAGAAGATTGTTGGTGCCAACCTCGAAGTTGCCGGCGCGAGTGTAAGTTTGCACGCCGTCTTGTTCGCGCACTATGAACAATCCATTGCCGTTGACAGCGACATCCGTTTCGATGCCGTTAGCAACCACGTTTCCCTGCGTAAAGTCCGAAGGTTGTGCGGCCACCTTGACTCCCGCGCCTTGCTGAATGGGGTCGCCGGCACCGTCCGTACCCAAATTCTGATAGAAAAGGTCCGCGAACTGGATCTGCTGATCTTTATAACCAATCGTGTTCAGGTTGGCCAGGTTGTTGGCGGCGGTTGAGAGAGCGGCGGAACTGGCATCTAATCCGGAAAGAGGTATCGAAAAATTGGGCATCGGAACTCCTTAGTGAGAAATTATTTGAGATTCGCGGCAGAAGCGGCATTCGAACTCGTGGCGCCGCTAGCGCTGGCGCCAGAGGGCGGGGTTGTTGTCCCGCCGACGTCATTCACCAGCGTTTGCATCAGTGACTGGATTTGCGTCAATTCGCCAAGCGAGTCGAACTGCGCCAACTGGGTGACGAACTGATTGGGATCGACCGGGTCAAGAGGGCTCTGGTTTTGCAACTGCACTGACAGCAATTGCAAAAACGTGTTGGTCAAGTCCACTCCGGGAGCGGCGGACGTCGATGACGATGACGGCGAGGATGATGATGACGCTGACGACGCCTTCGAAGAAGCAGGCGATGACACCGGCGACGTGCTATTTGCCGGGATAAAGGGTTGCAATAATGAAAGCGGCACGAGTTTGTCCTCCTAAGCGAGAATGCTGACGCGTATTTGTTTAGTCCTAATCGACGGGCCTGTCGAAAGACTGTCGACGGTCGTTGCTTCATGTGTAGTTTCTTGTTCGGTCATTTCAGCGCCGGACGAAGAAGCTGGTTGCGAACCTGGCGTCGGCGAGGAATGTTGCCGAGGTTGGCCTTGCTGAAATCCGCTCGAAGTCTCCATGCCGGAAGCTCCATGATCGAACCTGACGCCGGCTAAGTTCAGATGACTGTTATTGAGCCCGGCTTCCAGTCCGGGAACTTCAGAACTGAACCAATGAGCAATATCGCGATCGGAATGGACCGTGATGCCGACCTGGCTTTGCTGCACAACGGTATGAATGTCGATGGTTCCGAAACTGTCCGTGCGCACTCCTACATGCATTTGGGCGTTCGCTTGTAAATCGGCGTGCGCATCGGGAGCGGGACTGGGCGCAATTGGTGCGGGCGGTGCCGAGTCCAGCATCTGGTGAGTTTGCGGTAATGAAGGCGCGCCATTGGGATTGACGGTCGCTGCGGGAGCCGGAGCCGGTGATGGTGGAGCCGTAACTGCCGGCGAGGCATCTCTAGCGGGAGTAACCACACCCGGAGCCACGGAGAGAGCATTGGCCAGTACTGGGGCAGCGTTTGCGACTTCGTTGCTTGCGATCCCAGCACTTGGACTATCCCCGGAAGATTTTGCGGTCGCGCTTGCCGGAGCGGAGGATTTTTTGTCGGCGGCAATGGGGGTCGGCCCTATTGCCGATAAAGATTGCGCCGAAGCTCCTGGCTTGGCGTTCGTTGGTGCGCCGCTCGCCGATGCACCCAAGATCGATCTCTCGAAGATGGACGAGTCGACTAAGTTTGAGAGGATTGGCGCTGGCGTTTGCGAATTTGAAACGGAATTTGAAACCGAATTCGAGACTATGTTTGCTGTAGAACATCCAGCATCGCCGGTAGCGGCGTTTTTGCCGGCGCCATCTTCCGCGGCTTTCTTTACCGGGTCAATCTGTTCCGCGGGTTTCGCCGGAATCCCCACTCGTTCATTGCCGGCGGTGTTGTCGATAGAACGCGCGGCAGGGTTAGAGGTTGTTGGGAGCACTTCCGTGATGATTTTTCCCGCCGCCGGCCCGGCGGCCATGCGATCAACGAATATGGCATTTGCTGTTCGAGCATCGGTTGGCGATGCATTGGCATAACCAGAAGTAAGTTTGGACTCGCCTGCTCCTAAAGCTCCAGTTGACTGCGCTGTTGGCGTATCGCTCAAGCGCTTGCCATCCATACCGTCGGGTGAAATTAGTGGAATTAAGTTCGAGACGACAGAGCCTGAGACGAGACCGCTAGAGAGGATGTTTGAATCTGAAGCAGCAATTGGGTTGGGAGCTATAGAAACAACTGTTTGTTGCGACGAAGCTATAGTCGACGAGAACTGCGCGGCCGGCGCAGGAGGTGTCACGATACCTGATGTCACGGTTTCCGATGGAACAGGATTCAACGATGCCGAAGTTGCGGACGGCGTCACTTCAAGCGCGGAAGTAACTACGGGTGTTGTGAGCTTTGCTCCAGCAGCAACGGCAGGGGACGTCACGTCGGCAGCGGCGTTAACTGCTGTCGCTGTGGCTCCTGTCACAATATGCACCACCGGCGACAAACTTGGTGGCGGAGCGGCTGAAGTTGAAGCAATCCCCACCATCGGAGCGCTGGCCTGCGCAGAGTTCAGCGGAGCAGGTGGTGGACTGGCGGCCGCTGTTGTAATGACGTGGCCGGTAATTGGGGACGAAGTAGTTGCATCCGGTGACGTCGTCGTATTAACAGCCGTCCACAAGGTTGTCGATTGTTGCATCGGAACCGAAGTTGCTCCGCTCGAACCGAACATCGAAATTTGCGCGCTGGACTGGGCAGTAGGAGTCGCCGCCGGACCAGCTGCGGCTGGTGGACTGGAGTTCACTGGCTGCGCCTTAAGCGGACTCGAAGGATTCCCTTGCCATGGCAGTGGCAACGCGGAAACAACCTCGGCAAGAACAGCTCCAGCCTTCGAATCGGCTAATGCACTTGAAGTAGAAACAGCGGACGACGAGTTATTCCCCATGCCATCAGGTGCAACGGGACCAGCGCCGGTCGATAGCCCTTGCCCCACTTGGTCGCTCGACGAAGCCGCGACGAAATTTATTGCCGTAAACCAACCGGCGCTGGATTGGACTTGTGAAGTACTCGGCGGCGGCGTTTGCGGCCTAGTCAGCAATGCCGCCGACAAGGCTACATCTGGAACCGAAACTGGAGGCATAGTTGCGGCGGCATTCGGGCCATTCGTAACCGGAATTGTAGCCGCATTCGAATCCGGCTTAGCGCTGGATTTGCCATTCCCTTTGGTGGCTGGTTTCGAACCTAAATTCTCATGGTTTGGATTTGCGCCCAGTTTTGCGCTCAGACTTGTGCCGTTCCTCGAAGAAGTGCTCTCCGCCGCAGTTTGATTGCTGGCATGTTCTGGCGGCAAGGTTTGTTTCGACCTTTGCATCGACGAGGCGAGCGTCGAACTGAAACTCGAGGGCGCAGCGGAATACGGTTGAGCCGTGCTTGTTGCCACACTCACTGGCGTCGGGATTGAGATTGCGTCTACTTGCACTGAAGCACCGCACACCCATTCGCATTCGCTCTGCCAATGCGGATTCGTCTCGCACTCGCAGGAAACACCCAGGTTATTGCGGAATCCAAGAGACTTACAGGAAATGACCCGGGCTGCCGATTAGGAAGAACACGCAGAGCAGCATGTAAACGGCAAGAATTGCCGGGACGATCCCGGCAAAAACAGGACTATTCAATCGCGACGATGCCAGCGTTGCAGTAAATATGCGGCATCGAGTTCCTGTTGTTGGCGGCGTAATTCTTCCTGTTTATAAATGCGACGCTGGCTGGCGCGAAGCGTTTCCAGAATTTCGCGATCGCGATAGGCTCTTTGGTATTCGACCAGCGCCGCCTGGCGCACGATTTCGAATTTGGCGATATCAGCCTGCAATTCCACGCCAAATTTTTGCAGGTTCTCCCGGACGAGGCCTCTAAACTGGATCTCTGCGGCCGTTCTTCCCGCTTGCAGTGCGGCTGCATTCAACTCCGCCGACTCGCGCAGAGATTGATCAACTTCCGCCAGCTTCGCCATCGCACGCGAAACCTTCAGGCTCGCCTCTTGCAGTTGCAAAGTGCGCTGCCGTTCCACGCTTTGACGAAGGCGGAGCACGGCAGCGAGAACGAAATGGAAGGCCATTATTTAAGTCAGGTCGGAAGGGCCATGAGCCGGTTAATCGAATCCTGTATAGCCGCAGCCTCTTTGGAAGATTGCGTCAGGAATTCGCGAAGCGCTGGCATTAACGCGATGGCGTGATCCAGATCGCCGTCGCTCCCTTTCTGGTAAGCCCCAATGCGGATCAATTCCTCTGAACCCTTGTAAGTGGCAAACAGCCGGCGCACCAGATTCGCTTTCGCCAGATGGTCCGCGGAGACCACCGCCGGCATGATACGGCTGATGCTGTCGAGAATCGAGATGGGAGGATAATGGCTCTGCGCGGCCAATCTGCGATCCAGCATCACATGCCCGTCGAGCAACGCCCGGACCGCATCGACCAGCGGATCGTTTTCGTCGTCGCCTTCCATCAACACCGTGTAGAAGCCCGTGATGGTGCCGGAGCCAAATGATCCCGCCCGCTCCAGCAACCGCGCCAGAAGCGTAAAGACAGATGGCGTATAGCCTTTGGCCGTCGGCGGCTCGCCCGCCGCAAGTCCGATTTCGCGTTGCGCCATGGCCAGGCGGGTCAGCGAATCGACCACCAGCAGCACATGTTTTCCACGGGCGCAAAAATATTCTGCGATAGTCGTGGCCGCGAGACCCGCTCGTATGCGCAGCAGCGGATCCTGATCGGAGGTCGAAACCACGACTACCGAACGCCGCCGCCCATCCTCGCCCAGCGTATCGAGTAGTTCCCCTACTTCGCGTCCGCGTTCTCCAATCAGTCCGAGGACGGTCAGGTCGGCAGCGGTATTGCGCGCCATCATCCCAATCAAGGTGCTCTTGCCTACTCCGCTTCCTCCAAAAATGCCGACGCGCTGCCCGCGCCCGCAAGTTAAAAAAGCATCGATGGCGCGAATGCCGCAGCCGAGCGCATCACGGATCGGAGTTCGCTGCAGCGCAAGCGGCGCGTCGTGATCAAGAGGCATGCGCTCCCGGCAGATTGGAGCGGGCAGACTGTCAATCGGATTCCCCGCCCCATCGAGCACTCGGCCAAGCAATTGTTCCGACAAGCGCAGCGACGGCCGCCGTCCCCATACGACAACTTGATCCCCATATCGAATTCCTGTCGGACGGTGCAGCAACATCGAAAGAACAATGTGCCCGCGAAAGCCGACAATCTCGCCCGGCCACCGCCGATTTCGGGAGTCAATAATTTCGCAAGCCTCGCCCACCGTGCAAAAGGGGCCCTCCGACTCGATGATCTGCCCGATGACTTGTATCACGCGTCCACGCCACCGCAATGCCGACGAATTTTCGAGCTGCGAGAAGTAAGCGGAAAGAAGCTGCGGTGCGATCAATTCTTCTCCGCCTTGCCCGGTGGGGAAGTCGTACTTCCCGGTGAAGAGCTAGCATGCGCCTCGACTCCCGGTCGCTCGGCCAGCAGATCAACCAATCCCGTTTCAATCTCCTTGAGTTGCGATGCCAACCCGATTTCAGTCGATCCGAGCGAAGTTTCGATACGGCATTCTCCAGGCGCAACCGTCACGTCTTCATGAATCTCGGGCGCCATACTGCCCTCCGGCTGGCTGGCGAAATAATGGCGCCAGTCCGTCGCTTCTCGGGGAGGAACACGCAATTGAACGGTTGTACCGGTATCAAGTTTTTCGAGCGTCACACGAACAATTCCGGTGAGAACGTTGGGGTCGAGCTGCGCCTCGCGATGCAGGATTTTTTTCGCGATGGCAAGAGCGAGCTGAACCACTTCCGCTTCCACCCGGCGGTAGTAACTTTGCCGCTCCGTTGAAAAAGCGTCCAGCGCAAGCTTGATCTGGTCACGGTGTTTTCCCGTGGCCGCATCCAGTTCCGAGCGCAGCTGCTGTTGCGCGCTCTGCCGCCCCTGTTCGAAGCTCTCCGCCTTCAGACTCCGATTTCGCTCCCCATCACCCTGGCCCTGAACATTTTGTTGAGGCTCGGCAGCATTCGAGCCGCCGCCGCCGGCCCCCGCGTCAGGATAGGCGAAAAGTGCCGCATCTCCATTTTTCTCAAGCTGTCTCTTCGGAGCGCTAGACGACATACTCCTCCTGCGACTCGGCGCTCAGCACCAGCTTGCCCTCCGATTCAAGTTTTCTCGCCACTTCCACAATGTCGTGTTGCGCCTGATGCACATCCTTCGACCGCACCGCGCCCAGAACTTCCATGTCCTCCTTCAGCATGTCGACGGCGCGCGACGACATCGATTTGAAGACCAGGTTCTTCAACTCTTCCGTCGCTCCACGCAGCGCCAAGGCCAAAGTTTTCTTGTCCAGCTGCCCCATCAGTTCACGGATTCCGGCTTCCGGCACGCCCAGCAAATCCTCGAAAGTAAACATCAGGTTGCGAATCGCCAGCGCCATCTTGGGATCGTCTTTCTCAATCGTCTCCAGAATGGTCTTACTGGAAATAGGTTCCAGCTGATTCAGCAAATCCGCCGCCCCTTTGAATCCGGCATAGGCGCGCCGGCTCTGTTCTCCGAGCGAGTCCAGGTGCTTGTTCAAGGCCAGCGAAACCTTTTCCGCCACCTCCGGAGCAA
>Ga0209332_1000428_pt1 | contig 9774 bp, 8 predicted proteins | sample BlaSpr_A8_OM3_M1_FD_187974 | JGI IMG/M metagenome (GOLD analysis project Ga0209332, IMG submission 187974) | Forest soil microbial communities from Thunder Bay, Ontario, Canada - Black Spruce, Ontario site 2_A8_OM3_M1 (SPAdes) (version 2) | ecosystem: Environmental > Terrestrial > Soil > Boreal...
CGAACCACCCGCCGGTAGGTTGATCTTGGGCCGCAGAAGCTTTTGGACTTCTTCGTCGACCTTGAAGTCTTTGAAGAGCGCCCGGCCGTGATTATAGTGCTGAATGCGCTCGACGTACTGTGGGCCGAGCAGCCGCATGAAGTCGCGAACCTTCTCGTATTCCTCGGCGTCGTCGATCAGGACCCGTTCGACTTCGGGCGTGATGAAATCACGCGCGGCTTTGTAGACGAGATTCATGTCCTTGTGGATCAGCGACGGCGCGGGTGCGCGCTTGTAGCTCTCGAGAATGCCGTGCCACATGCGGATGAGCACGCCGAGGTCGGCGAGCAACTCGGCTTGGCTGACGCCGGCGGCGGCCGTGCGGACGACCGTCGCCATCCCTTCCGGCCGAATCATCTTCATGATGTTCTTGAGGCGGTTGCGCTCTTCGGCGCTTTCGATCTTGCGCGAGACACCGGAGTACTTGCCGGTCGGCATCAGGATCAGATAGCGGCCGGGTAAGGAGATGTTGGTCGAGATACGCGCGCCCTTGAGCCCGCGTGGTTCTTTGACGATTTGGACGAGGACGTCGTCGCCTTTGGAAATCTTTTCGGTGATCGTCCAGCCGGAGCGACCTTGCGTGATCTCGACGTCGCCGATGTTGAGCGGCGTCTTATTGATGTCGTCGACGTACAAGAAGGCGTTGCGGCCGAGGCCGATGTCGACGAAGCTCGCTCCCATTCCGGGGAGCACGTTCATCACTTTGCCCTTGTAGATCGACCCGATGACTTTTTCTTCGCGTTCGAAGTAGATTTCGGCGAGTTGGCCGTCCTCAAGGATTGCAACCCGATTTTCCCAGGGGTCGCTGGATATGAGGATTTCTGTTGGCATGTAGCCTTTCGCTTGGAGCGGCGCGTGGCGCCGCATGAATTCAGTTTTGCCTGCTCCTCGGTGGAGCGGCGGTGCGGCCACCCCGTTCGTCCTGAGTCCTGGCGCCGAAGGCGCGGTCCCGAACGAACGATGAGACCAAATTTGTCATTCCGATTGACGGAAGTGCGTCCACGGAAGCGCCGAGCGCTGCGACGCGGTACGCTAATACTTGAAATCGGATGTTCTCTAGGGTTCCTGAAGGGCGGCAGGAGGTCCTTTCGTCCCAATGAGGGGGTCCAAGCGAGGCGCCGACGTGCCGTTCGAGATCGCGTGAATCGCCGCCGGTCGCAGGATGCGAAGGAGGCGGCGAGAGGCAGGCAAGGCTCGCCATGGACGGCGAGCCGCAGGCGTGGTCGAGAACGGCACGTCGGCGCCGAGCAAGACTCCCTAGAAAACCAGGCGGTCGCGCTGCATGTGGACGTTGAGCAAGATCCCGATCGCCGCGAAATCGGTGATGATCGCGCTGCCGCCATAGGACATGAAGGGCAGCGGGATGCCGGTGATCGGCATGATCCCGACGGTCATTCCGATGTTGACGACGACGTGGAACGCCAGCAGCGCGACGATTCCGACCGAAAGGAGCAGCGCGAACCGATCGCGGGAAGCGAAGACGGCCCCGACCGCGCCGAACAAGATGATCGCATACGCGCAGATGAGCGCGATGGCGCCGACGTACCCGAGTTCCTCGCCGACGACGCTGAAGATGAAATCCCGCGAATGTTCCGGCACGAAATCCAGTTGCGTCTGCGTCCCGTGGGTGAGGCCCTTTCCGAAAAGCTCGCCGCTGCCGACGGCAATCTTCGACTGGCTGAGACTCCAGCCGGCGCCTTGCGGATCGGAGTTCGGGTGCAGGAAAATCAAAATGCGACTTCGCTGGAACGGTTTGAGCACGGCATTTGTGCCGACGACGAACGCGCCCGCCACCGCCACGAGCGCCGCGTACGCGGCAAAATAGCCGGTCCGCGAAACGCCGAAGAATAGTTGCGCCGTCAGGATTCCGAAGATGACGAGCGTCGTCCCGAGATCGGGCTGCTTGAGGATCAAGAACGCCGGCAGCGCGACGGCCACGAGCGTGTAGAACATCTCTTTGAAGCCAACGATCATCGTCCTCGCCAACAACGACGCGATCACGATCGCCAGCACGAGTTTCGCCGGCTCGGACGGCTGAAACGTCCCGATCGGCCCGAGAGAAATCCAGCGCTGCGCGCCCATCGCGCTATGGCCGCTCTTCCATACCAAATACAACAGTCCGAGGTTGATCGAATACAGGTAGATGGCCCAGCGCTGCCAGCGCCGGTAATCGACCCACGCACACCACGCCATCACCACGACGCCGATCGCGATATAGACGAGTTGCTTGCGCCATTCGCTCGCTGCGTCGGGATTGTGCAACGTCGCCGAATGGATCACGACGTCGCCGAACAGCGCCAACGCGACCGTCGTCGCGGCCAAGAGCCAATTGAACCGGCTGTACCAGGGGCGTTCCACCGCCCGAGGTCTTTACTTACGAGCGGGGTCTACGCCTGGGCCGAATTCTCGAAGGTACCGGGTGGCGCGAGCAGCGTGCCGTCCGATGGAGCACCGTTTGGGGGCGCGGCCGGGCTCGGGCGGCGGCGGCGGCGACGCCGGCGCGGCGGCTGATTGAGCGGCGCATGCGCGCGTCCGTTCGCGGTGCGTTGCGCCGGCGCCGAAGGGCGGTCTTTGCGAACCGATTTGATCGGAACGCTGGCCAGCATCGCGAGTTCGCGCTCGCGTTGCTCGAACGTGACTTCGGCCATCTCCGGATCGATGTCGACGTAACGCGCGATCACCTCCAGCAGTTCGGCCTTAAGCGCGTCGATGACGTCGGGTGCGAGCGCGAGATGATCGGAGAGCAAGACCAGCCGCAAGCGCTCCCGCGCGGTCGCTCCGGAGCTTTCGCGGCCGAAGAACGTCTTGAAGAGCTCGGTGTTCTTGAAAAATTCAAACATACGCTAACTGCGCCCTCCGAATAGCGCGCCGAGTTTCGAGAAGAAACCGTCGCCTTCACGCTCAGTCGGCACCTCCGCCGGTGCCGTTTCCTCACCCGTGATGCGCGCGGCGATGGCGCGATACGCCGCGCCGAGTCGCGAGTTGGGATCGAACGCGGGCGGCTCGCCTTTGTTGGTCGCGACGATGACGGCGGGCTCGTCCGGAATGACCCCGAGCAGCGGAAGCCGCAGGATCGCGTTCACGTCGTCGACCGACAGCATCTTGCCCTTACGCACCAAGGCCGGCCGCAAGCGGTTGACGATCAGTTCGGGCGACCAATCGTTGGGCAGCAAGCCGACGACGCGGTCGGCGTCGCGCACCGCGGAAACCTCCGGCGTGCACACGATGATGGCGTGCTGCGCGCCGGCCACGGCGTTGCGGAAGCCGAGTTCGATACCGGCCGGGCAGTCGATCAAGACGTACTCGAAACGCTCGCGCAATTGCTCCATCAAGCGCTGCATCTCGTCGACGTCGACATCTTCTTTTTCGCGCGCCTGGGCCGCCGCGAGTAGATAGAGATTGGCGCTGCGCTTGTCGCGGATGAGCGCCTCATCCAGTTCGACGTTGCCTTCGATGACGTCGAGCAGATGGTAGCGGACCCGGTTTTCGAGGCCGAGGACGATGTCGAGGTTGCGCAAGCCGATGTCGGCGTCGACCAGGACGACTCGCTTTCCCAGCGCGGCCAGCGCGGCGCCGACATTCGCCGTCGTCGTCGTCTTACCGACGCCGCCTTTCCCTGAGGTGATCACAATCGCGCGGCCCAGCGCGAGGGCGGCGGGCGCCTCAACGCTGGCCCCTTCGAGCGGCGCTTCTTCGAATGCGTGCATCAGGTCGGTCCCTTCCACATTCATCGCCGCTAGCCGGCCTTCCACATCGTAAAGAACTTCGAGAAGACGCTCGGCGGATCGAGATCGGTCAGCGGCAGATCCTCGCCTTCGAGCCGGCGTGCGATCCGCCCATAAATCGCCGCGAGCTTCTGTGTTTGGTCGAGGACGAGCGGCTCGCCGCGATTGGTCGTGTCGATGACCCCTTCGTCATCCGGGATGACCCCCAGAATGTCGGCGCCCAGGATCTCGCCGACGTCCTCGATCGACATCATCTCACCGGCCTTGACCATCTCTGGACGGACGCGGTTGATGATCAACTGTAGCGGAATCTCGCGTTCGCGCAGCTTCCCGACGACGCGATCGGCGTCGCGAATTGCGCTCACCTCCGGCGTCGTCACGACGATCGCCTCGCGCGCTCCCGCGACGGCGTTGCGAAAACCGTGCTCGATGCCGGCCGGACAATCGATGATCACGTAGTCGTTGGACTTCGCCAGCTCGCCCATCAGTTTGTCCATCTGCTCTTCGGAGACGGCGGTCTTGTCGCGCGTTTGCGCGGCCGCCAAGATCTTGAGCGATTCGAAGCGCTTGTCGCGGATGAGCGCTTGACGTAACTGGCAGCGTCCCTCGACGACCTCCACCAAATCGAAGACGATGCGCTTTTCGACGCCCATCACCAGATCGAGGTTGCGCAGCCCGATGTCGGTGTCGACCAGGACGACGCGGCGTCCTTTCTTGGCAAGTGCGGCGCCGAGATTGGCCGTCGTCGTCGTTTTTCCGACGCCACCCTTCCCTGAAGTCACGACGATGCGGCGCGCGCTCATTTGTGTGCACCGTATCTTGCGTACGGAGCGATTGCAATCCCCTCACCTTTGATAAACGCGACCTCCGGCTCGCGCGGCGCACGCTTGCCGTCGTCGGCCGCGATGAAGGTCGCGATGCGCAATTGCGTCGCGGCCAACTCGAGCGCGAGAACGCGCGCCTTGCGATCGCCCTGCGCGCCGGCGTGTGCCGTCCCGCGCAACGCCCCGAACACCACTATGTCACCGCTCGCTACGAGCTCCGCGCCGGGATTCACGTCGCCGATCACGACGATGTTGCCGACCTGCTGGAGTGACTGTCCGCCGCGCACGGTCCCGCGATGATAGAGCGTCGACGGCGCCGGCGCGACCGCCGCGACCCCGCGCGGAGTCCGCGCCTTGCCGTTGGCTGGGGCGTCGGGCGGGGTGAAGTCGGGACGCCGCACCGACGCCTCGCCGCGCGAACGGCGCCGCGCGATCTCGGCGCGCGCGCCGGCAAAATCGGCGTCCAGAGAGAGCGCTTTCTCGGTGAGCCTGACCTCGCTCTCGGCCTTGGCGGCGCGCTTGCGCTCGAAGCTCGCGACGGCGGGTGCCTGGGGCGGACCCAAGTACTCGAGGCCCTGCCCGCGCGCGAGCTCCGCCAGCGCTTCGTCGCCGAAGAGGCCGTACAGCTCGATCCCGTGCCCACGGATGGCTTCGAGAAAGCCGGCGACGGCGGCCGCCTCCGGGATCAGCTCGACGAAAATGGCGGTCGCTCGGCTCCCGCGATAGAACTCGGGGCGCTCCTCGAGACGCGCGGCCATCTCGTTCCAAGCCTCCTCGAAGCTTTTTCCGGTAAAAACGAACTCGAGGCCCGTCTTAGTGCCGCGCAGCATCCCGCCCCAACTGCCACGGTGCCCCGAAGCCGACCTCCGCCCTCCACACCGGACTCACAGGTATCTCCGGTTACTCACACGACTATCCCCATTCGGCTTCGCCGAACGGGGCCCCCAACAAACGCATGGAGCCCCGACACATTCGGTATGAATCTTTCGCCCGACCGGAGTTTCCCCATCGAAGCCCGTCGAAGAGAAGTCGACTTGCCCCGAGGTATCCGATGATCTTCCGCCGCCTGACCCACGCTACCCTCATTCTCGCCCTGCTCTGTGCCGGCATCCCGGCACCCGCGCGCGCGGTCTCGACGCAAAGCGAGATCCTGCAAGCCAAGGGCAGCGACAAGGCCGTGCTCGAGCAGTACAACGTCGTAACCGATCCCTTGCTCAATCAGTGGATCAACGACGTCGGAAACAGGCTCTGGGCGCAGACGGCACGCCACGACGTCCCGTACAACATCAAGATTCTCGATTCGCAGGACGTTAATTCGTTCACGATCGGCGGCGGCTATATCTACATCAACGAGGGCGCGCTCGACTTCGTCCAGTCCGACGACGAGTTGTCGGGTATCATGGGCCACGAGACGGGCCACAACGAGCGCCGCCATACCGTGACCTTGCCGGCGAAGGCCAACGCACTCGATCTGCTGTTCGGCATCGCGTCGATCTTTTCGCCGTTCATCTACCGCTTCGGACAGATTGCAGAGGCCGGCATCCTCGCCAAGCAGTCGCGGCAAGACGAGTTGCAAGCCGATCAGTACGGCCTCCTGCTGATGACGCGCGCAGGTTACGATCCCGACGCGATGGTCTCGTTCATGAGCCACCTCGGCGCGCTCGAAACGCAGACGCCGAGCCTGCTCGACAAGTATCTCGCCGACCATCCCGGCTTCCCCGATCGCGTCAAGCATCTGGTCGGCTACGATCAACTCGATCCCAAGAAGCGCACGACCGAGCAGCTTCTGGCGCAAGCGATCCACGACGAGGACACCGCCCGCTACAACTACGCGGCACTCAAGTTCCAGAAGATTCTCAAGGGCGACCCAAACAATGCCGACGCGCTCCTCCACCTCGGCGAGTCGCAGATCGCGCTCGGCCTGACCGAGAAGGGCCAGCAGACGCTGGCCGAGGCGGCCGAAAAGGGGACACCCGAAACGCGGAAGGTCGCGCTTTCCAACATCAAGGCGCTGCGCGACAGTCAGAACAAGTTCACCTTGACGCGACCGAATCTCGCGCCGCTGCGCGCCGCGCTCGAGGACGCCAAGGGACGCGAAGCGCAATCCGTCACACTGATCGCCGCACGCCGCGACGCCGGTCGCGACCAGATCAAAGCGATCAACGCGCGCGTCCAAAATATCTCGTACGGCGTCCCCGACCTCAGCCGCATCCAGATTCGCAACGGCGGACGGCTCGAGTCGGTAGTCCGCAACCTCAACGCGATGGGTCGTTCGATCGACGCCGCGTTCAACAAGTCGTCGCTCGTCATCAACGGCACCGGATCGCTCGAACGCAACAAAGAAAGCGGCCTGGTCAAGGAAAACAACGAGATCTTCAAAGAGCTCGCGGCGCCGCTCGCGCTCGATCCCGTCCCGGCACAGTCGCTTTCGGTCCTCCCGAGCTATCCGCGGATGTTCGAGGATCTCCAATTGAGCGATAGCGACATGATTCGCGGACTCGACGCTTCGCGGACGTCGCTGGCGCTGCTGGACGTCGCGCTCGGCGACCTCGATGAGTTCATCAAGCGACTCACGCGCGCACAACTCGACTTCGGCGGCGACATTTCGATGGCGGATTACAACGCGCTCGTCCCACTGATGCGGCGCGCCGGCGACAACCTGTCGCGAGCGGCGATCGCCGGATCGCAGGCGCAACAACTCTACAACCTCGCACGCGCGCGCCAATTGCAGACCCGCATCACGATGCTCGGGATCGGTTATCCTGAGGACCGCTACGCCACCCTGCAGCATGGGCTTCAGGCCCGCGTTCACAACGACGGCATGGATTTCTCGACGATGACGCACGAAGATCTCACGCCCGGCGAAGTCGCCGCAGCTGCGATCGTCGCCGCCGATACCAACACCACGCCGCAAGCGATCGTCGCCGAGGCGAAGGCCGGCAACCGGAGGATCGTCGACGTCGCCAACGCGCGCGGGATGCACGGGGAGGCGCTCGAGATTTTCCTGGGCCTGGTCTATCTGGACTACACCGACGACCCGGAAAAAGAGGCGAAAGGCCACTAGGGTGCTTTTCCGCCACCCTAGTGGGGCATTATGACGAGCGCGGGAGAGTTATTCACCCTAGTCCGTAAAGGCGTCGGCGCGACCCACGTCCACGCCGACGCGCACAAGCCGTTTCGGTTTCTCTTATGCGGCGATCCGGCGCTGCTGGCCGACTTTCGGGCGCTGCTGCTCTTCAGTCACGGTCAAGAGATTCCGTTTGACGCGCCATCGACGCTCGAGACGATCGACCCCGCGCGCAGCGCGACCGTCGTCGGCCGCGACGCGCGCGCGGTGATCTTTCTCGCGCGAGCGGGTGACCTGCCAGGCGCGCGGCTCGATCTCTTGCAAGCACTGCACCTACCGATCTTCGTTTTAACGGTCGATCCGTCGGTGACCGTGGAATCGCACCCGACCAGCGCGCCCGGACCAGCCGTCATCGGCGAATACATCGTTCCGCAGATCGACCGCGAGACGCTTCGCGTCCGGTTTTTCCCGCATCTCATCGAACGCTGCAAGGGAATCGAGGTCGCGGTCGGCCGTCGCTTCCCGCCGCTGCGCGAAGCGGTCGCGGCGAAGTTGACGCGCGGCGCCGCGAGCTCCGCGCTCAAAGTCGCCGTCGCGAGCGCGGTCGTCGATCACGTTCCCGTCTTGGGAATCGTGCTCGGGGCCGTTGCCTCGGCCGGCGACATGGTCGCGATCACCGGAATCCAAATCGTGCTGATGATGCAGATCGGCGCGACCTACGGCAAGGACCCCGACATGCAGCGCATCTGGGAACTGCTCCCCGTCGTTGGCGGCGGCTTCGGCTGGCGTGCCCTATCGCGCGAGCTCGCCGGTTTCGTGCCCGTCGCCGGGATTGCGATCAAAGGTGCCATCGCTTACGCGGGGACGATCGTCGTCGGCGAAGGTGCGGCGTTCTTCTACGAGCACGGAAGGCACATGACCGCGCCCCAAGCAGCGCAACTCTACGACGAGAAAAAACGCAACGCGATGCTCTACGCTCGCGAGATGTTCGACCACTTCAAGCGCTTCGGAAAGTAGCTCGAGGCCCTTCTCGTCTTCTAGCTCAGCGCGTTTTCAGCGAGAAAGACCAACAGTGAGTCGTCGTCGAGATGATCGTAGGAGGCGGCCAATTTCGGTCGCACCGCGCGGGCGATCTTCTTGGCCAAGCTCAGCCGGGATTCGGTATTGAGCGCCGTTCGTCGTTCGGCGTATTGCCGGATCAATTCGCGCTCGCGCGGCCCGACGTCGCGCACGACCGGATCTTCACGCCGGTCGGCAAACGAAAGCGCTCGCGCGCGCTCGTAACGCTCGTCGCGGACGACGATCGTACCGGCGGCCAAGTCGCCGAGGCGCCGGTTTTGCGGTGACAGCAGCGCGCTGATCGCCGAGACGGCGTAAAAGCCGAGTGCCGCTTCGAGAATTCGCACGACGTTACGGATGATCGAACTGATGAGATCGACCGGAAACCCGCCATCGCGCACGACGCGAATGCCGAGCAGTCGTTTCCCGGGCGTGCGCCCCTGCCCAAGCCACTCGAAGAGAATGAAGTACCCGAAGAACAGCATGAAGAGCGCGAAGTTGTCGTCACCGAGGATGACATCATGCACATCGTCTCCAGATGGACCGGCGTACCGCTCAGTCGGATGGAGCAGAAAGAAGCTCAAAAGCTCCTGAAGATGGAAGAAGCCCTGGCCAAGCGCGTCGTCGGTCAGGCCGAAGCGGTGCGTGCGGTGGCGACGGCGGTGCGCCGTTCGCGCGCCGGGCTGCAGGACCCCAACCGTCCGATGGGTTCATTCATGTTCCTAGGGCCAACCGGCGTCGGCAAGACCGAGCTGACCAAGGCGCTGGCCGAATATCTGTTCGACAGCGAGACCGCGATGGTGCGCCTCGACATGTCCGAATACATGGAGAAGCATTCGGTCTCTCGGCTGATCGGCGCGCCTCCGGGCTATGTCGGCTATGACGAGGGTGGCGCGCTCACCGAAGCGGTGCGACGGCGGCCCTATCAGGTGGTGCTGTTCGACGAGATCGAGAAGGCGCATCCCGATGTCTTCAATGTGCTGCTGCAGGTGCTCGACGACGGCCGCCTGACCGACGGCCAGGGCCGCACGGTCGATTTCCGCAACACGTTGATCATCAT
>Ga0209332_1000429_pt1 | contig 9741 bp, 8 predicted proteins | sample BlaSpr_A8_OM3_M1_FD_187974 | JGI IMG/M metagenome (GOLD analysis project Ga0209332, IMG submission 187974) | Forest soil microbial communities from Thunder Bay, Ontario, Canada - Black Spruce, Ontario site 2_A8_OM3_M1 (SPAdes) (version 2) | ecosystem: Environmental > Terrestrial > Soil > Boreal...
CAACCGCGCTGGTTACCCTCGATTTTTCTAGCCATGATCGATCCGTCTCTCCAACAAGCATCGCGCTAGAATCGGCATGGGTGTCGGCATAAGAGTGGACGCTTATCAGCAAGCTTCATTCTTTAGCCTTCAGCCAACAAGTGCCTCGACAAATCGACATGTCAGAGTCCCCACAAGAGCCCCGAGAAAAGCGCGGCGCCATCTTCTGTTTGTTCTTGGCCGCCACCACGCTTATTTTTTACAATCCGATCGTCCGCAACCAGTTCGTCGACTTCGATGACCTCGCCTACATCCGTAAGAATCTCCACATCCAGAGTGGACTGACCTGGGCTACCGTCAAGTGGTCCTTCACGACCTTTTATCAAGGCAACTGGCACCCGTTGACATGGCTATCGCACGCCGTCGACTACCAGCTCTTTCACCTCAATCCGGTCGGCCATCACTACAGCGGTCTCCTTTTCCACACGGCTAACGTCCTGCTCGTGTTCCTGCTGTTGCGCAGAGCCACCGGCTCTACCTGGTCAAGTTTGACGGTGGCTGCTCTCTTTGCTCTGCACCCCATCAACGTGGAGTCAATCGCCTGGGCGGCTGAGCGTAAAAATGTTCTGAGCATGTTATTTTTCCTGCTTGCCCTCCATGCTTATGACCGCTACGCGCGCCGGGGTGCAACTTCTCTCTATGTGTTAGTAACCGTTTTTTTTGTCCTCGGTCTTTTGGCGAAACCGCAGATCATCACTCTACCTTTTGTGCTGTTGCTGTGGGACTACTGGCCCCTTCAACGCATGGGGGCAGAATCTGCCGCAGAATCCTCTGTCCCGCCCCCACACGCCTCTTCACGTTCGTTCCGCTATCTGTTATTGGAAAAATCGCCTCTGTTTATTCTTGCCGCAGCCGATGCGGTCGTCACTGTGATCGCCCAGCGCGCCGGCAACTCGGTACGCTCCCTTTCCGAAATTCCCCTCACTCTTCGCCTGGAGAACGTATCGGTCTCCTACGTGCGCTATATCGGAAAGGCTTTTTGGCCGTCTCCTCTCGTCCCCATGTATCCGCTTCCAGAGCACACCTTGCCGCCTGCACAAGTGGCCGCGGCTGTGGCACTGCTCCTTATGCTTTCGGCGCTCGTGCTTTACTGCCGCAATCGCCGCTATTTGCTATTCGGCTGGCTGTGGTTTCTGGGAACCTTAGTCCCGATGATCGGAATTGTCGCGGTTGGTGACCAGGCAATAGCGGACCGTTACGCCTATCTCCCTTTCATCGGACTGTTCATCGCGGCAGTCTGGACGCTCCGCGATCTAGTCTCTGAGCAGAAGATTCCCAAAGTGCAGAAGATTCCTAAAGTAATGACCGCCGCCGCCGCCGTGGTGCTATTCACTTTTGGATGCCTTACCTATCGCCAACTCGGCTTTTGGCATGACAGCGAAACTCTGTGGCGCTACACCTTGAAAGTCACCGATCGAAATTTCGTGGCCCACAATAATCTCGCCCTGGCTCTTCGCGACCAGGGAAGATCCGCCGAAGCGATCGTCGAATTCCGCGCCGCTATGGCGCTCCACAATTATTATCCCGATCAAATATTGGCCTTGGCTTTGTACGAATTACAGGTGGGCCATCCGCAAGAGGCGATCGAGGCATGCAATATAGCCGAGCGCTCTTCAGCTGATCCTGTAATCAGGGCCGCCGCTATGAGTGAGGCCGGTCAAGGCTACCTCCAACTACACCGCTACGACCAAGCCGCTGATAACTTTAAGAACGCGCTTCGAACGAACTCGAAAGATGCATTGGCGCTGATGGGATCAGGTGTCCTGGCGCTGCGTGAGCGCCAATATGATTTGGCAGCTACTCAGTTCTTGCACGCGGCGCAAATCGATTCCAGCGATGTGGATGTACTCCTCCTCGCGCAAGCCCTTCGCCGCGCCGGCCGTGCTGCGGAGGCCGATTCCTTCCAGGCGCAAGTCCTGAAGATTTCCCAAGACCCTGCCCAAGCTGAAATCGCGGCCAGACAAATACTTTCTTTCGCCGGCTTAAAGCCGATTTAGCTGCGTCGCAACACTTCCCCGAGACTGAGGCCGTTACTTCGGGGGGTCGCGTTATGTCCCGATCGGTGTGAATTCCAACAACATTCTTTAAAATCAATAAACATGCGCATCGTTTCCAGCCTCAACATGTCACCATTGCGCAAGACGCCCGTTATAATTTCCTGCCTTTTGCTCGTCCTGCTGACGCTGGCTTTCTACAATCCCGTCATCCATAACCAATTCACCGGCTTTGACGATTGGTCGTACATTCTAAAAAATTCCCAGATTCAGTCCGGCTTGACCTGGGGAACCGTCAAATGGTCCTTCACCACCTTTCGCGAAGGCAATTGGGATCCACTTACGTGGCTCTCCCATGCCCTCGACTACCAACTCTTTCACTTGAACCCGGTCGGGCATCACTACACGAATCTGCTGCTGCATGCGGTCAACGCCGTGCTGCTATTTCTACTGTTAAGACGATCAACCGGCCGTTTTTCATTGAGCCTCATAGTGGCCGCTCTGTTTGCCCTGCATCCAGTCAATGTCGAGTCCGTCGCTTGGGCTGCGGAACGCAAGAATGTCCTAAGCACGCTCTTTTTTCTCCTCGCGCTTCATGCCTACGACCGGTACGCACGCAGTTACCTATACCGCGGTTATCTCTATTTTTGTGTGACCGCAGCTTTTGCCTTGGGTCTTTTAGCCAAGCCACAGATTGTTATTCTGCCATTCGTCTTGCTGCTTTGGGACTACTGGCCTTTGCAGCGACTGCGAGCAGACTTGCATCGGGCGGACGACGCATCCGCGGTTCCAAGACAGTCACTCCGATTTCTGGTCTTTGAAAAATTGCCCCTCGTCGTCCTGGCCGCAGCAGACTGTGTGGTCACGATATTCGCCGAACGCTCAGCGAAGGCGGTCAGATCCATAACCGAAGTGTCGATGTCCCAGAGACTCGCCAACGTTCCTATCTCCTACGTTCGATATATAGGAAAACTATTCCTGCCCTACCACCTCGCGCCCTTGTATCCGCGCTCCGCAAGCGCCTTGCCCAAATGGCAGGTGTTTGCGGCGACCGCTCTTCTGTTGCTGATTTCAGGTTTCGTCTGGAAATGGCGCAGCCGCCGCTATTTGGCGCTCGGCTGGTTGTGGTTTCTAGGAACCCTGATTCCAATGATCGGAATTATCGCCGTCGGTGACCATGCCATGGCCGATAGGTTTGCCTACATCCCTTATATGGGGCTATTCGTCGCTCTTACCTGGGGGTTAGCCGAAGTTACATCCCAGTATCGAATCTCGCCCACCTACCGCGCCGCTGCGGTTGTTTCCGTTCTTTTAATTTTAGGAAGCCTTACCTATCGCCAGGTCACCTATTGGCACGATGACGAAACACTGTGGCGTTATACGTTGCGTGTTACCGATGGAAACTATGTGGCCCACAACAATCTCGGATTGATTTACGCCGGCGCCGGGCGCACGGAAGAAGCCGTCGCTGAATTCCGAGCAGCAAAGTCGCTGCATAACTATCCCGCGAATCAGGTACTCACGCTGGTTCTTTACGAATTAAAGGTGGGCCATCCTCGCGAAGCAATCGAGGAATGCGATTCCGTGTTGCATACTTCCTCGGATCCCAAGGTCGAAGCCGTCGCTTGGAGTGAAATTGGCCAGGCTCACTTGCAGTTGCGTCAATACGACCAAGCGGAGACGTTCTATCAGAATGCCTTGCGCGTCAGTCCTGACAACCCAATAGCGCTCGTCGGCTCCGGTGTCTTGGATCTTCGTCAAGGCCGATCCAATCAAGCCACCTCAGAGTTGCTTCGCGCGGTGAATAGCGATCCGAGCGACGTCAATTTTATTTTGCTGGCGCAAGCGCTGCGTCGCGTAGGACGTGAGGCCGACGCCAGCCACGCACTCGCCGAAGCCAAAAAAGTCTCTGCCGATCTAAACGCAGCGCAAAACACCGCGGGACAGTTTCTAACCGTCGCCGGCCTGAAACCCTTGTGAATTATTGCAGCGTGGTTTCGGAGCGCCTCGATCTGAATTATCTTCAGCGCAGGTCTAAATTCTCTTGAGCAATAGACAAGTGATGTCATCGTGCTGCGGAGTATTCCCGACGTACCCATCTAACTCTGCCAGCAGGCCGCGAACCATTGCATCAGGAGTGCCCTCCGCCACGCGATCGACCAGCCGGATCAATGCTGCTTCTCCGTATTCTTCATCTTTCTCGTTGACAGCTTCAATCACGCCGTCCGTAAAAATCACCAGCCAGTCGCCCTCCTCTAGGCGGGTTTTGCCTGACTGGTAGGGCGACTCCGCAAAAATGCCGACCGGAATGCCCCCCGCTTCCAAATGCTCTGCAGCGCCCGATTTCCTTCGCAGAATAGGAGCGTTGTGCCCCGCGTTCAAATACAAAAGGTCGCCTGTCTTCGGATCGAGTTCGGCGAAGAACGCAGTTGTAAAACGAACTCCACCCTGGCTGTTGGAACAGGCATATCGATTTATGCCATCCACCAAATCAGGGAGTGCGACTCCGCTCGTCGACAACGTACGCAGGCTGGCTTGAAAAGTCGCCATCAGCATAGCCGCCGGAATGCTCTTTCCCGCCACGTCCGCGACCACAAAAAGAACGCGTCCCTCGCTATCGCTGGAGTTTCCCGGCCGCAAGATCACATCGTAATAATCCCCGGCCACAGTATTCGCAGGCCGAGTCGCGTACGCGATTTTGTATCCAGGAAGTTGCAAAGGCGCGCCCGGCAACAACCACGTCTGAATATCTTTCGCAATCTCCAGGTCGCGCTTCATTACTACTCGATCCGCCAACTCCAGCAGCAACACAATAAACAACAACATCCCGCCCCACACATGCATGTCGAATATTTGAATATCGACATGTCCGGCGCGATTGGCGGCGTCAGAATATGCTCCTGAAGGAAGGAAGAGAAGAATCAGGCCAAGCAGGACTAGAACGCGTCGCGCTGGCGTTAGTTTTTCCAGGATCGCCCAGAAGAGGGCTTTAGCTTTTTGCCGGCCGCGCCGGATTCGCGATCGTTCCGCCTCTAAATTATCAAAACCCGCTGAGTACAGCCGGTAGCTTTGACGGGCGTCCTTTACAAATTGCGACCATAGCTGGTTCATCGCCAGCCCTTCGCTCACCCGATGCCAAAAGTTTCTGATTCCGCCTCTCGGGCCGGTTCGTGGAGGAGCAGTTTGTGGAAGGGTTGTCATGGCGAGCCCACATTATAAGCCCGCATGGAATTAGCAAAGCATCTCAAAATAATTCCATCTGCTCGACGCCCGAGTGCGTTGCGCGGCTGCGCAGCGAGTGCGCATTTTCGAATCCATGTTTTTTCCGCAAGGCGGCCATCAGTTGCGATAATCGTTTCGCATATCCTTTCGGCAGGAATGATCGCTCCGCATAGCGCATGCGGTATCGCTCCGCCAAGCTCGGAAAATGCTGTTCAAGGAACGGCATAAAAATCGCCGCGGAACACGGTTTCAGAAAAAGCGCATTTGCGTAAATATACTTTGCGCCCGCATCCTTGGCAGCTTTCACCAGCGCCTCCAGATCCTGTGGACGGTCCGTGATCTCTGGCAAAACCGGAGCGCAGATCACGCCTGCATCGATTCCGGCGAGATTGAGTTGCCGGACCGCCTCCAATCGCAGATCAGGACGCGGCGCTCGCGGCTCCAACTTGCGCGCCAATTCCGTATTCACAGTTGTCACCGTTACATTCACAAAGACGTGATTGTTTTCGCCGATCTTCCGCAGGATATCGGCATCGCGTGTAACCATGTTCGACTTAGTCACAATGCCAATCTCTAAACCAGAATGCCGCGCCAACTCCTCAAGAATCGCCCGCGTAATCTCGAATCGTCGCTCCGCCGGCTGGTACGGGTCTGTAGCCGTGCCAATCGCAATTTCCTCGCCGCTCTTCACCTTTTTCAATTCCGAGCGGAGCAGTCCCGCCGCCTGTTGCTTCACAAAAATCTTGCGCTCGAAATCAACCCCGTCCCGTAACTCCATAAACTCATGCGTGTAGCGCGCATAGCAGTATTTGCACGCAAATTCGCAGCCACGATAAGGATTGATCGCCCAGGTGAATGGAAGGCTGCGTTCGCTCACCACTCGACTCAGTAACGAGCGCGTGCCCAGCGTGAAGTATTCCACATCGTGACCCTCCCGCAGTGATTCGCTGTCGGCCGCAATTCGAGCGATGCCTACCAGTTTGGGACGAGTCGAAATTTCCTGGAACAAGGGAAGGGAAGCCATGCCATATTCGCCGTATGTTCGCCCTATACCATATCACCAAATCAGAAAATTTCAAACCGGCCAAACCCAACTATTGACCTTTAACTATATTTCCAGTATTATCGAAATATGGTGAGCGAGAGGAATCTTGAACTCAGTAATGAACGCGTTGCCCGCTATGCTGACATGTTCTCCGCCATGGGCACCGAGCCCCGCTTGCGCATCATGCGGCTGCTTCTTTCCGCACACCCGGAAGGACTCGTAGTAGGTGAGATCCAGGACGAGCTGGAAATTCCCAACTCCACGCTTTCCCACCACCTCGACAAGTTGAAAAATGAAGATCTGGTGCGAGTCGAACGCAAAGGAACTTTTCTGCGCTACACCGCCAACACCGAGGCGTTGCGCGAAATTCTGCAATTTCTTTACGCCGAATGTTGCACCCGAAACAATGCTCTTAAACCCAAGGATTTAATCCAGTTCTGCAAATAGGAGAACACCATGCTCGACGCCAACGTCAAAGAAGTCGTCAAAGAGAAATACGGAGAAGCCGCCCTGCGCGTCACCAACAAAACCGGTGCCAGCAGTTGCTGTGGCTCCGCGCCCAGCAGCGGACTGTCGTGCGATCCCATAACCGCAAATCTCTACGACGCCTCCGAAGCCCAGCAGATTCCCGAGGACGCATTGCTCGCCTCCCTCGGCTGCGGCAATCCCACGGCGCTCGCGAAGCTGAGCCCCGGTGAAACCGTGCTTGACCTCGGTTCGGGCGGCGGAATCGATGTGTTGCTTTCCGCGCGCCGCGTCGGCCCCACCGGAAAAGCCTATGGCCTCGACATGACCGACGAGATGCTAGCACTCGCAAACGAAAACAAACGCAAAGCGGGCGCCGAGAATGTGGAGTTCCTAAGAGGCGAGATCGAAAACATTCCCCTGCCAGATAACTCAGTCGACGTCATCATTTCCAACTGCGTGATTAATCTCTCCGCCGATAAAGCCCGCGTTCTTCGTGAAACCTTCCGCGTGCTCAAACCAGGCGGACGCTTCGCCGTGTCCGATGTTGTGACTCGAGGCGAAATGGCGCCTGAGATCCGCCAGAGCGTTCTCGCTTGGGTTGGCTGCGTGGCCGGCGCCCTCGACGAAACCGAATACCGCACCAAACTCTCCGCCGCCGGATTCGAACAAATAGAAATCGAGCCCACCCGCGTCTATCGCATCGAAGATGCTCGCGAATTCCTTTCCGCATCCGGAATCGATGTCGACGCCATCGCATCACAAGTCGATGAAAAATTCATGAGCGCTTTTGTGCGTGCGGTGAAACCGGAGCACTCTCAAAAATCATGTTGCAGTCCAACGTGCTGCCAGTGAAACCGCTGCCAATGACGGACAAGTGCCGATGGAGCGCCGGGCGTCCCCGCCCGGCAGCAGCGACGCAGCAAGCCGCGTCCCGATAGATAGCTTTCTTGCGGAGACTGAAATGGCCGTTCACTTCAACGTTCTTTTTCTGTGCACCGGCAACTCCGCCCGTTCCATCATGGCCGAGGCGATCCTCAACCACAAAGGAGAGCCGATCTTCACCGCCCACAGCGCGGGAAGCCATCCCTCGGGCACGGTTCGTCCTGAAGCGATCAAGCAGCTCGAGCTGGCTCACATACCCACCACCGGGCTGCGCAGTAAGAGTTGGGACGAATTCGCGCAGCCCGGAACTCCCGAAATGCACTTCGTCTTCACGGTTTGCGACAATGCTGCGAAAGAAACCTGCCCCATTTGGCCGGGACATCCGATGACCGCGCACTGGGGAGTTCCCGACCCCGCCGCGGTCAAAGGCAACTCCGCCGAAATCGCGCGCGCCTACCGCGACGCGTTTTTTATCCTGGACCGCAGAATCAATCTTTTTCTCGCCCTGCCCCTGGCGGCGCTTGATCGGCTTGCGCTAAAAAAAGAAGTGGATCGCATCGGGCGAGAATGACAAGGCAATAGATGGATTCTGAAAAATGACGACAACCGCAATCACGAAGTGCCCCCGCCGTCTTAGCGTTCTCGACCGTTATCTCACCGCGTGGATATTCATCGCCATGGTGATCGGGGTCGTCTTGGGATGGCGAGTGCCCGGAACCGTGTCGTTTCTCAGCCGCTTCAGCATCGGCACCACCTCCCTCCCCATTGCGGTTGGTCTCATCGTCATGATGTACCCGCCTTTCACCAAGGTGCGCTATGAGAACCTGCACGAGGTTTTCCGCAACACTCGTGTACTCGGCTTATCGCTCATTCAGAACTGGGTGATCGGCCCGATTCTAATGTTCGTCTTAGCCGCAGTTTTTTTGCGCGGCTACCCTGAATACATGGTTGGGCTGATCCTGATTGGCTTGGCTCGCTGCATTGCCATGGTCATTGTGTGGAATGAACTGGCCAGCGGCGATGCCCAATATGCCGCTGGATTGGTCGCCTTCAATTCGCTCTTCCAGGTTTTCTTCTATTCGCCATATGCATGGCTTTTCGTCACCGTTCTTCCGGCAAAGCTCGGCCTCCACGGTGCCATCGTCCACGTCTCCATCCAGGAGATCGCAAAAAGTGTTTTCATTTATCTGGGCGTTCCTTTTCTGGCTGGTTTCGTAACTCGCGTTCTGCTGCTTCGAAGCAAGGGGCGGGAATGGTATGACAGCAAGTTTGTTCCCCGCGTCAGCCCGCTAACGCTGATCGCCTTGCTGTTCACGATTGTGGTGATGTTCTCGCTCAAGGGCGCCTACATCGTCCGCCTCCCGCTCGATGTGCTGCGTATAGCCGTACCACTGCTCATCTACTTCGTGGTCATGTTCCTGGTGTCGTTTTACATGGGGAAAAAGCTTGGTGCCGATTATTCGAAAACTGCAACGCTGTCATTCACCGCCGCCTCGAACAATTTCGAACTTGCCATTGCTGTCGCGATTTCTGTTTTCGGCATCAACTCCGGAGCTGCATTCGCCGCCGTCATTGGCCCACTTGTCGAAGTGCCGGTCATGATTATGCTGGTCAATGTTGCGCTTTACTTTCAGCGCCGCTATTTTCCCAACGCCGCTCGTTTGACAACCTTCCCCACCACCACGTAACGTCGAATTTTTAGCGTCGTGTCATGTTCCGTCGTGGAGGCAGAATGAAATTTCGCAAGTCTTCTATACAAACAATCCTCATTTGTTTTGTGTTGTGCTCGCTGGCTCTCGGCCAGGATCTCGCCTCATTCGAGAAGCGCACTACCGTAAAGAAGCTGCCCAACGGACTCACCATCATAATTTGCGAGCGCCCCGAGGCTCCCGTCTTTTCTTTCTTCACCCACGTCGACGCAGGCTCCGTGCAGGATCCCATGGGCAAAACTGGCCTCGCCCACATGTTCGAGCACATGGCGTTCAAAGGAACAGAAACCATTGGCACTCGCGATTATGCCGGAGAAAAAGCCGCGTTGGCAAAAGTCGAGGCCGCGTACGCAGCCTACCTCGCCGAACGCGACAAGCCTGT
>Ga0209332_1000431_pt1 | contig 9725 bp, 7 predicted proteins | sample BlaSpr_A8_OM3_M1_FD_187974 | JGI IMG/M metagenome (GOLD analysis project Ga0209332, IMG submission 187974) | Forest soil microbial communities from Thunder Bay, Ontario, Canada - Black Spruce, Ontario site 2_A8_OM3_M1 (SPAdes) (version 2) | ecosystem: Environmental > Terrestrial > Soil > Boreal...
CATGCGAATCGCATCTTTCACCAAGTAAAACTTAGCCCAATATTCGCTGGCCACTCCGCGATCGTGTGCCCAATACCAGTAGAGCACCAACTTCCGCGCGCCGCCCTTGGCAATCACATAACGATTGGCGGGGAAAGACTCGTGACCTGGCAACGAGAGCGTGATGCGAGTATTTTCTTCGGGATTCCATCCCGCGCCGGGCAGGCAGTGTTGCGGAGAATGGATCGTATCGCCGGTGCGCTGGGTCGGGAAATACGCCAGGAACAGATCGATGGGGGGAAATTTGGCGGTCCCATCCCGGTACACGCGTTCCATGAAGTCGCCTGCTCCGAGAACCTCAAGGGTGTCTTTATCCAATTGAATTTCAGTGCTGTCCCAGTTTCCCAGCTGCGCGGGAAAGGAAGACAGCGGCAAGCCTTTGGGAATAATTTCACTCCGGCCGCGAGCTTGCAGCAGGATGGCCGTAAGCGCAATCAGCATGACCGCCAGCGCGAAACGCAAGAGTCCGGATGATTTCACGATTTCGCCGCCTCCTCGCTCCAGATCACGCGCACGGCGCGATGTAAAAGATAAAGCATGATGAGCGAGACCACAAAAATCAACCACCCGGAAAACTCATGAAAAAATCCCTGAGCTTTGTCCGGATCCCAATACTGCACGAGCAGGCCCGTCCCTACTATGCGGAAGCTGTTTGCGGCAACGGCAATCGGAATTGACGCCACAGCCAAGAGTACGCGGATTCCGACTCTCCGTTCCATCAGATAACCATAGATGACAGCCAGAGCCGTGAGTGACATCAGCGATCGGATGCCGCTGCACGCCTCGGCCACTTCCAGAGCCATGGCGGGAAGGATGATGACGTTGCCTTCCCGTAAAACCGGTACGCCCATCCAGGGCAGCGTTGTGCTGGCAACTTTCGAGGCGAGGAGTTGCAATGGAAATGTGATCTGGTTCAGAACAATCGCCGGAAGGGGAATCATCAGGAGCAGGAACGCCCAGGGAAACAGGAGCGCACGAAACAAGTTCCATCCTAAAAACAGAATGATCAATCCCGCCAGCACGACGAGCAAAGATAGTCGGGAGAAAAATAGTTCGGCCCCCATCTGGCCGACGATCAGCATGCACAATCCCAAAGCCAGGAGCCAGACGCCAGCCCAGGAGGGGCGCTTATTCAAGGCAGCGAGCCGGCTTCGCTCCTGCCAAATTACAAATGCGGAAAATAACGGTACGAAGAAGCCGTGGGAAAAATTGGGATCGTCCCACCACTGCGCCGCCAGTCGGGTCAGAGTTGGCGAATAAAGCCAAACCAAAAGCGCGGCGATGATGGCGGCTTTCGACCACGAGGGCCGCGCTAAGGAAGCGGCTGAGGCTCGGGCAGCGAATGGCTCGGGTTGAAGCACGTGGCTCAATGGAGGTGCTGGCGCTGCTACCCGGGGGATACCACAGCATATGCGAATACTGTGGCGTCCGCAATCACTGTGGTGGGGGCAGGTAACCGTTAGTGTCCATCAGGAATGACTAGGTTTCCCCGAGATTCGGCTGCAATGGTTACGGCTTTTCACGGAAAGATGGATAAGCGGCTCCAATCGGATTGCTGGTAAAGGGTCTACGTTTGTATGTTATTGAAGGATAAAGGTTTGCTTATTACGGGCGGCATACGGAAGATTAGGAGGGAAAAGAAGTTACCCTCGGTTGGGCAAATACTTTCTCTTTTGTACGGAAACGTGTAGGTTAACAGCAGTAGGTTTTCTCCCACCAATGCCGGGTTCTGGCTTATATACTTTTGAAAACATTGTGGTAAACGTGGAATACAATCTTTGGCCACGGAAAAGTCTGATGGTATTCGCCGTGCTCTTAGAAGAGTCCTGCCGTTGGGTAGGGTCCTGCGTTAGGACCTTGTCTGCGAGAGAAGGATTGTAAATGGGAGCGCACGGCGTCGAAAACGGGCCCACGATCACGATTCGCGAGCCTCTTGGGCTGGACTTCGTTGAGGGCGCGAGTCCCAACATGCGCAGCCTGGAAGCGGTGATGCGGGAGGTCGCCCAAAGCGAAGTTCCCGTGCTGTTATTAGCGGAACATGGAGCAGGCAAGAAAGCGACTGCCAGAAGGATTCACGAGCTTTCGCGGCGCGGGAAACAGTCATTTCGCGTGGTCTCGTGCGCACGGTTTCGGACTGAAGGTGTAGGGAATGCAGACGATGCGTCCGGGCTCACAGGTGCAGGCACGGTCTTTCTGGAAGAGGTTGCGGAACTGAGCCTGGAGGGTCAGACATGGCTTCTGCAGGCTCTGGGCAGGAATTGCGGCAATGGGACTCGCGGTCAGGCGCTGGCGCGGTTGATCTGCGGGAGCGCCCGCGACCTGGAAGCAGAAGTCAGCGCAGGCAATCTCCGCGAGGACTTGTACTACCGCATCAGCGGAGTGTGTTTGCGGTTGCCGCCGCTGCGCCAGCGACGGGAGGATATTCCGCTGTTGATCGAACATTTTCTGAGGAAGTATGGGCGCGACTTTAAGCGCCCGGTGCCGGTTTTGAGTGAGGAAACTCAGCGCTTGTTTGTCGAATATTCGTGGCCAGGAAATGTGAAAGAACTGGAGAATGCAGCCAAGGCGATTGTTGCTCTTGGGGATGAAACAGTGGCAATGGGCGGATTGCGCGCCATGCTGCTGCGACCTGACTTAGGGAGCAACGGTAGCCGGGTGTCGCTGAAACAGGCGTCCCGCGCCGCATCGCGTGAGGCGGAGAAAGAAATCATTTTGCGTGCCCTGACCCGGACTCGTTGGAACCGGCGGCGGGCCGCGCAGGATTTGCAGATCAGCTACAAAGCGCTGTTGTACAAGCTGAAACAAATGGGATGCTCGGAATACGGGGCAACCTAGCTCCACAGGAGAGGGCATGAAGAAAGTAGCGAAGCTGGCATGCATGGCGGTGTTTGGTCTTGTGGCCATCGGCGTTTGGGCGCAGAGCGGACAAGCCGACAATTCAGTGAAAAGCGCCCCACCGGAAGTTCAAGCATCGGGTTCGGGCGTGCCTGCCGATTACATCATCGGCGCCGACGATATGCTGCACATCACGGTGTGGAAAGAGCCCGACATGAGCAGTACTCTTCCGGTGCGGCCCGATGGAAAAATTTCTATGCCTTTGCTGGACGATCTGCAGGCATCCGGCATGACTCCCATGCAACTGGCTTCTGCGATTCGAGAGAAACTAAAAAAATATATCGCCGATCCCCGCGTCACCGTGGTAGTCACGGCGATGAACAGCCAGCGAATTTTCGTGCTCGGAGAAGTGGTTCATAGTGGTCCCATGGCGTTGCTGCCCCACATGACGGTGCTGCAGGCTCTATCGACGGCGGGCTTTACGCAGTTCGCCAATCTCAAAGCCATTTATCTGCTGCGGCAGCAGGGTGGCCAGCAGACAAAGATAGCGTTCAATTACAAGGAAGCGATCAAGGGACGTGGTCCTCAGCAGAATATCGTGCTTAAACCCGGGGATACGATCGTCGTTCCGTAACCTGGCCAGATAAAACGTGGAAGGAATGTTGAAGGAATGATAAGGATGAAAAAAGGCCACATCATTTTGACCCTGGCGCTGACCGTTCTGGCGGCTGGCGCGGCCTGGGCGCAAGGCGATGAGCCGCCCGCGCCTGCCCCCGCGCCTGGCGCTGCACAAGATCTTCCTGCTGCGCCGGTAAGCGAGAACCCGCCCATCTCTGCCATCGACCAACCGGGGCTGGAGCCGCACGCTGCCCCCGAGAGCTTCTTACTGCCCGGCCTGCATTTCAGCGAGTCGGCAGACTCCAACGTAGGGAACACCCTAGGGAGTTCTTCCGTCAGCCCGGTTACGCGGGGTATGGGAAGTTTGACTTTGCAGAAGCTTTGGAGAAATTACGCGGTAGCGATGGATTACATCGGGGGCGTGCTCTATTACGACCAGAAAGGGATAGGCCTCGAGCAACTGCACCAATTCGACATCGACAATCGGATCACCTGGAAACGCGGGCAGTTGGCGGTTCGCGACTCTTTCAGTTACTTGCCCGAGGGAACTTTCGGTTTCCAGGCCTACGGCGGCGGTGGAGCGTTTGACGCAAGCCTTGCCGGGGCGGGTTCAAGCATGCTTGGAGCGTCAGCATTTGGCGCTCAGAGCAGTGCCTTCAATGGAACCAGCAATATTGCCGTGGGCACGGTACCACGCCTCGCAAATCTGGCATTGGCGGACGTGGTCGAGCAATTGAGTCCGAAATCGGCGCTGACCCTATCCGCCGGGTATGGGATCGAACATTTTTATGGGAATCTTCCTTCGGTAATCGGAGGGCCGGCTAACGTCTCCTTTATCGGCAGCAGCGAAGAGACCGTGCAGGTCGGGTATGACCGCAGTCTGGATCCAAGGAATCAGGTGGCCTTCAGTTACGGCTATCAGGCATTTAACTTTTCTTCTGCGGGAACGGCCACACACTCGCATGTTTTACAGGCCATGTATGGGCACCGCATTTCCGGGCGCATGGATTTCACAATCAGTGCGGGGCCGCAGTTTTTTCATCTCAGTGACGTTGCCACGGTCTGTACGTTCTTGGGCTTGCCTCTAGACGTTCCCAGTAATGACTGCGCTGGATTTGGAGGAACCCTCGTGAACGTGCCCCAGGCCAGCGACCACGTTGGGGTGGCGGGCCGGGTTTCACTGCGTTACAGATTCCCCAAGACATCCTTGGCGCTGAGCTACAACCGATTTAACACCAGCGGCTCGGGACTTTTTGCCGGATCGCGCAGTGACATCGTTATTTTCAATTTGCAACGGCCGCTCAGCCGGGTTTGGGACTTCTTCGGGGATCTCGGATATTCGCGGAACAGCCGCCTGCAGACCGGAGGGTCGGCGGTCAACGCGAACAGTTTCAGCTACGTCTACGCGGGGATGGGACTGCACCGCCAGTTTGGCCGGAGTCTGCGCGGATTCGTGAGCTACCAGTTTAACGATCTGAGCTTTGATACGGCTTGCCCGGCATTGGCGGCTTCTCTAAGTACGCCGACACTGGGATGTAGTAATCAGTCGCAACGGCACGTGGGCTCGATTGGGTTGGACTGGATTCCTCGGCCGATCCGTCTCGATTAATTGGAAGGCTGGCCGGAAAGGCCGGTGGAATAGGTACTGACACTATGGAAAACCGTGAACTGACCATGGACGATTATCTGGCGATGCTTCGTCGCCGGATCAAAGTAATTCTCATTCCGATGCTGCTCGCGCCGCTGGCCGGATTTTTAATTTCGTATGTGTTTCCCGCCAAGTACACGTCGCAGTCACTGGTGCTGGTGGAAGCTCCAAAAATTCCGGATGCGGTAGTGCAGCAGGTCTTCACGCAGGATCTGACGCAGCACATCGCCACCATCGAGCAGCAGGTGCTGAGCCCAAGCCGCCTGCGGCCCATGGTGGACCGCTGGGGATTGGCCAAGAGTGGCGAGAATGCCGACGATGTGATGGACAATATCCGGCTCAATATGACTATTCAGCCGGTAATCACCGACCTTTCACAATTTGGTTCCGCTAAGAAAAGGCCAGGCCAGGGCAGTACGGTGCCGGGATTCAACGTAAACTACACGGCCTCGACTGCGCGCGAGGCGCAACAGATTTGTTCCGACTTGACTTCCATGCTGCTGGAAGAGGATCTGAAGTCGAGGCAGGACGCGACTCAAGGCACAACGCTTTTCCTGACCAAGCAAGTGGAAGATGCTAAGCAGAATCTGGACGACCTGGACAAGAAACTGGCGGCGTTCAAGAACCAGCACATGGGCCAGCTTCCGGGGGACGAAGACAACAACATGAAGATTCTGATGGGATTAAATTCGCAGCTGGATGCGAATACCCAGAGTCTGAACCGGGCGACGCAGGATAAGGCCTATGCCGAATCCATGCTGGCGCAGCAGGTGGCCGCCTGGAAAAATTCGCAGTCGGCCAGCAATCCCCAAAGCTTGCAGACACAACTCTCGCAGCTTCAGGCGCAACTCATCGACCTCGAGGGGCGCTATACCGAAGATCACCCGGATGTGATCAAAACAAAAGGCGACATCGCGGAGGTGAAGAAGCAACTGGCCGCAATCAACGACACGTCGGACAAGCCGGGCGATCCGGGAAACGACAAAAGCTCCGCCACAGAGCCGCCGGAGATTCGTCAATTGCGGCTGCAGATTCACCAGTATCAGGACATGATTTTGCAGACGACGCGTGATCAAAAGAAACTGCAGCAGGAAATTGCAGTCTACCAGGGCCGGGTATCGTCCAGCCCCGTGGTCGAAGAGCAATACAAAGAGTTGGCTCGCGACTACGACAACGCGCAGAAGGTTTATCAGGACGACTTAGCCAAGCAAAGCACTTCAAAGATGGCTACCCAGGCGCAACAGCAGCAGCAGGGGGAACAGATGGCGCTGCTCAACCCCGCCAACCTGCCAGATTCGCCCAGCTTCCCGAATCGATTGTTGTTTGCCGGTGGAGGTTTGGGCGCAGGTCTGGCGCTGGGCCTCGGCCTGACGTTCTGGCTGGAATTGCGCGACAAGAGCATCCGCACCGAGGCGGACGCCGAAAGCGCGTTGGGACTTCCACTTCTGGTCTCGGTTCCGTGGGTGGTTGAAACGGAGGCTGCGAACGGCAATGGCAAGGCTTATTTCTGGAAACGGAAAAAAGAGCCGCAAGAAAGTAAGGAAACGGCGGACGTTTAGCGAAATAGCTTAGGCGAGAAAGTTTAGGCAAAGACCATGTACAAAGAGTTTTATGGCCTGCGGGCGAATCCGTTCAACGTCAACCCCGATCCGCGTTATTTATTTTTGACGCGGCACACCGAGGAGGCGTTGGCCTGCCTGACTTACGGCATTCAGAGCCGCAAGGGATTCGTCCTGCTTACCGGGGAAGTGGGAACCGGCAAGACTACGCTCATCAACAAATTGCTGGAATGGCTGCGGCTGCAGCAGGTGTCGACCGCCTTCATCTTCAACTCGCGTTTGAACACGCCGCAGTTTCTTGATTACATGATGGCCGATTTCGGCATTCCTTGTGATTCGAAGGCCAAGAGTCAGATTCTGTTACGGCTCTACAACTGGCTGCTCGATCGTTACCGCGCAGGCGAGACCGCGGTACTGATTGTGGATGAGGCGCAGAACCTGACCGATGAAGTGCTCGAAGAGATCAGAATGCTCACCAATCTGGAGACGTTCACCGAGAAGTTGCTCCAGATCGTTCTGGTGGGCCAGCCCGAACTGGAGCAGAAGCTGAAGCAGCCTCATCTGCGGCAGTTGCGGCAAAGGCTGACGCTGCGCGCCAAGACGCACCCGCTCACCCTGGAAGAAACTAAGTCCTACGTGCAACAGAGGCTGCGGATCGCTGGCTCCAACGGCCAGCAGATTTTTGATCCTGAGTCTTTGGTCGCGATTCACCGCTATGCCAACGGCATTCCTCGCGTGATCAATCTGCTGTGCGAGCACTGCCTGGTAAGCGCATTTGTGGATCAGCAAAAGGTGATTCTGCCGGCAGTTGTCGATGGCGTGGCCCGCGATTTCGATCTGGGCGACAGTACAGCGGCGGGAGTCATGACGCCGCCGGCACGCTCAACATCGGCAGAGAAATTCGATGTAGTGGAAGCGCTACGGTCGCTGGCTACCATCGCCGACCGCTTGCGTGACGAGGAGAAGGATCCGTCCAAAGAAGGGAAACTATGAGCAGAATTCACGAAGCCTTGAAAAAAGCCGAACAGGAGCGGGCAACAGCCCAGGGAGGTTCGGCGCAGGCTGGTTTGGTGCAGGATAGTGCTGCGCCGCATAATTTCGCAGCGCCGGAGACCACCGAACAGTCGATGAGAGCGATGCACGAAGAGTCGCCCGTCGCGGTAACTCCGACACCGGCCACGGGTGGAGTTCCGCTGACCTCGTCAATGCCGGCGTTCGGCAGTCCCTTCAGCCTGGACGCTCTGCTCGCTCGCTGTCCACAGATGCCGTGGAGCCCCGACGACAAGACCATGCTGTTTTTCAACGGCGACGAATCTTTGCGTGGGACTGAGGAGTTCCGCACCCTGCGCTCGCGCCTATATCACCTGCGCGAGAAGATGTCGCTCAAGAAGGTATTGGTGACCAGCGCGCTGCCGAAAGAGGGTAAATCGTTCACCTCAGCCAATCTGGCGCAGGTCCTCGTCCGGCAGCATGGTCGCCGCGTATTGCTGATCGACGCTGACCTGCGTGGTCCGCGTCTTCACCTTATGCTGGGCACAAATGCCGCTCCCGGACTGTCCGATTATCTGCAAGGCCGAGCCGACGAATTTTCCATCATGCAGCGTGGGCCCATGGAAAATCTGTTTCTGATTCCTAGCGGCGATCAGATTCCGAATCCCGCCGAACTGGTAGCCAACGGACGCCTCAAGTTTCTGTTGCAAAGAGTGGAATCACTATTCGACTGGATCATCATCGATTCGCCGCCGGCTGTGCCCGTCTCCGATGCCAGCGTGCTGGCAAAAGTCTGCGACGGAGTATTGATGGTCGTGCGCTCCAACGTGACTCCCGTCGATATGGCGCGCCGGGCCCGCGAAGAATTTCCCGACCAAGCGTTGCTTGGAGTCGTTCTGAACGGCACCGATACTGAATCTATCCCCTATTCGCGTTACTACTACAAGGCTTATGGAAGCAGTGTGACCGAGTCCAAGTCCTAGGGGAATAGGGAACGTGATCCGACTCTTCAAAGTTTATTATCCGATGCGCACGCTGGTTCTTCTGGTGGGCGAAGCCCTGATTGTTTGGCTTTCGTTCATGCTGGGAGCCATGGTGCAGAACCGTGAAGATACATGGCTTCTGCTGAACGTACAGAATGGATACATAAAGATCCTGGTAGTCACCGGTGTTGTACTCCTGTTCTCCCACTGGTTTGACCTTTACGATTCCTCGAGTCAGGGGGCGAAGTGGGACCAGATTTTTCGACTGCTGCTGGTGCTTGGATTTGTGGCGCTTGCGCTCTCGGCGGTTGGTTTTCTTTTCCCGAACATTATGCCGGGAAATGGTTCGGCACTGGCCGGCCTTATTATTCTCACTTTCACTTTACTGTGCTGGCGCGGCGCTTATTTCTGGATGGTGAAACAACCATTCTTTCGGGAACGCGTTTACGTCCTCGGTACGGGCGAACGCGCGCAGCGGCTGGTCACGGGACTGCGCGAACGCTCTGCTCTCGGCATCGAAGTCGTAGGGTGGACGGGTGACCTTAAGGGTGAATTGACCCGCGACAGCGTCGCCTCCCACCTTTTGGGTTTGGCGAAGGAAGCAAAGGGCGTGCATCGCGTGATCGTCGCCATGCCCAACCGCCGCGGTACTCTCCCGGTTGAAGAATTATTAGACCTCCGTCTAGGAGGCGTCAAAGTGGAAGAGGCGACCTCGTGGCTGGAAAAGATTACGGGAAGAATTGAAGTCGAGCAGTTGTACCCTAGTTGGTTGATTTTTGCTGAAGGGTTTCGTTTCAGCAGCTTGTTCCGGTTGTTCCGTCGGGCGTTGAACTTCTCGGTTGCGCTCATTGGACTGATTCTGTCATTGCCTTTGCTTCCTTTCATTGTGCTGGCGGTGAAACTGGATTCTTCCGGCCCGGTGTTGTACCGCCAACAGCGCGTGGGCCGCGGGGGTGAGACTTTCTACTGCTATAAGTTCCGCACCATGCGGGTGGATGCGGAGGCGGATACTGGAGCCACCTGGGCCACCGACGATGATCCGCGGATTACCCG
>Ga0209332_1000433_pt1 | contig 9713 bp, 9 predicted proteins | sample BlaSpr_A8_OM3_M1_FD_187974 | JGI IMG/M metagenome (GOLD analysis project Ga0209332, IMG submission 187974) | Forest soil microbial communities from Thunder Bay, Ontario, Canada - Black Spruce, Ontario site 2_A8_OM3_M1 (SPAdes) (version 2) | ecosystem: Environmental > Terrestrial > Soil > Boreal...
CGCATATAGGCCAGAGCTGCGGCTTCAGAGTCCGAACGCGCAGGGTCGCCGTGAAATTTTGGCTGATAGGTGGGGGAAGGGGTCTGCAGCGCTAAGACCGGTAACGCTGCAAAAAGACTGGAAGTGAGTACAAGACCGACGAGGATGGTGAGACAACAAGGGACGCTTTTTCTCATGCTGAGTGTTCTCCACAATCGTTAACCCAAGAATTAAGCCGCCGATTCAACGACAAAGCCGTTTTTTGAACCTTCTTTTGCATGTTACTCCCGTAATTTCCCTTCGGTCACCTTCTCTTTGCAGAGCCAACAATTGCCGCTATGCTCTTACTACGAAACTACGCCCTACAGGGAAACCTATGAAAGCAGCAGTAGCGAGAAAACCGATCATCAAAATTGCCGTGGTGGAGAGCGATCCGTTGCGGTTTGTGGGCTTTCGCGCCTTGTTCGATACCGAACCCGAGTTCGAACTTATCTCCGCCGGACTGCCAGAGATTTCCACCTTGCAGGACGTGGACCTGATTCTGCTGGGCAATCGCTCCGGCCAAAACCTGTTTGACGTGATGGCCAGCCTCAAGGCCACGCGTCCTGACCTGCGGATTATTGTGACCGGCTCGGGAGTGGACGAAGAAACCATTCTTAAGGCCATTGCCTCTGGAGCCAAAGGCTACGTGGATGAAGCTGCTTCGCCAGCGGAATTTGTGCAGGCCATTCGCATCGTGAGCCAGGGATCGGTATGGGCCCCGCGAAAAGTTCTTTCCATGTTTATCGAGCGGGTGTCGTCAGCTCCGGGACGGATCTTCCCAGCGGGTCGCGTCACATTCACCGACCGCGAAAAAGAAGTTCTGGAAATGCTGGTGGCGGGCCGCTCCAACAAAGAGATTGGCGCACAACTGGGAATTGAAGAGCGCACCGTAAAAGCTCACGTGGCGAAGTTGATGCGCAAAGTGGGCGTGCAGAACCGGATTGCACTCTCGGTGCACGCGATCACGCATTCGCTGGTGGCGGCGAAGTAGAGTAGCAGCTTCAAGGTGCTAAGTGTTGGGTCCAAGGGTTTTGCCCCTACTGCCCGGTAACTTTGGGGCAATGACCTCGGTAATCTTGTGGGGAATTTGCGCGCGAAGCATACTCGGCTCACCTACCACAGAACCTGGGAGACGGGGTTGGGAGTGGCGATTAGGGTCACTACTTTCAGCCCCGATTTTTTTGTCCCCGAATTTGACTCCCTCTTGATATTCCACTAGGACCTTCGTAGTTAAGCCTTTCCGATACAACAACGACCGCTTCGTTTACAATCCAAGTACCAGATCCCAGACAGTTTGTGTGGCGAGGAACCATGAAAAAATTCTTACTGTTGACCCTGATCGTGTGCCTTGCTTCGTTCGTGTTGGCCGCGGATGAGCCGGGCAAAGAAACCAAAGCTGCGGATCGCGTCCAAGCTGCCGCGGAAGTGCTGAATGAGATTCAGGGCGCTCCCGATAAAGGCATTCCGCAAGAGGTGTTGGGCTCGGCGGAGTGCGTCGCCGTGGTGCCGTCGATGTTGAAGGGCGGGTTTATTGTGGGCGCGAAGTACGGGCGTGGGTTGGCTAGCTGCCGCACAGAAAAAGGATGGAGCGCGCCGGCATTCTTTGTGGTCACAGGAGGTAGCTTTGGCTTTCAGATCGGCGGGCAGGCAGTCGATCTGGTGATGTTGATTATGAATAAAGATGGTATGCGACATTTGTTGTCGAGCGAGTTCGCGCTCGGCGCCGACGCTTCGGTAGCTGCGGGTCCCGTGGGCCGCCATGCCGAGGGAAATACGGATTGGAAGATGCGGTCTGAGGTGCTGACCTATTCGCGTGCCCGGGGCCTGTTTGCCGGCGTGAGTTTGAATGGGGCCGTGATCAAACAGGACAAAGACAGCACCCGAGAATTTTACGGCCGCATGGTGCCATTCCGCACGTCGCTGACGGGGGAGATCGAACCACCGGCAGGCACCAACGCGTTTCTGACCTCACTGGCACAGTGGGCGCAAGCAGCATCGAAGTAAAAAAATAAACTACCAAGAACACGAAGTCGCACGAAGCTTTTCTTCGCGGACCTTGGCGTCCTCCGTGGTTAATTAAGGTTTCGCGGTTTGACAAACAATTTTTCACGGTGATACCGTCACGCTTCCCCCGATGCGGCAGCGACTTGAGTACGCGGCAGCCTGGCCGTTCATCAAAATCCTCGGTATTTTGCCGCGCCCGCTGGCGCGAGCCACCGGCGTTGGGCTGGCGTGGCTGGTTTATCTTCTGCACGCGCGCTTGCGTGAGGTGGGCATGCGCAATCTCGCCCTGGCATTTCCTGAAAAATCTGAGGCGGAGCGAGTTCAGATTCTTCGCGCCGAGTTTGCCTCGCTGGGACGTCAACTGGCGGAGGTCTGCCACTTTCCCAAGTACACGCGGGAGAATGTTGAGCAGGTCGTGGTGTGTGACGGGCTCGAGAACTACGAGCGGGCGCATGCCCGCGGCAAGGGCGTGCTGTTTCTTACCGCGCATTTTGGCGGGTGGGAGCTCTCGGCATTCAGCCACTCGCTGCGCGGCCATTGGATGCATGTGGTATCGCGGGCGATGGACAACCCGTATCTCGATCGCCTGATCCGGCAATATCGTGAGATGCATGGGAACAAGACCGTGGACAAAGACAACTTCGTGCGCGGATTACTTGCCGCAATGAAAGCCGGGGAAGTGGTGGGCATATTGATGGATACCAATATGACTCCGCCGCAGGGAATCTTCGTGGATTTTTTCGGCATCCCGGCGTGTACGGCGAGCGGGCTGGCGCGAATCGCGCTGCGCACTGATGCAGCCGTAGTGCCGACCTTCACGATTTGGGACGCGGCGTTGGGCAAGTACCGACTGCGGTTTGATCCTTCGGTGGAGTTGGTGCGCACCGGCGATCTGGAGGAAGACATCCGGGCCAATACCCAGAAATTTACTTCGATCATTGAAGAGTACGTGCGGAAATATCCGGAGCAGTGGCTGTGGGTGCACCGCAGGTGGAAGACGCGGCCGCCGGGCGAGACGGGATTGTACTAAGAGCGGGCTTCGGGCTTCGGGCCGAAAATAAAGTTCCCAGCGTGATCGCAACCGCTTACGTCAATGAGGCGAGGGGCGCTCTTCTTGTGCTTGTCTTTCAAAGTAGAACGCTATGCCGAGGGCGAAAATCACAGCCGCGATCCCGAGGAGCGTCAGCCTCAGTCGTGCGCTGCAACGGTAGCCCAGCCCCACCCGCCCTTTTTGCTTTTGCGCGCAACAGTTTTTGAAAAGAAGGCGCGGCGGGTGCCCCTCGATAAGGGCGAGGGCGGTGTCAAGGACAAAAGTTTCCTGGCGGTGGCCATGCTGGATACAAATATCTCATCATCACCCTCCTTTCCCATCATGGCGATCCAGCGCAGGCACTGTGGTGCGGGGGGCCGCGGTTTGGCGAACGCCGTGCTTCTACCGCTACGCGCAGAAATTCGAATGGGGTTCCTGAGAATTGATTCATGAAAGGGAATCATGGCAAAGCGCCGTCGAATCGCAGTACATAGTCATTGATACCTGGTTCACTCGATAGGTCGACGAAGGGAGGAAGCAGAATGGTGGAAAAACATGACAGGATTGACATGGGACGGACAATAGCGGAGACCCTTCGTTCCAACCCGCGTGCCGCAAAAGCGGCCCTGAAGGTTGCGAACACCGTGGAAGTCGCGTCCTCAATTAGCGAATTTGTAATCAGCGAATCTGTCGAGCCCGCACAACTAAGCGATCATGGGCAAGCAATATCGTCCCTGGGATCGGTGAATCAAATGCAAAAAGAGAGACGACCTCCTGGTTAAACGAAGTCCTCGATGGTTGACCCCGTTATCAGACAACACGCCGCCGATGAAGAGCTGCGCACGCGCTTGGTGGAGTTGGTGCGGGAAAGCCTAGGTTCGGATATCGGCAGTTGCATGTCCTGCTGTTTCGGGCGTAGAAGCTCAAATTGGCTTTTCTGATTCTTTCGGTGGTGGGAATATAGTTGTTTGGGCATCCCCGGTGAGCACGAACCCCAAAGGAGCGGGGGGCGCTCTGGAATCGGGCCTAAACCGACAGTAAGGCGAGAACGTCGTTGTCAATCAACCGTTTCGTTGAATAATGTTTTAACCTATCCAGTAAGGAACTGGTCACTTCTTGTCCTTTTGCAACCATCAACACTCCCCCGCGATTCCTCACGTCCTGCTGCAAGATCGCTCCTATGGGAAGGGTCGAAATCGAAACTTTACGCAATTCGACTTTCGGCTGATCAAATGTCATATCAGCCAACGAGTCGATTATTTGTCGGTCGAAATCGCACCTGTACCGAAGCCGTAGCAGGGCTTCATCGGTGGCTATCCTTCTCGTTCTCAGATTGTCAAAAGCGACTGCAACCTTGATCATCTTGGCTCCGAAAACTAAGGCCTCGGCCGGCAACTCTGTAGATTGCACAGGATTCTGGGGGACTCCCACGCTCAACTGCTGGGCAATCATCCACCCCACTGGTTCTAAGCGCCGAACCCCTGCCAGAATGTTTCTTGCAGCGCCAGGGTGGGCTTCAAAGCGAGTCCGGTTTTTGGCCGAGAGGTGAGTGTCCGTAAATGCGGCACGAACTACTTCCTGATCGAGCGAAATACAGCCCAACTGCGAAAGCAGGGCGGCTGCCTCAAAACACCACGAGTGAAAAAGGCAAACCTTGGAAGTCACATGGCTGACGCATCGGGCTACACGAATAGATTTGTCACATGCCTCAGGACTTACAACGCTTAAAATATCGGACAGGATCTTAATGCTGCCCATCAGCGTATCGTCCAGCAGATTTGTCTCGGCGGCAACAGTTCGATATAGGGCCGACCCACCCGATACCGCCTCAGATAACACCTCCGGCTCGCACGGCTTTACCAGAAGACGGAATAACTTTCCATCGTGGAGTTCGTCCGTTATCGCATTCATTTCCAAGTTCCGGTAACCATTATTCTTATGAGATGGGTCCTTATCGTTAACAACAAACTCACCAACGCTTCATTGCGACGCAGACACACGAACGGGTGCGCGTCCTATTGTTTGGTAGCTTGGTGTTCGGTTCAAACCCCGCTCATGCGAAGATTGATATCGCTTTAGGAACAGTACTGCTTTGTGCTGGCGCTAGCGTTAGAGCTGCAGCCGGCACTGAGGCGGTGTTCGAAGCAGGAATCCCTAGGTAGCTATCGACAGTGCCTTTTGGTATTCCCAGAATTGCCGCAATCTCGGAAGGACTTCCTCCTTGTTGTCTGAGAGCATGAATTCGTGCGGCCTCCCGAGATTCATACGGAGGGTAGGTCGCGGAAGTTGCAGTAAGCGATGTGACGGTAGCCATAAAGTTGACCCTTTACTACCTGTCAGAGTAGGCCTACTCAATTCCATTGTCTGTTCATTCTTAGACAGCTGCGACAACAAACCAGAGGCTCGGGACAGGTATATTCGACTTAGCCGGAAATCCACACTGTGAGTAATGTGAACCACGTATGGTAACGGCAGGATGCCCTCTAAGTCATCGGAATCGTAAGTGGTTCCTAACAGCTTCACCAGGTATTGAACCAATCTGCTCGATTGTTAAACCGTGTTGGTTGCCCGGGTCTGCTCACGTCTTCGTGACAGGCCGGGAAGTGGCGGCTTCTTCGCACGATCTGCTTCCTGGACTCTGCCGAGATCTGGAGACGGTTCCGGACGGTCGCCGGTTTGCGAGGTGGAGATTCGGCAGCTCGAAGGCACGGCTTCGCCATCACGAAGGAGAACGTTCAGCAGAGAACTGTGAACATGTAACGTATCTCCTCCAGCGTCGTAGTCGATGAAGCCCAGCTTCCTGAATCGGTTCATGAAAAAGCTGACGCGCGGGCGTGTCGTTCCCACCATCTCTGCCAGAGTCTCCTGACTGAGTCTGGGAACCGACATTTCCGAGACACCTGCCCGGCCGAATTGCGCCATCAACAGAAGCACTCGGGCCAGCCGCTTTTCGCTGGAGTTGAAGAGTTGATCGACCAAATCGTCCTGATACCGAATATTCCGCTTCAGCAAGTATTTGATAAACATAGCCGCTAGCGTTGAGTCCTGGCCTATAGCAACGGTCATTGCCTGCTTCTCAATGTGCAGAAGGACGCAATTATCCGATATCGCGACTGCAGACGACGTGCGTACAACCTGATCAGCAAGGCTCCCTTCTCCAAAGAAGTCACCCGGGCTCAGAATCCCTAGGGTCGCTTCCTTGCCCGCTTCCGATACCACGCTAAGCCGTATTCTTCCTGTCTGGACGACAAATATGCCGTCCGTGACGTCACCTTGAGCGAAGATCTGGGCGTTCTTCGGAAAGGACACCATCTGCCTGCCCCTGCCAGTCGTTGAGAGAAAGGTCTGCGGGTTGAAGTCGGGTTCCGTCTTCGGGGCAGCGATTTGCTTCATCACAGTCCTTCCTAAATAGGAATCTCGTCGTTGTCAGTTATCGGCAAGCACTAACAGAAGACTATCCAACAACGCCCATAAGGACGGCTGCGGCGATTACCGAGGTTTCTACTTCGGGACTGTGCCGCTTTTGAAAAATACCTTTCGTTGGCAGGGGTTCCCACTCCCAAAAATTGCGACTCCCCCGAGTACGCAGCGATCACGCCACACACTCTCAACTCATGGAATAAGATTTGCATTAGATGTGAATAAGGTGATCATTCTTGAACACTGCTGGGTCTTCCAGAGCCATACACTTTTGGCTTAGGAGATATATTTATGTTGCTTCCACAGGAACCGTATGCCGTGCTCGAGGAACCGTATTCCGCGTCCACAGAACCGGCCGCCGATCATATACCGGTTCACGCAATGCGAACCGCCCAGTTAATTGAGTTTATGAAACGGCCTAAAATTCTATTGGTCGACGACAATGATGACGATCTTGTTCTGACGCGAAGGTCGCTGGAAAAGCAAAACTGCGAGGTAGTCACTGCACGGTGCGTCAACGAGGCTCTGAAGCAGATTGCTACGCAAAGCTTCGATGTTCTCATCACCGATCTTCACATGCCGGAGCCTGGGGATGGCTTTGCAGTGGTAACCGCAATGCGACACACTCAACCCCAAGCACTGACCCTGGTCGTCAGCGACTATCCCGACGTGCAAAAAGCGATGAACGCCATTCTTCTGCAAGCGGATGAAGTTCTGGTGAAACCTTTCGACGCCAAGCGGCTGGCCGGGCTCATGGAGAAGGAAAGGCTGACATCATTACCTTCTTTGACGCAAGCCAAGGAAGGTATCGCGTCGATACTGGATCGCGACGTCGCTATTTTGATACAGCGATGGTTGGAACGAGTAGGAGGGGTAAAGGAGTTGGCGGCAATTCCGCTGCCGCCAAGCGAGCGCTCTGTGTATCTTCCGGAGATGATAAGAAGTATCACGGCACGGTTGCGCGGCGACCGCGAAATAGAAGGGGCTGAGATCCCGACCCAAGCGGCGGTGGTGCACGGACAATGCCGCTATCGCCAAGGGTACACCGCTCCCATGATCGTGCAGGAGTCGCGAATGCTGCAGGTGAGTATTTTCGAGACGGTTGAACGTAACCTGGGCACCGTGGATTTTAGCCGGGTGCTGCCCGACATCATGATCATTGCAGACGAAGTGGACTGGCAGTTAAAACAAACCATCAACAGCTTTCTGACAGTGCAGCGGGAAGAAGTAGCCTTAGCGTCCGATGTAATCGCCAAAGCGCCAGTGTCTGCCCAGGCCAATTGATGAGTTAGTGTTCAGCACTGGTATGAGTGAACAATAAGTAAGTCGCATAACCGTTACTCTTCAGTCTTGAAAGGACGAACACCATGGTCTCTCCAATTTCGCCGATAGCGGCCGTTTCACAGATAGGGGATTCCCCTGCAATCGGTTCACCCACAGTCGCTTCACCTGCAGCCGCTCCTGTTGCCGGCGGATCACCCACATACGTTCCCGCTGCCCAGACATCGCAGATCCAGCTATTGTTTCAACAGGGGGTAAGTCCCGCCGAGATCGCCGCAATGCTCGGTTTATCTGCAGCCGCCGTCGATGGATACCTGGGTATTGGTAATACCGGAAGCACGGTGCCTGCAAGCCCGGCTCAAACGCCAGCCACAACCGGGTCGGCCTTCCCCTCGATATCCACCATCGCTTGATGGCAGCGAGGAACAATGCAGCCTGAGTCGCCACAACTGAGGCTGCATCCCATGTTCTCGCAAATAGCAATTCACAGGAGCGCGGGTGCTGACATGCGGTACGAGCCATGCCTCACCACGACGACCGCAAGTCGCTCGATGTGCCGCCGGCAGCGGGAACGTAACACTGTTGGGTATAGTCCATCACCATGCGATCGGCGTTGAAGCGCCAGCCAAGGGTGCGGATGGTGCGCTTCATGCGCTTGATCCAGCCGCGCGGCAAACCGTCACGATCGCGGCGGTAGTACAACGGGATCACTTCTTCCCGAAGGGTTCGAAGCAAATCCTCGCCGTCGCGCTTGTCATGGACACTCATGTTGGAGTGAGTTCTGCCGGTGCCGATGGAAAATCCATTCATGCCGTCGTAGGCCTCAGCCCACCAGCCATCGAGCACAGAAAGGTTCAGGCCGCCATTGAGGACGACTTTCTGGCCGCTCGTGCCTGACGCCTCCAAAGGCCGGCGCGGGTTGTTCAGCCACACGTCGACACCTTGGACGAAATAGCGCCCGACGTTGATGTCATAGTCTTCGACGAACACAAACTTATCGGTGAACAGGCCGTTGCGCATCAATTCGGCGATCTGCTGCAGGACTTTCTTTCCCGGCTCATCGTGGGGATGCGCTTTTCCAGCGAAAACGAACTGCACGGGGCGTTTGGGATCGTTCACCATCGAGGCCAAACTCTCGAGATCGGCCAGAATCAGGTTGGCACGCTTGTAGGTGGCGAAGCGGCGGGCAAATCCGATAGTCAGCGCATCCGGGCTGAGTACCTTGCCGAGCCTCTGCAGGACTTCGCGCGATTCGTACCGGCGCTCGGCCTGTTCCACGGCGCGGCGGCGAACGAATTCCAGAAGCTGGGATTTAAGGCTCAGGTGCGTCTCCCAGAGTTCGCCATCGTCGACGTTCTCAATGCCTTCCCAAATCTTGGCGTCGCTGCTGTACTGGTGCCAGTTGGTGCCAAGATGGCGGTCGTAGAGCCGGAACATCTGCGGAGCCAGCCACGACGGGACGTGGACGCCATTCGTAATGTGTCCGATAGGAACTTCGTCCTCGGGCTTGCCGGGACAAAGGCCGATCCACATGGCGCGGGAAACTTCGCCGTGCAGAGCCGAAACCGCATTGGCGCGGCGCGAAAGCCTGAGACCCAGAACCGTCATACAGAACGTTTCCTGCTGGTTGCTGGGCTTCTCCCGGCCAAGGCCCATGAGACTTTCCGTAGAAAGCCCCAGCTCGTCGCGCAGCGGTCCAAGATGCTCCTCGATCAGCTCCGAACCGAAGCGATCATGCCCGGCCGGAACAGGCGTGTGGGTGGTAAAGACTACTTCGCGCGAGACGCGGGGCACGGCCACGTCGAAGCCGATGCCTTCCTCCAGCATGCGGCTGCGGATCGCCTCGAGCACGGCAAATCCGCTGTGCCCTTCGTTGAGGTGAAGAACCCCCGGGTTGATGCCCAGGGCTTTCAAAGCGCGGAACCCTCCAACCCCCAACAAGAGCTCCTGGCGGATG
>Ga0209332_1000434_pt1 | contig 9705 bp, 8 predicted proteins | sample BlaSpr_A8_OM3_M1_FD_187974 | JGI IMG/M metagenome (GOLD analysis project Ga0209332, IMG submission 187974) | Forest soil microbial communities from Thunder Bay, Ontario, Canada - Black Spruce, Ontario site 2_A8_OM3_M1 (SPAdes) (version 2) | ecosystem: Environmental > Terrestrial > Soil > Boreal...
GATTGTGCAACCTGGTTGCACAAAGCTCGTCAGATGCCGAAGGAGGACTTCAAGAAGGAGGTTGAGAAGGAACTGACAGGGCGGGAGACCGAACCGTAGGAGATTATCTACTTCAAACAGTACGAGAGCCAGTGCCGGTCAAAGAAAGCAATCGAAACCGTGGCTCTGATGTTGGGAAGTGACCGATCCCGAGGCTACTGTCTGGAAATGATCTGCGCGGACTCTCTGGCCGGGGCCAACCTGGACAACGGAGACCCAGAGACGGTGCTGTTCTCTCTAGCAAGCGAAAGCCGTTCCTGGAAAGGAGACCTACACACGATGGCGAAGATAATCCCAATCACTGAGCAGGCAAGTAAACTGTAGGTCCCGGAGAGATTACGATTTTGGGCCTTTCGAAATCTTGGCCAAGGCTGCTCTGGCACTCGCTGCATCCGGGAAATTTGGATCGTCCCGTAGCGCCTTCTGCAGAGACTGTTCGGCCAAGTCGAAATGACGAGCGGCCATATGGGCCATACCCAAGTGATACTGGTATAGGGCGTTATGCGGATATTCTTGAGCGCATTTCTTTAGTTGAACGACAGCCGATTCGGGCGCTCCGGATTTGTAATAGGCCCATCCGAGCGTTCCGGCCGTGTTAGGAGAGTTGGGCATTTTTTGCCTGGCCATTTGCGCCAGCGACAGCGCAACGTTGACGTCACCACCGTGCTCAAGGTAAAGATAAGCTAGGTTATTCGCCACGAGTGGTGAATCAGGGTCGACCTCGTGGGCCCTTTCACAAACCTTCTTGGCTTGCTCCCAGTTACCTTCTTTTTCGTACAGCGTATCCAGAGCTAAGTAATTCGCGACCTCACGAGGATTCCTGTCAATCGCGGCTTGAAGGTCAGCTTTAGCGCTCTCCACTGAGCCCTGGGCCGCGTGAATGTCGCCGAGCAAACTATATCCAGCTGACCTTTGCGGATCCAGCATGATCGCTTGCTTCGCACTCGCTTCTGCCTTCCCTAAATCGCTTAGGCTGAAATACACTGCTGCCAGCAAGAAGTGAAGACCAGCATTCTGCGGGTATTGCTCAACCAACTTCGAAATCCGCAATACTACTTCGGGGGATCTTTTCTCCGCTATGCGAAGGTTCGCCAGCATTGTCAGCCCCGGTAGAGAGACTAGGTCGCGGTCTAACGCGGCTTGGAGCTCCGTTTCTCCCTCCTTCTTGTCTCCTTTCGCAAGCAACGCCTTCGCACGAATCAGATGGGCCGACAGTAACTCAGGGTGCGCTCTAAGCGCGTCCCCAGCCAACTTCAGGGCCTCGTCGTAGTTGCCGCTGTTTGCGTCAAGGTCCGCCAAAGCTAGTTGAGCGTCCGTCATTTGGGGCTGCAATTCTAGCGCCTGCGCCCAAGAAGACTTGGCTGGGAAGGGGAAACCGAGCGCGTTCTGGGCAACACCGAGGAAGTAATGGCCCGCCGCGGATTTGGGCTTGCCCTTCAGGCCTTTCTCGAGTTCGGTCCGCGCCTGGTCGTACTTGCCTTCCGCGAGGAGGATTCGACCGTTGAACAACGAGCCCTGCGGATCTTCCGGGTTGGCTTTCAATAGTTCCTGGTTGATACCCTCGGCCTCCCTGATTTGCCCCAGTTCAATCAGGGTATTGATCAAGAGCATCTTAACCGTAGTGTCGTTCGGTTTGGATTTCGAGAGCCCCCGAAACTCGACCGCCGCCTTTTCCCTTTGACCCGTGAAGATGTAGAAAAGGCCCAGGGCTCGGTACGCTTCCGGATTGTCGGGTGCGATCGTTTTCAGCTCCGCGCACAGTTTCTCGGCGTCGGCGATTCTTCCGGTCGCGAGGTATACCGGCGCCAGAGAAAGCCGCGGGAGCACCGCGTGGGGGTCCAGTTCGATCGCCGCCCGTAGCTCCGCTTCTCCTTCGGCCATTTTCCCCACAGAAAAATCGAACTGGCCTAATGCCGCGCGTGCCTGGGAAGACTTCGGGTTTGCCTCCGCAGCCCTCTTGTAAACGCCTTCGGCCTCGGCGGGCTGGCGCGCGGAAACATAGATTGCGGCCAGGTTCAGATAGCTATCCACCCGTTGGGGGTCGATCTCAATGGCCTTTTGAAATTCTCCAAGGGCTTTCGGCAAGTCGCGTGTCGCCGCGTACGTCGCGCCCAACATTTCGCGAGCCGGAACATTTCTCGGATCTTCTGCAATGAGTTTTGCTGCGAACTGTTGGGCCTGCTGGTACTGTTTCCCGGCGAAGAGCAGGCCGGCCAGCTGTAGCTCGGCCTCAGAGTTCTTAGAGTTCAGACTGACGGTCGTCTCCAACTCGCGGAGAGCGTCATTAAAATAGGACAGCTTCAGGTAGGTTTCGGCAAGTTGATAGTGCGCCTGCTCGAACTTCGGGTCGAGCGCGATAGCATTTCGGAATTCGATTTGTGCCGCGCGGTAGTTGCCCGCTTTGAAGTACTTCTCGCCGCGGTTCAGGTAACCCAGCTTCTTCTTGTTCGGATCAGAAGTACAGGCGGACAACATCACTGCCAGCGCCAAGGCGTAAAAGAGCCAGCTCTTTGACATCACATTCTGCATGCCTCTCGCCGCGCATCCATCTAGCGCCTGTTGCGTCCGCCTGCACTTCACACTGGGCCGTTTTCTTTGACGATCTCAAATACTTCTCCGAAAACGAAAAACCCGCATCGCTCCGAGTGGTACAAGGAAGGAGCACAAATACAGTAAGGTGCTGCCGCCTTCCGGAACCGTCGTCCCGGGGCCCAGTCCCCCCACTGTTGTGGTTGTGGCGCTGTTGCAACCTGTGGAGATGGTGTTATCATCCAGCGTCACTGCAGCAGTCAACGCGATGACGCTACCGCACCCATCTGTTGCACCGGTATTCAGCGTGTCGCTCGCGAGAGAAATAATATTTCCCTCGAACGACGTGGTTGTTCCGAGGGTCGCGGAGCTGTCAACCACCCAATACACGCTGTCAGTTGAATTGCCACCGACAATCGTAACGCTGGAGGCGCTTGCGGTCGTGAGCGTGCTCCCTATATCGATGACGATGGTCTGATTGCTTTTTCCGCCGAAGTCGAGGGTAAGGTTTCCCGTCAACTGAGCCGACGAAGAAAAAGTATAGACGCCCGCACCGAGAGTCTTCCCACCCAGATCTTGACCAGACAGATCGAGACCGGTGGATCTCAAGCCATACAGGGTATTGAACCCGCTGGTTGCATCGCTCTGGGCCGTAGCCGCAACCGCATTACCTTCTTGTACGCTTCCTGGTGGAATGACGATCCCCGGGCCATCATTTTCCACAGTTCCGAAAAAGCCAGTGATAGCACTACCTGGGCTGACACCCAGACTTCCGTTAAGGACGGTCGCTCCGGTATTGGTCACCGTCGAAGCGCCCAGTACGGCGAAGCTGCCCGCAGTTCCCAGAATGCCTTGGGCATGGGCATTGACTGCCAACGCCGAGAGAATCAACAAACCCAAGCTAAACACTTTCATCTTTCCTGCCGACAGGTGCCAGTATTTACTCATTTGCTTCCTCCTCGCTAGCTCTATTCCGAGATGGCCCTTTGGCTACGGTTGACACTTTAGCCCGAAGTTTAATGTTGTCAAGACTGATAATTTTTGCGACCAGTCGCAAGCACTTGCGACCACCTCACAAACTCTTCAGCCCAAAGAAGATGGCAGAAATCACGGCCCGCTTACGATTTGAAAGAATTCCTGTCGCTGACAACTATCCGGACTGCCGCGAACAGCATGCTACACAAGTGTGAGATGTTCTTGGGTTGAGCAGACGAAGGCGGTTGTGCGCCGTGTGCAATCGTATCTATAATCAGGTCGTAAATAAGGGTCCCTACCAATGTCGACTCCAGCGCCTGACCCTTCGCTCCCGCCTGCCGGACAAAACCTGACCCCTCGACCTCGAGCCACGCCGATTGCCGGCTATGCAGTGAGGATGGGGTCGCCAAGGAATATGCTTTTCTTGATTTTTGTGATCGTGTCCCTCTTTGTATTCCAGATACCGCTGAGGGCCCTTCTGCATTACTCGCTCTGGGGAGACAACCATTATGGCAAGTACTCCTACACAATGGCGATCCCCTTGATCAGTATTGCACTCGTGTTTTTCGAAAGGAGCAAAATCTTCACGAGTGTCCAATACTGTATTCGGACTGGAGTTATTCTGCTTCTCACAGGAGTGATATTGAATTGGTTCGCGGAGCGGGCGCTGCCTCAGCTCGGAGCGGACAACTCCCTTTCAACAAAGATACTGGCGCTAGTTATATTCTGGCTTGCGGGATTCATCCTCTGTTATGGAATACGAGCATTCCGGGCGGGAGCGTTCCCACTCTTGTTCCTCCTCCTGACGGTGCCGATCCCTGATTGGTTGCTCGACAAGCCCATTACGGCTGTGCAATACGGATCAACCGAAGTGTGCTCTCTGTTATTCAACCTAGCTGGGGTCCCGGCTCTGCGGAATGGCTTGGAGATCTCCCTGCCCAGGACCACTATCGAGGTGGCGAAGCAGTGCGCTGGGATTCATTCAACCATAGCCATCTTTATTATTAGTCTCATCTTCGGGCACCTTTATCTTCCCTCCATCTGGAAGAAGGTCGTGCTGGTTCTTTTCGCATTGCCCGTTGTGTGCGTTACCAATGGCTTGCGAATTGCCAGCCTGACGCTGCTGGCGGAGTACGTCGACCCAAGCTATTTGCACGGTAGTCTTCACCATAACGGAGGCATAGGTTTCTTCCTGTTGGCGTTGTTATTCTTATTTGCAATTCTTCACCTACTCCGAATAGGCCAAAGTCCCCACAGGCCAAAGTCCCCCATCCCTCGGGGTGAGCTTGCCCGGAACTCCGTTAAAAGTTAGCAACTCTCGACCGTCATAAGCTACGCAACCTTCGCTTCCTCGGCAACAACCCTTCTTAGAAGCCGTGTTCGCCAGCGCGGTCAAACAGCAAACGTTTCTTGGAAGCTTGGGCGAAGTGGCCTGATGAGTTCGACCGGCTCGACCGGCCCAAAACTCCTGCGCCTGGATCCGATTTCATACGAGATGCTCCGACAGCAGGTTCTGCGCCGTGATGGCTGGCGGTGTCGATCGTGGGGGACGATGTCGAACCTTGAAGTACACCACCAACAGTTTCGCAGTCAATCCGGCGATGATTCCGAACGGAACCTCATTACCCTTTGCGCTGCGTGCCACGCCACTACGCATCACCGCTGAAGATTTCGTTGCAGGCCGAGGTACCTCTAAATTCCTGAAAGCAATTCACAAGCAGTTTAGGTAACTGCGACGAGCGGGATTGAAACGCGATCCATCTGGACAAAAGGAGTAAACTTCCGCGCTAAGAAGAACCATCCTCCTACTCTTCCCTCCGATCGGTCACGAAATCAGCTCGTCTTCAAAACACTCGTCTGGCGGTCGTCCGCTGAAACCTAGTGCGTTCAATTGGTTTAGTTCTTGCTGTTCGATGGATTTCGACCCAATGCTGTTCTTAAGCGGGTTCTAATTACCATTTTGAAAAAGGCGTCACACTTTCGACCAGTCTACGTGTGCTTCCGAGCGCCCGCTCGGACGTGCACTAAAGTGACTTTCGTGCTCTGCTTTGGTGTGCGACAACAGAACCATGATCTTCGCGTATTAAATTCAATTCGCGCTGAGAAAGGGCCTACTCCCCCATGGTCGATCTTCTCGATTCCCGCAGCTTGTCAATAGACAAGCTCGTTTGGTGTGTCATCATAGCGTTTGTTCTGTCGATTACTGCTCTCGGCCAAACCCCACAACTTCTCTTAGGCAGTCAGACGGTACAGTCGTCTCTGGATAACAACAATAGTGAGATGGCAGAGGCATTTCCTGTCAAAGCGGCTTCCTCTGGCCAGATCAATACGCTTTCCGTGTTTCTTGATGGCTCAAATACTGCGGCGACGGTCTGGGTGGGACTCTACACAAATTACTACGGCCATCCGAACCAGTTGTTAAGTCAGGCAGTGATCCAACAGCCTGTGTCTGGAAACTGGAATTCGGTAACGATTCCCGCAGCGCAAGTGACGCTAGGAAAGCGATACTGGATCGCTCTGCTAGGCGTGAATGGCCAGATTGCGTTTCGAGATCGTTCCGGCGACTGCAACTCCGAGACAAGCCAACAGACGACTTTGACTTCTTTGCCGGCTACCTGGCGGACGGGTTCGCAATGGCCGACCTGCGTTCTCTCCATGTTCGGCTCCGGAGGCGGGACTAGCACTGTGTCCGTAGCCGTATCTCCGACTACCACTTTCTTGCAAGCTGGTCGACAAAAGCAATTTACTTCGACAGTGAGCGGAACAACCAACACCGCTGTGACCTGGACGAGCGCAGGTGGTACAGTAACGAGCGCTGGTCTGTACACCGCGCCATCTGCGGCAGGTACTTACACAATCACTGCTACCAGCGCAGCTGATTCAAGCAAATCAGCCTCTGCTGTGGTCACAGTGCCGCAACTCACGCTGCTGTCGATTTCAGTTTCGCCTGGCACAGCCAGTATTCAAAGTGGAGCCCAGCAACAATTTATCGCATCCGTTTCGGGAAGCAGTACCACTGCCGTGGCCTGGTCAGCATCGGGTGGCACAATCACGACCAACGGCCTGTACGTGGCTCCGAGCGCCGCCGGAACTTATACCGTTACGGCCACCAGCGCAGCCGATTCAACCAAATCGGCCTCAGCTGTGGTCACAGTAGCGCAGCCCCAGCAGGTGGCAATTTCGGTTTCGCCCGGCGCAGCCAGCATTCAAAGCGGAGCTCAGCAACAATTTATCGCATCCGTTTCGGGAAGTAGCAACACTGCCGTGGCTTGGTCAGCATCGGGTGGCACAATCACGATCAGCGGCTTGTACGTGGCTCCCAGCGCGGCTGGCACCTATACCGTCACTGCCACCAGCGCCGCCGATTCGACCAAGTCAGCCTCTGCTGTGGTCACCGTAGCGCTGCCCCAGCAGGTGGCCGTTTCAGTTTCGCCGATCTCGGCCAGCATTCAAAGCGGAGCGCAGCAACAATTTATCGCGTCGGTGTCGGGAAGCAGCAACACCGCCGTGGTATGGTCAGCATCGGGCGGCACAATCACGACCAGCGGACTATACCGGGCTCCGAGCGCAGCCGGTACTTACACTGTGACTGCGACCAGCGCCTCCGATTCAACCAAATCGGCCTCTGCAATAGTCACAGTGCCTCAACAAGTGGCGATTTCAGTTTCGCCGGGCACAGCCAGCATTCAAAGCGGAGCCCAGCAGCAATTTATCGCGTCAGTTTCGGGAAGCAGCAACACGGCCGTGGCCTGGTCAGCATCAGGCGGCACAATCACCACAAACGGACTATACGTGGCTCCGAGCGCAGCCGGTACTTACACAGTGACTGCGACCAGCGCCGCCGATTCGACCAAATCGGCCTCTGCTGTAGTCACAGTGCCTCAACAAGTGGCGATTTCAGTTTCGCCGGGCACAGCCAGCATTCAAAGCGGGGCCCAGCAACAATTTACCGCGTCGGTTTCGGGAAGCAGCAACACCGCCGTGACGTGGTCAGCATCGGCCGGCACAATCACGACCAGCGGATTGTACGTCGCTCCGAGCACAGCTGGTACTTACACCGTCACCGCTACCAGTTCAGCCGATTCAACCAAGTCAGCCTCTGCCCTTATCACCGTAGCGCAGACCGTGACAATTTCAGTCTCGCCAGGCACAGCCAGCATTCAAAGCGGAGCTCAGCAACAATTTACGGCCTTCGTGTCGGGAACCAGCAACACGGCGGTCACGTGGTCAGCGTCGGGTGGCACCGTCAACACCAGCGGCATGTACGTTGCTCCAAGCACGGCCGGCACTTACGTGGTGAAAGCAGCTAGTGTCGCGGACCCTACAAAGTCCTCTTCTGCGAGTGTGAGTGTGTCTGCGCTGCAAAATGTTTCGATCAGTATCTCTCCGACTACAGTTGCTATGCCTCAGAAATGGCAACAGCAATTTGCCGCCGCAATTTCAGGTTCCAGCAACACGGCTGTAACCTGGGCCGTTACACAGGGCACGGGAACCATTACGCAGTCCGGACTCTACACGGCTCCGCAAGCTGTTGAAATTGACGTTATAGCTGCCACAAGCGGGGCGGATAGTACCAAACAGGCGACTGCAAGCGTCTCTGTGGTTGCACCGCACACGGTTTCGCTAAGGTGGTCGCCCTCTACGTCCTCAAACATCAGCTCCTACAATGTGTACCGCGGCACTGCAAACGGAGGTCCCTATAGTTTGCTCAAGAACAGCCTTAGTCCTACTGCCTACACCGACGCGAACGTGCAATCCGGGAGCACTTATTACTATGTGACTACAGCGGTAAGTTCAAGCGGAATGGAAAGCGGTTATTCGGCGCCAGCGCAAGCCGTGATTCCCATGCCTTGAAACTACCTCGTCAAGGTGTGAAACGAAGTAAGCCCGCGGCGCGAGCTAGACTCGCCGCGGGCCTTTTCGTTAGGTCACCGCTTTCGAGGTCGATGATAGATTCTGGTGAGTGCAGTTCAGTATGAGGGAAAGATATAAGACGAGACTCCGCCTTGCATGCCTCAGGAAGGGGTGTATTTCAAGGAAAAGGAATCGTCGCCGGAGCCTCGTTTGAATTGCCGCTCTTCTTTTTGTTTCCCGCAATCGCCCTCACGACGTAAAAGTACTTTCCCCGAGGTGCCACAGTCCTATCGATGCACTGGGTGCCTGGTAGCGGCTCTGAATTCAACTGGTTGCTGTCATCGTAGCTGTTCGATGTGCCACTCCGATACACGTAGTAGCCGAGGATAGCATCGTCCTTTACGCTGGACCTAGGAATACTCGCGTTCCACGACAGCGTCACAGAGTGTGCTCCCGATTTAGATTGAGAGGCAGAGTGGCCCGCAGAAGAATTCGACGGTATCGATGCGCACGGCGGCACAATTTGTGGAGGGGACGTCACCTTCGCACCTCCCTGGGTCGGAGCAAACGGAAGCAGTTCGCTGACTTGCGCAATGCAGCTCATCGGGAGCGATACCAATAAAATGACCACTCCCTGCCTCAGACAGCTTCGGATACGATCTGATGAGAATCTCATAGCAATCCTTCCGCCGTGTGCAGCGTCAGCATCGTAGCAACATTTTAGAATGGCCGGCAGATTAAATTCATCATCTGCACGTGGCAGTAGCGAAAGCCGGTGGTACGTCACAAATCAGCAGTGCGTAAAGGACGCAGATGCCCGCAACGTGCGGGATCTTCTGGATGAAAGGGTTTGATTGCAAAGCTCGAGCGGCGCACCTTTGCTACTATTGCCGCGCTGCCACATTGGCGTATGCCTCTTTTCACGTCCAGAAGAGAACAAGCCGTCACATTCTTGCACGTCAGCAACGACTGCGAGTCGTCTGTGAAGAACCTACAACTACCGCCTGGGCAATTATCCACGCCGTTTGAGGCTAGCATTGTCTGTGTAATAGTGATCTCGGCGCACGTCTCCTCGGAATGTGTTCCTGCCCTACCGCCTCCTAGCGAGTCTTCTCGACAAGCGGCACTGCTTCCGTCTTTCCACTCTTCAAGCTGCGGTAGGCTGCGTCCAGGACTTCCTGATTTTGCCAGCCTTCTTCGCCTGGAACCGGAAACTCAGAGTTACCTTCGATCGCCGCGGAGAACGTGTCCACCTGCCGTGCATATGCATCAGTATTCGAGACAATTTCCTTCTCAACGATGCCGCCA
>Ga0209332_1000438_pt1 | contig 9680 bp, 7 predicted proteins | sample BlaSpr_A8_OM3_M1_FD_187974 | JGI IMG/M metagenome (GOLD analysis project Ga0209332, IMG submission 187974) | Forest soil microbial communities from Thunder Bay, Ontario, Canada - Black Spruce, Ontario site 2_A8_OM3_M1 (SPAdes) (version 2) | ecosystem: Environmental > Terrestrial > Soil > Boreal...
CGGCCGCCGCACCGGCCACAAGCAGGGGGAGACCATGCCCGCACTCGCTTTCTCGAACAACGATATCGCAGTCATCGCCTGGACATTCGACAAGCATCTCGACGGCTGTCTCGGCTTCGCGGTCATCCGGATCGATGCAAGCGGCAAAGAAACGCCGCTGCCGGCGATGGCCACCTTCGACGGCAAGCCTGCGGGTCCGAATAACACCACCGAGCAGTCGCCGGTGCAAAAATTCTGGTGGAAGGACCTCTACACGACGCGCGGCCAGACCTACACCTATCGCATCGTGCCGATGGGCGGCACGCCGGGCGCGCTCAAGCCGCTCGCCGGCGTCGCGCCGCTCGTCAGCAACGCCGTGACGATTACCGAGAAGCGGCCGCCGTTCTTCAACGCCTATTTCAATCGCGGCATCGTGGCGACGCAGGCCTTGAGCCGTGAGCTCAATAACAGGCCCAGCGTGGCGGCGCTGCAGCCGCACATCACCGACCCGAACGATCAGATCCGCAAGAACCTGGAAGGCCAGCTTTTCGCGGGCGTGACCTCGCTGCTTGATCGTGCCGATACCCAAGGCGGCACCATCAATGCCGCGCTCTATGAGCTCAACGATCCCCAGGGGCTGGAAAAGCGGCTGCAGGCCGCCGGTCAGGGCAATCCGAAAAGCCGCACCGTGATCCTCGGCAATGAGGCAGGCGTCGGCCCCGACAAAAAGCCGATCATGGACTCGGACGCGAAAAATCGCGCCGCGCTGAAGGCGGCGGGCGTCAACGTGATCGACCGTATCCTCGGCAAAGGCAGCATACCGCATAACAAGTTCATGGTGCTCAGCCAGAACGGCGCGCCGGTCGCGGTGCTCACCGGCTCGACCAATTGGACCAGCACCGGACTGTGCACGCAGACCAACAACGCGCTGGTGATCGAATCGCCGAAGGTCGCGCAACGCTATATCGACTACTGGAACACGCTCAAGGCGGACGTCGATGCCGCTCACGGCGACCAGAAGAAACTGCAATCGCCGACGCAGCGCACCTGGGATCACAACAACAATGACAGCTCGATCAGTTCGCCGATCGATCTCGACAACGGCATCACCATCGAGCCGCTGTTCTCGCCCAACACCAATCACGTGCTGTCCAGCCCGCCCAAGGAGAAGCCGAACGACATGGAGCGGATTTTCGCTCTGATCGGCGCCGCCAAGCAGGCGGTGCTGTTCCTGGCGTTCGATCCTGGCAACAATTCGATCCTCGACGCCGCCGGTCAGGCGCTGGCGAAAAATCCCGATCTGTTCGTGCGCGGCGCGCTGACCAGCTCGCAACGCGCCAGCAATTTCTCGGAAGCCTTGCATCAGGGCGGCGAGGCCGATGCCGCCGACGAGGGCAGCAATGCGCATCCAGGCGTCGCGGTCGTCGGCGAATTGGGCGGGCCGAAGAAAAAGGGAGCCAAGGCGCCCAAGGGAGCCAAGCCGAATAGCAGAACGTCCGCGCCGATTGACTACCGCGCCATTCCGGCCGGCAGCATCAACGCCAGCGACGCCTTCGGCCAATGGGAAGCCGAGCTGCAGAAATTCGGCTTCGCCATCATTCACAACAAGATCGTGGTGATCGATCCGTTCAGCGACAATTGCGTGGTGGTCACCGGCTCGCACAATCTCGGCTTCCGCGCTTCGCATAATAACGACGAAAACCTGGTCATCGTCCGCGGCCATCGCGGCCTGGCCGAGGCCTATGCCTGCCACGTGCTCGACATCTACGACCACTACGCGTGGCGCTATTTCCTTGCGACAAATCCGAAGACTTTCAGCAAGCCGCTCGAGCCCGACGACAAGTGGCAGGAGAACTATATTCTGGGACCCGATGCGAAGGCGCCGGAGCTGCGCTTCTGGCTGGCGGCGGCGGGCGCGGGCGTGGCTGGTTCGGCGGCGAAGCCGAGCGGCTCGCCGGCCGCGACCAAGCCGGCAAGCACTCGCGGTGGCGCTACGCCCGCCAAGAAGTCGCCAGCCAAGAAGCCGCCGGCCAAAAAGCCACCGGCTAAAAAATCACCCGCGAAAAAGCCTTCTGCGAAAAAGCGTCCCGCCAAGAAGGCGAAGCCCGCCAAACGCAAGGCGCCGGCGAAGAAGCATTCCCGCAAGCCGCCGAAAAAGCGCAGGACCGCAGCGAATCCAAAGAAGCACCGTTGAACAGCAAAAACCCCGCCTCGCGGCGGGGTTTTCACGGTCCCGGTCTCACGCGATCTTCAGGCGGGTATCTTCGCCTCTTCTTCGGTCGGCTCGCGCAGCACGTAGCCGCGGCCCCAGACCGTCTCGATGTAGTTCTTGCCGCTCGAAGCATTGGCGAGCTTCTTGCGCAGCTTGCAGATGAAGACGTCGATGATCTTCAGCTCGGGCTCGTCCATGCCGCCGTAGAGATGATTGAGGAACATCTCCTTGGTCAGCGTCGTGCCCTTGCGCAGGCTCAGGAGCTCCAGCATCTGGTACTCCTTGCCGGTCAGATGCACCCGCGCGGCGCTGACCTCGACGGTCTTGGTGTCGAGATTGACCACGAGATCGCCGGTCTGGATGACCGACTGGGCGTGGCCCTTGGAGCGCCGCACGATGGCGTGGATACGGGCGACCAGTTCGTCCTTGTGGAACGGCTTGGTCATGTAGTCGTCGGCGCCGAAGCCGAGACCCCGCACCTTGTCCTCGATGCCGGCTAACCCCGAGAGGATCAGGATCGGCGTCTTGACCTTCGAAACGCGCAACGAGCGCAACACTTCGAAGCCGGACATGTCCGGGAGATTCAGGTCGAGGAGGATGATGTCGTAGTCATAGATTTTGCCAAGATCGATCCCTTCCTCGCCGAGATCGGTCGTGTAGACGTTGAAGCTCTCGGATTTGAGCATCAACTCGATCGATTGCGCGGTAGCGCTATCGTCTTCAATCAGTAAAACGCGCATGCCAGTCCCCTTCCTCGCCGCGAGGGCTTAAGGTCGGCACGCCGCAGCGGCGGCCCCTGGAAAACGCCTTGGGACAAACTGATTCGACACACTAACGACGCTATGGTTAACAAAACCTGATTCCTTCATGCAAGCATTCTGTAGGCGAATTCCGACGAATCGCCTTAAGATGTTGCCCTACTGGGGTTTTCTCACCACGCATCGGCTCATGTTTCAAATTAAGTTCCGGCGCTAACCGACTCTAACGACTCACCCTCCATCCTGGCCGGTGAGCCGCCTCGTTCCCAAGGACGATAACTGGATGATTAACGGCCCGGGTAAATACACCGTTAAGACGACGGCCTTCCGAGTAACCATTATTGCGGACTTAAAATTGCCGGCTCGCCGCCGCCGACCGCCAAGCCGTGAAAATCCGGTCATGAAAGCCAAGCCGTGAAAGCCAAACCGTGAAAGCCAAACCGTGAAAGCATTGGCCGAACAGATCAACGAGCTCGACGGCATCGAAATCTATGGCCGCGTGGTCGGTGTGCGCGGCCTTATGGTCGAGGTTTCGGGGCCGCTGCACGCCATGTCGGTCGGCGCCCGGGTGGTGATCGAGACCCAAGCCAAGAATATTCCCTGCGAGGTGGTCGGCTTTTCCGGCAACAATGCGCTGCTGATGCCGTTCGCGCCGCTCGAAGGCGTGCGCCGCGGCTGCCGGGCCCTGGTCACCTCGGTTGCCGGCGCGGTGCGGCCGTCGGCCGGCTGGCTCGGCCGCGTCGTCAACGCGCTCGGCGAGCCGATCGACGGTAAAGGTCCGCTGCTGCTCGGGCCGTCGCCTTATGCATTTCGCAATACGCCGCCGCTGGCGCATGCGCGCCGCCGGGTCGGCTCGCCGCTCGATCTCGGCGTGCGTGCGCTCAACACCTTCGTAACCTGCTGCCGTGGCCAACGCATGGGCATTTTCTCGGGCTCCGGCGTCGGCAAATCGGTGCTGCTGTCGATGCTGGCGCGTAACGTGGTGGCCGACGTCACGGTGATCGGACTGATCGGCGAACGCGGCCGCGAGGTGCAGGAGTTCTTGCAGGACGATCTCGGCGATGCCGGTCTGGCCTGCTCGGTGGTGGTGGTGTCGACCTCCGATGAGCCGGCCTTAATGCGCCGGCAGGCCGCCCACGAGACGCTGGCCATCGCCGAATATTTTCGCGACGAAGGCAAGGACGTGCTGGTGCTGATGGATTCGGTGACGCGCTTTGCCATGGCGCAGCGCGAGATCGGACTGTCCGCCGGCGAGCCGCCGACCGCCAAAGGCTATACGCCCACCGTCTTCACCGAACTGCCGCGGCTCCTCGAGCGGGCCGGTCCCGGCACCGAGCAGGGCACCATCACCGGCATTTTCACCGTGCTGGTCGACGGCGACGATTACAACGAGCCGATCGCCGACGCCGTGCGCGGTATCCTCGATGGCCATATCGTCATGGAACGCGGTATCGCCGAGCGCGGGCGCTATCCGGCCATCAACGTGCTGAAATCGGTGTCGCGCACCATGCCCCGGGCGGCCGACCAGGCCTATTTGCCGGTCCTGATGCGGGCGCGCCAGGTCATGGCGACCTATACCGACATGGAGGAGCTGATCCGGCTCGGCGCCTACCGGGCCGGGACCAGCCCCGAGGTCGACGAGGCCATCCGCCTGCGCAAGCCGTTGGAGGACTTTTTGGCCCAGGGTAAGGAAGAAGCGACCAGCCTGGCCGACGGATATCGCCGTTTGGACGAGATTTTGACGGGCGCGGAAACGGAACGCTAACGATATCGCGCCACAATCCGTGAGATTTAGGGCGCCGCGCGGGATTTTTGCGGCGCCATGGTGCTGTGACTTCGGGGGAGTAGTAGTCGATGAAGTCCCGTGAGACGCTTATTCGCCTGAAGAAGTTTCAGGTCGACGAGAAACGGCGCAAGGTCGCGCAGATCGAGACCATGATCGCCGAGTTCGAGCGCATGGCTGCCGATCTGGAGCGTGAGATCAAGGTCGAGCAGGATCGCGCCGGCATCCACGATCCGGGCCACTTTGCCTATCCGACCTATGCCAAGGCCGCGATCGGCCGCCGCGAGAATCTCAAGCGCTCCTCCGACGAATTGCGCACTCAGCTGGAGGACGCCAAGCTGGCGCTCGCGGAAGCTTTCGAGGAACTCAAGAAGGTGGAGCTGCTCGACGAGCGCGACCAGATCCGCGAGCGCGAGGCCGAGAACGCCGCCGAACAGGCCGAGCTCGACGACATCGCGCTGATGCGCGTGCGCGGCGTCGCCCCGGCGTAAGTCCCTTCCTGTCATTCCGGGGCCGAGCCAACGGGTCCGGCCCGAAGTGGCCGGCCCGATGACAGGCTCCGCGAGGAGCCCGGAATCCATAATCACCACCAGTGCAAATCCTGCGCGGTCGGGGGCTATGGATTCCGCGCTCGCCGCTTTCGCGGCGCCCCGGAATGTCCAAAACTTTCCAGTTTCGCTCTCGACGAGTGCCGCCCTCCGCGGTGATAATCGCCCGGGGCAAGGGTGCTAGGGTCAGGCTTCCGGGGTCTGGGGCGTTATGTTGATGCAGGCGGAGCTCGTCTGGCTTGTTGGAGCCGTCGCCAAGGGCGACACGGCCGCGTTCGAACGGCTTTACGGCGCGACGCGGGCGAAACTCTACGGGGTGCTGTTACGTATCTTGGGAAAGCCCGAATTGGCCGAGGAGGTCATGCAGGAGACTTATCTCAAGGTCTGGAAAATGGCGGACAAGTTCGACCCGACTCTCGCCAGCCCCATTACCTGGATGGTGGCCATGGCGCGCAATCGCGCCATCGACATCGCGCGCAAGCGCGGCGAAATCTCCATCGAAGAAGAGCCCGAGGCGCAGAACGTTGCCGCCGAGACGCCGTCGCCGCTGGCGCGCCGCGAGATGACCGAGGAGCTCAAGCGATTGCTCTCGTGCCTCGGCAAGCTCGATCCGGAGAAGCAGCGCATCGTGCTGCTCGCCTATTACAGCGGCTGGAGCCGGGAACAGCTCTCCACCAAGCTGGATATTCCGGTGAACACGATCAAGACATGGTTGCGTCGCAGCCTGCTCGAAATCCGCGAGTGTATGGGACGCTGATCGGAACACGATGGGACCACTGCCGTGATGTATGACGATGCCCAGGACGCGCTAGCCGCCGAATACGTGCTCGGAACGCTGTCCGCCGATGAGCGCGAGCATGCCGAGGCGTTGCTCACGCTCGATCCCGGCTTTGCCGCGTCGGTGCGGATGTGGGAGCGCCGGCTCGGCGAGCTCAACGTCATGGTCGAGGCGGTCGAGCCGCCGCCGGAGCTTTGGGACAAGATCGTAGCGGAGCTTGGCGCGGTTGAGCCGTCGAGCGAGGCGCCGCCGGCCGCGCCGGTGTTGTCTACGCCCGAGCCGCCGGTCGAGACGCCGCCGGAAACACCGCCCGCGGAATCGCCGCCGCTGATCATGGCGGACGAGCCGGGGTCGGACTCGATCGCCATACCGCCGCCGGTCGGGGAGCTTCCAGAGGCGGTGTCGGATTCGATTGCCGCCTCGCTCGCCAAAACCCTGGCCGAGCCGCCGGAGGAACGCACCGAGCGCTTGGCGGCGCCCCCAGTGATCCCCCCGGACGTGGCGCCCAAGGTCGAGCGCACCTCCAATGTCGTGCAACTGGCGCGCCGCGTTAGCCGCTGGCGCCGCATGACCGTCGTCATGGGGGCGATCGCCGCGCTGCTGGCGCTCTATATCGGGCTCGCTCAGTTCGCGCCCGGCTTGGTGCCGCTCGGCCCGCGCGCTCCGGTGGTCGCGCAATCGACGGCGCCGGCGCAGCTTGGCGCCCGGCTCGTGGCCGTGCTGCAGCAGGAGCCAACCGCGCCGGCCTTCCTGCTCACGGTCGACCCGCAAAGCCGCACCCTGGTCGTGCGCCGGGTCTCGGCCACGCCCGAGGCCGACCGCAGCTACGAGCTGTGGCTGATTTCGAGTCAGTTTCCCACCCCACGGTCGCTCGGGGTCGTCGGCAACGACGAGTTCACCCAGCGGCCGATCCCGGGCAATTTCGACGTCGCGACGCTGCGGGCGGCAAGCTACGCGGTGTCGCTCGAGCCCTCGGGCGGCTCGCCGAGCGGCGTGCCGACCGGGCCGGTGCTGTTCACCGGCAAGATCGTCGAATCGGTGCCGACGGCGCCGCGGTCATAAATCCCCAGATAGGCGGCGGCGCCGCAACCGCGCCAAAACAAAAAGCCCGGCACAGGGCCGGGCTAAGTGGGGGACTGAAGTAGGGGAATTCGGGGATTAGCGGATCGTCGGGGCCTGACCGCTCAAGGTCGTCGGCTGGCCGGCCTTGACCAGCGCCGCGGTGCCGAGATCGATGTTGCTGCTGACGTGGGCGAAAATGCCGATGACTGCGACCATCGTCGCGCAAACAAGACCCAGGATCACGATTTTCACGTGGGTCCCGCGGTCGGCGCTGTACATCGAATGGTTCATTACTGCCTCCCAGTGTTCTGCCTATTAGTCGCGGCAGCCGGGTCAAAAGGTTCACTCCGGGAGCAACTAGGTACTAAAATTCAGGTTCAAAACGCCTCTTCACCGAAGGGTGAAGACCCGTGATAACGGTTGAATGGGCTCCCGGTTCCCCGTCCCGAAGGGGGTGGTGCCGGCCGGCCCCGGGTCAATGCCGCCCTTGGCGGCCTGCTGGAGGTTTGAATCGTGCGTCAGATCGTGTCGGAACTGGCCCCAACGGGGATTCTTCGCGCCGGAATCAACATGAGCAATTTTTTGCTGGTCACCGGCAAAACCGAGGCCGGGGACCCGCAAGGGGTGGCGCCCGACATGGCCGCCGAAATCGCCAAACGCCTGAGCGTCCCGGTCGCCTACGTGAAATACGAGCGGCCCTCGATCCTGGCCGACGCCGCCGCCACCAATACCTGGGATATCGGGCTGATCGGCGCCGAGCCGCAGCGGGCGGCAAAGATCACCTTCACGGCGGCCTATTGCGAGATCGAGGCGACCTATCTGGTGCCGAAGGGATCGCCCCTGCAAACCATCGCCGATGTCGACCGCGCCGGGGTGCGGATCACGGTGCGGCGCGGCGCGGCTTACGACCTCTGGCTCGAGCGCAACATCAAGCACGCCACGGTCTTGCGGTCGGACAGCGCCGAGGGTCCCCTCAACCAATTCATCGCCGAGGGTCTTGAAGCCTATGCGGCGCTAAAACCGGCGCTGCTGACCGACATCGCGAAGGTGCCGGGCGGCAAAATCCTGCCGGGCAATTTCATGACGGTGCAGCAGGCCATCGGCACGGCAAAGCCGAATACCGCCGGCGCCGCGTTCCTGAGCGAATTCGTCGAGGAGGCCAAGCGTTCGGGCCTGGTGACGCGCCTGATCGAGAAACATCACGTCAAAGGCCTGTCGGTCGCGCCGTAGCGCTCACACACGCCTAAATACTCGCAACCGTTTTGAGCCGCGCCCGCGGGTGAATTTCGGACTGCGCCATGACGCTGGTCTGGGCGCGGAAGCGCTCGACGATGCCGCGCACGAACGGCCGGATCCCGGGCGAGGTGACCAGCACCGGCGCCTCGCCGTCGCGCGCCGCCTGCTCGAATTTTTCCCGCACCAGGTTGATGAACTCGGTGAGTTTTGACGGCTGCATGGCGAGGCTGCGGTCGTCGCCCTGGCCGACGATCGATTCGGCAAACGCCTGCTCCCATCGGGCGGTGAGCGCGATGATCGGCAGGTGGCCGGCGCCGGTCATATGCTGTGCGCAGAGCTGGCGGGCGAGGCGGGCGCGGACATGCTCGGCCAGCAGCGCCGGATTGCGCGTGGTGCCGAGCCCATCGGCGATGCCTTCGAGGATGGTGGCCAGATCGCGGATCGAGACCCGCTCGGCGAGCAGGATTTGCAGCACGCGCTGGATGCCGGAAAGGGTGATCAGCGACGGCACGATGTCCTTGATCAGCTCGCTCTGCTCCTTCGGCAGTTCCTTGATCAGTTTCTGCACCTCGCCATAGGACAACAGCTCCGACATGTTGGCCTTGATCAGCTCGGTGAGGTGGGTGGCGAGCACGGTCGCCGCATCGACCACGGTGTAGCCCTTGACCGAGGCTTCTTCTTTGAGCGCCGCGTCGATCCAGGTTGCGGGCAAACCAAAAGTCGGCTCGGTGGTGTGCACGCCCGGCAGCGTCACCTGATTGCCGGCCGGGTCCATGACCATGTACTGGCCGTGCCACACCTTGCCGGTGCCGGCCTCGACCTCCTTGATCTTGATGACATAGCTGTTGGCGTCGAGCTGGACGTTGTCGAGGATGCGCACCGCGGGCATGACGAAGCCCATCTCGATCGCCAGCGACCGGCGCAGCGCCTTGATCTGCTCGGTCAGGCGGTCGGAACCGTCGGGCGCATTGACCAGCGGCAACAGCGCGTAGCCGAGTTCGATCTTGAGGTCGTCCATCTTGAGCGCCGCCGACATCGGCTCTTCCACGGGCGCCGCCTGCGCGGTCTCGGTTTTCTTGGTCTCGGCGGCAATCGCCAGCTTGTTGCGGCGGTTGATCGTGTAGGCGAGAGCAGCCGTGCCGCCGCCCAGTATCAGGAACGGGATCATCGGGATGCCCGGCAAAAGCGACATCACCAGCATGACGGCGGCCGACATACCGAGCGCTTTGGGGTAGCTGGAGAGCTGGCTGAGCAGCGCCTTGTCGGCGGCGCCGGTGACGCCAGCCTTCGACACCAGGAGGCCGGCAGCGATCGATACGATCAG